>Ga0073909_10000028_pt1 | contig 58734 bp, 79 predicted proteins | sample Coa_R1_6_FD_66439 | JGI IMG/M metagenome (GOLD analysis project Ga0073909, IMG submission 66439) | Surface soil microbial communities from Centralia Pennsylvania, which are recovering from an underground coalmine fire. - Coalmine... | ecosystem: Environmental > Terrestrial > Soil > Unclassified... | reverse complement strand
TCGCAGGGAAAGATCCGAAGAACGTAGCACAGGGCTTCAACATGGCTCGCAAGAAGATGCTGGACGACGGTACGCCGAGTGTTCCCGGTGGCCGTGACGTGAAGGTACTTCTCAAGTGGGTCAACACTGATCGCACGAATGACGACGGTACGCCGGTTGTTGATGCAGACGGTAAGCCGGAGCGTGAGGGTCATGTGTTCCTCATCAATACCGCGAAGTACACTGGTGACACTTCCGGTATGGGTGAAGAGGTTGAGGACGAGCCTGAGGTTGCAACGCAGGCAACTGCGTAGCAATAACGTGAGAGCGGGGTAACACCCGCTCTCATACTACAGCTACCTAAGCGGTGGCTGTAGTATGAGACTCATCACAACATACAGAGAGTTCGTACAGAGCGAGATAACGGAGTACGGCCACGATTGGGTCGAAGCTCAGTTCTTGCTTGGATACGAACCCACGGTAGTTAACAACGTGTGGTGCTGGCGCAAGAACGTTATAACGCTTATGCCGCCTCGCGCCGACAGTAACACGTTGTCGCATCAAAACGGTTAGTAGTACAAGAGTACCTAATACGTCAGAAATTACTTGACATGGGGCGGAATTTGTGCTAGGCTGTCGCCTCGGACAAAACCGTGGTACAGTGGATAAGCGCATTTACAAGGAAAGTGCTGCGCGCACTCAGGGAGCAGGGAGTACCTTTTCGCGGTTATGGTACTCCCTCTCCCGACCCTTTTTAGGAGCTAAGATATGAACTATCGTAACCCCACGATAGGCGAAGTGGCGATGGTTGTTATTGCCATATTTGTAGTACTTGCTTACTTCAATGGATGGGGGTAAAACTAATTAGGAGGTGATGTATCCTTCGGCTACTGTCTATATCTGTTGCTGCATTTGTGTTAGCAGCTCTTATAGCAGCAAGTGTAGGAGAGGCATCAGTCAGCAGTACGAAACACGCCATATGTACCGTATTTGGTAGGTACTGTAGTCAAGCGTTAGCTGTAGCTGGTTGTGAAAGTGGTTATAGTATTTGGGCTTCAAATGGTCAGTACCTCGGTCTATTTCAAATGGGGGACCATGAAAGAAAAACCTACGGACACTCATGGGATGCATGGGGACAGTCAAGAGCAGCATACAGATACTTCCGAGCATCTGGATATGACTGGTCCCCCTGGGCTTGCAAGCCCTACTAAGGCAATAACCCCGCAAGATGAAATCAAGTACTTCATGGAAAGTAAAGAAGCTGGCATGATTTCAACGTTCACAAAACCGCAACTATGGAGAGCCGCTGAAACCCTGTATACCGCGAACGGTCTTGATTGTCCAGTACGTATAGAGAACATAAATGGTGAAACCGTTCTGATCAATCGTGAAATATATGAGCGATCCTCTAGTTAAGGGATTCGCTTGTGATGTTCAAACACACGAAGAGTTTCCCATTCGTGTGATGGATGAACAGGAATTGCGCGAAAGGTTGGAACTGAACATCAGCAACACTACTTCCAAACTGCGTGCCCGCGTAATTGCTGAGACAGCAAAAGATAACGGGCATGGAAGTATGCCCTAACTGCGGCTCTTACGTTGTCGCATTAAGCGACGACACAGGTTGGTGCGCCAGTTGTACCGCGGATCACACTGGCGCACCAACTACTTGCAGAATTTGTAACCGCGTTTCTGCTAATGGTCTATGTAGCCGATGCAAAGAACTTAAATGGCTCACTCGTTATGCCGACGAGGTTGAGCGCATCATGGCTATATATGGGATCAAAGCCAGTAAAGCGCGAAGATTTGTTCGGATAAATAATCGACCTATTTGCAATTCTTGTCATGAACCTATTAAAGGAGGGGCTCAAGGCGTAGACTTATTTTGTACTAAGACAACAGCATGTATCAAAGCTGGAAATGCATACAAGTATCACAAGAATGTTAAACGTAGGTCACACGAAGAGTCATTGCACAGGGCGATGACCATCTCGATCTCGGTACAACTCGTATCAAGTAGAGGTATTAAATGGCAATGAATCGAAACGAATACGAGGCTTTGTTTGGTAAGCCTCAAACCTCAGAACCAGAAGTATTGTCGCCAGAAGAGCATAAAGACTGGCTCTTAGAGAGAATGGCAAACAGTGTCCCCCCGCCTGTGCAGGAACTTAACGGGAACGGGGAATGGACGGAAGATGATGAAATCTTCCAAGGCTACAAGCGTAAGTTCGTAAGAGAGGGTTGGCAGGATTACGATATCTTCCACCTTCTGAGGTACAACGGTACGAGAGAATCTCAGCTTGTAGGAGAGCTGCCACCACCTACGAATGGAACTGCAAACTGGTCGGAGATGGGTTGTTATAAGACCAGCACAGGGTTGTGGTATCTTGAACGTAAGCTAGCTGAGATGCAAAAGTTCAAGAATCCTTCTGTACTGATAATCACATCGAAGGGCGGTAAGGGTACATTCCTAGAAGCTGTACCTGAGATTCTGCCGGACTTCCAGATTCTTAACATCGAGACACAGAGTATCTCGTTGTATAAGAATGGCTTCATGTTGAAGCTTCCGCCGGACAAGCTAAAGTTCGTGCCGGAAGAGTTCGCGTTTCCTGTAGTCTGTCTTGCTCACTACGATATCTTCTCTCGCAGTAACTTTGGCAAGGTGGAGATTGATGAAGAGGGTAATCCGATCAAGGATGAGAAGGGTGGCTTTAAGTTCAAGCCACCACTCCAAGCAGACTACATAATCGCGAGAGAGTGGGACTTTGTTTGGTGTGACGAGTTCCACAGACTCAAAGATCGTAAGGCACGTTGGACGGTCAACATTAAGAAGGTCAAATCGCGTGTTGGCCGGCACGGAAGCACAGGAACCGGATTCATCAATAGACCAGACGAGATTTGGTCACTGTTGAATTGGTTGGACAAGAAAAAGTACGGTTCGTACTGGAACTTCCGTGAAGAGTTCTGTGAAGTTGACGACTCGGATGGTTACGCTAAAATCGTAGGGTGTAAACCCGAAAAGCGTGACGAGTTCAGACAAGTCGTTAGAAGTATCGGAGTTCGCAGAACGCTTGATGAAGTCCTGCCCGACATTAAGTTCCCCATCTTCAAGCCAGAAGAGGTAGAGCTTAATAAGGAGCAGCGTAGGATGTACAACGCAATTAAGATGGAGCTTGCTGCACTCGATAAGAATGGTGTCGAGCTACACGCAGCGAATGTTCTATCTCTATTGCAACGTCTGCGACAAATCTGCGTAGGCACACCAGAGGTAACTGCGGATTACTACGATGCAGCGTTGGGTCGTAGGATACAAAAGATCCGCTTGACCGAACCGAGTTCTAAGCTCGATAAGGTCATGGAAATCCTAGAGGGTCTACAATGGGACGACGAGCATAAGGAACCGCTCGTCGTCTTTTCGTGCTTTAAGGACCCACTAGAGCTTCTGAAAGCCAGACTAGATAAGCACAATGAGATCGCAGCAGGAACTGACTGGGAGATGCCATACATTCATCTCGATGTTGGGGATAGCGATCTCGTAAGGTACGAAAAATGGTTCAAGACATTCCCGAAGATGCAACACCGGGTGTTTATGTCCACTCTACAGCTTGGTGGAGAATCCATTAATCTAACCCCAGCTAGGCATGTAGTGTTCTTGGATAGATCGTGGAGTCCGAAAGATAACAACCAGGGTATCGGCAGGATTAGACGGCCAGGTCAGAAGGGTCAGCCAGTCGTTATCCACATCAACGCAATCAACACAACCGATCAATATGTCGAGCGAGTCAATGATGTGAAGCATGGGTGGTTTAAACAGATATTCGGGAAGGAAGAGTAAGCTGGCTACTTTAGTAGATAGACTAGATGGGATCATAGATGGCTACTACGGTGATAGCTACGACTACGAACTGATAAGGGCGATTCTCGAAGAAATCGAAATTCTCAATTCCAGAGGAATTCTCAAGGAAAAGAATCTCGGCCGTCTAATAGAGATTCTCCAACATGAAAGATAAACACGACAAACCGTCTAGTACAGTCTTATAGGCAAAGCCGGGGCTTGACTTTCGGCCCCGGCTGTGGTAGGGTCTGACATACATCGAACCGCGAGAACAGGAAAACCGTAAATGGCTGTTAAGCGTATAGACCACGCAGGGTGGTATGAGTACGAAGGTACAGGAACCATACTCTGTGGTAAGTGCGTACAAACGGATTTGGACAGAACCGCGAAAGGAGAGTATACGGGCAGCTTAGCTGTGACGCTCGATATGGTAGAAGAATTGTCTCTCGACGAAGGTGCGTATCAATGCGATGGTTGCCTAGACCAAAGTGAGAACTATGATGACGAGTCCGAAAATTAGTGTAGAAGCCGCTAGATCAACAATGCGTGCGACTGGTTCAAGAGCACTCGCACAAGCGTTGGTTTGCGGCATAGACCTAGTAGTAGAAGAAGGTGGTACACTGTCTCAGACTGATCGTATCAACCTAACGACAATGACTATCATGGCCTATCAAGAGGTACTTGATTCATGCAACATGCTAGATGTTGAAGTCAACCTACAGGAGCTTCGCGACTACGACGGGTAACGGAGGAGCATCAGATCCGCTCGTAGTTGCTACTGCTGAACTATCGGTGATAGTAAATCGTTGGGTAAATGAGTTTCGTGCAGATCATCCACCACTTGCGAGAAACGAAATGCCTAATAGCAGTTTTGGTCAAACATCGTGGGTGGGAGATTATCGAAACGCTTCAAATGCTGTAAGCCAACCACAGATGGGAGCAATCGAAAAGCTAGGCCAAATGATTAATCAAGACACAGGTGTTCTTCGCAAGATAATGAAAGTCAAGACTAAAACTACATCGCTTGATCTTGCGGATAGAATTCTTCAAGCCATAGAACGTACAGATGCGTTACACAACGGTGAACTACACATAATCCCGAATCCTCGTTGGAGTCAAGAAAAATGGTTAGAATGGAAAAGGGGGTGCGAAAATGACTTCTATTAATGTAGTGCTGACACCAAATAGCACCCATCAAGATTTGCTAAAAGCCTATTTCCAAGCAGCAGAAGGCGTCATATGGGAATATTCTACGCAAATCAAATCTGATACTGATGAATTGAGAAAGTCTGTGCGTGAATATGCAAAAGCTCATAATCTAGATACCGGCTTTATTAAGGATGAAGATGACAACTATTGATTTTGCAAGTACAACCGTACCAACGATCCCATCTAAATGGGATATCATACCTGTTCACAGTTCTGATCGTGCAAGCTTCAAGTTCTGTCGTAGACAGTGGAAGTGGTCTAGTCCTAACCAGTTCAATCTAGTTCCTTCTGCAAGCGTGTATGGCGTACAGAAGAACTTATGGTTTGGGACTGGAATCCATCATGCGCTAGAGCGTTACTACAGTCCTGTAGTTCGTGAAGATCCTGCTGTTGCGTGGGATGCGTGGTTTAATCTTCAATGGCGTGGTGGGGTCGTATCTGACGATGACGTGGCAGAGTTTGTAGATCGTAACCCGCGCGTTGGTCACGATGGTTACTGGACGGTAGATGGTCTAAAAGACATTCTTCCTGACACACACTTGAACGAAGAGTTGTTCATGGAGATGCATGACCTTGGAATAGGGATGATGAAGTTCTATAAGGAGTACGCTGAGGCTAACGATAACTTCCGAGTACTCCTGACAGAGCATGACTTCTCTGTTCCTGTAGTGAATGATAAGGGCGAAGCGCTTTACATGGTAGATAAGCGTGAGATGCCTAAGGACTGGGAACCGGACTTTGATACGGGTAATGACTTTGGTCCACTCATGTATGAGCGTACTCCACCGGATCAAGGTTATGACGTTGATTACGATACACCGGAGTTATTGAAACAAGTTCACGTCCGAGGTAGGATGGACGTGATTATCCAAGAACTAGAGTTTGGTAGGTACGGAATACGTGACTATAAAACTGCATCTAAGGTGGACGGGGACTACTTTCGTCACCTGGAACTCGACGAACAGTGTACGTCTTACCTGTCGTTTGGTGAATTGGAAGCGAAGCTCTATGGTTACGAATTCGACAAGTTGGAGTTCATCGACTACGTTGCAATCTTGAAGGGCTATCCTAAACCGCCGACGATGTTGAAGAATGGGATGCCCAGTATCTCGCGTACAAGCGAGACAACAACCGCAGAACTGTTTGAGAAGTTCATCGCCGATTACGGGCTTAAGCCTGTATACGACGTGGACGACAAGTTGCAGAACTATTACGCATGGCTACTTGAACAGGGTGACAAGCGATTCATCCACGTAGAGAAAACGTGGCGTAATAGCGAGCAGCGTAAGAACGCGATGACTAGGCTGTACTACGAAGCCTACGATATGCTCAATGATCCGGTACCATATCCTAACCCGACCAAGAACTATTCATGTTTGAACTGCGTGTTTAGGACTCCTTGCATCCAAGCCGAGTCGGGCGATGACTATGTAGCAACGTTGAAAGACGGTTACATAACTAACTGGAATAGATGATGCCCGCATTAACCAACGAACAGATAAACGCACTACTTAAGCTCGAAGAGAAGAAGCAACTGCGCAAAGCAGCACAGGGCAAAGAGCGTCCGATCCAGATAGGCCCGCTACGTTACATGGAGAAGGACGACAAGTGTGCTAGTCGAGGCTGTAGTGGGCCTAGTAGAATACAGGTAAAGGGGGTACCGTATTGTAGTAGTCACGCGCTTTACGCATTGAACGAACTCTACATGAAACTTGAAGGTAAGTACGAGTTTGACGATTGCGTATGTAATGCCGGAAGGCATTCAAAACACAACGTGCATACAACAGATTGCCCTGTCTTTCAAAGACTAAAGGAACGAGATGACAGCAGTAGCTCCAGCACCAGCACCACAACCAGTTAACGTAAAAGACCTCATAGGTGCGCGCAATCTTGACGGTTCGGTTGAGTTTCTCAACATGATGTTGTATGGTGAACCGTCAGCCGGTAAGACATTCTTCTTCGGTACAGCAGAAGAGTGGCCGGAAGAATTCTTGCCTGCACTTCTGATTGACATAGACGGCGGATTCGATACGATTCGCAATCGCACTAAGATCGACGTATCACCACCTGTGCGGAGTCTTGCAACGCTAACGAGTATTTTCGAGAAGCTGGCTGCGAACTTCAGCACAGGTGATAAACACTACAAGTGTGTTTGTCTTGATAATATCTCTGAGTTGCAGAAGATAGATATGAACGAAGTGATGCGTCAAGCGAAGCTCACGGCTAACAATCCTGACAACGTAGATGTGTATGTACCGTCGCCGCGTGAATGGGGTAAGAACGGTGAGCGCATGAGAGTAATCATCCGTGCGTTCAGGGATTTGCCGTGTCACACAATTGTGCTTGCTCACATAGATGAGCGAGAAGATCAGATGACCAAGATTAACCGGATTTGGCCGAGTATGCCTGGTAAGATGAGGCATGAGATACTCGGCTTCTTTTCGGTTGCAGGGTATCTTAGTGTCTACGAAGAAGAGGGGGCGGTTAATAGACAGATTCAGTTCAAGAAAACCAAAAAGGTCCAAGCACGAGATAGGTTCCAGGTTCTACCTGACCTGATGAAAGATAATCCTACACTTCCACAAGTCTGGAAGATCGTAAAGGATAGTGGTGCCGTAATCAAGGATGAAAGCGCGATTAGTGCGCTAGCTGCTACAATACCTCCAACATCGTAAGGAGTAATTTTGTCTGAGACAGAGATTCAGCCTGAGTTTCCTGCCACTCTCGATCTGTCAAGTGCGGATACGCGCGGTAACTACATGGAGAACGGTTGGAAGGATGCCGTCGTCACGAACGTTACGCCCATCGTAACCACGAATCCTGACGGCAATCTTCCGGTCGGTACGCCCGGTATCAACGTCGAGTTCACAATCGACGGTGGACAGTACAACGATCGCCGTGTGTGGAATCGTTATTGGTTCCCGCCTGCGGATTACGACCCCGACAAGCGTGCTAAGACGCTTAACATTCTCGCGCGGTTCCTCAAGGGGATTGGCTACACAGACGAGGATATCAAGCGTCCTGATTTCGCGCTTGAGCCTGAGAACATGGTCGGGCAAGAGGTAAAGGTCAACACGAAGTACGACGAGGACTACGACAACAACAAGGTCAACGGTGTCAAGCCTCGTTCGGCAGGTGACGCTACTTCTACTGGAGCTGGTCTGCTCTAGTAGTTAAACGCTTGGGTGCTCTGAGGGACAAGAACGTGGGTTAGTGGGTGGATCGGTATTACGGTATCGAGGTAAGAGCACCCAAGGAAAGGAACCGCATGTCAACGTTTACCAATAAGACGATCATTGACGAGATAATCGCGAACGACGGTTACTATCCAGACGATCCGCGAGTCGTTAGGATAGTCGAATACACGAACGGATTTGGTGGACAGTGTTGGGGAGTTACTTGGGAAACTGAGTCGCCCGACAACCAGTTCAGATACGACACACCTACACAGTATGTCATTAGTCCTAAGGTAATCTGGACCTGTATTTAATAAGTTGGAGGAACGTGGACTATCCGGTCGTAACGGGCGCTGCACAACGGACGGTACCAGATGGGTTGTTGCCAGCCGACCGAACCGTGTGAACCCGTGCGTTTCTCTAACATTTAAACAAACCGCTAGCTAGAAAGAGCTAATGAGTCAAGTCGCAGCAGCCGCGAATAACGAACTGCGAGTGCAATTCTTTACTTATTTGTTTGGGGATAAGACTCCAGGTTATTTGTGTATAGCGACAGCAGATAAGGAGAAAGCTAACTTCATCGAAAAATTTTTCTTTTGGCCAGCCGAAAGTATGGCTGCCGCAGCCTACATCGGTAATCATGCTATTACCGATAACATTTGGTTCGGCGTTACTCTCTTGCGTAGACAAAAACGATCAAAAGAAGATGCATTATCAAGCTCATTCGTATGGGCTGATCTAGACGAGGTAGATTATACCTCTATTGAGCCTGTGCCTACTTGCGTACTTGAAACAAGTGCGGGTAGGTTTCAGGCTTTTTGGCGTTTTTCGGGCGATCCTATTCCTCCGCTTTTGGCCGAAGAATACTCGCGCCGTATAGCTTATAGCACAGGGGCGGATAAATCCGGTTGGGATATGACCCAACTTTTACGTGTTCCGTGGACGTACAATTTTAAGTACAATCCGCCGCAACAAGTGGCTGTTCAATCTATCCTTATGGATACATATGAGGTAGAAGAGTTTGAAAAACTTGCGCCTGCTGAACAGCTTTCACCTATGAGCATTGCGGATTATAAAATTCCCGAAGAGCTTCCTGACTTTAATCTAGTCCTCGCAAAGTACAGAACTATCTACGGTCTAGACGAAGAGTTTTCTAGATTGTATACTCGGACTCCGGCAGAAACAGAAGATTGGTCTAGACTGATGTGGCGTTTCATACATATATGTTTTGGTATGAGTATGTCTCGTGAAGAGGTTTATGTCATCGCTACACAAGCCGCCTGTAACAAACACGTTCGGGATAATCGTCCTGTTAGTTATCTATGGCGTGAGGTTATTAAGGCAGATCAAGAGCATAGTCATTACAACGCTATTGTAACTGGTAAGATACAGCCAGTAGATACGATGCCGCATCTGGTAGACTTCGACAAGATCGAAGAAGATGCGTTCATAAAGGAGTACAAAGTATGGGCATCACAAGCCACAGATGCGCCAGAACAGTATCATGAACTTACGTGTTTCATCCTTCTTTCGTCGGTTATATGCTCTGGACTATGGCTTGCAGTTGACTGGGGAGAAATTGTCCCGAACTTATGGGGACTCATGCTTGGAGAATCAACTCTTACACGTAAGACGACAGCTATGCGTCTCGCAGTCGATATGCTTAAAGATGTTGACAATGATCTTATACTTGCGACTGATGGAAGTGCAGAAGGACTACTTACAGGTTTATCGCAACGCCCTGGACGAGTATCTATCTTCTGGAAAGACGAGATAAGTGGACTCTTCGACTCAATCAACAAAAAGGACTACCTCGCTGGCCTGCCGGAGACTCTTACTCAGCTCTACGATGTTCCCAAAGTTCTCACTCGCCTACTCCGCAAGGAGACAATTACCATATCCGAACCGTACTTCATCTTCTTCGGAGGCGGGATACGTGATAAAGTTTACTCGCTTCTCAACGACGAATACATACTGTCTGGATTTCTACCAAGGTTCATTGTGGTATCCGGTGAGAACGATCTTTCTAGGTTTCGGGGAACCGGCCCGCCTACTGTTCAATCAACTGAACGTAAAGACCGTATCATTAGAACGATTACTGATTTACACGACAAGTACACTCCTGCTACTGTCCAAGTTGAAATCGCTGGTCAGAAGGTAGATATGCCTGGACCTCGCGTAGAAGCGCGTTTGACAGAAGATGCGTGGAATAACTATAGACGCATCGAGCGTATTCTTACACACACTGGCGCTCAATCAGATTCATCTATGCTTGCGTTGCCTACGTTTTCACGAATGTCATTCAGTGTATTGAAGATGAGTATGCTAGTCGCTGCATCACGTAGAGAACCTGATTCAGCAAACCGTTTAGAAGTTACAGAATCAGATGTAAACCAAGCCGCGTTTTACATGGAGAAGTGGGGTCACTACAGTATCGAGCTAATCTCCAATACGGGCGTCACAACCGCAGAAAAGATCCTCAGACGCTCTCTGCATTACATAAGAGAACATAACGGTCTTACAAAAGCAGAACTGATGCAACGACAACGTTTAGGCGCGAAGGAGGCAAAGGAGATTATCGAGACTTTGTTCCAACGCGGTTTGATCGATGCTAAAAAGGCAGGTCGTGGTCATAGACTCTATGCATTAGGTATGGATAATGAAGAAGCATGAGAGGATTCCCGGTATGAATAACGGGCCTAATCCACAAGTACCGGCAGACATTACATGGGACGCAGACAACCCACCTGTGCTGTTTGTTTGCAGTAACCACTTGTTTCACCTGTCTGGTTGTGATGGTAATTGTGGTGAATTAGTTGCAACTGAAAATCGTGTTAATCTCATCAATGAAGGTCTTGCGTTTGCGCGTGCCGGCATGAGTTGGCGTGGAATCCCCTCCGCATATGAAGCTACCATCCCTGTGCCGGGAGTTAAAGTGGAACTGACCGATATGCTTATATGGATGGAGCAGATGCGAGATATTTTTTGCGAAATGTCAGGTATATCTCCTGACGAATTTGAGGATGAGTTCGCGCGTAGGAAATATGAATTCCTACATCGAATCAGAATAATGAACGAATCACACATTCGCAAACAACAGATAGTCGATATGATAAGAACTCCGATCCTCGGTCCTGACGGCAATCCATTGTGAGCGACGAACGTCGTTCAGCGGAGCCGCATGATCGTTTTACCAGATTGTGCGATGCAATGATTGTAACATTAGTAACACAGACAGAGTACGATGCTGATGTAAAGTGTATTGTGTTTCTTAATGACGACGAACGTGGTGGTCTTGTGTTACATGGTTACGAAGATGATGCCGAAGCGATCAGTGATCTACTTATACACCTACGCGCAATCTTCCGATCGAACGGACAAGAACTATTATTCGCACCCATAGGTAAAGGATGATGCCGTGGTGGGCTTGGCTACTACTCGGCCTTGCCGTTGGGTACGTGTTAGGCGTACAAGGCGAGTGGCGACGCATGACTAAACGAGGTACTTGGTGGTAGAGCGTAAACACCCATTGGCTGAATGTGAAAAATGCCCACTTGCTTCTATGCCCTGTGCTCCGACTTCCGGGGACCCGAATTCTAAGATAGCTTTCGTATCACGTAGTCCAGGCCAGTACGATGTTGTAGTTAAGAAACCTTTTGCGAATCCGCGTGGAGCAGGAGCCGTATTAGATCATCTCTTGGCGCGTTATCGAGTTAAACGAGAGGACGTAATAACTACCAATGTTGTTCTATGCCGTTCGGACGATCCGCCAAGAGATGCTATTATGGCATGTAAGCCGCGACTTGAAGAAGAGATCAAGCATTGCTCGTTGGTTATCGCTGGTGGAACAGAAGCAACTACCGCCCTTACACGTTATCGAGCCGTCTTTACTGCACGACCCTTTATACACAATAGAACTTCAAGTGCGGGAGTTAAACAACGAGTTATCGTCACTAACAATCCCGCTCTTGTTGTAAGAAATTCAGATGCATATCCAGATATGGTTGAGGATTTTCGGCGAGCGTTCGATCCTCCACCGCCGCCAGTCTTTCCAGAAGTGGAGATAATCAACGATGCTGATGTTGCTACAAGAACACTCGGAAGATGGCTCAAAGATGCGCCTGCAATTATGGCTTCCGACCTTGAATGGCGAACAACAACTAACGAGCCAGTCTGTGCAGGATTCTCTGCAAGAGGCGAGAAAGCTGTTGTATTCGGTTTGGGAGCAATTAGCGATGAAGGAGTTAGAAATCTCCTCAGAAAATTTTACGGCTCAGGTAGAAGGTTCATTTGGCACAACGGAAAAGCTGACACTAAGATTTTATCACTCGGTAACATTCCCGCAGAAGTAGATGCTGATACTTTTATTATGTCTTATTGTCTCGACGAGCGTCCTGGGTATCATAGCCTTGAGTATTTACTTAGCACTAAGTTCGGGTGGCCGGACTACGAACCAAAAACGGTAAAGGAGTTTAAAAGAACAGGGGAGTTCTCCGGGGACACAGATGCCAAAAGGCGACTTACCGAACGAGAGTTGTACAAATATAACGGATGGGACACAGCTGGAACTTTTCAACTCTACGAATTGCTTAATCCGCAACTTGATTCTGACAGAGGAGGATCTGTACGTCCTCTCTATGAGAGACTTCTACAAACGAGTACGCGAATTAGGACAGTCGAACTCAACGGATTTCATTTCGATGTTGAGGAGGCTTGCAATATAAATGAGAGAGAAGCGATCCCGCAATTGGCTGCTCTCACAGAACATATCCAAGACGTTACCAAACACCCGTTACTCAATCCAGCTTCCCCATCTCAACTACAGAGCGTACTATATGGAGAATGGAGTCTACGACATAATCTACGAGATAGCGGGAAGAAAAAGTTACGTACATCTACAGGAAAAGAAGTCAGGGAAGAAATATTTGGTGGACGTTTCGAGTGCAAACCAAACCGCAGAGAACACATAGTTCGTTGGGCTGAGTTTCAAACACAGTTTTCGAAGATATCCAAACTCAAAGGAACGTACCTTGAAGGACTCGCAATCAGAACCCTCGCAGACGGAAAGCTATATTGTCACTTTAACCCTTGTGGAACTGTCAGCGGTAGGACGTCAAGTAATAATCCCAATTTCCAAAACATTGCCCGTGAAGGATATGCGGAAATACCTGGTATCAGAACGCTTTTCCTTCCATCTCCAGACCATGCCATTATCTCAGCAGACTTCTCTCAAGCGGAGTTGCGAACATGCGCTAAGCTTAGCGGAGACAGCAATCTTCTATCGATCTATAGAGATTCTGCTAGAAGCCTACACAAAGAGCGGGCAGCCGCTTTCTACGGTGAGAATTACAGTTACGAAGAATACGTTAGATCAAAAAACATCAACTTCGGGGTGACGTATGGGCAAAGCGCACAGGCGTTTGCACAAATGTATCACATGCCTGAACGCGAAGCCCAAGAGTATATCAATTCTTGGTGGACTGAGTTTCCCGACTTGCTCGCTTGGACGAAGGAGCAGAAACAACGTGCTAGAAAAGATGGTTTGATAGTTTCGCCTTTTGGCCATAAAAGACGTTTCCACTTGATAACCGACGAGAACGTGGGAGATGTAGAACGTGAAGCAGTTAACTTCTTACCACAGAATATTGCTGCTTGGCTTACTCTTTCTGCTTTGTGTGATCTCGTTGATATGGGCATACACGTTGTCGCTACCGTACATGATAGCATTGTTGCTGATATACCTACTGGGTCTATTAATGATGTGGCTTGCGCGATGAAGTCTGTAATGGAATCGCAAGTAGAAAAACAACTTGGTTGGACTGACGTTCCATTTCTAGTAGACATATCCGTCGGACCTAACTGGGGTTCGTTAGAAGAACTCGATCTAAAGGTGGCAGCATAATGCCTAGGGAACCGTGTGGCGTACCAACACCGTTAGGACCGTGTACTATGCCCGCGGGCCATGAGGCTACATGGCACAGGCATAGGGAGTACGAGGGTATCGTCTGGAAAATGGTTACTCGGACGAGCGTCATACAAGGTAGTGGAATGAATAGCCTCACTAATGCAATCTCACGTAATAAGTCTTTGGATCACAAACTAGTAATTGAAGTAATCTGTCAGTAAAGCGCAGTTCCGCAACCAACTACAAGAAAGGATTAACATGAGCAGCACACCTTTCGATGATCCGAACGAGAAGCTTCCCGACGATACAGCACCTGAGACAGAAGAGGATACCGAGGAAGAGGAAGAGACAGAAGAGTAATGTCAGTACCACAATCAAGCCCAAACAAAATTTACCAAGCTCAGTTTACTACGAACTCGGCTGTACCTCTCACTCCAGAAGAAGAAACTGAATACACACAGAAGATGGCTGACATACATGAATGGGCCAGAGATCGCATAGAAGTTAGATTACAGAACGATCCTGACATGAGACAGTACAACTGTACCGTTGAAATGAAACAACAGCTACCTTAGGAGTAACAAAATGAAATCAACACATTGGGAAACACCGTCAGGTTATGTTTGTAGCGCGTATTGCACGTCTTGTGGTAGGGACTTTTCCGGAGATAAATTATTTGATAGACATAGAATTGGTAAACATGAATATACATACAGCGAGGGATTAAATTCTATCCCTCCACTTGAAGATGGTCGCAGATGCATGACAACTGACGAGATGCTAGAAGCTGGTATGCGTCCTATGACAGAAACAGAGATGAACGAAACAGCTAGACATAGGCATAGAATTGGCTTTAACGTTGAAATGTGGTTCGATCCTACTATAGCGGAAGATGTAAAGAATAGGCTTCGTCCAGAATGACACCCTTTTACACCGGAGCTTCCGCCAAAGCCGACTGGCTGCCTCCATCTAACGACCCTAGACGCCTGTCAGAAACACTCTCTGACCCGCTGACGGGTTTCGCGGAGGCTCATGTAAGGTGGGGATTCTCCGTCCCGACCGCTGACGGGGTTCGCGGAGGCTCGCAGGACGAACCTTGTGACAATTAAAACAATCAAATACATCAAGTAAGGTAAGAGTGCAAATGCCCGCTAGAATTTCTGTATCAGACTTAATCAAGGTAAACGCTCTCGACCCCGGTGTGACTACCGGGTACGCAAGTGGGATAATCGAGGATGGCTCGATGGGCGTAATTAGTGGACAAGCTGTATGGAACGAATTGCAGCTTTACCGTAATCTGCAATCATCGAGGCCAGATATTATCGTGTATGAGCGATTTGAGTATCGGAGTACAAATGCATATAGCAAATCACAACTGTCTGACGTAGAGCTATTCCCTCGTAATCTCATCGGTATTATTAACCTCTATGCACAGAAAGCAGCAAGTTTGAACCTCTTGCATGAAACGGGCAAAGTAGTAAAATTGTACCCACAGCTTCCAGCTTATGCACTCGGAAAGAATGCGTACTTTACTGACCAGAAGCTCAAAGCTGCAAAAGTATACAAAGTAGCAAGTCCACATGCGAATGACGCCATGCGGCATTTGCTACAGTGGTGGCAATTCGGCCCAGGCTTTGAATTCAACACTAGTGGATTTGAACCTCTTGCATGAAAGGGACTCATGAAGAATGCAGTAATAGCTGCGGTCGTTGCGGCCATAGTTAGCGTAGGAGTAAGTTCAGCGGCGCCGGGCTTACTACCAGGCAAACAACACTTTGCAAACTTCGGACCGTTTTGTATTAGTAAGGGTCCGAAATTTAGTACGCCTGGTGGTATTATGAGAGCAGTACGCACAGGGCAAAAATGCATGGTAGGTGAACGACGTATTCAACATATGCGAATCCCGTTAGAGCCATTTCCACGTATTCCTGGTCCGAAAGGTGATAAGGGTGAGAAAGGTGCAACAGGTGCAACAGGAACAGCCGGAGCAACAGGTGCGACTGGAGCGACTGGAGCAACAGGAGCTACAGGAGCTACGGGACAAAAAGGTGATACCGGATCTACGGGAGCTACGGGGCAGACTGGCAGGACTGGAGATGTTGGTCCCGTTGGTGCAAAAGGAGATACAGGAGCAATAGGGCCTAAAGGTGATACAGGTGCTAAGGGTGATATAGGCCCAGTAGGCCCGAAAGGTGATACAGGAGCTACGGGTGCAACTGGCCCACAAGGACCGAAAGGAGATGCAGGAGCCGCAGGTAAAGATGGACTTGGTAACGGTGTTATTCTAGTATGCGTATCGAATGGTGGATCATTGCAAATGGACGTGAATGGACAACCTTGTGATAACGAAGGTCATCAGCCTATTAAACTTGTTGTAGTTAATCCGTAATCATGGGGCCTGTAGCTCAATGGTTAGAGCAGGCGGCTCATAACCGTCAGGTTCTCCGTTCAAATCGGAGCAGGCCCATAATAAAATTGCCCCCACTTATCAAAAGCAGGGGCAACTGATGCCGCCTAAAACAGGCGTGTCTACATATACTTAAGACTTAAACCATAAACCTCCTGCATTATTCTTCGATTTCAGACGGACGTTCAGCAGACAGCGCTGACGCATGACCTACGATGATCGCGTAGACTGACAGAAATACTAACCAGGGTAATGACTCTCGTAAATACCAGCTTATAGGTAGTCCGGGCAAAATCCATAGTACCAATAACGTACCATGAATCCTTCTTGCGGTTTTTGACGTCATGCTAAAACTAGCATTAAACCTTTGCTATAGCTACGCAGAGTGATAGACGCGCAACTTATAGTAGTGGCTGTGAATCTCGCAACACCGTAAATATACATGTTGTCCTCAACTTAAATTGTAGGGTGGGGGTAAGAGGATTTTAACCTCTTACCCCCGGCTCACGAAGCGCAGAAGGAGAGAACTACGCTTCGTTTTTACTACACAGTGGGCACCTTGCGGGTCGTTTAAGTTACGCGGTCGGCCTCTGCATAACCCCACTGTGCAGTAGTGTCAAGGGGCTGTCTTTATACAAGTGAAAGTCGTTACCTGACCGCCCGGATGATTTATTACCAACTCACCTTCTACAAATCCATCAGGACATGTTAATCCGCCTGCTGGGCCTGGTGGGCCTGTATCTCCTTTTTGGCCTTGTGGGCCTGGTGGTCCTATTGGGCCTATTTCTCCTTGAGGGCCTGTATCACCTTTTGGCCCCGTAGCAACATTGACGGTGGTTGTTGTTACCGCGGCTTGTGAACCAGCACTTAAAGCTTTCGATGTTAAATAGCCTGCACCACCAGCAAGCGCTAAACTACTAACCAGTAGGATTATCGCGCGCATGTTCTTCTTCCTCTTCTTCTTTTTTCTTAAGTCCGGCGGATCTTAATGCAGCCCATCCAGTTAATGCGCTACCAATTCCCATTAATGCTGCACCTAATCCGGCAAGTGTCCAATCTTCACCTAGCTTGAATATTAAAGACGCCAATCGATTAACTAGTAGCATTCTTTCTGCGCCAAACAACAATACTCGTGACGACTCCTGGGATTGCTCCAACAACGATCGTTAGAGCAGCAATAACCGCCGGGTCGTCCACGCCAGCAAAGTACGCTATCAGAACGACAACAGCACTCGCAAAAGCAGTTGTCTCTGCGGGACGGCTTTTCATACGTTCACGTGAATGAAGCATTGAACGTCTGTAATATTCCGTTGACGACGCATTACCTCTCCCCCATTGCTGTCATTTCCCACAGCAGTATTACCTTCTATTGTTGAAAACTGTGTTTTGCCAGTAGTCCACTTATCAAAAATTCCTACGTGATCTGCAACTCCATCACGGTTCCAATCGTAGGCCACTAAATCTCCCCGCACAGGTGTGGTGGTGCGCGACAAACCATTGCGTGTGGCGAACGCATCGTTTACCATAAACGGTACATAAGCGTAACGTGCGCTACGACTAAAAGCTTTTGAACCTGCTGTTACGCCGCACCACGTTACGAACATCGCGCACCAGGGACCAGTAACTCCGTACCATTCGGAGAACTTTACCTTGTTGCTACCGGGCGGATTTTCCTTCGTGGATATCCATTTAGCGGCTTCGTCGGCAATCTTATCACCTAACGGTTTACCAGCTAGTTGCCTCTTCCTAGCAGCAATTCGTGCTTTCATTGCGAGGCTAGGTTGTTTATTGCCTGTGACTAGTGCGTAGAACGCATCGCCAGCACGGTAGTCTACGTTCTTAAGCGCATAACCTAGCCAGTATTTAGCTTTGCGTACTGCGCCTGCTGTCTCAGGACCGTAGATACCATCTGCCTTACCATGCAAGTAGCCCGCGTTTATTAAAGCCGTCTGAACCTTCTTAGCATCTGAACTATGCATCAACGGACTAGTTATTGTAAGGTTCATACTCCTCCCTTTAGTTTAAGCACATTCCTCAGCGTTCCTTTGGATGGTTGTTGTAAATGCTCTATATGGCCATCTTCCACCAGATACAAACGCATCGCCGTCATATAATGGAGTAGAACAAGCTGTCGCTATTTTATTTCCAACTAACGCTAGCGGTCGCACGTTTGGTTGAAATTCTATTACGTTACTATCATCTAATATTATTTGAGGTATTGTAGATACTAATTCAAATTCATGGCACACAAGATCGTATCTCCATAATTCAGCAGCATAAGGCGCAGAAACATAAGAAGGAGCACCATTTATTTTTTCGATTAGAACCCATACATTTTTTCTATCTGCTTTAACGGAAAAAAGTCCAACGCGATATGGAAGGAATCCACTAAAAACAGAAACCCATCTTGAAGATCCTGTTTCTCGTTCTGGATAAAAATCATATATAGTAATAAATGCGCTATCAATACCATAAGAATTAACTATAACAACAACAACATATTTGAATTCACCTTCATGCGTAATCATACCAGGACTGACAGCATATACTTCTTGATATCCAGAAGGGGCAGTACCCTCATCAGGATTAGCAACATATACATCGGCAACAATACTACTTCTTTCTATTACCAAATTCCAACGTAGAAATTCATAAAGAACTCCTCTTCCAGTTCTAAAAGTATGAGTGGGATGCCACGGCATTAAATATCAACCCAACTCGACCCGTTAAATCTTTTAATATAAAAAGCACCTTCACTTGTAGAACCACCCCAAACAGATGTATAACATACACCTACACCAGACGGATAAAGATTCGATCCTATAATAGTAGTACCCGAAGCATCGTTAAAAATGATTATAGGATGACCCACATCACCTGGATCAGCATTAAGATATACATTGGTTATTCCAAAAGTAGTCCAAAGTGAATTATCAACTCCTGGACCGAAAGAAGTACCTGGACTACCTGTCATTGTTGGCAAATCAGTAAAAGGTTCAAAATTATCTGGAAAAGCAGAATTAAACGTTCCTATAACTGACCACAAGCCTGCTGCGTATCGCCATACTTTCATTGTATCACAACATTCGTATGTGGGTATAGAGATTGGATCAGTAATAGTTGGATCAAAATAACCAGGTGGGCCTGTAAAATACTGTCGTCTAAAGTGTGCGGAAATACAGTAAATATAAGTTCCATCCGTGGCTATAGTCGGAGGAAGATCATCTAAACTCCATCTGTGATAACCAGGCTCGTACGCTAATTTAGACATAGGAGATAAAATATTAGGCATTCCAGTATCGTATATTGGGCTGAAAGCAGATTCATAAACGGCTTGTGTTGTGGGAGTAAGAATGCTAGAATTTACTACTTGAGCTGCCCAATAAAAGAATGTACTTGGTGAAGGGAGTCCAACCACAAGATCCATGTAACCTTCATTTTGAGGATCACCAACTACACCTCTTGGTATCCATATTCCATCTACATGTTCACAAAAATAAATTCCTTCAACTGCCTCGTTTGCCATAGCTCTAGAACCGACAGGGGGATTTTCAGCGAGTGCTCGATCATATGCATACCAAATATTTTTATTAGGACCAGCAAAAACTACAGATATACCGCCAGGAAGTGGAATGTTTCTAGTTTGTTCGGCAGCCGGATCACCCACATCCATAATTTCCTCATGCCAAAATTGAGTACCTTGTTTTGAAGTAGGCTCGCTTAGTACCCAGGGATTGACTATAAGATCATGCAGCGCGCCAGTTGGCCCACCTTCTTCTGTTGGCATACAATAAATACTACCATCAACGTAAACACAGAATTGACCTTCTTCTACATGAAACCCTTGTCCGTTAAATAAATCGTGAGGAAGGTGAGCTTTCTGATATGTAGGGAAATAACCGCCTTTTGCATTTTGCATATCTTTTACAAGATTCTCGAGTTCACATAATTCAATATCGAATTGTTCAAAGATATCCTTGGGGTAATTATGGCTAGGCATTATAATTCTGTAGCCTCTGTATCGGCATAATAAATAGTATCGTCAATAACCATACCAAACTGCTGCGTATCTATAGCGAAGAAAAGTAATCCATTAGGCATATCATGTGGAAGATGATCTGCGTCATAAACAGGTATGCTCCGAAGCTTATTATTTTGCAACTTAAATACAGCGCGTTCAAGCCATTTGATGCGACCACAAATATCGTCTAATACTGTTCTATGTACGGCTTTAGATGGCATTATCCGTATGGTGTATTCGTAACGAGATAGATAGGCGGTTTGTTAACGTCTGTGCCAGGAGCAACCACAACTGGCGGTGCCGCTTCTTGATAGAACGGATAGACCTGATTGAGATTCAGCGTGACCATCTCGTCGGTTTCGGTATTGACCTCTAGGTCTATAGAAACTACCTCGTACGCAGAATTCAGATGGTAAATGCCGTTGCTGTAATCTAGCCAAATGGCACAGCCGGGGTAGATAGTCCCGTACCAGAAGTTCGGCACAGCATCGGCATACACATCTACACTAAGTTCATGTTGTGGTTGTATGGCATGACCGAAATAACCTTTTGTAAGAGCCTGAACTCGTGCTCTATTTGGCACGTCACCGAAGTCTTGGTATATATCGTACCTACGATAATATGCTTGTGAGTCGTAGTCGTCCATTGAAAATTCAAGGTCTGCACTACTAGGAGAATCTCCGGTGCTGAATGGATTATTACCTGCACCAACTCCAAGAATGTGATTACCCTCTGGACCATTATTCGTGAATTTCACATTTAACAATCCTGACGCGCTATCCGTGAAAGTCCAGGCGCACAGGGAGGCGTCGCCGAGAACAGCTATAGGATACCGTCTTGGTACAGCCATTTTGAATTCCAGGTTATCCATCCAAAAATCAAATATGCCAGGGTCTTGTCCTGACAGCTCTTGTATCTTAGAAAGAATAGATGCCGAATCAGGAAGATCGATACGATAATCAGTATGATGCCCTGTGTCTGCTAGCGTCCATGTAATCGGCAAACTGTTTGGCATGGCTATTGTACTGCTCAATAGAGTTTCTATTATGTTCTTAACTTCTGCATTCGTAACCTCGTAAGCCGATCCACGCGGAGGATCACCGATAAGAAAGGCATTCGGATGTTGTGCGTCGTATGGGAACATACGCTTTTCTAAGTAATGCAGATAGCTTTTGGCAGCAACACTCAAATACTCTTGTTCGGCTTCAAACCCTACAGCAGTAACCATGCCTTGCATGATTTCGCGATCATTACGAAACAGACCGAAGTCGATGTTGTAGGGGATGATTTGAGTCAGGTCTGTTTCGTAATAATACGAAATCTCGTAAGTAAGTTCATGCGGGCCGTTCTCCCCTTTGTTCCAGGTTACATGCAGATTCTCCATAGAGAATTGAGCTTCGTTCTCTCCCCAAAGCCTTTTATGTAGTACATGCCATCTAGCCATTTAAGCTACCCAAATACGTTGACCCGACGAAGCGCCCCACATATAAGGAAGGAATGATTTGAGTGACAAGCTACACGGTACGTTCGACGGGTTAAGAGCTGCGATAGTTATATCCGGTGCAGCTTCAAGACCGCAATCTGTGTAGTAATACTCACTGACGCCTGTGTACTTAAGGTAGAACGTCCCGATCTTGTTGTTGAAAGCCAGTCCTGTGCGGGGTGGCATAAGAATACGCATGAGCTTTAGCTTGTACACATTAAGTTGCGCTGGAGTGTCAGCCAGAAGATGCCCGCTAATGTGAATAGCCATCTTACCGAAGTATGTATAGCTCGGCCAGATGCCCTGTGCCTGCATTCTATTACGGTCTTGCGATCGAATGTCCAACTCCATATGTACCTCTTCTACAGCAAAATACCCGTTACCATTCGGGTCCTCATTCCAATGCATAGTTTCGTTCGCCATGTTGACGAAGTACATATCGTCAATCATTTATTAACACCGCCGTTGGTTTCGCTGACGGAAGTGCATCTTCTGGAAGTATGTCTGCGGAGACATACCCTTACCATCACCTGCGTGGTAGTTATAATTAACTGTGGTGTGGTGAACATTCTGTGTGGTACGAGTAGGCGTCGTTGCTGCTCTGACTCCCCTAGTAGCAGCTCCGGTTCTAGCGGCCGGTTGTTTTACGCCTACACCACCGGGAACTTTGATACCGGGGAATGTTTGTTCTATAAGCTGAATGAGTGCAGCGCGAAGGGCAGGGTTCTGATCTTGAATACCTTGTGCAATTGCTTTAGCAATATTCTGACCGTGAGCACGATAAACCTTCAATTGCGAATGAAGCTTGTCTTGAAGCAGTTTCATTGTTTGTTGGTCTATAACCTGTTGACCCTTGTTGAATGTTCTAGTGTACTCAGCAAATTGAGCAGGACTCATCCGAAGAATACCCTTGAGTACATTGTCAAATTCAGGACCAAGCTCACGTAGCTGGTCGATAAGAGCTTGCGGAGCACCACGAGCAGCGATCTTGTTAAGATCATTACTCCAATGTGTAAAGGCTTGTACCTGCTTTTTCAGATCATTAAGGATTTCACTCGGAGTGAGTCTATGCTCATCCAGCCGCTTCTGCAACGCATCAGCGCGTTTGCCAGCAGCCTTGTCGATTCGGTCGGCTTGGTCATTAAGAATCTTGACTCTCGCATCAACATCCTTTTTCATATCGTCCGGATTAGGCAGCCAACCCTTGTCGATTAGATTACCAGTTCTAGCGTCAACCTCCTTTGAAGATTGGTCGAAAGCATCTTGAATCTTTTGCGCTTGGTCACGCAATGCCTGTGCCTTTGCAGTACCAGCGTCACGAATCTTCTGTACCTGATCGCTAAGTCCCTTAGTCACAGGCCCGCTAGCTAGAGAGCCAAATGCGGATACCATTCCACCGCGAATCTCATCGAACATGGAACGTATATTATCAAGCACGGATTGGAAATTTTCTTTCATTTTATCGGTAGCTTCTTTGTTCGCCTGAGCCATATCATTTGCGAATTCTTGCTGATCTGATGTGGCTAGTGTTGTGAACTGTTTGTTCGCTGCATACCAACGCTGCCATCCTGCAACACTTGGTGACTTGTCGTATGCTGCACGAAGTCTGGCAACATTTTGACCCATAGCCATAGCTTGCGCATCAGAAATAACTTTAACATCGCCAAGATTCTGTTCAAGCTGTTGGAAATAAGCTTGTTGTGCAGGAGAGGCTTGTTGCATAATCTTAGTTGCCTTCTCAATTTGATTAGCCAAATTCATCGTAGGTGCAATTTTCATTTGAGCTTGGAGTTGACGCAAGTGCATAAACGTACTCATTGCAAGCTTATCTGATATACCAAGGTCTGCGAACATTTGTGTATAGAAAGCTTGTTGCGCAGGAGTCAATTGTTCAAATTTTGTTTTTAGTGCTTCGATTTTATTAGACAAACCTATTGTAGGTGCTATGGCAAATTGCTTTTGTACCTTGAAATATTCTTCTGATATCTTTTTTGCATATCCCTTAGTACTTATTAATGCATTTATTTGTCCATCAAGAATTCTCTGTATAACATCTTCTTGCATACCCTTTTGAATATCAGATTCGGCACGAGCAGCTCTTGTTTCTTCTCTACGAGCAGCTTTAGTTGCAGCAATTACAGCTTTGTAATTTGGTGCTTTTTCAATTGCCTGTCTAAGTCTAATAATGAGTTTCATTTCTTTGAGAAATTCAGCGTCTGTGAAATGAATAGGAATCATGCCTGGACCCTTACGAGCAGTACCAGCCATCGCTTCCTCAAGACGTTGTGCTCTAGGCTTACGCAATTCACTAGCACGCACGAATGCAGCAGCTTCAAGATCCTTGGCTTGTGGACCACCACCAAGTTTCGTATCAAGATCCTTAAGAATTTGTGCGCTTGTTTCGCCAGCTTTTTTCAACTTATTAATCTCTTTACCTAGATAATCAATGAAACGTTGTTGTGGCTGTGTAGTAAGATCCACAACACGAGCTTCTGCATCCAAATAACTCTTTTGAAGTTTTTCAATCTGGTGTGCAATTAGTTCAGCACCAACTACAACAAGCGTAAATGTAATAAGGTAAGGTACAGATGCAAGCGCTGCAAGGCTCCTGAGAGCGGTAACAGATCTTGCGATCATCGCAAATAGCGTGACGAATGATATGACTGATATAACAGTACCAACTATCGAAAGAGCAGCACCCCAACTTCCGGTAAGTTTAACTAACAAGGGAAGTGCAACTAGTAGAAGAGAAATCGACCCAAGGAGTTTAGTTAATCCTACGGCGGTAAAACCTGCTTCTGATCTAAACATTTTAAGACTGAGACCAGCACTAGTAAGAGAACCCTTCATAAGTATAAAGTTAACACGAAGCAAGATAACAGCTGCTGCGATAGATCCGAGAATACCAATAAGTAAAGTTGCTACTGAACCAAAGAACAAGAAATCTGCGATCAAGCGTTTTTGATTTTGGCTCAGTCCACTGAACCAGCGAGCGAGTTTACCTATCCATGACCCGAATCTTGCAAACAGCGGAATAAGATCCGTTCCAATTATAAGAGCTAACGCTCTCAATTGATTTTTGAATACTTCCCAACGAACACCGGGATCTTTGGACATTTGATTGAACGACGCAATCATCTCATTTTGATCTGCTGTGAATTCTCGCTGGACTTGAGCAGCACTACGAATACTTACTTGGTATTGTGCAAAGATTCTAATAGCTTGAATCGTTCCCTGAGTACCAGCCTTTCCTCCTGCGGCAGAAATCGTCTTGAAGAAATTAAGCATCTCCTGATTATTCATATGTATATGACTATTAATATCTTGCATAATATCAAGGATCGGGCGCATGTGGCCTTTGCCACCCTGACCAAATACTTGAACACCCTTAGATGCAAGACCAGCCGCAACATCTGTCCGACCGAACAACTGAATCAGTCTGGCTAGTCCTTGTGCATCCTGTTTCGTTCGGGCAGCACCAGTCTGTCTAGTCAGGAAAGCCATAGCCCCGCCCACATCTTCAAATGTCAGACCAGCTTCTTTCGCAATAGGCAGCAAGAAAGACAGAGAGCTAGCAAATTGCTCCGCGTTCATACGACCGACTTTCACAGCGGCAAAGAACCTATTACCTGCTTCGGTCATATTCGGGAACTCGCTACCAAAGTTGTTGAACAAAGAGATACCAGCGTCAGTCATAGTTTTAAGATCAGTACCACCTGCAACAGCCATCATGTTAAAGGTTCGCAGCATCTTACTCGCTACATCTATATTCTTAATGCTAGTGCTTGAGAAAATCTGGAACAACGAGTCAGCCATTTGCTGCGAAGAAGCAGGAAATTCCTGCATCTGACTTGTTATAGTATCAAACAATCTTCCATGAATTTGTGCAACTCTGGCTGGCCCTTCTCCCGGCTGTCTAGCTTGCGTTGCAGCAAGAGCTATCTGCTTACTAAATTCAGCGGCTTTTTCAGCCATAACACCAAGAGTAAGAGTAGCAACACCGCCAAGGAATGTCAATGAACGAGCAGTATTACGAATACCATTCCCTAAGGCTTGCCAATTTTCAATAGGCAATCGTTGTATCGCTGTATCAAATTCTTTAACTCGAGCTCGCATATTAGTAATACGCATTCCTTGTTCATCTGCCACCATTCCATTTCTTCGAGCAGCAGCAGCTTGTTCTATTTCAGTCTGTGTTAATTTAGTTGATTGATTTACGAGATTTCCTTGAGCTTTACGAACACTTTCAATAGCCATTTTATTTTCAGTCAATTCTCTGGTAGCGCTCTTAACTCCAGATCTCAAACTTCTAAGTTGCGTATCAAGTTCTTTCTGGGTCATCCCACTAAAAATCATTTCAGGTTGTATACCCTTGACTCTAGCTCTACGTTCTGCTACTCTTTCAAGTTGAGACAACTGTCTTTGAAGGGAATATCTTCTACTAAGAATTCTGTCACGATCAGAATCAATACCAACCAACTGCATATTTAGATCATGTATACGCTTTGTATAATTACCTTCATTAATCAACTGTTGAGTTCTACGAGAACCCGTAGTTAATCTTGTTTGTTCATCAAGAGCAGCTTTACGCAGACGTTCAGCAGTTGCAATTTGTTGCATAACCTGAGCACGTTGACGTTGCAACACACCAGGATCTTGCAGCCCGCCGAAACTGCGAGCAGCACGTCTAAGTGTATTGCTAGCTTCGTCTCTAGCTCTAAGGATTAGCCAAAGTTCTCTGGTTGCTTTCATTTCTGTTACTTTGTTTGTTTATTTCGTCTGCGCGTTTTTCGTCTAGGATTTCGAGAACACGCATAAGCCGCCGAATGTATCTCGGCCGTTGATCGAGAGCACCGCCAGATTCGGGCAGCACACGTAGTCGATCGCATATAATTGCAATCTCTAACCACTCGGAAGCTTCCTGAACGACCTCTTGACTAACGTAACGTTCGGCAACGACGTTACCGTAATCGTCTAACTCGTTTCTAGGGAAGCCGTATTGGACGAGATCACTTCTTCCCCAGACAAGCCATCGCGCCGCTTGAGAAAATCCTCCAGAGACTCCTCATCCTCATCTTCGTTCAGTTCATCTATATATTTCTCAATCTCAGATCCAACCTTGGGATTCAGTGTCTTAAGCGTCATCGGATTTGTGAAATCAAGAAGTGCATCGTTCTTATCAGTGAGATTATGCTCACCAATACAATAAGCAAAATCGTGTGCGACGGCCCACTCGTTAAGAGTTTCGAGTTCAATCTCAGAAGTAGTCTTGCGCCCACGACCTTGCTCGGTTTGCATCTTCATCTTACTAGCCTTGTCCCGCCGAGTAAGTTTCATGCCGTAGGGAAGTGGACGCAGCATAACAAACCCATCCGGCGGGGCAGACTTTAGATCATACCGCTGATAACTACCAGTATCGACGGTAACGTCGGGCATGTTCTCTCCTTAGGTTGTTCCTGTTACGTGATAGCGACGGGAGACTTGCATTCTATCGTGTAGGCATCTGCACCCACAAGGCCGATGTTACGGCCAGTTACGCGCCCCATGATTAGATCGCCCATACCAGCAAGTCCAACAACATAACTATCGAATGATGTGCGTCGAATGATGATACGGAATCCTTCAGTACACAATGCCCAAGTCGCGCCACCCTTAAGACTTTCAAACTTAATAGCCTTAGTGACGTTATTCTTCATGTTATTGTAATCAACCTTGTCAATGAAGTCCAGCTCAGTTTCGTAAGTCGAGTTAGTCTCACCATAGGCGATATAGCTTGCACTACGTTGTGGTTGAATACGATTTTGAGCAGAACCGTTAAACTCGCTACGGAAGGTAAAGCCGTTGAAGTTCGTAGTAGCAGCACCAGCAAACGTCGGAGCAACACCACTAGCATCGGTGTAAATACTATGCGCCGCAGCACCGAATAGCGACGGCGCTAACCACGTAGGAGTACCAAGACCAGACATATCGGTTTCACTTGTACCAAGAATACCCATAGTCGCACGAAGCACACCATTCTCTACAGTAAACTCCCAACTGTTTACAACACAACCTGCATATCCGAAACCCACACCATTACGTTCAACACAGATACTCATGGTACGAGCATTAAGCCCTGTACCACCTGTAGCACTACCCTGACTACCGGGACCAAACGTATATGTAAACGGGGCAGTTGCACCTGTCTTGGTAATCAGGTGTCTAGACGAATACAAGAAATACGGCATGTAGTTAACATCAACTTCCATGACGATGTTACCTTCGACGTGGTAATAACTCTGCTGCACGTCGGATACAATCGTCTGTTGACGAATCTGAGGAGAGTAATATTTCTCCTCAGTGTAGTTCAGTTCTTCGCTAATGATCGGTACCCATACTCCAACGCCGGCAGCGCCAGGATCGACAAGAGTACCCATAGTAGGCTCAAGGCCGACAAATACTGCACCACCGCCGCCTAGTCCAGCAGGCATACTAGCTCACCGTCCCTTCACCCGGCGGCATCACTTGTGTGTCCTCTGTACTTGACGAAGCTTCTTTCCCCGCTTTGGGTCTTTCGGTTTTTGAGGCTTCTCCTTCTTCTTCACTTACTACAACTCCCTGATCAGGTCCAGGTGGTTTTCTATCTCCTATGAGTTCTTCTGCATTTTCAACAGAACTAGATCCACTAACCTTAACAACTCCACTACCCTTAAACGCATCTTCAACAGTCATGCCTTTTACAGCAACAAATCTAGACTCATTTTCTTCGGATACTTCAAGGCTACCGCCATTCGGCACAATTCCTAGATGATCTACGCCAAGTTCAGTACCCTCAGGAAATGCAGGATTATTCACTGACACTGTTATTGCCATTAGAACCTCCTCTCCGTAATCCCTTCCCAGGACAACCTGGTACTAACGACGATTTCAGACTTACCTGAATTAGTCTGACTAGCAGCAGGACTTTCAGATTGTACATATCCATGAATAATATTGCCTCCAAGAGTAGGATCTAGTTCTAGAAAATCAATTATTCCAGTTGCGAGTTTCAAATCTTCTAAACTACGTCGAGCACGAGTTAATACAATAGAACCGTGATATATGTATATTTCACATCTAAGAGTAACCAGGTAAGTGTGAGTTCCGTGTAGTTCTTTATCACTGTCGGCTGCATTAATAACGAGAGCGGGATATGCGGGAATCATTACTTCGCCGTAAGCACCAACATACTCCAGACCCAATAGGCTTGCACTTGTAGTTAACTGCTGAAAGAAATACTCTGTAATCTCTTCGGGACGTGTAAACAGTTCTTGTTCTATAATACTCATCTTGGTATCCTACCGAATCGGATTCCGCGAGGAGTTCGTAGTAGAGGCTGACCACGTTTCGTATAACCAGCAACTGGAAATCTACCACCAGAATATTCACCGTATTCTACCGGCGGCGGAGTTACATAATCAATCCAATCTTCCTCGATCAAACCATCAATCCATTTCAAAAAGATATCTTCAATCTCTGCAATCGTATCTACATCTAAACCAATAAACTGTCGTTGTGGGAGATTAAGTCCACGTTCACCTTTAGCTTCGGCAAGATTTTCTGCTTCCGTTTGTTTCTTACCAGATTTACCAGAAGCTCTTTTAAATAACTGTCCTTTTACAGTTCCAATAGTTCCTTCTTGATGATACGGACCGTAAGGGGGTAATTTATCTACTTTAATTACTACATCATTTCCAATTACTTGCCATGTACTTGGCGATATAACAGCTTTACGTAAATCATCAGAAAGGACAAGATCAGCTTCATTACTTCCACCATGCTTTTCTTTCCATCTCGCATATTCATCTTGAAGAGGCACCCAAGGAAAACCGTATGGATCAACATGATCTTCAAAATGAACTTCTGTAGAATAAATCATTGCAGCTTTAGCTTTTTCCAGAGGTTCATACATATTTTCAAGACCGTGTGAGAAATGAAGTAAATCTGCCTCAACTACTTTTGGATCAGGATACCATTCTGTAACAAGAAATTTACTAGTCGTAGTACCAATAGGAAATTGACCAGATAGAGGACCAGAATATCCACTAGGAACATCATTCAGATCAAAATCGTCTGCTGCCATCTATTAAGAAAACTCCTGTGTCATGGTGAATATAGGTTCAGTCGTTAGAAACCCTACAAGCTCGGCTCCCGTAACATCTATCGGTCCACTTTCATCTACTTCTACAACAGTCAAGACGCCTTCTACGATTTGATCGAGCATGAGGATTGCGTTGTTGTACAACCACTGTGCATACTCTAGAACATCATCAGCTTCCTCAGAGTAAAACGATTGATACAAGAATGCAGCCGCAAGCCGACCCGCAATACCGCGTATAAGTTCTGGCGTAGTCTCCGGGTCGGCCCACGACGTAATTACTATCTGCGAAAAGAAACCAGCCAGTCTACCTACTATGATTCGCCTCGCCTCGATATTCGGTTTCTGCGAGTTCGCATCATCGACGATGATCTTGTCGCTACGAAACCATGTCTGAATATCGGTCTTGCTAGCGAACATGATTTAACTACTAGGCTTGTTCGGCGTCGGCTCTGGCTTAGGTGGTGCTTCTTCTTCCTCCTTGACCTGCATCTTCAACTCTTCTACTACCGCTTCCTGCTGTGCTTCTTCCTTCTCTGCTTGTGCAGGAGGAACATCAGCGGGAACATCAGGGTACTCATCTTCACGAACAGCGCCAGTTTCTACCAACGATTCCCACTCTTCATCACTAACACCAAGATCACCCTGAGATATCTTGTCACCGGGCATGATCCACTCTGTAACCTGGCCCCACTCGTTTACTTCTTTCTTGAACTTAGACCAGGCGTACATAGCACCGCCGCTCTTCTTCTTTTCTTCGTCAGCCATATCATCTCTCCTTAGAACGCCGTCGTACCGAATGCCGTTGTGATGAGATAGCCAGCACCAGGAGACACGATCTTCAAATCGTACTTGAATGAGGTACGCACAATGTCAGCCTTACGAGGCTCTTCACGCCAACGATCCGTCGGGCGAGTAGAACCGTCAGGATAAATCTGCGCGAACGTCTTACCGAACGTGAACTGATTAAGCCCAGGACTCTGGTCAACGATGCCAAGCCATACGTCCTTACCCCAAAACGAAGTTATGTTCTGAGTCGCATCGAGGTTGTTAGCTGCATTGTAGAGTGAATCGACAGCAAGGATCGTTCCTTCAAAACCAGTAAGAACACGGAATGCATCAGGAATCGACAGAGCGAAGTTCTTGAAGCGATCAACAACGCGAGGATGATTCTCGATGTAGCTCAGACCAAGAGCAGGAATAACAAGCGTGTTCGGATAGCGGAACGTCGATGCATAGACAGCACGCATACCGACCATGATATCATTAATAGGGTTGGACGTAGAAGTTACGCCACCAGTGTAATCACTCCACTGTGACGTACCAGAAAGAGTGACCTTGTTGGCAACTGCGTACTGTGCAGGATCGCGTACAAGACCAGAGACAGCAAGTTCATGTGCAAGGAGGATACTGCGAGTCGCTAGCGTAGTTGCGTCAGTCTCCGGGTTAAGCTGCAACGCTCCACCAAACGTGGGGTTCGCAAGTCCACCCTGAGAGGTAAGCTGCTGACGCTCTTCATCGAAGATAGGAACCTGCAAGGAACGCTCTTTCGTTTCAAACGTATCCTCGCTCCACTTTGCGCCAGCGATCTCGTTCGCAACCGTACCAGGCTCACGCCGAGATTCATACACTAGCCAGTTCGACCGATCAAATACGCGGTACCGACCAGACTGAGTACGCACAGGAGTGACAGGGAAGATGCGCTCACCGTAAAGTGACTGATCCTGATAACCAACCGAGAAGTTGGTTAGGATAGGATCAGAATATAGGGTACCAGGATCGTACATTACGCCACCCCTCCATTAGAATTGAAGAGCAGAGCGATACGATCACCGGCAGCAGAAGCAGCGTGTCCAACACAACGACCAACAATGCGCTCACCAGTTGCAGAAGTCTTGACACGACCATCAGCAGCAATAGTTACCTGCGCGCCAATTGCAATTGCAGCACTCGCTTCTGCTTCTGTGATACCCTCAACACGAACACTTGCACCCTTACCCTTTAGAATCTCAGCAGCACTAACAGAGAATTGAGCGAATCCGTGAACAACATCGGTGATAGCAGTAACAGGGGTTACAGTTTCAGCAGCAGAGAGCTTAACCGCACGAAACTTGGTAAGTGCGGCAGCTGCGTTGTAACCCTTGTCGAGAACGAAGTTACCGTACGCCATTTACTCTATCACCACCTTAGGCCGGTAGAGTAACTCGATATGCGGCTGCAAGATCAGGATGCTTCTTCGCAGCCTGTTCAACAGCCTCCATGTACTCCAGCTCAGGATTCTCACGCTGAATCTTGGAAACGACCTCAGCGAAGTATCTGCGAGCACCAGCAACACCAGTAGCAGAGTTAGTGTCGATATCGGGAATATCCTCATCAGTACCAGAACCAAGCTCACCAAACTCAAGAATGCCACCACTCATAATCGCCTTGATAGCAGCCTCATAATCCTCAACAGTCACGGTGCGCTCACCAAACTTACGATGTACCTCTTCGACCTTCTCACGCGCAACAGTAGACAGACCCATACGAGTCTCACGCAAACCAAGTCCCTCAGACTTATATACTCTCTGCACCGACTCAGCGAACATACGAGCAGTATGAGCACGATCGCGTTCCATCAGAGCGTTGTGCTCTGCCCAATACTGCGGATACTTCTCAGCGAACTTCCGCTCCTGATCTTCCGCCTCGACAGCATTACGAAGATCAACCAGCTCACCAAACTTCTTCTTCGTAGCATCGAGTACTTGCTCATCGCCAGCATCTACAGGCAAATCAAGCACACGCAGAAGTTCGTGAGCAACGTTGTCACGGAGTTCAAAAGGCACAGCGGTACCTCCCTTCGGCTTTCCGTTGTTGGTATCTACAGGGGGTTCATATGAAGGATTATTAGGATCAGCTATAGGCGGCGTATTCCTTCTCCATCCTCCACCGATTGCAGGATCATCTGAACCATCTTCATCTCTACGAGGAGCAGGAGGACTACCAGTACCAGGATCAGAATGTTCAAGTTCTTTTGATTCGTCTGTCCGATCTACCTCGACAAACAACTCAGAAAAATTAATCGGCATAAGATTCTTAGCAATCGGCCGATTAGTCAATGCACCACCTATGATTACGTCTTGGATTTCCTCACCATCAGGATGCAGCCATTCATCATCCCACTCCAAAGAAAAGTACTTCCACTCTTTATTCTTGAGTTCGTTCTTTGCAGGTTCAGTGAAGTCGATACCAAGCATCAACTTGTTGTCTTTAATGACGGCATCGCGCAACCAACCTGCTGCTTTATTGCCCTTTGCTACGTCAATACCATGCTCGTAGTTAATGGCAATCTCTTGTCCACGTACCCCATCACGAAAATTCCTGATGAAGTTTTGGATCTTCTGATCCGTGATTTCCACCGGCCCATATGCAGGAGTGTGATACGTCTTGGCTTCGATAGCTTCAAGATATGTCAACCCATCCTGAGGCACGGTGAGTGTATCAGCGAAACAGAAGAATGCGTTATGCATTTCGCTATGCACTTTCGCTTTGTCTCCTAGTCTCGCGTAAATGGCCCTTGCCTGTGCTAGTGCTTCCTCCTTTGTCGAGTGCCATCGACCGTTTACGTCCCGTGTGCGTAAATTAAAAACTCCCCACGGTTTTCCGGCCGGACCTTCTTTTGGCCGGTAGAAAACCTGATAAAGACCCATACCCTTAGATAGGGGCTTCATGGGACGTGTGCCAGGTTTAGTCGGCATACTTTCCCACTACCTCAATCCGTCTATCTAACCATACATCTATTTCTATCAAGCACTTCTCTCTATCACTATTTTCAGAGTACTCAAGGATATTGGTTAGAAATTCCAATTGCATATCTACCTCAGCTAAAGTGTAGGCTTTTTCCAACGTAGCCATATCATACCGCCGCGCTACTTTCGGACTTGCCAATATTACCTGCTCCACCATTCTTGCTCGTACTTCCTGCTTTTCTAGGTGACGCATCTCCCGGCTTACCAGCCCCCGGTATAGGTACATTACCATTCGGCCCACCGGGAGCAATCTGACCACCGGGACCAGCGATGTTACCCTGCAACAGAGCTTGTACTCTTTCTGGTCTTTCAATAGCAGGCTTCCATTCGGTAGTAAGACGCGGCATATCCATCTGAGCACGAATCCATTGTTCGGTATCTTCATCAATTGTAATGGCGTCGCAATCAAGCAAGTTACGCATAGCTGCGGAAAACATTTGTAGGTCTTTTGCCTCTCCTACACCCCTGACCGATATCTTAGGAAATCTATCTGTCGGGAAGTTGTAAGCTACCATACTCGGAATCAGAAACATATTGATACAATCGCAGATAGAAGCTGCCACATAACGCATGGCCTTCAAAAACATATCCATCTGACTCGCACCGGCTGCTCTTGATCCGCCACCTTCTGTAGTAGCACCCATGTTCAAGAATTGCACCATGATGTTTTTCATGATCGCGGTATCATGGTGTTCAGCCGATCTAAGTACGTCAACTAGCTGACCATGTGTTTGTGCAAAACCTACTTGAATCGTCGGTGGTCTGACGATGTAAGCTTTCTCGTTTGTTCGTAGATTTTGTCCCAATTCGTGTGCCAACGCAATATCCCTTTGCGATGCACCAGGTGAAATTTCAATATCAGGGATACCAATACCGTGTCTCTCCTTCTGAATAGAATCAATATTATACAGTCTATTCTTGTACCACCAATGTTTGTACGCACTTCTTAAGATCGACATACCCTCAAGTGCGCCACCTTGTTGATCGAATACAAATACGATACACTTACCAATCGGGATTTTAACTTCTTTAGCTTTACCATCCTTATCTATAGCACTCTGAATAACCTCTATAGGTCCACCATTGTCATCGTAGTTAATCTTGGTAACAGTAGCAGGAGGTCTGAACGCGAGCTTACGAAGCATTGTATATTGTTTGCGGTTTGCACCAGGAGTACTCTTACGAGGCGCCCACTCGCGCTGTTCCCATACGGTTTCAAATACGGTACGCTTCGCCTCGTACATTTGTAGTATCTGCGACAACACGTATATCCACGGCGTTGTCATACCATTAAAAAGGTTAAACTCCACGAACTCTTGAATAGCTAGATCCTGAGGATCTGCGCTATAAGGTTCGACGAAGTATTCAGCACCAAGCACAGGTGCTTTACCTGCCCGCAGACTTACACGCACGCTGGCATCGTCACGAACCATTCTTAAGTAAGTACGTACTTCCTGATACCCAGCCTGTAGATCGGGTACAGCGTCGATTATAGTCGATGATGCAGAACTACCAATCTCCGCAAGAGACGGTTTATCTACGTTAGATGCGCCAGACGCAGAATACGTCGTTCCCGTCACTTGACGGGCTGGTGTTGATTCTTTGCGTTTTAGGCGTGGGAAGCGAGCCATTAGCTGAACCCGTACATTAGCTGAACCGCGTATCCAGGGTTATAGCACTTTCATACTTGAAAAAGCCGGCTGCTTCGGTGCTGTTATAGCCACTATACACGTCGGCCAGGTTGAGATTTCCACCCAGGACCATATACTCGTTAAAGAAATACCTAAGTGCATCTGCCGGATGGTCGAATTGCCCACGAGTTAATTCATACCCAGGCTTGTTGCCACTAGCATGTATGGTACTGAGACTCTTAATCGTATTCTCGCATCTAGGATGAATAATTAACCCAGGCGATCCATCTTCACGCACCCGCATAGCCTCCTTGATAGCCTCTATACCAAGACCAACACCCTGAGGATTCGATACTATACTACCAAGAGTAAAAGCTAACGTGGCAATCTCGTCTGCACCACGTGGATCTGCTGCTATAGCATCAACATGAAAACCTTTAGGACTTTCTCGGTTCTTAAGAATCTGACCATGTTCGACTGTGCTCTTATAACTAACAACGTATTCACGCCACACGTAAATTCTATCCGATGGGTCAATCATAATATCAAGACAAACAAACGGATCTGAGTATCCGAAGTCTAGTCCCCACCAATTTTTCCACTTAGGTTCGTATTCAAATTCCTGTACGTGGATTCGTTCATCCCACTCGGGATAGATAAGACCCTCAAACGCTGTGAACTCAGCTCCGTACTCTTGCAGCCAGAACATCCAACTAACTGTATTATAGATTTGAATTAGCTCTCCGTCACAGTGACAACTCATCATATCGTGATGACGACCATCAACAATGTTCTCGCATTGAGGATCAAATCCAGTAGGAAAGATCGCAGGGTTAGTCCAGCTAGGCAGTCTCCAAGACGCATACTCAGGTATCTCTGGATGCTGCCCTAACTGATACAGTCCCTCGTACCAATTGAATCCCTGTGGCGTACTAGGGAAGTCGGCACTACCGCGTTTGTCCGTAAGCGCAGGCTGCACATACATCTGCCATGTACTCATATTGTGCTTCGCAGCCTCACTCATAATTACGTGATCGAGTCCTTCGCCAACGAGTGACTTAGGACGTTCGGCAGATTTCACTTCCAATATGCTATTAAGATCAGTGAAGTAGATTCGCATATCACCTTGCTTGACGTTATACGAAGTCTTGCAGTATTTGAGCAGCTTTAGTTTCTTAAAGTCGTTGTAGACAACACGAAACTCTTTCTCTCCAAGTCCATAATCCGGGCCGACTATCCAATTGTAAGAGTCAGGCATAAACATCTTGTATGTAGCTTCATGACCAGCCCATGTTGATTTACCCCAACGACGACCGCAACACGGTACACGGTATCTTGCATCGGATCTATGTATGGCCCACTGTTCGGGTGAATGCGGCTCATAGTCAATCTCCTTGAACAGCTTTTCACGACTAATCGCTGGTTCAGTTCTAGCCACTATTAACTCAACCCGAATTCCATAGGCCCGAGTACAGGAGATTCAGGACCGATCGAAGGACGAATATACAACTTGTATGTGCCTTCTTCCCACGTTCCCACGGTTGTATCAATAAGAGGGAACACTCGCATTCCTTCTTTCAGGTTAACAGGCGACCAATCCTGCTGAATTTCCTCTTCTTCTGTCAGAACACGAAAGTCTACAGAAATATTTGTCAGGTCTGTAACCTCTCCGAGCTTGTCGGCAATGTCTACCATCAGAATCTCTTTCGTTCCTGTATTTAGCGTATAGATAGTGACCACCTATCCTCTTTGTCGGCACTGTATTGCTGCCCTTTGGCAACACCGGCGTACCTTTCTTGCAGAGCACAGGTGGTACGCTGGCCTCTACAGGCGTAAACCCAGCGAGTGCTAACTAACCTTGCGATAAATTCGGCAGGAATGATCGGCGGAGTCTCAAAGCTGGTAATTGTGAACAGCAGAGGTACGGTATCTGCATCAACCCCGATTACAACTTCTACGGTCGAAGGAGTCAAGACAACAAAAGCGACCGCACTATCGACTAGTGCTGCGATCTCGATAGTAGTTGTAATAGTAAACGAGATGGGTACAGTAGCAGCATCGCCTACTTCATGTGTAATGAACTCAGTTGCAGTAATACTGAATCGTAGCGCATTTGTCGCAGCATCAACGTACTCTACCGCAGCAGTTTCTGTACCAGAAGGTGTAAATGTAACACGCGCGGTCTGCGTGTCGATAGAGACTAGTACTTCACTACTACTCGGTCCGAAAATGACCGTAGCAGTACTAGTCTCTATGAACGCGCCTATCTCGCTTGCCGACTCCGTAAACAGCAAGTTGATTACACCCGAATCAGCGCCAGTTGCAGTAGTAAACTCAGTACCACTTGGAGTGAACAATACAACGCTTGTACTAGAATCGACGGAGACTAGCGTTTCCCCTGTGGGCTGCGGCGCCACTATGAGAGGTACTAAGCCAGTCTCCGTCATCTCCCTTATCTCTAGTCCTGTTGGGGTCATTACCAGGACAGAGGTTTGGGAGTCTGTCGATACAGTTACGTCACTACTACTGGGGGATAGGGCAATAGTAGTAGTGCCAGTATCGACAGTCGTTACACCTGCGCCGTATACGTCAGTTCCACTTACCGTAAAACTTAACGTAGAAGTCTGAGAATCTACCGAGGCTGCCGCTTCAACCCCGCTGGTTCCCATAACGAGATTAACCGCAGCAGCCTCGGTAAATTGTCCTACTTCTGTACTACTAGGTGTGAAGATTACGAATCCGGTATCGCTATCAGCACCTGTACGCTCAAGAGTTTCGGTTGCGCTAACTGTAAACACAACACTAGAAGTAAGAGAGTCTGTAGATGCTAGCACCTCACTCGCAGACGGGATGAGAGTGACGGGGATTGTGCTAGCATCTACACGCTCTCGTACTTCTGTGCTGCTTAGCGTGAACAAGACAGCGCCAATACCGCTGTCCACCAAGACAACAATTTCTGCCGCACTTGTCGTGAACAACAACGGTACTGTACCGCTGTCTGTCCTCTCTCGTATCTCTGTCGCGCTTACCGTGAACAAGAACCCCACAGTAGCGGCGTCGAACTCTTCACGGATTTCGCTTACGCTCGGCGTAAACACAACAGTCACCGTTGCGGTATCTACAAGGTCACGCGCTTTAAGCTCAGTCGCACTTAAGGTGAATACGAATCCTACGGTTGCGGCATCAAACTCCTCTCTCAGTTCTGTAGCACTAAGCGTAAATAGAACCGCCGCTGTTGCGGTTTCGACGTATTCCTTGGCAGGTAGTTCTGTGCCTGACGGTGTGAATAAAACAGCCGCCGTTGCGGAATCTGTATAAGCAACACCGGTAGGTGGTGTGTACGTTTCACTACCGGATGGTGTGAGGACAAGCCCGTTGACCCTAGCAGGATTGAGTGTGTAGAGGCCGAAAGCAAACTGACTCAGAGATGCTGCTGTCCAGGCTGTTCCATTCCAGAATTGTGAATCAATATTTGCTGATGTATCAATTCGTGTAGTATACCATGCATATATGTTAGAGGCACTAAAAGCTCCTGTTCTGTTAGCAACAATCCAGTATTTCGTGCCCGACACAAGATCATAATCAAGGTAGAATTTGTATAATCTATTACCACCACTGAAAGAATCGGAAATAGCAGGTGAAGTCGCTAATACCGTTCCTGATGGATGAGAGCTGCTATCTGCTCGTAATTCAACGTATATACTATCAACCAAAGTACCACCTCTATTTATAGCCAATTCGATCATACCGAGATGAAAAGAAGATGATGGTACGAATGAGCCAGCTATCTGCTGTTGAGTAGCAGATGCACCTATGCCTACGGTACTGGCTCCGGCTTCTCCTGCATGTGAGATATTCCCATCTACATAATCGTAAGAATAATCTTGGAGTTGTCGAGTTTCCGCAGCACTTGGCGTGAATACCAGACTTACTGTAGCAGTATCAGCGAGTTGTGCTGTTTCACTTCCTGACAGCGCTAGCGTGAGGTGAGCATCAGTAGCCTGGTCATATCTAAGGGCAATTGAATTGTCATAAAAACCACCAGGAGTATATGTTCCATCGACTGTGTTATACGTTCCGCCATTAAATGGCGGAACCGCATCTTGACCTTCAGTATAACATCTATTCACAATATCTGTAACACCACTACGTCTCCATGTAACGAAATATCCGGTTCCTGATACCAATGGGGAGAAATTAGTCATAGGAATTCTACACAAACCGAGAGTACCTGTTATTACATCTGCCGCATTATAGGTACCACTAGCAAAAATAGTCGTTCCAGGTTTACCTGCATTAACATCACGTATCTCGACAATGACTTGATCTGTAGGTGAACCTACCTTTCTCAACAAAGTTTCAAGAATTCTTACTTCTCCGCTTAAATTAGCAGTAAAAGTCTCAGTAACCCATTGAGCCGGATCACTAAGAATTTTATCATTTGTTTGAACAGTCGCTACAGGAAAATAAGTGGAATAATCTGGTGCGCATTCAACATAAATTGCTATATCAGATACAGATGGCGTAAATTTGAGTCCGACAGTAGCACTATCTGTCGTAGGAACTGAAGGTACAAGTGTTTCAGTACCCGAAGGTGTAAGCGTAAGATGCGCGTCTGTAGTTTGATCTGTAAAACGAAGTTCGAAATAGACATCGTTGGTAAAAGTGCCAAAATTATGTGAACTAGAACTATAAGTAGAACTATCAAACGGAGAATATTTATTCGAAAGATAAACGCCAAAATAGTTACTGTTATCTAAAGATCCAGATCGACGCCAAACAATGTAATACGTTGTACCCCCAACAAGTGTAGCAGAGAGAGGTATTGTTTCAACGGTTCTATTATCCAGTGTTGCGCTACCAGATATAGGTGCCTCATACGATATTTGAGTACCACCTATAACATTACCTGGTTTTCCAGCAATCTCGTCTCGAATCTCAACAATTAATTGATCAGTCGGAGTACCATCTTGTCTAAGAACTGAACCCAACGATCTGATAGTACAATTGTTCGGAGGAATGAATCTTTGAACACGCCAAATTACTGGATCAGTTAACGTATCAAAACTAGTAAGTTCGTTTTGAACGTTAATGTTGGGGCCGAATTCAGAATGAATGTCAGCGGCGGGATCTATGTAGTTTGTAAGCTCCTTAAATGTGTTAGGTGTAAATGTGAGTCCGACAGTAGCACTATCAGTGTAAACGGCGGGTGGCGTGTAGGTTTCAGTACCGGATGGCACAAGACCCATATACGGTATAACAGAGACAGCAACGTATTCAATGTAGTTGATAACGTTCGTGTACGTATTTGTCGTGAATGTAGCAGTAGGCAAACCTGTGCTTGTATACGTGGAATACCCGTTAGTCCAGTACGACGTGCCTGTATTGGTCGTATAAATCTGAGTCGCGCTAACCGCAAAACTGCTCGACCAAATTTCAAATGCGTATGTACCAGCAGCAAGCTCTACGTCAACTGGTACGGCATACCAATTGGGAGTAGTAGGAGCAATAACGCCTGGACCGAATTCCGGGCTAGCGTAAATAGGCTGTTGTCCGTTAGGACTTCCGCCAGACGTAGGGAAGATCAGTATTCTAAACTTCTGATCGCTAGCTACACCGCCAGTCGCCATTGCGTACAGCCAAAATCTGTTTATCCTAGAACGCGCACTAAGCGTAAATACGTCGCCAATGATGTTACTATCACCAAGAGGTCCAGCAACGTTTATTGGCCCTGTATAGCCTTGAGTCTGGAACTCCTGGTACGCTGTAGGAATCGGAGGTTTAGTACCAACCCATCTACGACGGGCAGCAGGTCTACCTGGGTGTATCCAGCGTGCGCGGCCGTTAACCATACATCTTTAACCGTTGGCGTTGCTGATTGCCGTAATGGAGGCTAAACACAAGCGATCTGCGTATAACCACAGGTTTAGTACCAACCCACAGGGCAGCTCTATGACCTTTGTATCGCCAACGAACTACAGACATTACGGAAGTTCGCGAACCCGCATATCGCCGCTGATAAGTATTGCGTCGGCAGGAGTCGTATTAAGTCTAAAGACCATCGCCGCTGCGTTAGATACCAGATCACGATGTTCAGCGGGTGGCGCATAGACGTATGGGATACGGTTGTTGAAACCATCAGGGTGTCTTACAACAGCCGTACCAGACGTGCTTGCCTTACCTGTGCCGTTGCAGATAGCGGTAAAGCCAGCAGCAGTATCATTGATTGCTACAGGACTAGGCGTGGTTGTCGTGCCCGATGTAGGTGCCGTCACAGTTGCGGGCAAATAGATCAACTCAACGTCATACAGTTCTTCCTGGGCGTCACCCGCGTCTGCTGCACCGCCGGATGCGCCAAGATATACTGCCTCGATGATGCAGATTTTATCTGCCGCAGGCTTGATGTAGAAGAAGTCTTGCTGTGCAGCTACGCTTACTGCCGTAAACACGACAGAATACAATCTACCGATACCGATCATGCTTCTCTCACTTCCTCTACAAGAGACATTTCCTCAAGAACATCTCCTTCTGTTCCTACTGTTTGGACTACATGCGGGAGCAATGTATCAATAGCGTAATTCGCTGCTCCCGCGCTACTTGGTGTGTAACCTGTATTGTCGGGAGGTTCTACATCAAAATCAAACGGTACATCTACAACCGTTCTAATCCTTGCTATCATTCTCATTAGTACCACCTCGTTAGTTGGCGAATTTGTTGCCGACGTGCCGGTGCAACAAGCGATTTCGGTACACCAGGTACATACTCAACATATGCGCCCATACTTTCGGCCATAGCGATTCTGGCAGCCGTGCCACCCGTTATCGAAACTCTCATTACCGGAGCCGTACCAACCGTAACCGTCGGGTTATACGTTGTGGTGCCAAACTCCCACTTCCAACCCAATCCTGGGTAGGTGGCTGGTGCATTACCTTGCCAGAACGTGTTTAGCGAGCCAGAGTTAGAAGCAAACGCAATGTTTGTGATCGTTGGATTTGTAGTAATACCTAACGAACCAGTCTTTGCTCCAGTCGCGACAGGAGCACCCACGCTCACGAACGGTTTTATAACAGTAATCGTGTCACTCGCGCCTATTCCTGCTGCTGCGTAGGTTGTTAACGTTGCATCATAGTTGGATGAAGAACTTGATGCATTTCTGATCTGATGACCGGCACTTGAGGTCGTGTCTGCAATACCCGTGGGTGGCGTATTATCGACCGATTGCCATAGACCAGTTGTCGCCCCTCCAGAGTCCGTCCAGCCAGTTCCTATTGCGTTATCCGCAGTAGGCTTGAGAAGCACAATTTTTCCTTCACCACACCAAGAGTTCTGTTGCGCTCCAGAAGAATCATTGGTCGCTACATCATCAACATAACAAACTTTGTTAGCTCCTGGTGGATTATTCCATCCAGCAGCCACGGAATAAACAGCTTGTGGAGTAGCTGACGTCCAAGTACGATTATATAAAGATCCAGACGCTATTGTTAATGCTACGCCATTCAGTCTTGCCTCGTTGATAGTGACGTTCACACTCGTAGCAGCTATTATGGTGAAGGTCACAGAGACTTCTAATCTGTACCAAACGCCAGTTACCAATGACTCGTTGAACGTACAAAGTGTACTAACAGGAACCGCTCCACTCGCTATTTTTAACACGCCTGCGCTGTCAATACCCAATCTTATAGGGGCTTCGTTAACGGGGTCCACCTGTCCATTGATGCTTGTAACAATGCCTCCTATTCCCACGAGAGAAGATGGTAAATCCCGAAAATAGAAACACCATCGATTATAAATAGTAATTGTGCCTGCACTAGTAATAGCAGTATTTATTCCTGCGGGAGCTACTTGTACGTTAGTTACGGCATTTCCTGCGCCACTGTCGCATTTCACCGAGCGCAACCCTGATCTGACTATAGTAGTTTCTGAGGCAGCAACCCCGCCAGTCACGCCGTCAGGTTGACCAAAGTTTCCCGTGAGGATATCATTCATCTCGAACCCGGACATAGCCAGTCTAGCCATTATATCACTCTAGTGTCACGTATGGGGGACGGAGCTTTGACAGTTTGAGATGTTCGTTGCCCATGTAACTCGCTTGTCGTTTATCTTCGACTGGCGGTGCTTGTTCCCAACCACATGTACAAGAAGCCCAATATACTGTAGTCCAATCTTCACCAGTTCTAATTGTTATGGTATGCTGAGTGACTACAGGTTCGGTCATTGTCCTAAGAGGTAGATATCGAATGGTCCTAGTCTTGGGACTTCGCTTCCGACGGTAAACTTGACGTACAAGTTCAAATGTTGCAACGAGCTAGACCAGCTAGTCGTGTCACAGAGGCATGAGATAATCATACCACTTGCAACCGCTGACTGATTCGTAACGACCATCGTGCCGTCGTCCTGCTCAACGTCGAAGTGTGGACTAGATGCGCTAAGATCAGTAACCGTGTTAGACAGGTCACTAATCTGAACCTCGACATTCTCCTTCGTGCCTCTGGTCAGTGTGACCGGCATATTACCTCCATCGTGTGTTGTAGTAAGCTAACACGGGTCTTGCACGGGCTGATCGACCAATGCAGTACCACTCCAACGTTGTCTAACGTCCATAAGGTAACTGACACGAGCTACAGATTGCCAACGTTTATAAACCTCAGCATCTATTTGGATACGGGAGTGGCAAATAACCTCTTTAACGGTATGAGGAGTGAACTTGAATCCAACAGTACCCGCATCTGTAAATTCAACTGGATCGTGGGCAGTTTCTTCATAAGTAACACCAGGAGATATTGAGAAAACTTCATATGGGTTGCGTAGATCAGTTGTACCATCGTAAATCTCAGCACCGCCGTCCGTAGTACCGATAGTGAGATTTTCGATAGTACAGCCGCCTAGATCGTCACCACCTGCTGCCCAACCGAATTGAATACTATCAATATAATCTACTGAACCAGTTATTGTCAATGGACCATGATCAACAGAATCAATTATCATATGTGTGGTAATTGGTGGTTCGTGACAAACCTTTATATGGTGAGTACCGCCTACACCTGTTAGTGGATCTGAAACAAACAGACTATCATTGTCATACCAACCGTCAGTACCATCATGATAGAGATATTGCGCCCAAGAGCCATTACGACTTTGTATCAGGAAAAAGTTACCTGTATAAGTACCAAATCCAGCTTCTTCTGTTGGTGTCCAACTAACATCAAATTCAATCCAGATAGGATCAGGAGATTCACCAAGATCACCAATCCAGATAAATACATCATCACCAGACGAAGGCGGAATGAAATTAAACTTCGATGGAGCGAGCGTAGGCTCCGGATAGATGATGTTACCGACTTCTGTTAGCGCGCCGGACGTACCATCTTCGAAATCTTCACTAATAAGTTCGTATGCAGGAGTTGCACCAATTCCAATATTATCTACAAAAATTGCTGCCCCACGCATCCACGAAGATGTTCCCAAATTTTCTGTATAGCCAAAGCGTATTTTTGCGATAGTACCAGCATCGGGAGTACCTGTGACTGTTTCTTCACCAATAGTCCACGTCATGCTTCCGCCACTTAAAGCAAATTTGACTAATTTCTTTCCACTAGACGGCCAATTCATAGAAGTGTCAAAAACAGAGCCTTCGGCTGTTCGATATTCCCAATCTAAATCATCTCCAAAAACTTTAAGACTGTCAATTACGACATTAGAAGAATCAAGCAATTCAATGAAAGGGACGGTCCACGCGTAAGAATGACCATAAAGCCACGACAATTCTACTGATCCATAAAGACTGTCAGTAGCAGTATCTACTGGTGTCGCGAGAACGTGTTCTAGATATGCCGACGCCCCAGGTATAGGCAGGCACAGGGCACGTGTAGAGAATGGTGTATCAAAGCTCGGTGTAAAATTCAGACGAACATCATGAGCATCTTCATTAAGAGTAGATGCATCGCTTACAATCGAGATCGTACCTGAGGTTGTAAAACCGCCAAATGGTGTACCACCTTCAAAGGTTAGGTTAGCAATGTCAGTACCACCACTGATAGTACCGACTTTGATGTTGTCCATGTAGACGGTTTCGTCTACACCGTTCGGATCGGGATTTCTATAAAAGCCGCTAACTAGTCCAAATCGAAGATAAGATACAAAACCGCTAGTAAACGGCCACGTTCCACTTTCGACCAATGTACCATCAATTGTTACCTTATATGTACTTGACGTCGTTTCTATTTTAACATGATGTTTTCCTCGACCATCTACAGGGCTAAAAGGTGCATGACTACCGAGACTAAGTGCATCTACCCAACCATAGATATGACTAGCTGCAAAATAATTAAATGCTCCATGAGAACTATTTTCAAATCGAATAAAGTCCGAAGAACCGTAGGGATTCGCGAGGTTTGCGGGAATCCAATGTTCGTATTGATCAGGAGTCCACTCAATATCGCACTCAACGTACAGCGGTATATTGCTGACGGGGATCTCTATATAGCTATCGCGTGTAAAGAGTGCTCTCATGGTTTAATTTGTTACTAGGGTTGGTAAGGTTTGTGGGGGCTGTTTTCACAACCCCCACGTGCCGCAGGCTTAATTTGCTTTACTCAACCAGCTTTGAGAGTAGCGGTAACTTTTTCGGTATCTCCATTTGCAAATGTACGTGTTGCAGCGGTATCGCCTGCAAAGTACACCTGACCTGCATTGAGCGTTGTTCCGTCAGTCATCACCCACGAGTTAGCTCCGTTAGGTGACGGTGCCCCTGAGAATGCTCCGAACGTTACCTGATCTGCTGTGCTCGATTGCCCGCCAGTACTTAGTGTGCTATCGAACGTGCTAGTACCCCAGTCAATGCTACCTGTGTTTATGCTTTTGGCAATTGTTTGCCGCGCATAGCCACTAGCTGTCGTACTGCCAATTTCGTTGATGTTCGTACCCGTAACAGTAGCCGACCAGATACTAGCTCTAGCCATTGTAGCTACGGCTGTTGTACTCAGGCCCATAGTCCACGCAGACGGAGGCGTAATCGTACCACTCGCACCAAGCACGTAATCAGTAACTAGCTGCGAAAGTCTCTGAAAAGCGATTACGGCCATGTTATTCACCGCTCCAATCCAGCTCGGTGTGGTCCATTGCGTACATACTATCGTGCGGGTTTTCAGGCGTTATGAACGGGCTACTCGTTGTACGCACAGCAGCCGCAGCTTCTTGTGCGTTAACCAGACCGTCACTATCTTTCAGGCTATTTATAACTACATCTATCTCATCGGCAGGCACTTGTTCACCTACGCGGTAATTAGCCGGGTGCGTTTCAAACACGTACACCTTGGCTATTCGCTCCGCGGGCCAACTTGTAGGCCCCGGTACGCCTGTTACGTCGTTACGCTCAGTCGAGGCAGGCGTCGCACTTACCCCACTTACAGCCCTTTCGTGGTGGGCCGTTAAAGCCGCCCGTGCTTCTTCGTCGTCAGCATACGACGCTAAAGCGTGGCTGCCGCTTTCGTAGACAACTTCGTATATCGGCATTACGCTCCATTCTAAGTTAGAACAAGTGACTTTTGTCACAAAGCTTAACTAGCTTAGAAGAGCGGCACAGGTGGTGGGCGAGAGCCGAACGGTTTAGACTCTAAAAGTGCATGTGCAACCTCATCATCTAAGATGAGGTCTTTGGCCGGTATGACGCCTAATGTGGCTAAACGATATGCGGCCTCGGGAAGTAACCACAGGCCAGAAACTTTAAGTAAGCGGTGCTGTTTAGGAGTGTGCGTGTTGGCGTGTTTATGTGACCAGACGTTGCGTTCAGGTAACGACGGATGCGCAAAGTAGCTGCCACAAATGCGGCAATAGGTAAAAGGTACATCAGTTGGTAGTTGAAATAACAATTAGGGGTATTAAGGGGAGCTATCTACGATAGCTTGTGCCTTCTCTTTGAACGGCGGGTCGTTATCTGCGAGCTTCTTGATTAGATCAGCTATAGATGCGTCAGCCTTGGCGTCCAATTTGCCAGTTAGTACTGAATCTATGACGAATTTACTAAGACTAGCACGTACTGATTCTGAATCAGCTGAGGCAATTAGCTGTTTAGTCGTGGTTATGGAGAGTTCTAGCAGGTCTGCTATTGCATTCTTTGCGACCTCGACTGTCTCTTCATAAGTACCAGCTTTTGCGAACTCTTGACGTAGAGCCGCATTGTCGGCTTTAAGTGACGTGATGAGATTCTCGTGCTCTGCTATCGTTTTGGCTAGCAGGGCTGCGTTAGGGTCGTCTGTCAATTAGGTGTCACCCCCTTTAAGGAGACACTATACACTACGTGCAGGTTGAAATGTGGGATAGTGAAATGGGGGAATAAAGTAAACCATTGAAAGTTGATACAGAAGAGATTGGGTTTGACTTACGTAGTAATTAAATGGAATGTCCGATTGAAGAGATTGGGGGCTTGTAGTGCGACAACGTGCCCGGCGTGGGCGATACTACATCTAGTCCCCCATCCGCCCGCGCGAGAGCACGTTCGCGCTATCACGAAAGGCTTTTATAGTCTAACTTCGTATCCCTCATAACTCCTCAGCGCCCCAGGACGGCGAATGCTTGTTGGTGACGCGCAGGGATGACAACGCTACTCAGTGACTAGTCTCTCTGACTCTGCGTGACTCCATCACAAGTCACAAGGAGTTGAGATGATCTCCAAAGCTGAACTGCTTCGCAACGCAGCCGCAGCCAAGAAGAACAAGTCGAGCCAGCGTGTCCCTTCCGATACGCTTCTCGCCAAGGTCGCTGCTTTCCTGAACGACGCGACTCTTGAGTACATCACTCTGACTGGTATCTTCCCGTCAGACGCAAAGAACAGCTCGATCGTCAATCGCTTCAAGACGGTCATCATGGCAAACAACCTGTCCGAGCTGTGCTACCCGATCGAGATGGACGGCGAACCCTTCCTCGTGAAGTTCGTCGCCACCGTCGAGAACGACGACGACGAGATCGCAGATGAGCCGGATACGCTCATCGAGGCTTTCGCCGACGACGACACCGACCAGTAACACCGCACTACCCTTCCTGTCGCGCAGGGTCAGAAAGACTAGTCACTCTCACTCCACTACAACGAAAGGCAATAATGCGGAAACCCAGAACATCGGGACCAGCAGGCAAGTGCATCAGCATCATGCCTGACGGTACGGTCGAGTTCTTCAAGCCGAAGAAAGCGGCCAAGCGCACCGAACTGGTCAAGATCCACAACGGCAAGTACGTGCTCGTCGATAAAAAGCTCCGCTAACGAAAGGCGCACGATGTGCCCGCGCTGCTTCAGCGAGATGATCATTAGGGTCATCGGTGACACCGCAGCAATCTTCTGCATTCGCTGCAAGATCGTCAAGTAGTTCACACAATACTTGACGAGCTTAGAGGGAATGTAGAATACGGAGGAATAAGGCCGATAAGTATGGTAGGGGCTATCGGCAAACGACTCGAAAGGCTACATGGATTCATACGATTACATCGAGTTGTACTACATGGTCGGAGTTCTTCTGGTCATCTGCGCCATCGCCTTTTACCTGAAAAGGGGGTGAGAAAATGCTGAACAAAGAACAACTCGACAACTTCAAGCCGTTTTTGCCGGAACGGGAAACCACGCACAACGTGTTCATCCCGCCCGTCCCGCGCAAGAAAGTTGCACCCAAGAACTTCGTGGTGTTGCCGAACAGCACAGAACGCGAAAGTGTCGCTGACATTCAAGCCCGCTGGGGGGTGAAAAACAAATGATCGAGCGCATCTTCACCTGGTTCGTGTTGCGCGACGTGTGCCCTTGCCGATTCGGCAAGCACGGTGCAAAACTGTGCGACAAGATTGACCGTCGCGTCTACGGCAGCTAGTTTGTTGCAGCACACTCGCCTGAGTGTGTTGCGATGAATTAGACACCAAAGGAGGTGAAAACAATGGGAATGACGATTACCTACAAAAAGGGCACAGACGGTGAAGCCCTGCTTGTTTCTCGCTATCACGATTTGGTAGCAGAAGCCGGAGAGTATCACAACAACACAACGCCGGCTGCAAAGGCATACGCCGAAAGGCTCGACAATGCGATCAACCGTGTTGTTGAGGCTCTCGGTTATGTGCCTGAGTAAAGGGTCAGGTTATGTGCCCGAGTAAGACCCCTACGGTACTCATACGGTTGTATGAGTTCCGCCGGAGTCTGACTTGCCAAAAGGCAAAGGTTTCCGCGATATATATCAAAAATCGGTAGAGCCTGTAGTTATGATGCTCTTCTTATAGGGAAACGGAAACCTTGATGTAGACCGGAAACCTCGGAAACCTACCGGAAACCTCATGGGTAGGATTCGGTAGGATTCAGTAGGAAGGTACCTCATTCCTAGAAGTATATTATCATAGTAATACTACTGTGTCACAGGTGCAGGATTGTTGAACAATTTGTTCATCCTTAAGGATACCCACAAAAGTCAACAGACGATTAGCCAATTTAAGGCCCTCGTGTAGCTTCTGCGACTTGCAAATCTCCGCCCCATGTGGTAGTCTCTCAGGATGCGCAAAAGGTACTCCATCGTCTGCTTTTCTTCCACACTAGACGATTACGGAGTGTATGGGTTTGAGGCACGTAATTCGTACAACACGTCTTTGGTCTTTCGTGGTACTCTTCAGAAGTGCTTAGAATTCGGAAAGCTTGTTTACCCTTACCCGCTAGATCCGCAAACAGGCAGGCAAAGGGCATACGGGTTGTACCCGGTATTAGGCACTTGTGAAGAGTGTCAGAAGGCTCCGGCCAAACACAGACACCACGTCGATAAGGATACGTTTAACAACCACCGCAGTAACATACGTTTCCTTTGTCGAAACTGTCATGCAAAGACTCATTAAAGGGAGGTGACTCTCGCGTGAAGTTCAAGTACACGTTCGTCTACAAAGACGACGACGGCGAACGCGCAATAGGTTCATTGCGGCGTAATGCCGATCACCCTACGACGAACAAAACCGGCGGGTTTACGGCAAAAGCGAACGCGCGCTACCACACCATCAAGTACAACCGCTAGATTTACTACAGCGCACACCCACCTGTGCGTTGTGGTAAAACTAGCCCCCTAGCAAGAAAGGACGTAAATGCACTCGTCGGGTGGACACGGTATGAACATGGACATACCGAACCTGAGTACGCGAAAGGAACTGTTCGCGGATCTGATGGTACAAGCGGGAGAGGCAACCCGCATCGTAAGTCACGACGTCGAAGAGAACTTGTACGACGCTATCAAGGCTTTCGCGAACAAGTACGGCCTGAACTTCCGCGAAGCAGTTTCCCTTATCTACAACACCGAGTACAACAACTAGTTGTTACGGGTGCCTTACTTAACAATAAGGCATTCGTAACCACTGGTCATAGAAAGGAGGGTTGAAAATGACCGAACTAGCAAGCACCACTGACCTTGACCGCGATTCATTCGTGAGTCGTGCTCAGGAGAACAGGCAGCGATTCGAGACACTGTACGCATGGCACATGCAGGCGTACACCCTCGGCGGAATTCCGTTGCCGTACACCGCAACTGAGGACTGGATCGACGTAACGGTGTCTCATTGGAACAGTGAGACACAGCAGTACGATCTAGACCTTGAAGCGTCAAGACAGGCAATCGCCAAGGTTGCCAAGTTCGTTGCACGGGCGTCGAACGCGATTGTGACGAAGGACTGGACTGAAAGAGAGCTTCAACTGGACGTTCAGGTTACTTCGCTCGACGAGACAAAGACGTACACCGTTACATACAAGGTCAACCGTGAAGCGGTGTGCGAGAAGAAGGTCGTCGGTTACGAAGATGTGCCGGAATACGTTAGACCGGCATACAAGAAGGAAGTCGTTGAGTGGGAATGCACCGACGTAAGCCTGCTCAAGATCGCAGACCAGTAAGCACGTAACACAAACCGCAATAAAGGGGTGAGTGAGGCTACCATTAGCTCACTCACCCCAACCGAAAGGCAAAGGTAACAATGACTAGAACTACAATCAGAGAAAGGATCGGCGAGACTGATTATCTCGCAACCTGGCTACCTCTCAATAAGATGATCGTAGTGGATCGTAATAGAAAGTACTACGCGATCATCAGGAACATATCGACGTTCGAGGATGCACAAAACTACATGAAGAACTGGTTCGCACACAACGCGCCAGAACGGCAGTAATGCCAACTTACACACACGCGGAGATAGACCACCGCTGTCATAACTACGTCGCATTTTGGGCGTGTTATGACAACGGTGATCGTATCTTCTGTTATTCAGACCTTATCACCCAAAGTGATAGATTCCCATATCCAATGTTCAGGAATACGATCTACGACAACCCTTCACAAGATCATTATGACGATTGGCTGCGTATTTTCGCTAGGTAAAGGAGTGAACCGTGTCCGATTGGAATGCAGTTTGTTTCGCGGCGATGCAGCCCAGAGGCAATAAGCTCTGGCAGAGCATCATCGACAATATGTTCAAAGAGATCGCACAGTACTTGGAACTGCGCGATATGATGAAGTAACATGAACACAGAACAGAAAGTCACCGTGTTGAAAGCGGCTGCACGTCTGTCTGCAACCATTGGTTGCTTCATGTTTCTGCTGCCGTTCTTCCTCATCGCACTTGCCCTGTGCGTTCTTGCGATCATATCGGGGATTGCAAGTCTGTGACAAACAGACTCACACCAAAGCTGGTAAACGGCAAGTGGGAGTTTGACGTTGATATACCGAATAAGGTCGATAAGCCATCACGCTACATAGGCGTAACTGGCCTTGAATATGAAGTGTTCGATTCGTTCGTAGAGGCAGATGCTTATGTCAAGGTGTATCAACTAACGTACTACGAACACACAAGCAGAGACGGTACGAAGGAGATACTGCCAGTTTCGACGCAGGTCAAGTAGTGTCCACCAACAGAACGGAAGGGCAACATGAGACTCGTTCACTACAACGACATACCAGTTTTTAAGGAACGAGGCTACATCGTTATAAAGATGGCATCGAACGGCGATGCTTACATGCGTAGTGACAACCAGAAGCATGATAAGCGAACACGCAAGCAAAAAGGTAAGTAGAAAGGGGGTGGACAAATTGATTACATTGGAATATCGTTCTAATAACAGCGGTGGCAGCTGGTGGCTTAGTGATGATGACTGGCACAAGCTTGCTGCTGCTAATTGGGACGTAAAGTGGCAATCTGATCCCGAGAACGTTTACTTGGGTAAACCATCATCTGACGGAAGATGGTTGGGAGCACTTGCCACCAGAGCGTCCAAGCAGTTTGAAACACCACAAGAGGGAATCCGCGAATGGCAAGAGATAACAGGAAAAGATCCCTCGGAGATTGGCTGCACTTGCTGTGGAGAACCGCACAATTTTGAGTACAGAGATCAGGACGGCGAGTACCACTACACAAGTGTGGACATAACAGAAACAACTCTTCAATGGAGATAAACTAGCCCTACAAAGGGCTAGTAGAGAGTTAGAGTGCAAGCAGTAAACGAGTATGCAGGCTCTAACTCTCTACTAGCTCATTTGTGAGAAAGGAGGTTACTAAATGAGTAAGATCACAGAACTACAGTTTGGTCTACTAGTGCAATTGGTAGACGAAAAGGATCTTTCTTCTTTGCCTACCGCGCAGCGGGAATATTTGCTGCGTGAGCCTAAGACTTTTTGGGCCATGAGCAAAGATCAGGCGAGCAACGCAATTACGGTCCTTAAGACTTGCCCAAACACCCCGCCTGTGCCGCCTTGCGAAAACGGTACAGCGCAAGTTGCAGATGCAACTAATGACAAGCCTGCAACTAAGGAAGTACCACAAGGGTACTACTTCATCGTAGACCCGACAGACGGTGTTGAGAAGTTCTACCGAATAAACAAACCGCAGCAAGGCAAGTGGAAGGGGTATACGTTCATCGATGTTCAGGCGAGCGATTATTTTTACCCCGTCAAGAACCGTCAACACCGTGAAGCAATCCTAGCCGAAATCGCGAAAGATCCTATTACCGCAACAAATGCTTATGGCATAAGGCTAGGACGTTGCGGAGTTTGTGGCCGAACACTCACAAACCGTGATAGTCGTTTGGCAGGAATTGGCCCTATCTGCGGGCCAAGACTTCGCAGGTACTACGCAATCGCACTAACGCCAGAAGACATTGCCTTGTTGATGAAGGAGGCAGAAGAAGTTGACGACTAAGACACTTCCAACGGACAAAGTTCAGAAAGCTCTACAAGCCGGTTTGGACAGATCATTTTACCTACGTTCACCCAATCGACAACAGGGTGAACCGGGTGGTAAAATGTATGCCAACGGCTATCAAGCGGCGGTTCTACAAATCGCCTATTCACTAGGACTCAAACTAAAGGTGTGAGAAGGTTGAGCAATACTGATCCAGAGCTTCAAGCTGCACTAACGGAGATCGTCAGAGAACAACAAGAAAAAGCTGCTGAGAATGAGATTCTGCGTAAAGCAGCTATCATTCTTTCGCATCGTAAGTACGACAGAGACAGTCAAGTGTTCTCTGAGACGGTCAAGTGGCCTCGCCGCAAGTACTCAGCTCGTCGTTTAAGAGCAGTACTAACGGTAATATTTATCGACGGGGAGTGAATATGCCACACAAGACAGGTCACAACAAGGGCATTCTTGCGGCGAAGAAAGCACGCAAGCGTGAAGAGGCAGAAGAGCGTAACGCTCGTACTCCTGTCGAGCGCACAAGGGCATACCGTCGTGCGAATAACGCCTAGGGATCTGATCGAAGCGGCGGTAGAGTACGCCGATAGATTTCCCGATCAGTCAGACGAAAACGTCATCGAACACGTAGAGTTCGTGTATCAAATCATCATCAAAGAGAACACCGTTGCGTACATGATTGTTCTAACCGCATACAATCATGGGACAGCGGAAGCACACGCGCAGTACAAAAGGCTAACGAAGTAGTAGCAAAAGCAGGGCTAGTCACTAGCCTTGCTCTGGCAACTACTAGAAAGGAGGGTTAGATGAGTAGACAATCACCGGCAGACGTGTACGAGACTTATATTCGTACAGCCGACGGACAAACGTACTACGCCGAAGATGCCAAAGAGGGGATTAAGCAGTTCCTCTCAGACGACGGGTATCGTATCTCGTTCAACATCGAAGGTGTAGTTATCACGCTCCGCAAGGGTGTCGAAGTTGACACAGATATGACTTGGCTCGATGAAATGCTTACGGGTCAAGTGAGTGTGAACTGCGCGGTAACTATCAGGAAGCACGATGAGTAGACACTCAGTTCAACCGCTAAATCCCGACCACACTATCATCGTTGGTTGGGATGATCCCCTTGAAACATTCTTTGCACAGGTATGGGACAATTCCATCGAACTGTCAGAGGATGACGAAGAGGACAAACAACTCGTCTTTATGGTCGGATACGTCGGTAAAGAAGTTCCGACCGTAGAGAAGCTGCAAGAAGTATTGCAGCCGTTCGCGCATATCACCGACGAATTTGTGCGTAAGCTTCAAATGGACTACGAAAACCGCTCGGAGCCTAGTCCACTCCAACAACACATCAGACGCATCTTTGAAGCGTAGTAGTAACTAGCCCTTCTAGGGCTAGTGAGCTAGTGGATATGAGCTTCCTTTGCCATGTTCATGGCTGAGTGATTAAGCGTTATTCACTAGCTCACTAACCCTAGAAAGGAGGTGACAGATTATGAAGTACATTGAGCTTATGAGTGAGCGCGTACTAGGCGAGCGTCTGAAAGCTGACGAGACTACAACTACGATCGCTCTTACTCATGCAATACCATTTCAATTCGGACGTGAAGAATACACCGATGAGGAAATGGGAACGTGGACAAAAACGATTATCCGAACGGGCGCGATCTATATTCTCGAAGATGAATATATGATGCCTGATTGGGATATGATTCGTGATATGCCACTAGAACTTCCGCCGCTTCCGTTCCCTCGACTAGTTATCGAGGGAACCAAGGACGGTGAGCCTGTCGTTATGGCATGGAAAACTGAAAAGCCACCACATGATGAGCTTATAGATTTAAGTCTCATTGTTGTGTTAGAAGTAGAAGCTGGCATAAAATGGAACGTTTGTTTCGTGCTTGAGGGTAAGAACGGGTATCATCCCTGGCTCTTTCAAGTTGATAACAGAAATGGCGAATTGGTAATGCTTTTTCCAAATCGTCTCACTGATCTAATCAGAGAAGCAAACGAGACTGATGTGAAGGAGATAACACGAACGTTTGCCAAGTACACAATCCAGTGTATTCACGTCATAACCGCGAAAAATGCACCGAAAGAAAAGCTTGATCTAGGTAGACCGCAACGCAGGGCATTCAAACGTAAGTATCACATTGAGCCGCCTGCTGTGTATCGCGTAAAACTAGGGCAAGCGGGCGATCAAGAGGGTTACGGCGGTTGGCACTACAAAGTTAGATTCCTCGTTTGTGGTCACTGGCGTCATTATGACAACGGAGCACGAACGTGGGTAAAACCGTACATCAAAGGTCCAGTTGGCGCACCGTGGAAAGGTAGACCAGTACACGAAGGAGAGTAATAATGCCGGAACTTGAGCAGTACGAAGTCACCTTCCGTAATAAAGATACCAGCGATTTAGTTTCATGCTGGTCAGTATTCTACATGGCTGATAGTTTTGGTCATGCGGAAAAACAGGCAAAGCTTGAGGACATTCAGAGCGACGATGAGATCATCAAGATCGAGCGTGGTTAATACCTAGTTGCGCGCGCACAGAGTTAGACTCTTGCAAGTGTAACAGCTTGCAAGGGTGTAATTCGGTGTTTAGAAAGGAGGTCAATGCTAACCGCACAACATTACGAAGCAATCGCAGAAATAATCGCACAGGAGCACGCTAAGGGCAACGCCGAGTCTAAGATTACTACGGAGACAATAGCGTTTAAGCTCGCGGTGTACTTCAAGCATGACAATCCAAGTTTCGACAGGGAAAAATTCATGTACGCATGTGGGATGGGAGGGTAATGCGGTTGTTTGAAAAGCGCAAGCCGAAGGAGTTCTACAAGATGATCGAAGATCCTACATTTCCATACAGGATTGGTAGGATTACGGGGGCAGCTGAGATTGCAAGTCAGTTGCTCTTGCATCAGGAAAAGCCAGACGTGCAGATAATTGGTACTGCACTAGGCAATACAGTAGCGTGGTTCTTCGACGATGAAGGGATAAAGGATGAACGAGGATGATTTTGAAGAGCTTATTGCACAAGTGGACGAACACGGAGTAGAAGCAGTAACTCTTCTGTACAACGAGGCTAACTCGTTTGCACCAGTTGAGTTGCAAGTAACCAACGTTCAATACGAGGATGGGAAGATCGTAGTCAGACTGGAACGGTAGTATGAATCTAAACCAGATACATGAAGGAGAGGACTACGCCTGGATCTCACAGAGAGGAAGAGGCGAGAACTACAGACGATCAGGTTTTTATCGTCTGAAAGTAATTCGCACGTTTTCTCAACGCGAGTACGGTAATACGAAAGATACTGGCTATGCGGAAGGGTTTGATCTTGAGCCAGAAACTGGTGAGTTCAAGCTCGACCTAGACGGTAATCCTCGTATAAGATCAGTTCGTGCTCGCGATGTAGTTACTCTGTGGGAAGAATACGCAGACGAACACGAACGTAAGGAAATCATCTACAAAAAGCAGCAAGAAGAGTGGGAACGAAAATACGAAGAGCGTAGAAAACAACGTGCCGAACGTGAAGAGAAAGAACGTTTGGTGCGTGAAGAACGTGAGCGCATAGAGCGTGAAGAACGAGAGCGTATCGAACGCGAACGACAAGAACGTGAAGAAAGAATCTTCACAGGTCTGAAAGAGAAGTACGGTATCGAAAAGACCGACGGTTACATTTCTATTGCAATGAACGCAGGACTTGTAACCGTGTACTTTGACAGACCTAAGCTCGAACAGGAATTAAATGGAGGTACAACAGAAGGAGTGGATAGACTTGCCGGGTAGACCACTATCGACACAAGAGTTGAAGTCTGCAATGAATCAGATTGCAAACGAAACTCATGTAAAAAGGTGGCCCGAACCACAAGACATGAAAACGTTAGCTGAAGCTGTGGATAAGAAACAATCTACAGTTCAGTTGAATGGTACCAAGTTCAAGATCAGATATAAAACTAAGTTCAACAACGCAGTATTCGTTAGTCCGGTGAAAGATGGTATATTCGTCCCATGCGGTTACTTCAATGTTGATAAGCTGCATGGACTTCTGTAATGCCAAAGCCACTATCACCAGATCAAATCAATCAGCTTCTAAAGCAGGAAGCTGAAAAACCAACAAGAGGACCAAGTAAGAAACTCGAGTTGTTAGACACTCGAATCGTAACTAACTGGTTCAAGTTGTCTCATCATCTCTGTATGCCAAGTTGTGAACATAGACAAAATGCTCCAGGCGATAGAGCCTGTTGGAATCCTAATTGCGAGGATCATACACGAACATCTAATGATCGTGGTACTATGATTGTCGTTGAAGTAAAAGGCCAATGGATTTGTCGCTACTGTTATCTGGCAGGCTATCTCAGATGACAAAGACTCAAGCTTACGCCGGAGCACTTTACGCAAGAATGGAGGAAGAAGCTAACGAAAATAATTTATGGGTAGGTAAGATAGTAGAGACTTGCACGTCTTTAGGCATTCCCGCTGGTGGCTATAACAGAGCAATGAACGCACTACGCAAGTTAGAATGCGTAGAGCTACTAGCGAGGGGAAGCGGCGGCGATCGTCAGTCCATCGTTCGGCTAGTTCGGCCGCCGACTCCCGAGGTCTGGCAGGACGGCTTTGTAAAGTCTCGCGATCCAAGCTTGACAACCGGCCCGTCCCTTGATATGCTACGGCAAGAGGTGAGGGACATGCAAAAACAGATAGGAGGTCTAAATCTTATAGACGCACTAGCGAACTTCGAAAACAGGATCGCAACACTCGAAAGGTTTGTAGAAACACAAACCGCTTCATATAACCCAAGCAGTACAACCAAAGGAGAGCAGTAAATTGGCTGGACGCGCACTTGATATGAGTCAGATCGGTACCCTCCTCGCTTCTGCCAAGACTCGCGGAGACTACAAGGATTACCTCATCGACTTCATCACTGGCGAGAACGTTGGTGAAGAGGTCGATCTCTCGCAGGGTAATCTCGCAGGGAAAGATCCGAAGAACGTAGCACAGGGCTTCAA
>Ga0073909_10000024_pt1 | contig 61588 bp, 49 predicted proteins | sample Coa_R1_6_FD_66439 | JGI IMG/M metagenome (GOLD analysis project Ga0073909, IMG submission 66439) | Surface soil microbial communities from Centralia Pennsylvania, which are recovering from an underground coalmine fire. - Coalmine... | ecosystem: Environmental > Terrestrial > Soil > Unclassified... | reverse complement strand
CGCAGTGTCCTTCTTCGAGTCGGTTGTGAGAGATCACTCGAAGGATCACGCGGTGACCGCGCCTACATCAGCAGGACACGCTCACCCGGATCGTCGTACACCAACGCTACGGACTTAGCCACGCGGACCCAGACGATGTCGCCATCTTGCCCGCGCCCGAGCTCGCATCTGAGATCACGCACCTTTGGGTACTGCCCCGGTACCTGCCTGCGCTCACGCTTCACTGGAGCCCGGACGCAGGCTGGGTGGGCGTCCCGTGGCAATGGGGACATCCTGCTGAAGCAGTCGACGTGTGGGCTGACCCGGCGTGCAACGAAGCGCACGCGCCCCGCTGACCGCCAGGCGGCGGCCGGCTCACGAGAGTCAGTCCCGACGAACGGCAAGCCGCCTCACGTGTCCCCACGCCCCCGCACCGTGAGGTGTGCTCAACCCGAAACTGCCGCGATGAGCGCGTCACCCCGCCGCGTTGCGGACGCGCGCCGACACCAACGCGCAAACGGGATCACTGCCCTCTCGCGGATGAGGGGATCCGCTCCAACCTCTCCCGCGAGGTCGGGCGGTCGAGCTGTGGTATGGCTCGCATGTGCCATGGGCCGATGGTGCCCCGTGCGCCAGTAGTGGCCCGCCCGGGCCGTGTTCGAGGTGACTGCGATTCATCTCCCGGGAAGGCCTCATCGTGGACTCGACACCGTATGCCGCGCAGGCGCAGATCCTGTCTTTGGCGGTTGTGGCCCACCACAACCTGATCCGCGACGACGGGCCTCATCGGGCCACCCTGCGTGGGGCTCGGGATGCGTTCGCTATCGCGGCGGCGACGATCGCGGTAGGGCATCCGGGGCAGGCCGCTCTCGACCTGGCCGATCGGATCACCGACCTTCTGGACGCTGGTAGGGACAACCTTCAGACCTTGGTTGACCAGATGCCCCTGACGCGTACCCAGGGTTTGGAGTGGATCGGGCCGCTGGCGTTCCAGCGCCGGGCGATGGCTGTTGACGGTGTCGACCACGACCAGGGTGACCGGTGGGGCAGGGATCACGACATCCGCATCTCCCACCGCCGCCCGCACGACGGGACGACGGGTCTGCTCTACGCGTACAGCCGCGGATGGGACGAGTACACGATCCTGGGGGAGCGGGTCGAAGCCGCCGCTGTCGACGCGGCCCGAAGGGCGGCGCTGGAGTCCGACCCGCGGCTGGGCGAGTCCGCGTGGCGGCTGTTCATCGACGTGGCCCGGCTGCGCCGTCCAGCCGTTGACCGCACCGTCGTCACGAGTCCGGTGCTGTGATGAACATCGACATCGACCAGATTCGCCGCGACCACCCCATCGCCATCGCGGTCGCCGATGCTGGCGTGGACCTGCGCCGGTCCGGTCGGGGGTGGATGGGCCGGTGCCCCTTCCACGAGGACCGCACCGCCTCCCTGTCCGTCGACGGTGTCCCCGATCGGTTCCACTGCTTCGGGTGCGGCGCCCACGGCGACGTCATCGACTTCATCAAGCTCCGCTACGGGGTCAACTTCCTCGAGGCCATCGCCACGCTCGAACATCACCACCCGACGGCTCACCAGATGTCGACCGCGGACCGGCCTGATCCCGGGCCGGGGCTTGCCGATCTAGGCAGCGGACCATCGGCATTGCGGGCCTTGGAGATCAACGACCTGGCCTGGCGGCACTTCATCGGCCCGGTGGCCCACGCTTTCGCTGAGTCCTGGCTGCGTCATCACCGCGGCATCGACATCGGCGCGCTCGAACCATCCCATCAGGGCCGATTGGTTGGGCACACCGGCCACGGCTGGACCTCACTGACCCAGCACCTGCTCGAAAGTGGCGTGACCCCAGCCGAACTGGTCGCGATGGACCTGGCCCGACCCACCCGGCGCGGCAACCTGATCGACACCTTCCGCGACCGACTCATCCTGCCCATCCGCGACATCGCGAGGAACCTGACCGGGTTCGTCGGAAGGGACACCGGCACAGCACCCGGGGCGCCCAAGTACCGAAACCCCACCAGGACACCGACGTTCGCCAAGGCCACAGCCCTCTACTGGCCGACCGGCCACCACGCGTCACCGGTCACGATCGTCGTCGAAGGCCCCCTTGACGCACTTGCCCTATCCGCGGCCGCGGCCACCGTCGACCGCGCCTGCAGGTACGCCCCGGTCAGCGCCCTGGGCGCCCACGCCACCCAGGTCCAGATCCGAGCAGTCCTCACCCAAACCACGGGCGATCTGGTGATCGCCCTCGATGGCGACCCCGCCGGACGGACCGCCACGACGGCTTGGCTCCAGGAGGCGGCCCGCTCCGGCCGGCCCTGTGTCGTCGCCGAGCTACCCGATGGAGTCGACCCCGCCGACTGGATCGCCCGCCGCGGCCCCACTGGGCTGTTCGCCTTCGACCCGGTCACCTGCGACGGGCCCGGCAGCCTCATCCGGGGAATCGAATCGCATGGTCCTGCAACGTTTCCCGATCCACCCGCGCGCGCGGCATACGCACCGAGCATCCTCTGACCGCACAGGGAGACCCTGACATGACTGTTCACGTCGACCGGCTCGACCTCGCCGCCGGGCTCCTGATGGCGGCTGCGGACTCCATCGACGGTCCTGCCGCGGCGACGGACCTGTACGGGTTGGCGGGCCTGACGCGGCTCACCGCAGGCCGCATCTCAGCGACCCCGGCACCACCCCACTCAATTCAGGCTGGAACCTCCTTCGTCGAGCAAGTCAAGGCGGCCTTGGATGTGCTCGACGCCATTGACCCGACCGACGGCCCCGCGGATCTCGCCCTCCTGGCCTGGCACGTCCACGAGCTGCACCAGGTCGCACTCAACCAGGGGCTGTCGTGAGCGCGGCCAGCCCCTGGGCCCTGCTGGATCGCGCCCAACGGTTGTGCGTGGACCTGCGGGCCGACCCGTCCTCGACCTCGCCAGACCTTTGGAACGCCTTCGACGACACGGTCCACCGCACCTTGACCAACCTCCTCGGCCCCGCCGGACGGCACGTACCGCGAGGCACCCGCGACACGGCGATGCTGGACAGGATCGCCACCAGCTACCCCGACCCCATCCGCCGACCGGTTGACGCGTTCAACACCCACCCGCGCGTCGACGAGGTCGAGCCGGGACAACCCGTCGTCTTCCACCGCCGGCTCCGGGTCGTCAAGTCGGTTGACCCTAGCTCGTCGTCCGTGCCCGACCTCGACCTGCCCGAATCGACCGACGGCCACCCCCTCGCCAGGCTCACCTGCGCGCTCGGTGCTGCCGCAGACCTGCTCGTCGACCCCAAAACGGACCCATGGACGAGCGCACCCGGTGACCGGCTGACCATCACGGCACGCGTGCTGGCCATCGGGGTCATTGGTGCCCGCCATGCCCTCGCCACAGGAGACCTCAGCAAGACCAGGCGCCCGCTCGCCCTGGCCGCGTGGGCCGAGAACTGCCTCGACCGGATCACTGGGCCAGATCCCGGAAGAACGGTGACGGACCAGCTGGTCACGCCCGGGGAGCCAACCGGCTCCGGCCTCAGAGCCCAACTCGAAACGGCCCGGAACGACTGGGTCGCGGCCGCCAGCCGAGAAATTCACCGCACCGTCCCCAGCGCGGACGCGCTACGCATGATGGCGAACATGGGAGCCAACGCGCTCTTCGCCTACGCACGCCTCGCCGCGTCGTCAACCGGAAACGCGATCGACGACGAGAGACGGCTCTCCGAGGCCTTGACCGCCTCAGCCCGCGACTTGCAGGACGCCGACCGCGCATGGAAGAGCCTGACCACCTTGGTCCAGCCCAGCCACGAGTTCCTGACTGCCAGCAGGCGACTGCACACGGCTTTGGAGGACGTGATCCGCGCTTGGGCGGCCTCGTCACCGGATGTCGCAGCAGAACTAGCCGTTGACGAGTTTCACGGACTGGTCGCCGAGGTCGCTCGGCTCACCGCCGCAACCGCGACCCTACCGGTCCGGCTCCTGAGGTCCGGCCTGGTCTTCGGCCCAGGCAAGCAGTACATGGATTCCCTCCAGCGGCTTCAACGCCACACGCCCAACTTCGTGCCCCTCGCACCGAAGGACGCACCACAATTGCAATCCCTCTGGGACCGAGCAGTGCAGGCCTCAAGCCACGCGGATCGCGTGATCGAACGCCAGCGTCTCCGTTTGCCGGCGGCCAACATCCGCCGGCACGATACTCGGCGGGAGCCCCCCGCCGTCCGATCGCTGTCGACATAGAGCCGAAGCTTTCGTCCTCCCCTCCGCTATCGGAAGGTCGGCTGTTCGGCCCCGCCCCTGGCCTTCCACCGGAACAGCAGGTCACGAGACTGAGGCGTCCTGACCCTCGCCCAGCACGTCACCCTGCGCGCCATGAAACTGACCGGGATGCTGGACACCCTGGACATCCGCCTGGCCCAGGCACGCGCCGGCAGGCTCGGCCACCTCGACTTCCTCCAAGTCCTGGGCGAAGACGAGATCGCCCGGCGCGACTCCACCGCCCTGGCCCGCCGGCTGCGGCCGGCCCGGTTCGTGGAACCCGCCACCTTAGAAGCTTCGACTTGACCGCCCACCCCAAGGTCCCCGCCGCCGCCCTGCGCGACCTGGCCGCGCAGGGCTGGCTCCAAGCCGGCCAGTCCGTCATCCTCTACGGGCCGGTCGGGGTCGGCAAAAGCCCACATCGCCCAAGCCCTGGACGCAACGTGATCCGCCGCGGCGGGCAGGTCCGCGTCACCAAGACCAGCCGGTCGTGGCCGACCTCGCCGGAGGCACGCCGACCGCACCTGGGACCGGCGACTGCGCGAGTACACCCGCCCCGCCGTGCTGATCCTGGACGACTTCGCGGTGCGTGAGCAGACCGGCCCTCAAGCCGATGACCGGTAGGAGTTGATGCCCGGACGAGCCGCCACCAGCCGGCCGTTGATCCTGACCTACAACCGGGACCCCGCCGACTGGTACCCCCTGTTCCTCAACCCCGTGGTCGCTAAGTCGCTCCTGGACCGGCTGTTCAATACCAGCCACAAGGTCCTCATGGACGGCCCCAGCCACCGGCCCCTCAAACGACCCAGGCCCGGCGACTCGACTACACCCCACACCCCGGAGTAGACAGCACGCGGACCGCACCATGGGGAATTGCGTGATCGTCTACACCCATCGGCTCTGTCGTGTGGTGACCTGGGCGGGTCGCTAGGCGCCCTGAAAGACGCCATAGGTCGGGGTGGATGGAACGCGTGAGGAGCGAGGCCGGTGAACGAGCCGCCGCCGGTGTCGGAGGGTTCGACCACACTATGTGGTGCAGCCTGACATCTGTCATCATCTGCGACACGGGGAGGAGGTGAGCGGGGCATGGCGGGCGTTGCTGACCAGAGCACGGTCGAAGTCCTGAAGTACTTCCACGAGCGACTCGATGTCCATTTCCGCACTCTCCACGAAGAGCGCGACCAACTCGACCCCCCCGGCCCTGTCTTCGCGCTGGAGCACAGCCTGAGCACGGCAGAGTTCGACCTGCTGAAAGGCACGGTACGAGCCGCTGTTGCGGCCGGATTCGGTGCGGTCTACCGCACCTGGTGGCTGCCCTTCGTCGTGTACTCCGCCGATATGGGCTACGACTACATCGGCAAGGATTACTGGCCGCACTTTGCGGAACTGACACCGGGGTGGGAGGCTCCGAACTCGCGGTGGGACGTCGCCGGGCACCGTACTCGCCTGAGGAACTGGTTCCTCAAGTTTGCGAACGAGTACGGAGGTGCCCGACCCACCGGTGCGTTCGCCGAGTTCTTTATCAACATTGCCTGGCCGATCATGCATGCCGTGCTGCCGGTCTATCTGCAGCGCCAACTCGCGCAACTACTTGACGGGTATGCCAACTATCTGACGAACGACCTCCTCGATGATCCGGATGCGCTTGGCCGAGAGTTGGCTGGTCAGGCCCACTTGCGGGACTACCCCGAAAGATTCCAGAAATTCTGCTCGCAACAGGCCCTGCTTGGGCGCATCGCCACCGCCCTTCTCGCAGGTGAAGGGGAAGAGACGCCCTACCTGCTGCCCGACACTCTGCAGCGCATCGTTGATGGACTCATGGGAGAGCAGAGGGCTCGGCTTGCTCTACAGAGCGCCCGCCGGTCAGCCAGCCGCGTTCGAGCGGCGGGTTTCAGTCCGAGGTCGACCGCCAATCTGCCCAGCGAAGGAAAGTGGGCATCGACCTTGTCCGATCCGCGGTTGCGGCTCAAGCGCATCGAGGAAGGATGGCGCCTATTCGCCGACATTCCCGATCTGGCGCCGCTGGCCGCACGCCTCCCCGAACTGGTCGATGAGCTCCGCAAGCGCCGCGCCCAGATTGCAGGAGTTGACCGACCGGTCACCGCCGGTCGCCTCCTTCGCCCCGGCGAGCAACTGATCGGCGCACTCCCAAGGGCAGGCACACCGTTCGTGACCCTGCTCGGAGCGTCTCCTGCGGTAAATACACTCCTGTCGCTGCAGTGCCGGCTGACCTCGGGTCCGTGGTGGGTTTTCAAGCGGCGGTCGGGGGCCCAGGCCGTCGAGGTCAAAGGCAAGCACGTCACACCGGGTGAGCGATACCTCTTGCTTGGTTACCCCGATCTCACTGCACCGGACGTCCCCTGGCTGCGAGAACTTGAGGTTCGGATCGACGGGGCGCGAGCGTTTGAACTTGACGTTCCCGAACAGGTGACCGAAGCGGATGCCGCCGTTCTCACCAGTGCCGGGGTCTCGGTCGTTTCGGGCGTCCGCATTCGCCCCGTCGGACTCGTACCGCTTGAGTGGGACGGGGAGGGGTCGGCCGAGTACCTGGCCGGGGATCCAGTCCTTCTCGCTCTTCGGTCGGAGCGGGCCCCGGAATCGTGCGTTCTAACCGTCAATGAAGGACCCCCGGAACTCCTCCCTTGGCCGTCCGGGGAGACGGAACTGTTCTTTGCCGTGGATGACCTCGGCATCGGGGTCCACTCACTGACGGTGGCTCTGCTCGGCGGTGGTGCTGTGGCAACGGGCAAGCTGCAGGTGTCGATCCGCCAGCCAAGCGCCGAGGGGACTGGTGCCGGTGAGGGTATCCGGCTCCTCGCTTCTCCTGCCAGACCTTTGCTTACTGAGTTGTGGGATGGGCTTGCCACCCTGACGATCGACGGCCCGCCGGACACCGACGCACAACTTGTCATCACCCTAAGGAACGAGCGATTTCGCGAACTTGGCCAGTTACATCGCACCGTCACTTTGCCACTGTCCGAAGACGGATGGCGTCACATTGCGCGCGAGGATCTGCGCAGTTCCGACCTTGGGGACGCCTACGACGAGGCTGAGCTGTGCGAGGTCGTCGTCTCGCGCAGCGGGATAGGGTTTGCCTCGCTCACGTGCGAGCGTGGGTTCCGCCCCCTCCGCTGGGTCATCTCGAAGCGACACAATGGCCCGTACGAGGCGCGGCTCATCGACCGCACCGACGGAGCGAACACCGTCATCGATCTCTTCCAGTCCACGGCTCCGCTAGAGGCAGTCCGTCAAACGAACGGGGGGCCTGTTGAGAGTCCCGTCGTCGGTGGGCTCCTGCGTGCCCAGTCAGGCGAGCAAGTCGCCAGCGTGGTGCTCCCGCCCGATCACATGGAACTAATCCGCCAGCGCAACGCCGCTCGACCCTACGTGCGGGTCGAGGGCAGGTCAGTTGCAGAGGCTATGCGCCTCATTCGGGGGCACGCCGCCTGGATGGAGGCCGACCTGCCCGCCAACCCCTTCGCGGACCGACAGCGACAGAAGGCACTCGACGCCATCACGAGCGAGTTGGCCGGTCTCATCGCCGGGCACCGATGGGCCCATCAGGAGCGAGTGCAACGCAACGAGGACATCCTCGACCACTTGGAGACCATGCAGGCGCTCGCAGGCGACGCGGACGTCCAGAGGGTGGCCCAGCGAATCAACGATCGGTTGTGGCGGTGGGCACAGCAGCCAGAGTTGCGGACTCCCGAACTCGCTGAACTCCTTGCCTCGCTGATCGCAATAAGCGGGATGGGAAATCCGCAAGCGGCCACCCGCTTCTTGGCGCGTCTCACGAGCGCTCCAGGTCGACTCCTCAAGTGGGACGATGGCGATCGTAGCCGACTCCTCTCATGCGCACTCCGTTCACCGGTGCTCGTCCGTGTCGTGCGGATGGCCGTGCTCGGCAGCGACGCGCTGCGTCTCGACGCCCAAGGCGCTCGACAGGACAAGGGGGCATAGGTGACCCTTTCCCCACTCAATTCAGCGGAGGTATCCGAGCGCCTGGCTCGGCGCCTCGGCCTCGATCCCACAGTCCACGACGCCTTCACACCGGAGGCGACTGCCGAAGCGCTACGACGGGCCGCGTCGCTCGTTTGCCCCGCGACTCCCGGTGAGATCGTTGATGCGGTGGCGAGCGTCCTAGTGCCGTTGGCTGGCAAGGATGGAGTCAACCGACAGGACCTGGTCACCCAGACTGACCTGCTTATCGCAAACGGTGACCTGCTCGTCCTGCGGGCGTCTGTTCAAGGTACGGCGCGGCTCGTGTATCTGGGACCGCCGTCGTTCGTAACGAAGGTGCCTGGGCGGTACTTGCTCCTTGGGGTGCGCCCAGAGGGTCAACCGCTCCTCGACGCGGAACTCTCCGAGAGCATTGCTCATGAAGGACACCTTCGCTGCGCGACCCTCGATCCCGGTAACGGGGGGGACCTGCTCAAGGCGGCCGGCCTGCAGGAACAACGGGTGGATCGCTGGCTGCGTCTCCCACGGCCGATGTCGGCGGGCGACCATGTGACTGCGCTTCGTCTCCGTCTTTCCGTTGCGCTTGAAGCAGGCCTCGTTGCAGGCCTTGAAATCCTTGATCCGGCGAAACCGGTCCACTACTACCGGGGCCGTTGGCGTTCGCTGGAACCGTACGACGGTGGCGACTTCATCGGGCGCCGTCCGCAGGCGTATGGGGCCCCTGCTTGGTGCTTTGTGCAGGTGGCTGATGGACGTCCGAAAAGGCTGATCGACCTGCCGGTCGAGGACGCGGCAGCGCAGGCTCGGGATGAAGCATGGCGTTTGCAAGCAGCGATTGATGCGTCACGGGGAACACCGCAACGGTACCGGGTGCGGATGCTGACGGGGAAGGAGGCGACGTGCGTTCTGGACCTCTTTGGTCCCGTGCCGTCCTGGGCAGTTCGCCAGCTTGATCTCGTTGGCACGCCCGTCGAGAAGAGCGGTGGGGCCCTCATTTCCTATCGCCTGGTCGGAGCGGCGATCCCGACCGCCAAAGAGCTTTTGACTGACATGCTGTGGATGCAGCCCAGAGACTAGGGAGATACCGAGTGACTGACCCGGCGCCCACGATTGCTCAGACCATCGCCGAGATGCAGTCGGCGTTGAAGGAGTACATCGAGGCCACCTACCACGTCGGTCATCCGGCAGTGCTCGCCCAGCGACGGGCACTGCTTGAGGCGGATGGGGTCATCTTCCAGCCTCCATTCATCGAGAGCACGCCGCGATATCAGGCCGGCAAGCGCTTCGCCGACCTGGACCTGGGTCAGGCCGTCAAGACACTCTTCGCTTCGCTCACGGACACCATCGGCGGCAAGAAGCCACTCCTTTTCGACCCGCCCTACACGCACCAGGCCAGGGCACTCGAGGCGGTCCTCCGTGACGGTCTGAGTCTCGTGGTGACGACGGGTACAGGCTCCGGTAAGACCGAAACCTTTCTGCTGCCACTGATGGCCAAGCTGGCGACCGAGGCCGCTACGCGACCGGCGTCCTTCAAGGCGCCGGCAGTTCGGGCGCTCGTGCTGTACCCGATGAACGCTCTAGTCAACGACCAGCTTGGCCGACTCCGCCTGCTGCTCGGGGATGATCGCGTCACGCAACAGTTCCACGAGTGGGCAGGACGGCCCGCTCGCTTCGCGCGTTATACGAGCCGCACGCTGTACCCCGGCGTCCGCTCCGTCAAGAAGGACACAACGCGCCTCAAGTCGATCGAGCGCTTCTACATCGACCTGATGAACCAGGCGGAGGGCGGGGACTCGCCGCGCCAACGCCGCGCCCGGTTGCTGTTGGATAGTCTGAAGAGGCGCGGCAAGTGGCCGTCGAAGCCGGATTTGCGGGGTTGGTACGGCGAGCCAGGAACGCACTGGACAAACAAGGCCGGCCAGTTCATGCGAGCCATCCTTCGGCCCGAAGACCCTGAACTGATGACCCGGCACGAGGTGCTCGGTTCACCCCCGGACGTCCTCATCACGAACTACTCCATGCTTGAGTACATGATGATGCGGCCGTTGGAGCGGCCGATCTTTGACCAGACGCGCGCCTGGCTGAAGGAAAATCCTGAGGAGCGGTTCCTCCTAGTCATCGACGAGGCGCACCTGTACCGCGGTGCGGCCGGTGCGGAGGTAGCACTGCTACTGCGGCGACTGCGGGCACGACTCGGCGTCACGCCAGACCGCATTCAAGTGATCTGTACGAGCGCGAGCTTCGATGACGCCGACTACGCCAGAGAGTTCGCTGCCCAACTTAGCGGCACCGACCCGGATACCTTCGACACGATCACGGGCGACAAGAAGTACCGCGACCCTGCGGCGCACGGTTCGGTGGAGGACGCCGAGGTGCTCGCATCGCTACCAATGAATGCTTTTTACGACGGCACCACGGATGACGAGCGCGCTGCTGCTGTGCAGACGCTCCTCGACCATCGAGGTATCAAACGCAGCGCGGGAGCGAGCGCCGGTGAGCTGCTCTTCCACGCGTTGGAGTCTTTACCAGCGCTCGGGCACCTCGTGAACATCACAATGGACCAGGCTCAGCCGGTCACCCGCCTCGGCGGCATGGTCTTTCCCCATGCCGACCCGGAGATCGCCGAGCGAGCCGTGTCCGCGCTGGCGGCCCTCGGTAGCGTCGCCCGCCTGAGCCAGGGCGATCCTGGCCTGTTGCCTTGTCGCGTCCACGCATTCTTCCGAGGGCTCCCGGGACTCTGGGCCTGTGTCGACCCGGACTGCACCGAAGTCGAGCGCAGCGAGATCGGCCTTGGGCCCATCGGGCGCCTCTACGCGCAACCACGCGCCGCGTGTAGCTGCGGCGCTCGTGTCTTCGAACTCTTTACTTGTCGGCAGTGCGGTGCCTCCTACGCACGTGCCTACACCGATGACGTACTCGATCCTGATTACCTGTGGCATGAGCCGGGCACCGCGATGCTCTCCGCATCAGGGGCGACCAAGCCGTTGCTGCCCCTAGATCTGCTACTGGAGGCGCCGCACCAACACAACGTCGAGCCTTTCACCCTCGACCTCGTCACCGGGCGCCTCAACCCCAAGGGGGAGGGTGACCGCACGCGCGACGTCCACCTCGTCAGCCCACGCTCCGGAGTTGCAGGCACCGGCGATAACGATGATGCCAAGCCCAGTGGCCAATTCACCCCCTGCGGGGTGTGCAAACAGCGTGCGGCATTCGAGTCGTCCGTCCAGGATCACCAGACAGCGGGTGACCAGCCGTTCCTGGCCCTCGTCAGCCGCCAGATTGAGGTGCAACCGGCCGGTGAGGTTGAGGAGACTGAATTTGCTCCTCTTCGGGGGCGCAAGGTGTTGGTGTTCTCCGACTCCCGTCAGATGGCTGCGCGGCTGGCCCCCAACCTGCAGACGTACTCGATGCGGGATGTCATCCGTCCTGTCCTTCTCCGTGGGTGGCGCGAGTTGCAGGACAACCCTTTACTGACTTCTTCCCTCAACTTGGAGAACGTCTTCTTGGCAACGCTCGTGGGAGCTTCACGCTTGCATGTGCGGCTCCGGCCAGAACTCGGGCCAGGCGAATCGATGCGGCCACTCGCCGAAGTGCGAAAGATCGTCGACAGCGGCGACCTGGGCGCGCCGCAAAGTGCAATCAGGTTGCTCCAGGTGCCGAACCAACCGCCGCAATCGCTCTTGCGCGGCCTGTACACGACGCTTACCCACGAGTACTACGGGCTGTAGCCCTTGGCGCTAGCCTCCCTGCGCGAGAAGGCCGATCTTGTAGGGGTGATCGATAACCTGCCGGACATTCCCGGTGTCGCCGGAACGGATGCCGCCAAGCTCGCGCTGGTGCGCCTGTGGATCGATCAGTGGCGCAAGCCCGGAGTCTGGTTCCCGTCCATGACGGCCGATTGGATCGGCACCAAGGGGGGCGTCCAGAGCCACAGCGGCAACTTCAAGCCGATGGGCGACTTCCTTGACGCCCTGGCAACTGGGGCCAAACGCACGTTCACGAGGGACTGGGTTCCGGTGCTGGTCGCGACGTTCTGCGCCCGATCGGGCGGAAGCAACCAGATGCTGGCGGGCAACCTGGCACTGTGGCTCGGTGACGAGGCTGAGTGGGCGTACTGCGTCCGGTGCCGCGCTACTCAGAGGCCGTTCCCAGGTACTCTGCGCTGCTTTAGCTGTCTTGGCGAGGAAACTCTGAATGTCATCGATCCCAACGCCGATCCGGTCTTCGTGGCTCGGAAGGGCTACTACCGCTCTAGTTCGATTAGGGCCTTGGCCAACCCGCCGGCCCTGCCGTTCAACATCATCGCGGCCGAACACACCGCTCAACTGAACTCGTCGCAGAACGAAGACGTCTTCTCCAAGGCCGAGCGCAACGAGTTGCTCTTCCAGGACGTCGACATAACGCTTCCGGGCCCCGGTGAGGTGTCTGAAGCAGCCATCGATGTACTGTCGTCCACGACCACGATGGAAGTCGGTATCGACATCGGTTCCCTGTCGGGCGTCGCTTTGCGCAACATGCCGCCGTCACGTGCAAACTACCAACAGCGTGCCGGCCGTGCTGGCCGCAGGGGCAATGCCATCGCGACAGTCATGGCCTTCGGTAGTTCCGACACCCACGATGACCGGTACTTCCGCGAACCAGCTGCCATGATCTCTGGCCGGGTGGATGACCCGCGCTTAACGATGGACAACGAGGAGATCGCACGCCGTCACGTCACGGCATACCTGATGCAGCGATACCACCAGGCGCGTCTGCCAGACATCCCTGAGGCGGACCAGCCCTCCAACCTTTTCGAGGTGCTGGGAACAGTGAGCGGCTTCCTCGATGAAGACTCTCCACTGAACTACGCGGACTTCCGCACTTGGCTTCAGGAAGGGGAAGCCGATCTGGCCGCCGAAGTCGACGGATGGCTCCCAGCCGAGATCGCCGGAGGGCGCCGAACCAACCTGCTCGATGGGCTCGTGACACAGACGCTTGCCGAGTTGGCAGCAGCCCTCGACGTAGAGGAGGCGAAACCCGTACACGAAGACGAGGTGCAGGACCAGGATCCGGGGCCTCCGCCTGATGACGATCAGGGAGGCGTAGACGATGTAGAGACGCCACCGGCGGAAGATGGCGAGACGCCAAGTTCGCACCGCAGCGCGACCAACCTGCTTGATCGACTCCTCTACAGGGGTGTCTTGCCGCGCTACGCCTTTCCGACGGACGTGGCGACCTTCCATGTCTTCGACGACGAAAGCTCAACCAATTTCCGTCCGATCTTTCGATTCGAGCCGAGCCAGGGCCTTCCGGTCGCGCTTACCCAGTACGCCCCAGGCAAGACAGTGTGGGTCGGTGGCAAAGAGTGGGTGTCTGGCGCCATCTACTCGCCGATGCGCGAGGAACTGTTCGACGCGTGGCATAGCAAGCGCCTCTACTTCGAGTGCGAAGAGTGCGGCTACGCCGAGTATGTTGAGTACAGTGAGGCCTTTCGGGGCGAGGTCCGGGACTGCAGGGCCTGCAAGGCAGTGGAGAAGTTCGGCCCCGCCATGAACTGGATGCGGCCCCCGGGGTTTGCCCACCGAACCAAGACGCCGGCCGGCACGAGTCCAGATGACTCGCCGGCGATTTCTTACGCGACGCGCGCAAAACTGCTGGTGTCAGGTCCACTGGACGAAGCGACCTGGATCGAGGTGACTCCGCGCCTCATCCAGACCTACAACCGAGCCCGGCTGCTCGTGACCAACACGGGTCCCGAGGGCGAGGGCTACAGCATGTGCACCCGGTGTGGCCTGATCGAGCCAACTGCGACGGAAACGCCGCTGGTCTCCGGTTCGCACCCTAAGCCCTACCCTGACCCGCGCCATCCGAACTGCGATGGTGGCGCTCGCACCAAGGGACTAGTCCTCGGGACTGACTTCATCTCCGATGTTCTCCTGCTCAGGCTGCGCGTTGATGATCCGGTGACTTTGCGTCCCCTGTACCAGTCGACTCAGGTTGCCCTACGCACGCTCGCGGAGGCAATCACCATTGCGGCCGCTGCAAGGCTCGGCATCGAACCCACGGAACTCGACGCCGAGTTTCGAGCCGCGCTGACCCCGGCAGGCGGACACGGCCGCGAGGCTGAGATCTACCTCTACGACACCCTTCCGGGCGGGGCTGGCTTCACTCGTCGCGTCGGCGAGTTGGGTTTTGAGGTCTACGAGCAAGCCCTGGAACTCCTTGAGGGTTGCCCGGAACGGTGCGACGAGTCGTGTTACCGGTGCCTCCGAAGTTTCCGGAATCGGTTCGACCACAGCATGATGGATCGTCACGTTGGTGCGAGCTTGCTGCGGTATCTGCTGGATGGCACCGAACTTCAGCTGGATAAGGCCCGCCTGGACCGGTCAGCCGGTCGTCTCTATGGGGACCTTCGCCTGCTTGGCGGTACAGAGATCGCATTCGAGCGGAATGTTCCGGTCAGCGTGCCCGGCATCGGAACAGTGACGGCGCCGATCCTGGCAACCAAGAACGGCCGCCGTTTTATCGTCGGAGTCGCAGGGCCGCTCACTCCTAACAAAACGTCCGACCCGACGCTTCAGGATGCCAAGGAGAACCAGGTCGGCGTGCCGGTTCGGCTCGTGGACGATCTCGTTATCCGAAGACACCTTCCAAACGCCAGCACGTCAGTGTTGGAGTTGCTCCAGTGAGTGAAAGTGTCCGATTCGAAACGGACGTCGAGGGACTCTGGGGCTACCTTCCCGGGTCTCCGCCAATGTGGAGTTTCAGCTCTCTCAAAGACGTCGAGGCGTGTCCTCGCCGCTGGGTTCTGAGTAGGGCGCATTACCCGGATGTGTGGGGTCGCCATGGCTATCCCCGCATTCCGCACTTGGCCTCCTTACTAGGAGACGTCATTCACCGCGCGCTCGAGGTGACTGTTGAAGCGCTCGCCGCGAGCGGATGTATCGCGACCAACTCCAGCGAGGCCGTCGGGGTACTGCGGGGACTTGGAGGACTCTCTGCAGTCCTACGCGAGGCGATTGATCTGAAGGTCGACGGCCTCGGGAGCAACCCGCGCGTCAGCCCAATTGCCCGTGAGAACCTTCGACAAGCGTTACTAGACCAACTCGGCGTGGCGAGCAATCGCGTGCAACTGTTTCTCAGTAGGGGGACGCTGCCAGCTTGGGTCGATGGTGTCGACGGCCCGAGCGATGCAAGCGAGAGCTCTAGGGGTGGCGGTGGACAGCGGCGGCGACGGTCAGTCGGCGTCGGAGCCCATCCAGAGGTCGACGTCGTTGCGGACCAACTGCGCCTCTGGGGGCGGATCGATTTGGTGACGGTGGATGAATCCGGAGTTACGATCACCGACTTCAAGACCGGGCATGAGGATCCCTCGCACGATGAGCAGGTGCGTCTCTACGCGCTGCTGTGGGCCCGCGACCGCCAGACCAACCCCGAGCGACGGGCCACGACCGCATTGGTTGTGTCGTACCCGGCTCGCGACCGAGCGGTGCCCGTTCCCGACGCGTCAGCCCTGCGTACCCTCGAAGCGTCCCTGACCACTCGGATCGCCAATGCCGACCTCGCGACCTCGACGGGCGATCCGAGGGCGTTACCGAGCCCGGACACCTGCGCCTTTTGCCACGTGCGCCATCTCTGCGGTGACTACTGGGAAAAGGTCGCGCCGTCACCCGCCGAAGTTCCGGCGCGAGAATGGTTCGATATCGAGGGAAAGGTGCTCCGCCAGAACGGCGTCAAAAGCTGGGTGGTGAAATCGGAGCAGGGCGGCCACGAGGTACTCGTGCGCACGCCGAACCCATCGAAATCGTTGCCGGTCGGCAAGCGCATCCGCGTCCTTGGCGTACGAAAAGTCGAAGACCCAGACAGGAATGAGCTGGTGATCGTCGCGCTAGGTAACGGCTCGGAGACCTACATCGTGACAGAGGCAACGCGCTAGCCGTTGCTGTTGTCTTCGACATGAGCCTGACGGACATCGGCTGCCAGCGTGTCACCTGCTCCCAGCCAGGTTGCCCCGGGTATCGACTGGAAGCAACTCATCCTGCTGCAGCGCCGGCACACGTGCGGCGTGGCGCACGGGGCGAACGAGTCGGTGAAGCCGCATCGCCTCGCGAACCGCGCCCTGGTCGGCACGCCGGCGCCCCCATCGCTCGAACCACCACACAGCGACGGCTTGGCCGTCATCACGCGGCAAAGGGTCGAGCAAGTACTTGGGGTGGCTATCGATGCCAAGCGAGTAGTCACGGACGTTCTCGACCAGGGGCACGCCATACAAGATGCGCTCCCTCCCGTGTCGCAGGAGTTCATTGCTTGGCCAGCCAAGGGCGGCCAGGCCCAGTCGCACCTTGCGCAGGCGCGGACTGACGCCTTCACCGAAAAGACTATTCACCCGAACCAGCCCGCCGCTGTGCTCTGAGAGGCGCACGAGAGCATCGACCGTAGTGTCCGAGAAGTGGGATGTGCCGAACGAGCGGGAACGTCCCAGTTCGTAGAAGCCCATCCTCGATTCGTCGTCTCCGCCCATCACTGAAGCCGGCCAAAACAACCGGTTATATTGACTGGACCCGGTTCCATAGAGCGAGGTCGTGCCAATGAAAGCTAAGCGGGCCTCGCGAGTGATCGGCCGTCCGGCCATTGCCGAGGCGATCTCGCTGGGCCGGGAATACTTGGCACGGTAGGCACCGAGCACGGCAGGCGAGACCGCCAGCGCACCAACCAGCTTGCCCGCCGCCAGTGCGTTGTACGGTGCGAGAGCGCCGCACACTGTCAGATCCGCGATCACAGTGCCGACACGCTCACCCCGAGCGCGCCGTGCCAATCGCCCAATCTGGGTCTTGGCCTTGGGGTCGGCCAAGGCCTTGCGGAGTCCGGCGGCAGTGGGCCTCTCGCCCAGGTATCCGCCAAGCAGTCCCTGGATTTCCAGGGTCTCAGCGAGCAGGGCGGATCGCTTGGACCGGAAAAGAGGGGTCTCAGCCCGCGCAACCCAAGCATCTGCCTCGATCTTGCGGGCTTCACGAATCGAACCCCCCCGATGGTGCTTGCCTCGGTGGCGCTCGGCATCGGCTCGCAGCCGGGCAACCACGTCCAGTGAGGGTTCATTCAGATCGTTTGGTTGCAGGACGCCATCGCGGAGCAAGTCTTCGACATAGATCTCGCAGCGTTGGGACTTGATGCGTTGTGCAAGCCATCGGGCGACCTTGTCGGTCGGTGCCGCTTCGACCGTCGCGACAAACTGCTTCGTGTCCCACTGAATCCAACTGTCGCGCTCCGCAATCTGGACGACCGGACTGGAGATTGCGGCCAGACCGATCACCGCGTGGTGCTCGGTTGCGCCGTCTCGGATCAGGATTGGCATGGAGCGCCCGGGTACCGTTGAGTAGGCGTTCGACCAGGTGTGGCGGAAGTAGCGCCAGATGTCGTGCAGTTTGAATCCGGTCAGTTCGCAGGTCCTTGCACTGTCCACGATCTGCACGTACGGCTGGATGGTGTCGGTGGCTTCGGGATGCGCCTCGAGGGCGCTTGCAAGTTCTCGACCATCGCGCATCAGGTTGAAGATGGACACCAGGCGGTCGCCGTGCTGGTGGCTGCGCTCCATGCTCGCGATAAAGCGGCGGACACTTGGCTGACGGAGTTGGGCGTCACGGCGAAGGTGCTCTTGTCTTCGGATGCGCGCCTTCTCCGAGTCCTTGTCGTCGTCGGTGTGTGGAGGACAGAGCAGAGGGCCGTACTTGTCGACCTCGATCGTCCAGCCCTGATCAACGAGATCGATGACCGTGTGCGCGGCTGCGGCCAATCGGGGCATGTTGTAGCTGTCACCGAGCCCGGCGGCCGTGAACCAGAAGGCGTGGTCAACGTGCACTTCTGAGTCCAACTGCGCGTCGGCCAGCAGGTTGCACAGTCTTGTGAACCCTCGCCGCTCTGTTGTGCTGGCCCCGGCAGGCAGGGCGAGGGGGACGTATCTGGCGTCTTTGTCAGTCATGACTTCTGAAGCATCCGTCCATAGTTGCTGCCCCAGACCCGGACGAGAGCGTCGAAAGGTTGACCTGCCAGCTCAAGCTGCACAGCACTCCTTGCGAACGACAACAGGAGGAGTTCGATCGAAGTGCGGAGTTCCGCCGCCGCTCCACCCTCGATGGCCTGGAGTGGCTGATAGAGGGCAGCGAAGGCGGGATGGTCACTGTTGAGGGTGAGGTCGAGCGTCCGCTGCGCCAGCGTGGATTGGAACATGACCTCGATTGGCAGCGCATCGGAACCTAGCCGGTACTGGATCGCTCCGCTTCGTCCCCGCGAGTCGATCACGGGCAGGTCCGGGTCGGCCGCGGCGGCGATGCGACAAGAGGCTTGCGCCGCTGCCTGGAACTTAACATCGTCGAAGGCTTGACGCACGCGGGCGTTCAGCAGCCGGCCGATGGACTCGAGTTCGGGCTCGAGGGCCTCGCGCAACTGGGTCGAGGGGCGGATGCCTTGCTTGTTGATCGTTATGCCGAAGTGCTCATCGAGGCTAGGGTCGAACTCGATCTCGCAGCGCCACCAGTCGTCGTAGTTCTCCTTGCGCTTCCCTCCCATGAGGTGCCAGCCACTGGCGATCTCACGTCCGGCGCGCAAGATCGAGACCCCTCCACCCCCGACGATGCCCATCCGCCGCTTCGTCACGTTGTCGAGGCGGTGCCACACCTCGACGGGGAGCACGGCGAACCGAACCGTGACCACGGAGGTGCCGCCCCCGGTGGTCTCCAACTCGTATTTCATCTCGTCGAAGGCGAGCCGTGCCGATGCACCTTCGACCTTGGTCGTGAGCAGCGTGGGATCGATGGCCTCGACTCGTGTTCCGTTGATCGTCATGTTCAACCCCCCGACGATAAAGCGCCGGAACATTCGCCCCAAGTCGTGGCGAAGTGATCGCTCCAGCCATGCCAGCCGCCGGTACTCGATACGGTCGCACTGCATCCAGCGGACGCGACATCCGGACGTGCCTGCTCTCCGCGACCCAGGCTGAGCGATCAGCATCGGGGCGCTTCCGGCCACTATCGCATCGACATCGAGCGCGACAGTGTGCTCGGGACCGTTGTTCTGCCACGCAGTGACTTCGACACGACGTGCCTGGCTGAGGCTGGCTGCTGGCAGTCCCATGCCGAAGCGACCGAAAGACTGGCGCGCGTCGAATCGCGATGATCCGCCGAAGCGCAGGCACAGTTCCAGTCCGGCCTTCGACATGCCGGCACCATCGTCCTCGATCGTAATATCGGGAAGGGAATTCGTGGTGTTGCGGCCCACGGTGATCGACACTGTCTTCGCATCGGCTTGCAAGGAGTTGTCCACGAGTTCCGCGAGTGCGGTTGCGATGCTGAGGTAGCCGGATTCGCGGACAGCCCGAATGAAGTTGGATGTAACCAGGAGGTCGTCTCTCGGCTGAGGTTGGGCTAGCATGCTCGGTCCCTTCTCGTGGTTGAGTTCTACGAAAAGAGTAGCTCGCCGACCGGGGTATGCGCCCGCTGAGTTGCGATGCCTGTGGACGAACGGCTGCCCCGAAACCTCCCTGTGAATTTCAGGTTTCACTGAGGACAACCGAGATCCGCTTCGTCTTCGCCGGTTCGGTGAAGTCCAAGGCGGACCCAGACTCAAAGAGCAGCCGCACGGTGGGTGTGCCAGGCTGCGCGATTCGCGCGGGCACGGCTTCGCCGAGCCAGAGGAGTCGTCCTGTCCGTTGGAGATCGACCGTCGCCGAGAGCCTGCCGAGGTCGATCCTGACTTTCCTGTCGTGGGCAGAGACGCTCGTGATTGTGGCTCCTACGAAGTCGTGCGGCGCTGGCATGACCGACTTCAGGCTGTTGATGCCGAGCACCTGCAACTGACGAACCGACTGGCCGACGATCCGCTGGAGAGTGGAGCGGATCTCTTCCGTGGACTGGGGCTCGGCCATGGGGCCATCATGCTGCAGGACTCAACACGCTTGTTCCTCGGGAGTCGCAAGGCGCGAACGCCTCAGTCCGCAAAGATTCGTCCGCGGCGAGAATCGGCCGCAACATTCAGGGCCTCCAGCACGGTGTTTCCGCTGGTCAGACAAGGTTGTTACTTCGCGACGATGACGGTCCAGCAACACGGCACCAAGCCTCTGGCCGAGTCTCGAGTGACATGTCCGCAGCTCATTGAGTGCGGAACGCCCAGTGCTTCCTTGAGGTCCACCACAAGGGAGCGCTAGAGGCGCCTCGGCAGGTCGACCGCCCTCGCGTGGCTGTGGAGGTATGCGTCCTGTGCCTCGAGGCGCCACGGAGCCCACGCCGATCGTTGTTCCCGATGGCGGATTTCGCTCGCGGAGATATCGGCGCCGGAGGTGTCGATGACGGACCGCAGGACGTCCAGCGGGTCCACGTCAATCGGCTCTTCATGGCTGGTCGCGGTGTCCGGGTCGTATGCCGTGTCGACGTACAGCTTGTTGCTTTCACGGCCGCGGGTGGCCATGACGTACAGCGGCTCCCGGACGGTGGTGGCGGTCACGTAGGAATGGGTGGTGTCGACGGTGCGGCCTTGGGCGCGGTGGGCGGTGGTGGCGTAGCCGAGCTCGACGTGGTCGGCAACGTAGTCGGGTGGCAGGACCGCGACGGCTCCGCCGCTGGGCCGCCGCACCCGGACCGTCCCGTTCTCGTCGATGGCTTGGACGATCCAGTCGTCGCCGTTTTTGACCCAGCCGCGCCCGGTCACGAGCTCGCGCCGATTCAATCGGGTGATGACCTGGTCGCCCACACCGATGGTCGTACCGTCGCGCAGCGCGACCCCGGCGGTGTTGACGCCACCAGTGGCGACGCGGTGAGCGCGGGCCCGTGCGTTAAGGTCAGCGACCGTTTCGGCGTCGGCGGCGAGCATCAGAGAGGTGCGGCCGGCGCGGGTGTCGGCCAGCCAGCCGTCGAAGATCAGGTCGAGCATGTCCTCCCGCCCGCCGGACTCGACCCGGTCGTGGGCGGCGTAGGTGTCGGCGGCGCTGACCCGCCCGGCCCGCAGTTTGAGGGAGGCGGTGCGTTCCCATTCGTGGCGGAACCGGTGCACGTCGTGCAACTGCGGGGTGTCGGTGCGGTGGTCGGCGACGAGTTTGAACGCGCCGCCGGCCTGGACCGGGGACAGTTGGGCCCAGTCCCCGACGAGGAGGACTTTCGCCCCGGCCTGGGTGGCGGCGGTGGTGATGTAGTCGAGGTCGGCGGTGGCGGCCATGGAGGCTTCGTCGACGATGACCAGCTGCCCGGGTTGCAGGGCCCACCGGTTGTATTCGTTCCGCGCCGCAAGTGCTTGCAACTGCAGCTGCCGGGTCTCGACGGAGGGATACGAGCGGGCCAGCCGGGCCGCATACGAGGCCAGGATGGCTTCCCGGTCGGGCAGGCGCTTGTGTTCGCTGATCCACTTGGCGGTGTTCTCCGTCGGCACCCCGACCGCGTCGGCGAGGACCTCCGCCGCGGCTGCTGACGGGGCCAGGCCGACGACGGTCCCGGGCCCGAAGGTGGCCTCCCAGGCCTGCCGGACCGCCGCCATCGTGGTCGACTTCCCGGTCCCGGCCGCCCCGACCAGGACGTCCAGCCGCCGCCCAGACCCGGCGACCGCGGCGACCGCCGCCGACTGTTCATCAGACACCGCAGCACCGTCGCCCTGGGCCGCGGCAACTGCGGTGATCGCGGCCTGGGCGGTCATATCGTCGGCGGCATCTAGCAGCCGGGTCTCGGCGTCCAGGAGGTCCTGGGTCGTGAACACCTGACTGTTGCGGGGAACGAACTTGCTCGACCCGTCCGCCCGCCGCAGCTCTGGGGGGACGTGGCCCAGGTCGGGCGGGGTGAGCATGACGACCTTCTCCACGGCATACGTGGCGGTCCGCTCGGCGACGGCGACCCGGTCGGCGGGGGCGGCGAACCGGACCCCGTGCAACTCCCGCAAGGCCTCGGCCAGCAGGTTGGACCGGGTGAAGGTGGCCCGCTTGTCGGCGACCTTGCCGACGACCACTTGGGCGAGGTCGCGGAGCACCCCGTCCTCGAGATCGGCCGCGTTCCGGAGCCGCGGTCCGGACGAGCGGGTGAGCTTCGCGGCCCAGGCGTCGGGGTTGGTGCCGACGAACGGGCGGGCACGGTCGCGCCATCCGTCGATGAGGTCCCGCAGCGGGCGGACGTGCTTGCCTTCGCGGGTGGCCAGGGTGGCCTGCTGGCGCATCTGGATCACTTCCCGGGCGGTCGGTGGGCGTCCGTGGGAGGTGGTGAAGGCCTCGACGAGGTCATCCTTGGCGGCCTCGATGGCCGAGGTCCGCTGGGAGAAGTGGTCGCGTAGGTCGGTGGGTACGCCGGTGACTTCCCACTTGGGTTCGGCCGATCGTTTGCGTTGTTCGGGGGTCCAGCCCCAGCCGAGGTCGGCGGTGAGTTGGTCGGCCAGGATCCCGTTGTACAGCTCGGACAGTGGAACGTTGGCGCGGAACAGGGCCTTGGAGTCCAGGGTGCGCCACCCACCGTCGGACACTGCCTGCACCCGGTTGAGGACGACGACGTGGGTGTGCAGTTGCGGGTCGCCGGCGCGGGAGTCCCAATGGTCAAACGCCGCCGCGACGACCCCACGGACGTCGTCCTGGACGACCCCGCCGTGGCCGAGCCGGGTCGCGAACACCTGCCCCTCGGCATAGGCGATGACCGCTTCCAGGGCGCGGCGGTGCGCCGCGTAGATCCGGGCCCGGGTCGCGTCGTCCGCGAGCGCCCACGCCACCGACACCGACTTCGGTGCGGAGAAGGTCAGGTCGAACCCGGCGACCGCCTGCGGCGGCTTCCGCAACCGGCCATGGGCATCGACGTACGCGGTCCGGGGCGCCGGTGGAATCGCGCCGAGCGGTTCCCCGGTGACCGGGTCCTGCAGCATGCCGAGCATCCGCCACAACCCCTCCTCCGTCACGACCGAGCCCGATGCAACGCCGTTCCCGCCGTCCAAGCCTGCGAGCCCTGCGCCGAGGAACCGACCGGGTGGGGTGCCGTTGGCGGCGTAATAGGCCGCCAACCCGGCGGCGGGGCCGGCCTCGTCCATCCGCGCAACGGAGGACATCAGGTAGCGGTAGCCCGCCCCCAACGTCATCCGTCGCAGTGACATCGTCATGCTCTGAATACGCCACGGCGGGGGCACTACTGGGCCGGGCCGCGCCCACCCGCGTCAGCGTGGTGCCTGACGTGTAGGACGCAGGGGTTAGGGGGTTCGGCCTTGGATCGGGGGAGCGGGGTCGGGCTGGCCGTCGGCGGGGCACCTGGGGAGTGGACAGGGCCGTGGGGAACGGTGGCGTGGGGATGGGTCGGCTGTGCTTCGGCGAACGGGATCTGACGTAACGCGGATTGGCCGTGGGTCACCGGAAACCCTCGCGGCGGCAGTCGACCTGGCGCAACGGGGGTGTCGGCCCGCGGTGACACCATCAGCCTCGTGAGGGCAGCGACGCGAAGAGGTGCAGCGGCGAGCATCGCTCTGCTCGTCCTGCTCCCCGCCGGGTGCAGTAGTCATCTGACACCTGACGCGGGGACGACGGCGCCGACCCCGTCGGGTACGTCAGTGGCAATGACGTCCCTGCCAACGGACCCGCCGACGGCCCGACCGACCGCTCGACCCAAGCCGTCGCCGAGCAGAACCGCCGCGGGGCTGGTGGTCGCCACCGGGCACGGCTGGAACGCGGACGGCGTCCTTGGCCCCATCCCGACGCCCGGCTCCTGCCACCTCCGGTTCACCACCACCCACCAGGCTCTGCCCGACCCAGCCTGCACGCCTGGTGCGATCGACGCTGCGGTCACCCAGGCGGACCTGTCCACGACCGTATGCCGCAAGGGCGGCTACACCGCCTCGGTCCGACCGACCCGGAAGATCTCCGCCGCAGCGAAACGGGTCGTCCTCACGGCATACGGGATTCCCCGCTCGCAGACCGGCAGCTACGAGCTGGACCACCTCGTCGAGCTCAGCGCCGGCGGCGCGTCGGACTACCGCAACCTGTGGCCGCAGCCCAACGGGTTCACCCTCTACAAGGGCGGGCCTTACCTGCAGAACGACAAGGACAGAGTCGAGGGGAGCGCCTTCCATGCTGTCTGCACGCGGGCCGCGACGTTGGCCCAATTACAGATGGCGATGGCCCGTGACTGGACCAGCCTGATCGCGACGCTCGGTCTTCCGTCGCCTGCGCGCCGGACATAGTCACGCTGTCAGGCGGGCCGCAGGTAGGCCGCGTCCACCACAGCCTGGACGACCGTGGTCGATGGACCCTCTTCAACAACGTAAATAACCAGGGCTGCCCACTGCCCGACTCCGATGTTCCGCCACTCCACGACCACACCCGGGAACGGACCGGACGCATCGGCCGGGCCTTGGACCCAGCAATGGCGGGTTGGCTCCCTCCGCGCCTCCGGCAGGGTCTCGCCGGACATAACGACCGGGCGGTCCTTCAACGGCACGCCCCGACGAAAGCCCATTCCGCCAGCCATCCACCCAGTATGGCCCACTTTCGCATGTGTGTTCGATCGGGCGAGTGGATGATCGCCAGCGGGGCGGCTACAGCAACACAGGGCGATTTGCCTGGTCGTGGATGCTCAGGGCTTTCGCATCGGCGAACCCTTGACCGAGTTGCGACCGTGGGCTGATGATCGACGGGACGGACAGGGCGAGCTCGTGGCCGCGCGTGACGCGCCGGCCCTCTCCCTTGAGACGCCCTGCCCGTCCTCGCCCTCGGGCACTCCCGGACTTGACGATCAGGCCGGTCAGCCGATGCCCTGGCGGATCCAGTGCTGTGTCTGCCAAATGCTGTTGTAGAGATTCCAGCCGCCCTCGTAAAGCGGCTTCCACTCCCGACCGACGTGAGCGGTCCAGTCAGGGATGGTGCCGCAGCAGATGTGGTGCCAGAGCACCCGGCACATGGCCTGGCTGACCTTGCGGTGCGCCCACCACCGGGTCCGTGACAGATGCCTGGACATCGCGACTCCTGGAGCTGGGGGCGGCCCCATCGTGGGGCCAGCCTCGGAGTCTGCGCATGACCGGCAACCTACCGGTCGCCAATGGTGACCCGGTGAGTCCGTGTCCAAGGTGGTGAAACAAAACGCAACCCGTGGGAGGTATCGATGGTCCAGGTCACGGCTCGGCAGGACGCGCGCGAGCGAATGCGGCAGGCTCAGCGCGAGGAAGCCACCGCGCTGGCCGCCGTGACGGGGGCCCAGGCGGCCCGGGATCGGTTGCAGCGCAAGGTGGACGCTGCCGATGACGGGGTGGCCCAGGCCATCGCCCGACTCGCGTCGACGTCTGGTGTCGAGCGCGCGGCCGTGCTGCTCGACGAGCCGGTTGCTCTCGTTCGACGGCTGGCCCAGTCCGCCGGAACCGGGCCGCGCGTCGTTGACTCCAGCCGCGAACCGTCGTAGCGCGAGGTCGGTCCCACTCGCGTCTGAACCCCTTGGGAGAGCTACTGCTCGTCCGGGGTTGGTTCGGGGTGGCCGAGTAGGTGCAGGTGGTGGTCGAACTCGATCGCGGTGTCGTTGCGCGGGTGGAGCCGGCGCATGACGGCGGACACCTCGTTGCCAACCATCAGCAGCGAAGGCAATGAGCGTCGATCGCGACCCAGACCGGCTTCAGCTGTCTCGGCAGCGAGGTCGACCTCCCCGGCTCGGGCGAAGACGGTGGCCTTAGTCAGCTCGGCTTCGGCCAGGCGCATCGGCGCAATGACCTCCCCGCCCGGCGTGATGCTGGTTGCCCTCACTGCATCGGCTAGGGCCATCGCCATCGCGTCCTCGCCGACAGCGCGGTAGCAGTCCATCGCATAGAAGTCGAACTTGGACGGGTCGACCTGGAAATGGTTACGCGGGTTGTCCGGGTAGGGGAGTGCGTCGAGCAGTTCACGGCCTCGCTCGAGGGCGAGCTCGACCTGTCGTCGGTCACCGAGCCGAGCCCACGCCTTGGCGGACTGTCCCTGCAGCTGGACGGCCACGGAGTGATGAGGGCTGGCCTTCAGACCTTCCTTCGCAGCAGCAAGGACGGCATAGTAGTCGCCACGGGTCAGCGCGATCCAGGCGCGGATCTCGGCCGCCCATCCGAGGATCTCGCCGTGCCCGATCTCCTCCGCGAGCATGATTGCCCCCGCTCGGGCTGACTCCGCTGCTCGCTCGTTCCCCTGGTCGTAGTGCAGGCAGGCAACGAGCAGGGAGAGCCAACCTGCGATCTCGTACACCTCCCGGAGCTGCTTGAACGCCAGGTTGCGCTCCTTGAGGGCGGCAATCTCCGCGAGCAAGCCTTGCGCTTCCTCCAGGACGGCGGCCCCGGGATGGGCGGCGTAGTCAGTGCACAACCGGTCGGTCAACAGCCGTGCCATGTCCAGGTCGGCGTTGTCGACGTTGGAGGCACGCAACCGCTGGACCAGCTCCAGGGTCGACCCGTCAGCCAGAGGCAGCGGCGGGGCGACTGGCGCGGGCGGGCCGAAGTAGGCGTCCCGGACGGTGCCGAACAACTTGGCGATGGCCCGCTGGTTCTCCGCGGTGGGCAGTCCTTTGAGGCTGCCGGACTCCCACCGCTTCCAGGCTTTGAGGACGGATTCCTCGTCGCTGGGGACGTAGTGATCGGCATACGCGATGAGTTGGCGGACCGCCTCGACCTGGGAAAGCCCACGGGCCTCCCGGTCACGCTTCAGCCGTTGCCACCACGGTTCGGTTGCCATTCCCACGCCCTCCCACCGGGCCGAAACCCTCGGCCGAGGGCTCGTTGGCAACGTAACACAGGGGGACGTCAGGGACACCTGCGCTGTCCCTTGCGGTGTCCCCACCGATGTCTCTGTCGGTGTCCGTAGTCCCTGGCGAGGGTGAACCAACTAACCGAACAACCAAGCTACGACAGGGAATTCGATGAAAGCACACCCAGCAGTGCGTGACCACAGGAGCAGATCTGACGGCTTCCGGGGGGTGTGGATAACTCTCCGCCCGATTTCGCCATATGCGGTGCACTGGACGTTTGCGGCGTCATGGATGCCGTTGTACACACCCCGAAGGCGCCGGGCCCCCGCTTCCACAGATTCGCCCCGATCACTGGATTCCCAACGCATGCGGGGCCTTTCGTCGAGACCAGCAGATGTTGCCGGGAACCAGAGCGCGCAAGGGGAGAGCTCATGAACGACATCCGAACCTCGGAGATGGTGGTCGCAGCCGCCTTGGCCCAATGCAGAACCCTGACGGGTGGCGGTGAGGAACTCGAGCGATTGTGGCTGGCGGTCTGGAGCCACGTGTGTACCCGAGGGTCGGCGCGTATCACCCCTCTTGGCTCCTGTTCGCCGGTGGAGGTCACCAACGACCTAGCATCCGTAGAGATACTGGCTGCGATGGACTGGCTGGTCCGGCACGAGCAGACAGCCCGAGAACTGGCCCCACCCGAGCTCCTTGCGAACCTGCGCGCCGCCGCCACCTGCAGTGCGCAAGGATCGGCGCGGGCCGCGCGCGCAGACGAACTGCACGGACTGACGCACGTCTCGGTCGGCGCCGCGATCGCTTTCGTCGAGGTTGACGCTCTGGAAGTCGCATCATGACGCGCCCTCCGTTCGACCTGTGGGTGGCCCAACAGCTCCGGCTGGAGGAGCGGATCCTGGAAGCGACGAAGCTCGTCGCTGCATTCGACCTGCTCGTATGTCGGGTCGAGGAGGCCGAACGAAACGGGGCGGCGGACCCGCTGAAGGCGATCCGGCCTCGCACGGCCGGCGGCAACAGCAGGTTGGCGACGATCCGCACCCTTGAGCAGCTTCGCTGCTCCGGCACCCAACGCAGGGTCCTACACCGGCTGATGGGCGGGTCCACGTCGGGGTGGCCGGGCCTGGTCGACCTCTACGCGGCCAACGCCGACCTGACCGATGTGCAGCGCCGTTACGCCAGGCGCCAGATCCGGCTGATCCTTGCCTCGCATCCGGTCCGGGACGTCAGGCCTGCCCCTCGCTCGCCGTGGCAGGAGCCCGGAGCGCGGCCAATGCCGGATGCCGGATGAGGGCGTCCACCCCGTAGAGCCGGGCCACCCCGGCCACGGCGACGACGGCCACACCGGACCCGGACAACAGCCGTGGCGCCCCGTCACCGTAGTCGAGAACGACATGGCCGGCCACGAGGTCACCTTCGAAGCCGACGAGAGACCCCCACCAGAGCGACCACAGCGGCCCGCCCTGCGACCGGACCACCAGGCGCCGGTCCGTCACAAGGACCGTGCAGGACTCGGCGTGAGTCCACCCTTCTGGGGCGCCCATCCGCAGCCACGCGAACGTGCTGCGCCACGCCGTCTCACCCGGTTCCAGGACCACACCGAGAGACATCGGGTCGGGTGCCCGCAGCGGGCGCAGGCCGGCCAGCTCGAGGGCAAGTTCGCGGGCGTCGGCCAGATCGGCATCGCGCATCACCGGCTGGCTCTTGTCCCTGCGGAGCAACGGCATCGCGGCGCCTCCTCCCTATATCCGAGGCAACCAGTCTGACCCCTGGGGCGGACAGCGCCAACCGCGGGAACCCATGGTGACCCGGCCGGGCCGTGTACTGAGCATGCCCGCGAACCGAACTTCCGCCCCCTTGACTGCCGTCGCGGCTGCTGCTGCGGCAGCCGTCGCGTGCGTCCTGGCCAGCGTGTCATCGGCTGTCGCCCTCACCGGCCAGGCCCCGCTCCGGACCCCGGTGTGCGTGACAACGGGCCCACTGTCGGGGCTGTCCGCGGCGCAGGCGATCAACGCCAGAACCGTTGCGGCAGTGGCCCTCCCCCGGGGCGGCCAACGCGCAGCCCTCATCGCGGTCGACGTCGCGATGACCGAGTCCTCCCTGTTGGTGTTGGGCAACCCCGCCGTCGCCGGCAGAGCACCGACGGGCCAAGGCGTCGGGTACGACCACGACTCGGTCGGCCTGTTCCAGCAGCGCGCCGGGTGGGGGAGCGCAGCGCAACGGATGGACCCCGTCGAGTCGACCGGCTTGTTCCTCGACGCCTTGCTCGCCATCCCGGGCTGGGACCAGCTGCCACCGTGGGTGGCCGCACAGGTGGTCCAACGGTCCGCCTTCGACGGTCACCCGACCCCGGAAAACGGCGGCGCGACAGTGATCGGTGGCAACTACCTGGCCCACCTGACCCAGGCCAACAACGTGCTGGGCGCCATCACCGGTGGCGACCAGGGCGCCACATGCGGAGACGCCGCGGTGACCGGGTCACCGGTCAGTCCTGGCCGGTTCGGGCTGCCCGCCTCCTACGCGGTCCCGGCCGGGACCAGCCGGGCCGGGCAGGTGGCCGTCGTGTTCGCCCTGGCCCAACTGGGCAAGCCCTACCAGTGGGGCGCCACCGGACCCGACCGGTACGACTGCTCCGGACTGGCCCAGAGCGCCTGGCAGCACGCCGGTATGCGGATCAGTCGCGTCACCACCGACCAGGCCGGCGACGGCACACCCACCACGTTGAGCGGCCTCCTGCCGGGCGACCTGGTCCTGACGCCCGGCAGCGACGGGTCGCTGGCCGCGCCCGGACACGTGGGGATGTACCTAGGCGCCGGCCTCGTCATCTCCGCACCGAAGACCGGCGACGTCGTCCACGTCGTCACCCTCGCCTCGTTCACCGCCCGCGGGCTCTCCGCCCTACGACACATCGCCTGAACCGCGCCTCGGCGAAGGGCGCCGTCCCGATGGTGACCCCGCAAAGGCGTAACCACATCACGGAGGCAACCACCCGAACCCTGCTTCGAAAGGCCCGAACCCATGACAACAGTCGACATCACCCCCAACACCAACGGCCTGCCCGGCCTGGCCGCCCTGGAATCCATCGTCGGCGCCCTGCTGACGTTCGGACTGGTCGCCTCCGTGGCCGGTGTCGCGATCTCTGCCATCGCGTGGGCGATCGGATCCCACTCGGCTAACCCGCACGTCGCCGGCCGCGGCAAGACCGGGGTCCTGGTCGCCGGGGGCGCAGCAATGCTCATCGGCGCCGCGAACACTCTGGTCAACTTCTTCGCCGGCGCCGGCGCGGCGGTCCGCTGATGCGCCGCCCACGCCGGCCACGGCTCGTCATCGCACTCCTGGCGGCCTTCGCCATCCTGATGGGGGTGCCGTATGCCGCGTTCCTGCTCACCCGGGACGCCCAAGCGTCCGGGGGGCGAAGCACCGTCGGATTGCCGTCGATTCCGTCTGGAGGCGACGCCGTCCGGCCCGGCTCGTCCTCGCCCCCAGCGTCGGGGGACGACGTCCGAGCGCTCGAAGCGGTGCCCGTGGTCGACGCACCCCCAAGCACGCAGCGGATCTCTGGCGAGAGCGCCGCGCAGCCGGACCTGTATGCCGCCGAGTTCGTTCGCCGGCTCCTCACCCAGGACTACCGGACCAGCCGCGACACCTTCGTCGCATGGGTCCAGGCCGAGCAGGCACCCTGTGACGAGCCCCTTGTCGTCGGGCAAGTGCCCGCCGGGCTCCGGTCACGGCTGGCCCTCTGGTCGGTCACCGACGAACGGCAAGGGCCAGCACCGGTCCCCGGCAGCGCGCAGTGGGCGACGCTGGGCCGGGCCGGCGTCTACACCACGGCCCGTGTCGACCGGGTGACCGAACCACTGTCGTGGACCAACGCCGTTGCCGACGGGCGGATCACCGACCCCGGCGTCACCGGCCGGCTCGTCCTGGCCACCGTGACCCGGCATACGGGGCAGGACAGCCAGAGCTTCAGCGTCGCGGTCAGTCTCAACCTCGAAGGCCCGCCGTCGCGCCCCGCGTGGGGCGTGGTCGTCGTCGTCGCCTACACCTTCGTCCCGATCACGGCGCCATGAACTGCCCCGGCGTCCTGACCAGCAACCCCCTGTGCATGGCGGCGCAGGCCCTGTCCCTGACGACCGGAGGCATCGCGGATTCCGCGTTCTCCCATGTCGCCGGCTACTTCGGACTCGCCGCCACCAAGGCCACCGAGTGGCTGTGGCAGGAGATCGACCAGGCCACCACGCTCGATCTGAACTCACCCCAGCTGCTCAAGGAGCTCGGCGCGACGGGCGCCGTGGCCGCCGTCCTGTGCCTCGGGCTGTTCGTCCTGCAGGTCATCACCTCGGCGCTGCGCCGCGAACCCGCGGGCTTGAGCCGGGCCGTTGTCGGGCTGTTCACCGCGTTCGTCGGCTCGGCTCTGGCACTGGCCACGACCAGGCTTCTCCTTGGCGCGGTGGACCAGCTGAGCGCCGGCGTCGTCCACTTCACCATGGGCACCAACGTGGCCGGGTTGGGCGCCGCCCTCTCGTTCGCCGCGTTGAACAGTCAGCAGAACCCGGCGGCCGTCCTACTGCTCGCCTTCGCCGTCCTGACCGCGGTCGTCGTCGTGTGGGCGGCCATGATGATCCGCAAGCTGATGATCGTCATCGCCGCCGTCATGGCGCCCTTGGCGTTCTCCGGGGCGACCGCCGACTTCGCCCGCGGCTGGGTCCGCAAGTGGATCGAGTTCATCGTCGCCATGGTCGTCAGCAAGCTCCTGCTCGTCATCGTCCTGTCCATCGGGGTCGCGATGCTGCAGGGCGCCGGCCAGTCCGGCAACGGCGTCGGCCAGTCCACCACGCAGATGGCCGCCTCGGCGCTGGTCCTCATGCTCGGCGGGTTCAGCCCCTTCGTCGCCATCCGGATGTTCCACTTCACCGGCGACACCCTGCACGCCGCGCACGCCACGGCCGCGCAGGCGACCGCCGGCGGCCGCGCCGCCATACGCGCCCCGCAGAAGGTCGCGGCCCTGCACGCCCAGGGCCGGATGCTCCTTCCGGGGGCGGGCGCCGCTGCCGCGGCCGCCGCCCCGGCTGTCGGGCGGCTCAACCCGGCCACCCCTCGCGGGGCTGCGCCAGAAGGTGAGGCCGGCGCGCAGGGCACACCCGTGACCGGCGCGGCAAGTCCCGGACGGGTTGGCCCCGCCCCAAGCCAGCAGCCCGGCGAGGCCACGGCCACGAACAGCCAGCAGCCACCGCGGCATACAGGCAGCGGGCAGACCGAACAAGCCCCACACGGCCCGTCCGCGACGGCCCGGCCCGGCCCAGACGCGGCCGACCGTCCCGCCTCACCAGCTCGCCCCAACCCCGGACCCGACGGGAGCACCCGCTCATGACCGACACCACAACCCCACTCACCGTTCGCTTCGCCCGCCTCCCCAGGCGCGGGTTCCTGCTCGGGCTGTCCGGGCTGCGCGTGTCCGGGGTGGCCTGCGCCGTGGCCGTCTTCGTCCCCTCGATCTTCGCGGCGGGCGCGGTCGGCGCTGCAGCCACCGCGCCGGTATGGGCAGGCCTGCTCGCCCTGGTGTTCTGCCGCTGGAACGGGAGCCCCGCCATCGAGGCCCTGCCGACGCTGGCCCACTACGGAACCCGCGCCGCCACCGGCCAGACCCGGTTCATCGCGCGGCTGAACCGCCCAGCCTCTGGCGGGACGATCGCCCTGCCGGGAGAGGCCGCCCGACTGCGCTTCATCGTCGACGACGCCAGCAAGGTGGCGATGGTGCACGACCCGCACGCGCACACGCTGACCGCCGTGGCACTGCTCCGGCACCCCTCGTTCGTGCTCAGCTCCGCCGACGAACAGGCCCGCCGTGCCGCCGCTTGGGGCCGCGTCCTTGCCGGCCTGGCCACGTCCGCGACCGGGTGCCGCTTGCAGGTGCTCGAGCTGACCCTGCCGGACGCGGGCCGTGGGATCACCGGCTGGTGGGAGCAGAACCGCGACGCCGAGGGCGAGCCGTGGTGCGTCGCCCAGTACGAGGACCTGATGCGAACCGCGGCACCGGCGTCGTCGACACACCGGACCCTGATCGCGCTGAGCCTGGATCTTCGCCACGCCCGGCACGCGATCCGCACGACCGGGCGAAGCCTGGACGCCGGCGTCCGGTTCCTGCAGCAGGAGATGACCTCCTTGGCGTTCGGGCTGCGGGAGGCCGAGGTCCAGGTGGTGCGCTGGCTGGGGGAGGACGACCTTGCCAAGACGCTGCGTACGGCATACGAGCCCGGCTTTGAGACCCAACCCGCCCCGCACCTGGACTTCGCCGGCGCCGGTCCGATGGCGGTCCAGGAGACCTGGGGCCATGTGCGGCACGACACCGCCTTCTCTGCGGTGCTGTGGATCAGCGAATGGCCGCGAGTGGCCGTCCCGACGTTCTTCCTGCACTCCCTGGTCTTCCAGCCAGCCATCCGCAAGACCCTGTCCCTGTTCCTCGAACCGGTCCCGGTCGAGACGGCCATGCGGGACATCCGCAAGGCCAAGGTCGAGTACGTCACAGACGCCGCCCAGAAGGCCAAGCTCGGAACCCTGTCCGACCTGTCGGACGAGGCCGAGCACGCCGACGTCCTGGACCGCGAACGGGCCCTGCTGTCCGGGCACGCGGACGTCCGCCTCACGGGGCTGCTCACCGTCACCGCACCCAGCCTGGAGGAGCTGGAGGCGCACGTCGCCGAAGTTTCCCGCGCCGCGATCCAGTCCGGATGCGAGGTCCGCCGCCTGTACGGGCGGCAGGCCCGCGCCTTCACCGCCGGCGCCCTTCCCCTGGCCAGGGAGGTCAACTGATGAGCAGTCGCATGGTGGCGCGGCCGACTCCGGACGCTGCGCCAATCTCGTTTCCAGTGAGTGCCGTGGACTTTGCCGACGTGGCGTGGTTCGTGGCAGGAGCGATCGGCGACGGCCCGGGAGTGCGCGGTCTGAGCGTGACCCGCAGCCGGGAGGGGCTGGTCTTCGCCGACCTGACCGTGACGACCCGGGATCTGGTCGACAACCTGGCTGAACGGCTGGGCCTGGGCTACTCCAGCGCCAACGACGACCGGTACTACGAGGCACACACCCAGGTCGGGTCACTCGCACTATCCGTGGCCTGGCTCGCCCCCCGAGAGGAGAACTCCCTATGAGGACCCGCAACCAATCAGCCGAGCCGTTCTACAGTCCAGCCGGCACCAAGCGGCGGTCACCGTGGCGGCAACCTCGCCGCACGGTGCAGGCCGGTCAGCCGGGAACCGTTGCCCGCAAAGGCAACCCGTCACCCGCCGCGGCCGTCGTAGTCCCAGCCGCCGGTGCGTCGGGCCCGGCCCAGGGCTGCGCCCTCCGGCGGTTCCGGGTCCCGCCCCATCGCGCCACCAGCGACATCGTCGCCGGCGCCTACCCCTTCCTTGCCGAAGCCGGCCTGGGCTCCCACGGTGTCTACATCGGCCAGGACGCCTGGTCCGGGGGAGGGTTCTGCTTCGACCCGTGGACCCTGTACGCCGACGGGACACTGACCAACCCCAACTGCCTCCTGGCCGGTGTCCTCGGCAAGGGCAAGTCGTTCTTGGCCAAGTCGATCGCCACCCGCTCCATCGCCTTCGGCCGCCGGGTCTACGTCCCCGGCGACCCCAAGGGGGAGTGGTCCGTCGTCGCCGAAGCGGTCGGCGGCGCCGCGATCCGGCTCGGCACAGGAACCGGGAACCGGCTCAACCCCCTGGACGCCGGACCCCGACCCGCCGGGCTCGACCAGGCGGCATGGGAGCAAGAAGTCGCCCGACGACGCCGGACCTTGCTGGGAGCCCTCGCCGCCACCGCCCTCGGGCGTCCTCTGGCCGCAGTCGAACACACCGCCCTGGACGCCGCCCTCGGCGCCGCCTGTTCCACCGCAGACGTGCCGACCCTGCCCGTCGTCGTCGACCAGCTCCTCACCCCGACGGTCACCCTGGCCGCAGCCACCCCCGCCGAACTGGCCCGCGACGGCCGCGACCTGGCCCACGCACTGCGTCGCCTTGTCGCCGGCGACCTCGCCGGCCTCTTCGACGGACCCTCCACCGTCACCTTCGACCCCGACCTGCCCATGGTCAGCCTGGACCTGTCCGCGATCCAGGGCTCCGACGACCTCATCGCCCTGGTCATGACGTGCGCGTCGGCGTGGATGGAAGCCGCCCTGGCCGAACCGGACGGCGGCCAACGGTGGGTCATCTACGACGAGGCGTGGCGCCTCATTCGGCAACCGGCGCTGCTGGCACGGATGCAGTCCCAATGGAAACTGTCCCGCGGCCTGGGCATCGCCAACCTGCTCATCATCCACCGGTTGTCCGACCTGGAAGCTGTCGGCGACGCCAACTCCCAGGCGCGGGCGTTGGCGCAGGGACTGCTGGCCGACTGCTCCACCAAGATCGTCTACCAGCAGGAAGTCAGCGAAACCGCCCACACCGCAACGAAACTGGGGCTCACCACCGCCGAGCAGGACCAGCTGCCGGACCTGCAGCGCGGGGAAGGCCTGTGGCGGGTAGGTCAGCAGGCCTTCATCGTTCGGCACGTCGCGACCCCTGCCGAGACCCAGCTCTTCGACACATCGGCCCGGATGTCGACACTGACATCCGCGCGAACCCGAGCATCGGAGGAGACATCGTGATGACCCGACGTGAACAGTCCCCGGCGCTGACCCATCTGCGCCTCTGGCTTTCGATCCTCGGCGCAGGCGTGGTCGCCGTTGTCGGTGTTCTTCTTGTGGCTCGGCTGATCGACCTGCCTGCGCTCCGCACGATCATCGGAGCCGTCCGGACCGCCCGATCCGTTGTCTGGCGGCCCAGTTCTCTCGTGATCGCACTGGGGCTGGCTGGTCTCGCACTCATGTCGTATGCCGGTCGTCCGGCCCAGACCAGCTCGTCTGGCTCCGGGTGCGCGACCCGGCGACAGGTGCGGCATGCTGCGGGCCAGCGGGCGCTGACCGCCCGACGCGGCACCCTCCGACCAGACCTGCGCCGAGCATCGGTGACCGACCTCGGGACGCGCCTGGGAACCTCACGCGGGGTCACGGCATACGCCACGGTCGAGGACTCCATCGTTGTCCTCGGCCCCCCACGATCAGGCAAAGGCATCCACCTGGCCATCCCGATGATCCTCGACGCCCCCGGCGCCGTCCTGACCACCAGCACCCGCCCCGACAACCTGACCGTGACCATGACGGCCAGGGCCCGACTGGGCCCGGTCGCGGTGTTCGACCCCCAAGGCCTGGCCCAAGGTGTCGTCTCCGCCCGACGTTGGTCACCCATCCGCGGCTGCGAGGACCCGCACATCGCGATGATCCGGGCCAAGGCCCTCACCGCGGGCACCGCGAGCGGGACAACCGACTCCACGTTCTGGCAGTCCTCCGCCGAGCAGGCCGTCCGCTGCCTCCTGCACGCCGCCGCGCTGGGCGGGTTCGGATCGGCCGACCTGTACCGATGGTCCGTGTCCCCGGCCCAGGCCGGCGAAGCCACCATCGTCCTGGCCACCCACCCCAAAGCGGCCGCGTCCTGGCACCAGGCGTTGGACGCCATCTTGGAGGCCGACCCCCGCCAGCGGGACGCGGTATGGGCGATGGTCACCATCGCGTTCGCGGCGCTGGCCGATCCCAAGGTCCTGGACGCCGTCTCACCAGCCCCGGGGGAGCACCTTGACCCCGAGGAGTTCCTCACCAACAACGGCACCATCTACCTCGTCGGCACCGCAACCGGGGCTACGGCGACCGCCGGCCTCGTCGGCGCCTTCGTCGAAGACGTCGCCGAAGCCGCTCGCCGGATCGCCGCCCGCTCCGCCGGGTCCCGCCTCGAGCCACCCCTGTCCCTGATCCTCGACGAGGCCGCGAACTACCCGCTGCCGTCCCTGCCGGCCCTGATGAGCGACGGCGGCGGCACGGGCATCTCCACGGTCGTGGTCCTCCAGTCCCTGGCTCAAGCTCGGGCCGTGTGGGGCGAACACGCCGCCTCCGCGATCTGGGACGCCGCGATAGTCAAGGTCATCCTTGGCGGAGGCTCCAACGCCCGCGACCTCCAAGATCTCGCGACCCTCATCGGCCAACGCGACCGCACCACCTCGAGCACCTCCCGAGGCGGCGGAGGCCACAAGTCGACGACGACCTCGACGAGCAAGGTCCCCATCCTCGAGCCCGCCCAGCTCCGAACCCTCGCGTTCGGCACCGCGATCCTCCTGTTGCGGGCCGCCCCACCGATCGAACTCACCCTGCACCCGTGGACAGCCCGGCGCGACGCCGCCCAACTCAGAACCGAGCGCGCAGCGGTTGAGGACCAGGTCCGCCGTGCCCACGCCACCACCTGAACCTGAACCGGGCGCTCGGGGATGTGACCCGGCCGTGGGGGCCCTCGCGCTACGACACCCACTGCTCAACGGCGGTCCCGCCGGCCCCGTCCACCTTCCATCCGTGGCGCGGGCCGCGCGAGACCGGCTCCTGGACGACCTGCGCGCGTGGGTGGCGGCGCTGGTCGAGCGGTACGCGATAAGCCCCCGGACCCTGCCGCCCTGTTGGGAACAACATCCCGCGATGGTCGAAGCCCTCCTGGCTCTTCGCGACCACGAACGCGGCTCGTACGCGGCCGATGCCGACCCCAGGGCTGCCGTCGAATGGATCCGGGCCTACCAGCTCATCCACGACTTCCTCACGGCCTCCGCGTCCCGGACCCAATGCAGCATGGCAGAGCATCGACAAATCTGCATGTTCAAAGCCTCGAGCGCAGCGCCTCCACCGTGAGCGGCCGTGGCCTCGTTGCATCGATCAGCCTCCATGTCGGACGGGCAATTCGTCGAGAGTCGTCGCCGACATCCCTCTGTGGGCCCGACGGGCTTTCCTCGAAAGTGCCACGAGAAGCAGCGGGCCCCCGATGGTGGGGCGGGCAACGTCCGTCGCGGGACCCGGTCTAAGTCGGTGCTGACCGGTGCGGCCGGGAAGTGGAGATCGAGGTGCCACGGGAGCGGACTGGGACCTTTGAGCCGGTCATCGTGGCAAGCGGCAATGACGCGTTAGCGATATCGAGGTAGTCGCGATCTCGCTATGTGCCAAGAGATTGACCACCACGCGACTCGCGAGGTGTACGACGCCAGTGTCTTCCAGGACACCGTCTCCCGGGTGACTGACAAGGATGCTGGAGCAGATCTGGCGTAGGCCTCCCGACCGTTGGGGGGCGTGATCGCGGCGATCTCGACCGACGCGATTACGTAAAGAGTCCGCGACGGGCGGGTCGGCAACCAGCCGTTTTACGCCGTGATCGGGGTCGACCTCTGCGCGCCGCGACGTGCCGGGCCTGCGGGCCGGTCAAGGCGGTGGGGAGTCGACCAAGATCTGGATGAGCGTGCTAACGAGCCTGCGCAGCGGCTGCCCGTGGGACTTGTACTTCGCCGTATGCGGCCTGCGACCCGGCCACCCGCGCGCTTACCGGGCCGGCCTGGGCAATAGCTCCACCGCCGAGGCCGTCTTCCGCGGCCTGAAACGACAGGTGGCCCCGCGAGGACTCCGCGTCCTGGCCGGACATTGCGCCTGCGCGACTACTCAGACCTGCGGCCCGCCCGCCGGGCCAAGAGACTCGCCATCACAGGCCCGCCGAACGCCGGGAGTGTGGCCAGCCCGGACGGGCGAGCGTGGGCGCCGACCTAACGACGAGCTCGCCGCTCTCTACCGTGCAGGCTCTCCACGGACTGGGCTTGATATCCAATATGAGTATCAGTCGCCAAGCATCGCCAACAGAGTCAGTCTTGACAATCGTTGACGCCTAGCACTGGGCAGCGATCGCCACCCTTCTTCGGACATGCCCGAGCCGCCGCTCACTGAACGGTGGGTCATGAACAGCGAGTCCTGGGCAGCAACGACGGCGCGTCAAGGCAAACTTGGGCGCAGATCACTCCATCAACCTCTGGTGGAAGCGGAATACGTGGGAGACGCTGCCAGTTGCTCGAGTTCGCCGACACGAGGCCTCGCAGATCGCCTATTGGGCCATCCAGCGGGGCAACGGTGCCAAGCCTGAAGGCGAGATCGCTGCAGGGGCCTTCCTACGACAGGACAAGCGGAAATCGGTGGCTGCCGCGCACCGACCGCTGGCTACGCGCCATCGACAGCGTTGCCCCCAGGTGTCCTACATGCTGACCCTTGGCATCAGCGGGAGTTTCAATACCGACGGCGATCCGTGGATCAGGGGCCTACCACGAGGACATTTCCACGATGCGGCTGCCGCGCTCGTTCGGGACGGCCGAACGTTGTTCGCGGCCGAGGAAGAACGCTTTACTCGGAGCAAGCACACGCACGCCTTTCCCATCTCCGCTATCCGGGCCGCTCTCCAGCAAACTGGGGTGCGGTTGTCCGATGTTGATGAGGTGGCGTTCTTCTTCGAGGAGTCATACCTCGACGATCGACTCGCGCGCTACCAACTCGCAGACCCGCTCCTCCCACACACAACCGCTAGGCAGCGCCTCGTCCAATTGCTGGATAGCGAAGTGGAGTCGGACCGGATCCACTTTATCCGCCATCATCGTGCCCACGCCGCGTCAGCGTTCCGGGACTCTGGCTTCAAGGAGGCGACGGTGCTTGTGATGGACGCCAGCGGCGAGACTGAGTCGTTGTCGGTATTCTCGGCCGAGGGCGGGGAACTCACCCTTCGGAAGTCGAACCCGCCAACGGCCTCGCTCGGGCAACTGTACTTCCTGGGTACCAGGTTCCTTGGCTTCAGGGTCTTCGATGAGTACAAGGTCATGGGAGTGGCACCCTATGGCGACCCACAGCGCTTCCGCTCGCTGATGCGCGGGCTTTACACGCTGCGCCCAGATGGTGACTACGAACTTGATGTAAGTCGGTTCGATGACAGCTTGCTCGAGGCGGGGCTGAGCCCGCGCCGGAGCGGGGATCCACTCGCCCCCGCTCATTGCTCTTTGGCTGCAGCGTTGCAAGAAGCACTCGAGACGATCGCTGTTCACGTGGCGGAGGCCGCGATAGCTGAGACCGGTGCGCGCAATCTGTGTCTGACAGGCGGGGTCGCCCTCAACTGCACGCTCAATGGTCGTCTCGCCAGGTCCGGGGTTTTCAGCGACGTCTTTGTACATCCAGCGCCACACGACGGAGGGGCTGCTCAGGGCGCAGCGCTTGCCCGCTCCCTCAATGAAAAGCCGTCGGGGCGCCTGCGACGAGTCGACTTTGGCACACACATCGGTTCGGACGCGGACATCGGCGAACTCCTCGAAGCGTGGGGAGATCACCTCCATGGTCAGCGCGTGGACGACATCGGAGTCGCGGCGGCGGAGGCGATTTCTGAAGGGAAAGTCATCGGCTGGGCACAAGGCCGGGCAGAGTTCGGCCCGCGCGCCTTGGGCCAGCGCAGCATTCTCGCCGACGCGCGGCCGGTGGAAAACCGCCATCGAATCAACGAGATGATCAAGAACCGAGAGTCGTTCCGGCCGTTCGCTCCGGCCGTACTCGCCGAGCGTGCACACGAGTTTTTCGAACTCGCTGGCGTGGAGCCGACGTTCATGTCCTTCGCGTTGCCTGTACGCCCGGCCTTTCGCGAGTTACTTGGCGCCGTGACCCACGTCGACGGGTCGGCGCGTCTACAGTCAGTGCGCCGAGCGGATAGCCCGCTCTTCTGGCACTTGATCGCGGAGGTGGGCGAGCGCACTGGGGTGCCCGTCGTACTCAACACTTCCTTCAACAACGACGCAGAACCCATCGTCAATTCCGCCGCAGACGCGGTTCGATGCTTCCTGACAACCAGCTTGGACCGGCTCGCAATCGGTTCCTATCTCGTGACCCGGAGTAGCGGCGCATTCGATCTGGGTGGGCTTGTGCTGGCTCTCGTTCCCCCGGCCGGGCTCCGCATGCAGATGGCGCCGTCCGGCGATGCGCGCTGGGAGATTTACGAACGAGCGCACCCCGACGACCGACGTCGAGTGGCGTCGATCTCACTGGAGGCCGCCGCCGCAGTAAGCGAGTCCCGCGGGATCCGTCCGCTGCGCGAGTGCGTTTCGGCCATTGACGGCCAGCGCCTCGGCCGGGAACTGATGGAACTGTGGCGACGCCGCCTCATCGACCTTCGTCCGCACTGACGGCTGTTGCTCTTAGTCGTAGACTATTCGGTATGCCGGAGAGGGACGAGGGTCGGATCACCCGAGTTCGTTGTGCGGTCCGATCTGGACGACGCCTCGCAGTGTCCTTCGGGTTTCTGCTTGGCCCGATGGTCGCGATAAGTGTTCGTCCCCGCTGGCTAAGTGCTTGGTGCCTACCCTTGGCTTGGGGATTGCAGACACTCGGGGTCGCGGGTATCTCCAGTGCTGCGCACGAGGCGGTGCACAACCACCTGTTCTATCGGCCGTCGATGGAGCGACTCTTCGGGCGGATGACTCATGGGATCTTCCTGCTCAATCACGACGTACATCGCCGCTACCACTTGGTTCATCACGCTCATACGGGCACCGACAGGGATTCGGAGGGGGCCTTTGACTTCGACGACTTCAGCTCAATTGGCGGCTATCTGACGAGGCTCGTGCGCTGGTGCGTGCCCCCAAGCCCTTTGCATCTCCTGAACTGGCGCGTGGGCATCGACGTTCTCCGCGGTCGGGCGACCCCGCTCGATCCGCTACCACGACGAGCGGTTATCGGTGGATTCGTGGTTCCAGTTGGCGCTGCGGCGGGACTTCTCGTCTGGCTCGCTATCAATCCGGTGTCGGCATTGCTCGCTTGCATCTTCCCGGTGCTGTGCGCCGCGCCGTTATACGGTTACCTCACCGCTGTGCCGGAGCATTTCGGGCTTAGCGAGCGTCCCTACCGCGACCGCACGCGCAACATCGAAACTTGGCGACCGGTCCAGTATCTGGTCTGGAACTTCAACCTGCATGCGGTGCACCACCGCAACCCACACCTGCACTTCAGTCTGTTGCCGGCCTCGTCGGACCGCACCGAGGCGCCCCGGGCGGACGGCTATGTCAGGTTCCACCTCGACGTGCTTCGACGACTCGTCGCGGGGCGGCTTGGACGTCCCGTCGTGACCCTGCGGCCTGAGCGGCTGGGTGATCGCAGTTGAGGGCGCCGTCTACCGCTAAGGTGGCCGAGGGTGCCCTTAGCTTCGACCGAGATGGCTACCTCATGCTCCCGGGTATCCTCTCCCGGAACGAGGCCGAGGAGCTCAGGGTGGGGGTCGCCGAGGCGCACCAGCAACCCTGCCCCACCGGCAATCCGACCGAGTTCCACCGGCACCAGATGTTCCGGCGCGGACTGGCGTTCGAACGGATGCTCGATCGTGAGCCCGTAGTCGACTACGCCGAGGCCGTGCTCGGGGGCGACTGCCACGTCATCGCGAACAACACCGTGTTCACGCGACCGACCAGTGGCATCGACCGTTGGCACGTCGACGAGACGGTGATTGTGCCTGTTCCGGACGGCGTGCTGCTCGACCCACGGATGTCGATGCCGTGCTTTGTGGTGACGGCGCTGTACTACCTCAACGACGTTCCCTTCGAGCTCGGACCGACCCAGGTCGTCCCAGGAAGCCACCGCAGTGGACACCTCCCGCCTGAACGTCAGGAGGACCTCGTATGGGAGGGCCAAGGATACGTAAGCATGATCGCTGAGGCTGGTGACTGCCTTCTCCTCAACGGCCAGACCTGGCATCGGGGCGCCACCAACGTCTCCCATGACTGCCGCTACGTGCTACAGGTCACTTATGGGAGGCGGTTCATAGCGCAGCGCTTCCATCCGTACATCAACGTATCTCTGCCCGACGACGTCGTCGAGAGGGCTGACGCGCGCCGGCGTCGGCTGCTGGGCATGCACCAACACGGCCCGTACGGTTAACTCGGGTTACCGGCCGGGCCGCATCCGCAATCGCACGTTCTCTAGTCTGAGTCGATCCACCAGGTTTCGCAGGTCGCTGATCACAGCCCTCGTCCCATCGCGATCGCTGGATACGACCGCGAGCTCGGGAGCGACCGAAAGGTGGAGCGGAAACGTGCGAGAGTAACTCAAAGTCAACATCCCATCTTCGACGAAACGCACCACATCGGTGGGGGGCAGGCGACCCCAGCGTGCGAGGAAGGCGTTCTCGCTGCGCTCGAACTCATCGTGGCGACCTCGCCTGGTCGCTGAGACCAAGTGCGTGAGAACGCTTGAGTGGCAGTAGTGGACTTCGTGGCCGGCCTCTTGCGCCCGGAGGCACAGGTCGACATCCTCATAGCCATTGACGTAACGCTGATCAAAGCCCCCGAGCGCCTGGTAGACCTCTCGACGAACCAACACACATGCTGCGGTGACGATGCCGACAGGGCCCGAGCGCATGGCGACCGAGTGGTCACCGGGGAACCCAGCATAGACGTGTCGGGGGAACCCGTCGCTACATACAACGACCCCGCAGTGCTGCAAGTGTCCGTCCGGGAACAGTAGGCGGGTCCCAACGATCGCGCGCCGCAGGTCCGCATCGGCGTAGGCGACCAGTTCCTCGAGCCAGCCCGGGTGGGCGACGAGGTCGTTGTTGTAGAAGATAAGATAGGTCCCGGTCGCGATCTCGGCCGCGGCGTTGCAGGCCGTGGCGAAGCCGCTGTTGTGAGCCGAGCGCACCCAACGGACCGTCGTGTGGCGTCGTCGGCTATGAGGACCAGAGGGGTGGCCTGAGTTCACGACAAACCGCGCCACCACCTCGGGTGTCGCGTCGTGCGACCCGTCGTCGCTGACCAGAATCTCTACATCATGGAGATCCCCGATGCTCGCGATCAGTGCATCAAGGCAGGTGGAGAGCAGGGCAGCTGCATCGTAGGTTGGCACGATGATCGAGCAACTGGCCACCGAGACCTCCTTTGCTCGGGGTCAGGACACCCGGATTTCGTCTTTGCTTGGGTCAGCGTACGGAATAGGCTGACGCCAGCTGAGCAAAGGGCTCGCCGGGTGGAGTGGCGTCGAGCGCTCGCGGCCCGCTACGAACGAAGGGACGACGATGCGGCTGGAGTTGCTGCCAACGGGTGCAAGGCCTCTTCCTGAGGCGGCCGACTGCCGGGTGCTCGTCGTTGCCAACGCCTGCCAGACTGTCGACGAGACGCTGGATCAGTTCAAGTTCGGAGCCGTCGACCCTGGGCTCCTCGAGCGCAACAATGCTGCCTACCTCGATCTCTACCGTCGGATGATCCCCGAGATCGACGGTGAGAGGCGGGAGATCGTTGACGCCATCAACCACCTTCGTCGCACCGGAGTTGGTGGGGGATCCATTGACGAGCATAATTCCTACTCCCTCAACGGCGTCTACCTCTACGACTTCCTGCGACGCAGCGGCTACGACGGGCGCGTCGACCTGGTGGACAACATCGACCTCGACCCCGCTCGCGCCCGCGAGCTCGTGGCCGACGCCGACGTCGTGTTGCTCTCAACCACCTTTATAACCAGCGCCAGCACGATCATCAGGGTCGCGCGGCTCGTGAAGTCATGGAAGCCCCGGGTCATCGTCATCGCCGGCGGCGCCAAGCTGACGCAATTCTCCGAGGAGGAGGAGATCCATGGTGCGGCGCGGGCTGCTGATGCCCTCATCCTATCGCCCAACGGCGAGCGGACCTTGCTGGAAGTGATGGGCCGACTCGTGCGCGGTGAGCCGATCGACGACGTGCCCAACGTTGCCTACGACGCGGACGGGTTTAGGTGTACGACCCGCAACCTCCATGACGGCGTGGACATCGATGCCAACTCCGTCCACTGGGATGAGTTGCCGGACTACATCCTTCGCTCGTCGGTCAACATCCGGACCGGGCGCGGATGCCCATTCAAGTGCAAGTTCTGCACTTTCCCCAGTTACAACGACCAGAGCGTCGACCTCATGGACCAGGACACGGTGATCCACCAACTCCGCCAGATCATGAGGTTGCCGCAGGTTCGGAGCGTGCGGTTCGTCGATGACACGTTGTTCCTCAACCGCAAGCACCTGATCAGCGTCTGCCAGCAGATGATCGACATCGGCTTCGACAAGCCGTGGACGGCATACCTTAGGTCATCCACCCTGACCGAGGAGTGCGTGCGCTACCTTAGCCAGGCCGGTTGCCGCCTTGTGCTCGTCGGGGTCGAGTCAGCCGACGAGACCGTCCTGTCTAATATGGTCAAGGGCACCCGCGAGCGGCACAATTGGGAAGCCGCAGCCAATCTCGCCGCACATGGCGTCATGGGGTTCGCGTTCATGCTGGTGGGCTTCCCTGGCGAGACCACGGCCAGCGTCGACAAGTCGATCTACTTCCTCAACAACTCCGGGATCCACTCCTACGTCCACTCGCCCCTATTCGTTTTCCCAAACTCCCCGTTGGCGCGAGAGGCTCGGGAGTTTGGGCTCAAGGGTGGCTTCAACGACTGGTCGCACGCGACTATGTCGTGCGGCGAGGCGATCGCGGAGTGCGGCAGGATGTTCGAGGAGGTTCGTCAGGCCGCCTACATTGACCGAGGCTCGTCAGTGGCCAAGGTGCTGCTTGACCACGGCTGTACGGTCGAGAGCGCCAGCCGGATGGGCGTGCTCCACAACGAGATCGCGCGGAAGCAGAACCTGCGCGAAGACGCTTCGTCAACTCTTGCAGAACTTGCCGGATTGGCAGCCGAGTTGCCTGCGCTCACCCAGGGAGTCGCCAGCGTGACGACTCCGTACAGTCGCGTCGACGCCCGTCTCGAGATCACGTCGCCGGCTCGGTACTGACGTGGCCCCCGCACCTTGCGGTCGCGCCCGCCTCGGCGCCGTCCTCGGTGTGTCCGCGCTTGCGCATGACCCAGCCGCAGCTCTGATCATCGACGGGCGCCTCGTGGCGGCCGTGGAGGAGGAGCGACTGTCCCGCCAGAAGCGGGCCGTTGGTTTCCCCCGGCTGGCGGTCCAGCACGTCCTCGAGGCCGGCGGCGTCGACTTGCACGAGATCGATCGGGTCGCGTACTACTGGAACGACCGAGGTCGCCTCCCTGCAGCGCTGCTGGCCGCGCTCCGACAAGCCCCGTCGAGCCCTCGTGGCTCGTGGCGGGTGGCGCGTCAACGTCTGGGGTCGTTCGGCGCCCCGTCAGCTCTAGTCTCCGCGTTCGAGCCCCTGCTGAGCTACGGGCGGCGACTGCCCCCTGTAACTTACGTCGATCACCACCGGGCGCACCTCGCGGCAGCCTGGTTGTCCGCCCCATTCGAGGCTGAGGCTGCGGTGGTCATCGACGGTCGCGGCGAGGTGGAGTCCACGACCCTCTTTGATCTGCGCGGTGGGCCGGGACTATGGCCACGAGTGATCGAGACGTATGCGTTTCCAGACTCACTCGGCATCTTCTATGGAGCTATCACTCAAGTCCTCGGATACCGACCCAACTCCGACGAATACAAGGTGATGGGACTGGCCTCGTACGGCAATGTGAACCCAGCGTGGGAGCGGCGCGTCGCCAGGCTCATGCACATCGACGACCGCGGTCAGCCTCACCTCGACGTTCGCCGGATACGGCCGGAGAACTGCGCACGCCCGGACCTGCCTTGGCTCACCGAGCGAGGCCGGGGCGAGTTGGACGACAGCTTCGTGAACGACGACGGCGGCTTCACCCAAGCCGCTTTCGATCTGGCGTACGCCGCACAGTCAGCCCTAGAAGAGGCGGTCCTGGCCCTGCTCCGCCGCGTCGTGGCCGCCACAGGCGCTCGCCGGGTCGTCGTGGTGGGAGGGGTGGCGATGAACGCCGCAGCAGTCGGTCGCGCTCGGGCATCCGGCATCGTGGAGGAGTTGCACGTTCCCCTCGCTCCGACCGATGCCGGGGCCGCCGTGGGAGCCGCGCTCGAAGTGCTGAGGACCTCCCGTCAACCTGTGCCCCCATCAGACCAGCTCGATAACCCCTTTCTTGGCCCCGGCTTCACTCCCGCTCAGCTGGAGGCAGCATTGGTCACCAGCAAGCTGCCGTTCAGGCGCAGCTCGGACGTCGCCGCAGAAGCAGCCGAGGCGATCGCCGCGGGAAAGCTGGTGGGGTGGTTCCAAGGTCGCATGGAGTTCGGGGAGCGCGCCCTAGGTGCTCGCAGTGTCCTCGGCGACCCGCGTAAGACCGAGACCCGCGACCGCATTAACGCCTCGGTGAAGCGTCGCGAGAGCTATCGGCCCTTTGCTCCCTCGGTTCTGGAGGAGCGGAGTGCCGAGTACTTCGCGACTGCACACAGCAGACGCATGGCGGAGATCGTCCGGGCGACGCCTGCGGCTTGCCGTGAGGCGCCCGCTGTCGTGCACGTCGACGGGACTGCTCGTCCACAGACTGTGCCCCGGGACTGGCCGGCGCACGGCTTCCGGCGACTCATCGAGCTCTTCGACAGAGCCACGGGCGTTCCTATGGTCATCAACACCTCGTTTAACCTCAGCGATGAGCCGATCGTGTGCAGTCCGGACGATGCGATCAGGTGCTTCGCTGTCTCGGGGTTGGACACCCTCTATCTCGGCGACCTCGTCGTGGACAAGGCGGACTTCCATGGCTGATCACGAGGTCAAGGCCCGTCGGCTAGTGCGGGTCCTCACTCGCCGGGCGGTCCCGCCGATCCTGGTGGCGTTGGCCTCTCCGAGGCTCAGACGTGCTGATGTCCTGCTCCCCCTAGCCGCTCTGACCGCCTGGACCGCTGCGGAATTGCTCGTCGAGGATGACGCTGCCAACGCCGCCGCCGCCGCGAATTCGGAAGACGCCGGATCGCGGTATGCGGTGCTCGGGACTCATCTGACGGCCTGGTGGGTCCCTGTCGTCCTCGGCTGGCGAAGCCGCGGGCCCACGCCGTCGGTGGCACTGGGGGTCGGGTCGATCCTGGCGGGCGGTGGCCTCCGCGTCCTGGCCGTCCACACGCTTGGGGCCCGGTTCACGGGTCATGTCCGAGTGATGGCAGAGCAGCCCGTCTGCACCTCGGGTCCCTACGCCTACGTTAGGCACCCTGCCTACAGCGGCCTCTTCGGACTCAACGTCGGACCTGCTATCAGCTGCGGCTCGCCTTTCGGGTCGCTGGTCATGGCGGCCGCAACAGCCGCGTCAACTTTTGTCCGAGTCAGGATCGAGGAGCGAGCCCTGAGCAGTCGCCTCGGCGCCGCGTACGACGTCTACGCTCGTCGTACGCCCCGATTCGTGCCTGCGATCCGGAGGGCCAGGACCCCCGGAGCCGTCTCGTGACCGCCTTGACTGCGGCTGTTGACCCATTGTCCCTGCTCGACGTCATCGCGGCCCAGCGGCGTCTCGTCGGCCGCGTCGTGAAGACTCCGGTGCGACGGCTGCACTGGTTGGAGCGAAGGATCGGGGTCCCGGTCTACGCCAAGCTGGAGATGCAGCAGCACTCCGGCTCCTTCAAGTTCCGTGGTGCGCTCAACGCTGCGCTCGCCGTGCCCGACCTGCCGCTGATCGCCGCGTCGGCGGGCAACCACGGGTTGGCCGTGGCCGAGGTCGCCCAGCGCCTGTCTCGGCCCGCCAACATCTGCATCCCCGTCAACGCGAGCCGACTCAAGCGCGAGCGGATCCTGGCCACAGGCGCCGGCCTCATCGAGCACGGCACCTCCTTGGAGCAGGCCGCCGATCATGCGCGTAGGCTCGCGGACCAGCAGGGTCACTACTTCGTGTCCCCCTACAACGACCCGCACGTCATCTCAGGTGCCGCAACGATCGCCACTGAACTCCTATCCGAGTACGGGCAGATCGCCGTAATGGTGGCGCCCATAGGTGGCGGAGGTCTGCTCTCGGGTCTAAGCCTCGGAGCTGACACCACAGGGGGTGTCTCGCTCTTCGGGTGCGAGCCTGAGCGCTACCCTTCGATGACTGCCAGCCTCGCGGCCGGCATCGTGACACGTGTGGTTCCCCAGCCCACTCTCGCCGATGGTCTCGCCGTCAACCTGGAGCCCGACTCGATAACCGTCGGGCTCCTGCGTGGCCGGGTCGAGAACATCGTGTCCCTGACCGAGGAGGAACTCGCCGCGGCGACCCTCGCACTGCTCGTCCACGAGAGCCTACTCGTTGAGCCGGCCGGAGCGGCGGCCGTAGTGGCCTGCCTCCGGCTGGCCGAGCGCGGACTGCTTCAAGGCCCGGTCGGCATCCCGCTCTGCGGCGGCAACGTCCACCACACGACGCTGGCCCGCATCGAGCGCTTCCCCTACTCCGACCCGGAGCTGCTGCGGCTCCTCGACCTGCGGGGTCGCACGGTCACCGACCTGCCCACGTCCCGCACGCTCGCTGTCGCATCGTCCTCGCTGGCTGCCGCGTCGGCCCAGGCGGAGGTCGACCGTCGTGATGATATGGCGGCGCAGCTGCGAACGTGGTCCGAGCGTCTAAACGAGAGCGAGCAGAGAATCGACGACTTCTTGGCCTATGGCGCGCGTCACGACCTGCTGGTCGAACCGGATGTGGTTAACGCTCTGCGCGTCGACAGTGCGGGTGCCCGCGAGTTTGTTCTGAAGGCGCTCGAGGACCCCCGGACCTGGACAGAGGACCAAGAGGCCCGTGTGGAGATCATCTTCCGGCACGCGGCGCACGTCGTCGCCCGGACTCTGACCACGCTCGAGTGGTGCTCGCCGTCCTACGACCAGTCACGGGTCGCTCAGTTCTTCGACGTCGGCGCGCAGGACTCGCCAACGGTCAACTACGACCGCTACGAGAGCTTTGCCGTCCAGAGAGTCGAGTCTCAGCTCGCGCGGGTCTTAGACATTCCCATCGACCGGTACGCCACCACGGTCACCTCGTCGGGGATGGCCGCCTACGCGCTCATCGAAGCCTTCCTAGTCCGTCACCGGCTACAGCCGGGCGACGTTGCACTCCTCGCTCCGTACGTCTATTTCGAGGCATCCGAACAGCTCGCTACGCTGGCGTCGGTGCGGTGTATAACGGCCGCCTCCTACGACGTCGACGCGTTGGTCGCCGACGTCCGAACTCACCGGCCCCGTTGCCTGTTCGTTGATTCACTGGCTAATACGGCCGACCAGCGCTTGGTGAACGTGCCGAGACTTCTGACCGAGCTTGCCGCGGTCGAGGTAGGTCCCCTGACGGTCGTCATCGACGGCACTATGACCTCAGCGGCGCTGTCCGCGCAGCTCCTAGACGCCGGCAATCCCCTGGAGGTGCTCTACTACGAGAGTTGCTCGAAGTACCTCCAGCTCGGAATGGACACCGCGATGGCGGGGGTCGTGGTGGCACCAGTGGAGCTCACCCCGGTGCTCGACCGCCTCCGTCGCAACACGGGGGCGATCCTGAGTCGCCATGCCGCTGAACTTTTCCCCCGGTACGACCGCGACCATTTCCGCCGGCGTATGGTGCGGATCTGCGCCAACGCAGAGCGGATCGCGGTTGAACTCGAAACTCGTCCCGAGGTCCGGGCTGTCACAGAGGTGGTGCACCCCACAAGCAACTTCCACCCTGATCATGCCGTCGCTACGACCATGCCCTATGCAGGGGGCTGTGTCACGTTCGCCTTCCACGAGCTGGGCGCCAACCATCGCGACCAACTTGAGGCGTGCATCGACCACATGCTGGTGCGAGCCAGGCGTGTGGGCTTGCACCTGACCAAGGGCGTGAGCTTCGGCTTCAACAGTCCCCGGATCTCGGCCGCTGCGAGCATGTCGGAGACAGAGCCCCCGTTCCTGAGGCTCTACGCTGGGGATAGGTCGCCTCAGCAGGTGCAACTCCTCATCGAGGTGGTCGCGGATGCTATCGCTCGCTCCGGCGAGCGCATGGTGAGCCTCGACTAGCGCTGCTTCAGCACGACCGTGTCGCCTATGACGAGGGCGTTGAGCGAGGAGGCGAAGAACGTCCGGATCGCGTCGTACGGCGTGCAGACGAGGGGCTCACCGGCGACATTGAACGATGTGTTTAGCACGACCGGCAGTCCCCTGCGCTCTTCCAGACGCTGCAGGAGCGCTGCGTACCGCGGGTTGGACTCTGGACGGACGAACTGCGGGCGGCACGTGCCATCGACGTGCACTACGGCGGGGAGAGCATCCTGGGCAGAGGCTCTCACCGGGCACGCGGTGAGCATGAAAGGTGCTCGACCGTGGGTGTCCACGATTTCGTGTCCTGCGCTGCCGAGTATTGATGGCGCCAGTGGACGCCACCTCTCCCTGCCCTTGATCGCGTTGACCCGGTTGCGATTGCCTGCGTCGCCCGGGTCTGCGAGGATCGACCGGTTGCCCAAGGCGCGAGGGCCGATCTCGCAACGGCCCTGGAACCAGCCTATGACCTCGCCCCGTGCGATCCGTTCTGCGGCGTGGTCGGCGATATCGCTCGGCCGCTCCGCCGTTAGTCCTAGGTCGCGAACGAGATCCGCTGTCGCAGCGTCCGAGTACGCTGGCCCGAGGGCGGCTGACTCCACGGGCCTGCGCGGTCGCTGTCCGGACGCTGCGCTCACCGAGAGGGCTGCACCGACACTTGTACCAGCGTCGCCGCTAGCCGGGAAGACGTAGAGGTCGTCGACGAGACCTGAGCGCTCGATCACGCCGTTGGCCGAGCAGTTCAGGCCGACGCCACCGCCGATGACTAGGCGACGCGACCCCGAACGTTCGACCGCCAGCCCGACTAGGTGGAGGAGCGTCTGCTCCAAGATTGCCTGTCCGGTCGCGGCTGCTCGCTCCTGCGGAGGGGCCAGTTGGACCTCGACCGTCGCCCGGCTCTGGAGGGGGTCCAGCGGGTAGGACACCCGTACAGGAGGTCCGAGGGTCCGCTCACACCATCCGCGCCAGTGGGCGACCACGGATCGATAGAGAGCGTAGGGATCCGATCCGTTCCTGGGGGTGCCGATGGCTCGATAGCCCTCGTTGGTAAGGTCGAAGGGAAGAGGGAAGTCGCTCGGACTCGCGTAGGAGGCCAGTCCCATAACCTTCCCCTCCTCACCCAGTTCGAACCCGAGGTGATTGGTCAGAGCGAGGTAGAAGAAGCCGAGGGAGTCGCCGATCCCGAACTCCTGCTGAAGGTCAATGATGTCGCCACCGCCTACACCGAGAGTGGTCGAGATGGAGTCCCCCTGGCCGTCGACCGTGAGGATCGCCGCGTCTTCGAAGCCCGAGCAGTAGTAGGAGGCGGCAGCGTGCGCTCTCGCGTGGCCGACCACCTCGATAGCGGGACGGGCGCTCCCCGCGAAGAAGGGGTGGCTCAGCAGGGACTCGTGCAGCAGCAACGGCCAATCCGGTTGCTCGGTGGGCTGCCAACTCAGTGCGAGCACGTCCACGTCGTCGAGTCTGATCCCGCCCTGTGCTAAGCACCACCGGGCGGAGTGGACCGGAGCCTGACCGTACGCGTGCTTGCGACGGACGAGTCGCTCTTCCTCGACTGCTGCCACGATCTCGCCATCGACCACCAGAGCAGCCGCCGCATCGTGCCCGAAGCCGCCGCTGATACCCAAGACGATCACGACATCACCCGACGACGAATCTTGATCGGCACGCTGGCGCGACTACGCATATTGGCGCCGGGATGCAGGACGGCAGGTCCCCGCGGCTCGATGTCAAGCCGGAGGAGCCCTCGAAAGGCTGCCGTGCCCTGGAGGTTCGCCAATGCCGCCCCTACGCAGTAGTGCGCTCCGTAGCCGAATGCGAGCGAGGGCTGTTGCGGGCGGCTCGGCTCGAACATATGGGCGCGTGGGTAGCGGTCGGGGTCGCGGTTGGCGGCGGCGAGAACCGTGACGACTAGGTCACCCTTCGCGACCCGGGCACCCGCCAGCTCGAGTGCTGTGACCGCATAGCGCCCCGTCGACTGCACCGGCGGATCGTAACGGAGCATCTCAGCCACACACTGTTCCATCAGTGTGGGGTTACTGCGGACCACGGCGAGTTGCTGGGGATGGTCCAGGAGGGCAATGAGACCGTTGCCGAGCAGTCCGAGCACGGTCTGGAAGCTTGCGTTATAAACTTGGAAAACCAACCTGACCACTTCTTCCAGCGGTAGCCGCCCGGCGTCGCTGGCCGCCACCAGCGTCGAGATCAGATCCCCACGCGCGTGGTGTCGCGCATTGTCCACCAAGCCCAGCACGTAACGCTCAATCTCCTCGGCTGCCGCATCGGCCCCGGCCAGGCTATGGAAATCCACACGTCGCTCGAAGACCGCGTTGAAGGCCAGAGTCTGCTCGCGGAAGGCCACGCGGTCAGCCATGGGGATGCCGATGAACTCCGACACGACCCAGCGCGGCAGCACCTCGGCGAACGCTGTGATGAAGTCGCTCTCGCCTCTGGCGGCCAGGGCATCGCAGAGTGCCGTCACCCGGGTCTCGATTTTGGCCCTGAGACGGGCGACAGACCGTGGTCGGAAGTGTTCGACCAGGACTTCACGGAGCGCTGTGTGGCGAGGTGGGTTCGCCATGAGGAGCATGCCCGCCAGCGTTCGTAGCGCAGGTCGCTCTCGCCAATCCGCCCCGCCTCGCGCCCGTCCGGCCCGGTCCACGTCATTGTGAAAGCGTTGGTCGCGCAGGACTCGGCTCGAGAGGCCGTAGGAGGTGGTGAGCCAGGTGTGGCTACCGACCGGGACGAGCGGGCCCAGCGCTCGGAGCTGCTCGTAGAGGGGGTAGGGGTCCGTCGCCGGCGGGTCGCCCAAGAATAGTCGGCCGAACACGTCCTCGCCCATGTCGGCGCTCATGCGCGCCCCTGCGTAGCGATCGCCTCGACCTGGTCGGCTGCCCACGAGCTGTCCGGGAGCCGGTGCCACTCGTCAGCCAGCGTGCGCGCCCGGCGTCGAAAGATCGGGTCGTCGATGACCTCCATGACGGACCGGGTGAGCGTGGCGGCGGTCACGGTGGCCGCGTCGAGGACCCTCCCGACGCCAAGGGTCGTGCAGCGCACGGCGTTGGTCGGGTGGTCGGCTCCGAGCGGAACCATGACGAGGGGCACTCCGTGTCGCAGGGCGGCCATCACCGTGCCGAAGCCGCCGACGGTCACTACAGCGGCGCACCGGGGCAGGATTGCGTCGAAGTCGTGCCACCGGCCCCCGCCCACGCCGTCACCGATCATGTCGAAGTGCGAATCCCGATTCATGCCCACCACCGCCCGGCGGAGGGCGGGCGCCTCCCTGTACACGCTGCCGAACGTCACCAGGACTAGGCGTCGGCCACGCCTGGGGGTTGGCCCCGGCGACCCAGGCACATGCGGCGCCTCGGGGCGGATGAAGCGCAGCCGTGGCCCGACGTGGCAACCGAACTCGCGCGCGTCGGGGAGGTCGGCTGGTGCGGTGACCCATGACGGCAGCGCCGGAGCAAGTCCCAGCTGGGGATAGAGGTCAGCCGGCCCGAGCCAAGGCGCTCCACATGCGCCGCCGAGCCTCGCGAGGGAGTCCCCTAGCTCCTCGGCCCACTGCGCCTCCGAGAGGAACCGGTTCTCCCTGCCGGTCACGTGCGGGATCCCACGCGCCGCGGCCACTGCGAGCCCGGCGAACTCGACGGGGTCCCGCACCAGGATGTCGGGACGAAGCTGGTCGACGACCGCTTCCGTGTCGGGGAGGGTCGCGTGACCAAGCGCCTCCACCAGCACCGTGCGCGTGTAGCGGAACTCGCGGTCCCCGTCGCGGCGGGCTCGGGCGAGGGCAGGGACCATTCGCTCCTCCTCGCCCACGCTGAAGGCAGGACCGACACACTCGTGCTCGAACCCGAGGTCGTGGCAGAGCGTCGACAGGGACGGCGAAGTGGCTACGGACACGCGGTGGCCGCGGCGTACGAGCTGCTGCAACATCCCGGCCATGGGCAGTAGGTGGCCCACGCCTGGCTGTGTGGTGCACAACACTCGGAGGGGCGCTGTGGCCCTGGCTCGAAGATCGTGCGAGGTCATCGGTCAGCGCCGTTGGCCCGGAGGAAGAGCGGCTCCCGCCACAGCACGGCTCCGGGCTCGGAGAGCTTCGGCACCCAATAGCGACAGCCCTCAAAGAAGTAGTGCGTGACCTGGCTTTGGCGTGTCCGACCCGGGACTCGGATCGGCATGCCACCGTGCACCAGGTCCCCGGACCACACCATGGCCTGGCCACGTCGAAGGGTGCCGAGACTCGGCGCAGGCAGCTCCGCGCGTGGGGTCATGGATTGTCGGTAGGACTCGTCGTACCGCACGCCGCGCTCGAGCGCTGCCGTCGTCACGGGAAAGATCTCATGGCTACCAGGCAGGTAAAACACGGGACCGTTGTCCAAGTCGACGTCCTCCAGTGCCACCCATACCGCGCAGAGGAAGCCGGCCGGCTCGGAGTTGAAGTGCAGGGCGTCGCTGTGTGCGTCCTGTTGGGTGCCGTACTCGAAGTTCAAGGTCTGGAACGGTAGGGGAGCGCGCCCGAAGAGTTCGTGCAGGACCTCCATAACCAGCGGAGCCGTTGCGAGGGCGCTTACGTGCGGGTTGTCCAACCAAGCGTCCATGATGCGATCCGGGAAGTAGGAGACCCCGGCTTCCGACCGGTAGTCCTCCGCGTATTGGCCGCGGAGGGACTCGACGACGGCCTCAAGGTGGTCGTCGTCGAGTCCCGTCGTGTTCAGCATGATCAGACCGTCGCGCTCAAACGCGGCCCTGCGGCGTTCGGACGCGGGCTCAGTTGCGGGGCGGTTCATGGAGGACTCCGATGCTCTCCAAGCGTGGGCGCAAGGCAGTTAGGACGGCGGTCTCCACGTCATCGAGATCCGCACGCCGAAGATAATGGGGGCCGACCACCTTGAGGTCGGCCCGAGGGCGGCACCAGATTCCCGTCGCCCCAGTGTTCACGGGCGAGCGTGATTCGCCACCGACCTGCCAGCTGTGTTTGGGAGGCGAGATGGCGACCATGGCGTAGCCACGCTCGGCGAGCCACCGTTGGTCCGGCACGCGTGCCGCGTCGGTCAGCGGCAGGTGGACGGCCACACTGCAGGCCCCGGTGGTCTCCGCCTGAAGCACCGCGTCGCTCCACGATAGGCCGCGCGATCCGGGACGGACCTCCCGAACCGTGACGTGGTTGCTCGAGGCGACCGCAGGGTCGGCCGGCCGCAGCAACCCGGCCCGGGTCGCGGTGGTGCCCTCCGAGCCGGGGATGACGCGAGTGAGGAGGGGGGCGGACATGCTGAGCTGCCAGAGCGACTCGGCGAAAGTGGCATCCGCTGGGTCGTAGAAGTACCACGGACCTTGTGCTGCCGCAGCCCGACGTACGTCCTGGGGGTCGCGGTAGCTCTCGCGTAGCTCGGTGCATTCCAGAACTCCGCCCTGCATCACGTAGAAGGGCAGCACTCCCCAGAAGCGCGAGCGGACGTGCTGACAGTGGATGTGCTGAACGGCCTCGCCCCCACGCACGGATGCGGTGGTCGCCCGGTTGCGTGCAGCGAGCAGCAGCGTGTGGAACCGCCGATGCAACGCTTGGTCGCGCCCGTCGTGGTAGCCGATCATCCGGTGCAGGATCGCTGCGATAGCGCCGACTGTCCGATCCATGCTGCCCGACCTGCAAAGCTCGCCGTGGCCTGGGCCGAACTCTTCCTCCGCGGACAGCACCGTGACCGTTCCAACGTCCAGCTCCGGTAGAGGCTCGTTCGCGGGCGCAGTCAATGCGGTCCGCGCAGCGATGACCTGGTCCGGTGACCCCCAGAACCAGATGAACTCGTCGCGGCGACGCACCTGCGCCACTAAGCGATCCTCATCGTAGGAGTCCGTGTGGTAATCACCACGGTAGGTGCGCAGCAGCACGGACAGGCGAAGGCGCACTGCCTGCTGGGCGTGTTGCCGGGCGAAGGTGTGGTCGATGAACATCGTATCGGGGTCGAAGTCACGGGCTGCGAGGTTGGCGCGCATCGCCGCGACGAGGGTCTCGGGAGACTGCACTGGGCGCGCAAGAGCTCGGTGCACCCATGCCCCGTCTTCGGGCGACGCGCTCATGCTTGCGCGTCGACAAGATGGGCTTCGAGCCTCTTGAAGGCTCGTAGGTTTGCGGTCGGCCACCGCTCGGGTGAGCCGCTCAGCCGCGTGTAGGGGAAGTGCGCGGCTAATTGGGCCAGAGCCGTTTCGGCTTCCATGGTGGCCAGGCGTGCTCCGAGACAGTGGTGCAGACCCCATCCGAAGGTCAATGTGGGCGAGGCGGCCCTTCCGGGCCGGAATTCGTCAGGATCGACAACGTGTGCCGGGTCGCGGTTGGCGGACGCTAGGAGCGCGACCACGAAGTCGCCCTCGGGGAGATCGGCGTCGGCCAGGGTGACCGCTCGTCGCACATGGCGCCCCGTCGACTGCACCGGCGGGTCCGTTCGCAGGACCTCGGCCACGGTCGCGGCGACCAGTGTCGAGCTTTCTCGCAACGAGGCGAGGCCGGATCCGGACGGTCCGAGCACGCTCGCAAAAGCACTCCCCAGCAGGCTGGCTGTGGTCTGGTAGCTCGCGTTGAATATCTGAAAGACCAGGGGAACCACCTCGGACTGGTCGATCTGGCCGCGAGCGACGGCACGGAGCAGGTCCGAGACTAAGTCGTTCGAGAAATGCGCCCGCCCCCTGCCGATGATTTCCTCCAAGCAGTCAGTGATCTCGAGGGCGGCCGCGTCGGCGCGCAGGAGGTTTGCCTCAGTGTGGTCGCGTTCTAGAACGAGGTTGAACTCCATGGTCTGCTGCCGGAAGTCGCCATAGGGCCAGTCCGCGATACCGAGGAAGGGTTCGATCACCGCCAGCGGCAGCTTATCGGCGAAGCCTCCTATGAGGTCTGTAGCATGTCCCGTGATTGCCTCCCGTTCGAGCTCCTCGACAAGCCGCTCCACCGCCGCACCGACCGACACCGCCAACTCGGTGACCCGGTCGCTGGTGAACGCTGCGGCCACGGCGCGTCGCGACCGGGTGTGGGCCGGTGGGTTCATCACCAGCAGCGTGCGGGCGAGCAGGCGCAAGGACGGATGGCCGCGCCAGTCGTCGGACCAGCTGCGGCCCATCAATTCGACGTCGACCTGGAAGTTGGTGCTGCGCAGCACTTCGACGCAGGTCTTCCACGTGGTCGCGATCCAGGTGTGCGCCCCCACCTGGTGCACGGGGCCAAGCGTCCGGATCTCTCGGAGCAACGAGTAGGGGTCCTCAAGCGCTTGGTCCGCCGCGAAGACCTGGTCGTAGAGCTCCGTCGCGGTAGTCGTGGTCATCCGCGCCCTGGCTCATGACCCCGGAGGGACGAGCGTCTCGAGTAGTTCGCCCATGGCCGGAGGCTCACCGAGGTTCGCCGTCGCTTCGGCGACAAGGGACTCGGCGAAGGCCGCGACCGGGGCGTGAGCCATAGCTTCTGTGCCACCGGCATTCAGGACCTCCCGGCGCACTTGGTCGTTGTGGAGGTCCGTTCGCCTCTGCAACGATCGCCACGACCTCGGCCGTACTCAGAGGTCCGCCCCACGGGTCGGTCCCTCGCTCACCAACGGGTCGTTGCGATCGGCCTCGTGACCTCCCCCCCGGTCGATCGCTGCGGGGGAAAATGCGTGAAAGTCGTCGCCAAGGACCGTCATGTGGTCGCCTGTGCGGGTAGTCCTCTACTCATGTGGAAAGCAAACCAGCACTCCTCGCAGTTGGCAATGGTGGTGTCCTGACACCCTCGCGGCTCCGCACCAACTAATGCTCAGCCGCAGTCTGAGCCTGCTGAACCTCGTTCAATCCCCAGTTACCGCGAACTCAACACGAACGGAGACCTCGCCATCGCCGCCGGGGGTCAGGACCAGGCTGCCGATGACCCGACCCGCCCTTTTGATGTCATCGGCTGCGGTCGCCGCGAGCCGGAGGCGGTCGTCCGGGCCGGAGACCACTACAGAGGCCAGCTCAGCACGCATGGACACCTGAGCCTGCGACTTAGCGCCACGGAGTTTGCTGAGGATCTGCGCCACGACGTCTATGGTCTCCGGGTCGGGAATGGGCGAGCCAACGGCCCGCGGTGCCTCCAGCTTGTCCACCTGGGGCCAGTGGGCACGGTGGACCGAACCCGGTCGCCACCACGACCAGACCTCCTCGGTCACGTAGGGCAGGAACGGCGCCAGGAGCCGCAGGACTACGTCCAACGTGACTCCGAGCGTGGCTCGCGCCGACCGCGCGCCGGCACGGTCCTCAGCGGTGTACGCGCGCTCCTTAACTAGTTCCACATAGTCGTCGCAGAACGCCCAGAAGAAGGATTCGGTGACCTCGAGGGCCGTCGTGTAGTCGTAGGCCTCGAAGGCGTCCGTCGCACGGGTGACGACCTCGGCGAGGCGGGATAGAAGGGCGCGGTCGATGGGCTCGCTGACCTGGTCGATGGACACGTCTGTCACGCCGATGTTGCCGAGCACGAACTTGCCGACGTTGAGCACTTTCATGGCAAAGCGGCGCCCGACCTTGATCGACGCTTCGTCGAAGGGGGAATCTAGCCCCGGCCGGCTCATCGCCGCCCGCCAGCGCACGGCGTCCGCGCCGAAAGTCGAGATGAGGTACTCCGGGTCGATCTTGGCGTTGGCCGCAGACTTGGAGATCTTGCCCTGCTTGCCCTTTCCCGTGCCCGCGAGAACGAACCCGGAGATCATGGCGCGGGTCCACGGAAGAACGCCTTGCTCGAGGTGCGCTCGCACCATCCGGGAGAACAACCAGGTCCTGATGATGTCGTGCGCATGCGTGCACAGATCCATCGGGAAAACCCGGGAAAAGAGGTCCTCGTCTGTGATCCATCCGCCAGCGATCTGCGGGGTCAGCGACGACGTCGCCCAGGTATCCATCACGTCCGGGTCTCCGAGAAATCCGTTCGGTTCGCCCCGGTCGTTCGGTTCGTAGCCTGCAGGCACGTCGGTCGACGGGTCGATGGGGAGGTTCTCAGTGGCGGGGACGATGGGGCGCGTATAGATCGGCTCACCAGCCGCGTCGAGTGGGTACCAGATCGGGAACGGCACCCCGAAGTAGCGCTGCCGGGATATCAGCCAGTCGCCGTTGAGCCCACCGACCCAATTCTCGTAGCGGTGCTGCATGTGCGGAGGGGTCCAGGCGAGCCGAGTGCCAAGTTCAAGCATTGTCCGGCGCAGGGAAGCGTCGCGTCCGCCGTTCCGGATATACCACTGCCGGGTCGAAACGATCTCGAGCGGCTTATCGCCCTTCTCATAGAAGTTGGCCACTCGATGAGTCGGCACCGGCTCGCCGTCGAGGTCGCCGGTTTCCCTAAGCAGGGTGACCATCGCCTCTCGGGCGGAGAACACGGTCTTGCCGGCGAGCCGCTCGTAGGCGGCGCAGGCCGCGGGAGTTGTGAGCCAACCAGGCGTCTCCTCAAGCAGACGCCCGTCGCGGCCAATCACTGTGCGCACGGGGAAGTCGAACTCCCGCCACCACTGCACATCGGTTAGGTCACCGAACGTACAGCACATAACTAGCCCGGAGCCCTTATCCATCTCGGCTGCCGGGTGGGCGACCACCGGGATCTTGACCCCGAAGACGGGTGAGGTGGCGATGGTGCCCAGGAGCCCCTGGTAGCGCTCGTCATCGGGGTGGGCGATCAGCGCGACTGCGGACACGATCAGTTCGGGCCGCGTTGTCTCAACATGAAGTGGCGAACCGTCGGGAGCGTGGTAGGCGATCCGGTGGTACGCACCCGGGTAATCGCGAGCCTCCAACTCGGCTTGTGCAACAGCCGTCTGAAACGTGACGTCCCAGAGGGTCGGTGCGTCCTGGAGGTAAGCCTCCCCCCGCTCGAGGTTGCGTAAGAAGGCCGTCTGGCTGACCTTCTGCGCCCGAGCACCGATGGTCGTGTAGGCCTGGGTCCAGTCGACAGACAGCCCGAGAGCGCGCCATAAGTGCTCGAACCGCTTCTCGTCCTCGAAGACCAGCTGTTCGCAAAGCGCAACGAAGTTTGGGCGGCTGATGGGCACCTGGCGCTTCGGGTCCGGTTTGCCGGGCGGCTCGAAGGTCGGGTCGTACGCAAGTGACGGGTCGCAGCGGACACCATAGTGGTTCTGCACTCGTCGCTCGGTGGCTAACCCGTTGTCGTCCCAGCCCATCGGATAGAACACCGACTTGCCGCGCATCCTATGAAAGCGAGCGATCACGTCGGTGTGGGTGTAGGAGAAGACATGGCCGACGTGCAGGCTGCCGCTCACCGTCGGTGGCGGAGTATCAATCGAGTACACTTCGGCTCGAGGCCGAGTGCGGTCAAAAGTGTAGGTGTTGTCGGCCTGCCACTGCTTGGACCATTTCTTTTCGAGGTCCTCTAGCGCTGGCTTGGCGGGTACGACGACAGCACCCAGAGACGCGCTGGTCGGCATACCGGGCTGCTCGATCTCGGCCATGCTCAAGATGGTACGGCGTGGCCTCTGGACGCTCTTCCGCCACACGCGAGACCGTGGGAACACCGAACGCAGCCCGTAGCCCTTGGAGACACGGTCGCGGTTGTTCCCGACGATAACGACGTCCCAACGCAGTTCGGCGAACCCCACAGCGCCAAAAGGTCCGTCGCCCCAAGCGAGGGACAAAGAATACGGCCATGCTCCATCAATGCGACAAGTCCTGCTTGCTTCTACGGTCGCGCGCCGCGGCGGGGCCACGCCAAGCAGAACTTCGTCCTCCAATCGCCGCTGAGACGGAGAGTGAAGCGTCGTCATGGTGTGGCGCTGGGCAGTCTCATCTGTAGTCTCATTCGGGCGGTGCCCTCGCCGTTCGCTGGCGTCCGACCCCGCGTCGATTGAGCACTAACGGACGCTCACGACCCGCCGCGAACGCGGGGTCACAGTCCTCGAAAGCGTGTGACTGCACGGTCAAGTCCGGATCCGTGGTGTACGAGGGGTGATGCCTTCGAGGTTGTTGGTTAGCCGGTGATGGCGCCGGCGATCAGGCTGGTGCTCACCTCCTTGGGGCCGGTGCTGGCTTCGCG
>Ga0073909_10000023_pt1 | contig 63163 bp, 44 predicted proteins | sample Coa_R1_6_FD_66439 | JGI IMG/M metagenome (GOLD analysis project Ga0073909, IMG submission 66439) | Surface soil microbial communities from Centralia Pennsylvania, which are recovering from an underground coalmine fire. - Coalmine... | ecosystem: Environmental > Terrestrial > Soil > Unclassified... | reverse complement strand
TGCATCCATAAATTGTTTGGAGCCACCGTGTGAATGCAAGGTGATTTGCCACAGTTTGTAGCTTCCTCATAACGAAAGCCGTGTTCTGAGCCTAGTGCCTTGAGTTCTGTAACGGCGGAGTCGTCGAGAGGCAACGTGCGAATGCGTTCCAAAAGGTATGTTGCTCGTTGCGCGTAGTAGTAGTTCGCACCGATTAGGAATGTGCAGAAGCCACCCGCGAGAACCACAGGAATTATCAGGAGCCTCCGCCGCCGCGAAGTGCGCATACCTGTATTAGACACCGCGCAAGGGCTTGCAGGCGATTCTTGTCCACGCTCGCTCACTGCTATAATCCGCCTTCGACATTTCACAGCGAGGGACTGCCTTGCCCATCGGAACCGCATTTCACGAACGCACTTTTCCTCTTTGTCACAGCCTGAATTACCGGGAGTGGTCGGGATATTACACGGTCAGCGTGTACGAGGTGCATCACGAGCACGAGTACAACGCCATCCGCAATGCTTGCGCGATGATCGATATCTCGCCGCTTTACAAGTACTTGGTCACCGGGAAAGACGCGACCAAGCTGGTGAATCGCGTGATCACGCGTGACATTAACAAGGTCAAAGTTGGGCAGGTGATTTATTGCTGCTGGTGCGATGAAGATGGCAAGGTCATCGACGACGGGACGATCTCGCGGCTCGAAGAGAACGTGTATCGCTGGACGGCGGCCGATCCGAGCCTGCGTTGGTTCAAGCAGAACGGCTTGAATATGGATGTGCAGATTGAAGACATCTCGGAGAAAACGGCGGCGCTGGCGCTGCAGGGGCCGACTTCGGGGCAGTTGCTGAAGGTCGCGGCCGAGGCCGACATCGCGAACCTGAAATATTTCCGCGTGACGCGAGGGAAGATTAACGGCATTCCGGTGGACATTTCGCGCACCGGCTACACGGGTGATCTCGGTTACGAGATCTGGGTTCCGTGGAATGACGCCGTGAAGGTGTGGGACGCACTCATGACGAAGGGAAAGCAGTTCGACATTCATGCGGCCGGGATGCTGGCGCTGGATGTGGCGCGCGTCGAGGCCGGTCTGTTGCTGATCGAGGTGGACTACACGAGTTCCAAAAAGGCACTGATTCCGTCGCAGAAATATTCGCCGTATGAGCTGGGATTCGGGAAGATGGTGCATCTCGACAAGGAGAATTTTGTCGGGAAGACGGCCTTGCAGCTCGATGCGAAGAACGGCGTGCCGCGGCAGTTGGTTGGGCTTGAAGTGGATTGGGTGGAAGTCGAGGAGCAGCACGACAAGTTTGGATTGACGCCGGCGGCTCCTTCCCAGGCTTCGCGTGTGGCTGTGCCCGTGTATTCGGGCAGCAAGCATGTTGGGAAGGCCACCACGACCACGTTCTCTCCGCTGCTGAAGAAGCTGATTGCGTTGGCCAGCGTGGACACCGCGTACTCGACGCCCGGAACGAAATTGCAGATGGAATTGACCATTGAGGCCCAGCGGTTGAAGACGACGGCGACGGTGGTGAAGCTGCCGTTTTTTAGTCCGGCGCGGAAAACGGCTACGCCTGTTTAGTCGTCAGTCGCTAGTAACTCGTCGTCATCGCAATCTCCTGTTGCAGGCAGAAACGCAAGGTCCCTCGACTGCGTTCGGCTGGCGCCTTGCTTCGCTCGGGATGACAAACTTAGGGTGACTCGAGAAAATCAAAAGGCACGCCTTGCAGCGTGCCTTTTCCGAGTTGGCATCCGGAGATGATTAGCGTACGGATGCAATCACGGGGACGTCACGCGAGCGGAGTTTCGCTTCAATCTCGTTTTCGAGAGCGCTCTTCGGGAACTGCCGTCCGCGACTCGTACCCTCCACCCAGATCTGGTACAGGAAGCACTGGTCTTTGCCGTAGCAGTGGAAGACCAGCTTGGTGGCTTTGGAGGGCGACGAAAGCTCCGCGCGATTTGGCATCACTAGCTTGGCGGCATTCTTCTCGTAGCTCTGAATCAACAGGTTGTCGCTGCTGCTGCCGAGCGTCGAAATTACGTACTCGCCAGCCGGCATGTTGGTACGGTTCACGGTAAAGTTGAACGGCACATTGGCCTCGACCCGATTCTGTGCCAGCGCCGAGCCTGCCACAAGCGTCAAACTCAGCACGCCAACCATAGAGAGAATTTGCTTTTTCATCGTTCCTCCTTTGTGAGGACGGCGGAAGCCCAGCCTTGCTGGCCCTTCGATTCCGAGTAATAGGAGGCCGCCTTCACTGCCCCACGATTTGCGGCTGCACGCCGCATGTCCTATGACAATGCACGGCGCGTGCCAACCGCTGAGGGAACTACGGGTCGGCCCTTTTGAGTGGCGTAAGTTGCTGAGGCGGTTCGCGCTTCGAACTCAGGCCTCCCCCGCCCAAAGAAAGCTTGTAACGAATGAGCAGCCCTTTTCACTAACCCATCAGTTAGCGGGCCTCGCTGTTTGGTTCCACCTGAGGATGGCGAGTCTGGGAGAACAACAGTGCTGGGCTGGGCGAAGTCAGAGAGAGAGCGATGTGCGCATGCATTGGTTGCTCGATGTGCGCACGGTGCCGTGAACTGTAGATATGAGATGGTCGGCGAGAGCGCCAAGCTGCGTGGCTTGCTCGAACTGATCGAGCGCGTCGCGCCGACCTCTTCTACAGTTCTGATCCAGGGAGAAAGCGGAACGGGAAAGGAATTGGTTGCGCGCGCACTGCACCGAAACAGCCCGCGCGGGGATGGACCACTGATCGCTATCAATTGTGCGGCCCTCACCGAAACGCTGTTGGAGAGTGAACTCTTCGGCCACGAGAAGGGCGCGTTCACAGGCGCCATCTCGCGCAAGAAGGGGAAGATCGAAATGGCGGAAGGCGGGACGTTGTTTCTCGACGAGATCAGCGAACTCGCAGGGAGCATGCAGGCGAAACTGTTGCGCGCGTTGCAGGAGCGCGAGTTTGATCCGGTGGGCGGAACGCGATCGGTGAAGGTGAACGTACGCGTGATTGCTGCGACCAATCGGAATCTCGCGGAAGAAGTGCAGGCCGGAAGGTTCCGCAGCGATCTATTCTATCGGCTGAATGTGGTAAGTCTGACGACGCCCAGTTTGCGTGACAGGCGCGAGGATATCCCGCTGCTGGCGCAGAATTTTATTGCAAAGGTCAGCGAGAAATATCACGTGCCTCCCAAAAAGCTGTCGGCCGAGGCGCTCACGCTGTTAATGCAGTACGACTGGCCGGGCAATGTGCGTGAACTGGAAAACGCGATCGAGCGGGCAGTGGTGCTTGGGGCGTCGGAGGAGATTGTTGCTGAGGACTTGCCCGCTGCGGTCCGCGAAGCCGCGCATTGCGAGGCAGTGGATGCGGGATTTCAGGGAGCGGTGAAGGAGAACAAGAAGCAGTTGGTGCTGCAGGCTCTTGAAAAAGCCAACGGGTATTACGTGGACGCGGCCAAGATTCTGGGCCTGCATCCGAATTCACTGTTGCGCTTGATTCGGACGCTAGGGCTGCGAACGATGGCGAACGGAGCGGTTGCGCCGCATGTGGGGCGTTTGCCTGCGTAGGGTTCACTGCTGACTCATTCTTCGTAATTCGTGTCGAGGCTCTACCTTGCCCTTCAGGCGCATTGTGAAAATGCGTCGAGATCCTTGCCGCGCTCGGCAGACACGTGGTCCCTCGACTTCGTTCAGCTGCTGCCTCACTCCGCTCGGAATGACAATGTGAAGGAAAGCTGCGCGTTGCTCATCGACAGTAATTGACTTGCGAGGAGTACGTCCTTACGCCGCAGATCGACGCCCCGCGAGCGCCTCTCGAATCTTCGGCGCATAAAAAATCCCAACGCCAATCAGCACCATGATGGCCGACAGGCCCACGATTTTCGCCACGGCTAGGGGTTTGTTCGGCTCGTCAGGCGGAGGCAGCACGGAGATTGCAATCGTGGCTGTGGTCGTGAGGAAGCCGACGATCGCTACCAGTCGGGCGACTGGTTTTCCGCCGGGGACCCGAATGATGCCGGGCGCCGTGGGCTCGCGTTGCAGTTTGTACATGGCAGCGAACAAATAGAGGTATGGAATGAAGTAGGTGATCACACCCATGCTGACTAGGACGTCGTAGGCGCCTTTCACGCTGGTGCCAGCCTGTCCCAGAAAAATGAACAGAACGCCAAAGACGAATTGGGTGAGCAATCCTACCCACGGTGTCTTCCAACGCGGATGCAAGGCCCCGAAGGCGCGCGGCAGGAAGCGGTCGATGCCGGCGACATACGGAAGACGAGCCACGGCCGCCAGGTACGCGGCCGCCGCTCCGACGTTGCTCATCATGATCAGAAAGGCAGCAAACGGAATCACAGTCTCCCAGTGAAGTTTTTGGGCAGTGCTTGAAATGGCCTGCATCAGTCCTTGCAGATTGCCAACTTCGGACGACGGCAGCGCAAGCAGCACGCCCACGGTGCCGGCGATGTAACAGAAGGCCACCGTAATGCCCGCCAGGAACAAAGCCCATGGAATGGCACGGCGGGCATTCTTGATTTCGTCGCCCATGAGCGAAGCGGTCTCGCATCCGGCAAAGGCGTAGACCAGAACGGACCAGAACACAATGTCTTTGATCTGCGTGCTCGGAGTGAGGGTGTGCGCGTTGAAGACGGTGGCCGAACCGAACCGAATATAGGCGATTGCGCCCATGAGGATGACGATGCCAGCGGGAATCCACATGGCCAGGGCGCCGAGATTGTGCAGCCAGGTGCCGACGTCGAGGCCGACGAGGTTCATTAATGTGGCGATGGTAAGCGTTACAAGGGCGAACACGATGAAAAAGGTGGCATTGTGTTCGAGATGTCCGAGAGAGTCGTGGCGCATGTAGAGCGCGTTGCTGGCGGCGAAATAAAGCACCGCCGGAAAATAGGGGAGATTGCAGGTCCAGTAGCACCATGCGGTGATGAATCCAGCAAAGTCGCCGAAAGCATGTTTGGTCCAGACGTAGATTCCGCCTTCGCTTGGATAGCGCGAAGAAAGCTCGATTACCGAGAGCGCGAGAGGCGTGTAGAAGACCAGCCAGGCGCCGATCCAGATCACGATCGAACTGGGACCTGCTGAGGCCGCCGTTGCAATCCAGCGCAGGCTGATTCCGGTGACTACGTAGAACAGCAGCAGGTCGCGAAAGCCGAGAGTCTTTCGAGGACGATTCGGATCTTCTGCCTCTGCAATGGAAACTCCGGGGCCTAGAAGTGGCGAACTGTGTACCGCATCCGGAGTGGGCGGGTCAGGCAAGCAGGGATCCCGTGGTGGCGATGGCGGACATCCGGTGGAGAAGGAATACCATCGTCATGCTTCGCAGGGCAAGGCAAAAGCCTGTTTCCTGGCGCAAACCACTGCAAGAGCGCGCCGCGATCCCAGGCCCGGCTACGATGCCCGGACGAAGACCAATCTTCGTAGATTGACAATGCGATTCGCTCGCAATAGCGTTCCAAGAGAAATGCTTCTTCCAATGACATTCTTTCAGAATTTCTTGCGCTCCCTCCCGAAGCACAAACCAACTCTTCTTGCGGCGACTCTTGTTTGTGTTTTTACGGTGGCCGGCTCGGCGGGGCCGGGCGAGCAGGCTCCCGTTGCGTCGGATCCCAAACTCTACCTTGACGACGTGAAGGCTCTCACGACGCCGGCCATGGAGGGCAGAGGAGACGGCACCAAGGGCTTGACGCTCGCGGCGCGCATGCTCGAAAAGCGCTACCGTCAACTCGGGCTGAAGCCGGCGAATTCGAATTCTTACTTTCAGCCCTTCAGCGTGATCACGGGAGCGAAACTGCGATCGTCGCACAATCGCTTTACGGTCGAAGAGTCTGAAAAGAAGGCTGACCTGAAATTGAATCAGGATTTTGTTCCCTTCAGCTTCTCTTCGTCGGAGGCAGTGAACGCTCCGGCGGTGTTTGCGGGATACGGCGCATCCGCGGAGGAGTTTGGCTACGACGACTATGCCGGCGTGGATGTGAAGGACAAGATTGTCGTTGTTCTGCGTTATGAGCCGGCGTCCTTCGCCGACAAAGCAGGCAATGCCGGCCTAACGCGACATGCCCAGTTGATCACCAAGGCAATCAACGCCCGAAATCACGGTGCGAAAGCGCTGGTCCTAGTCAACGGAAAGCTGGGCGACGGCGAAGAAGATCTCCTGACTCGATTCGGCAGTGTCAGCGGTCCCGAGAACACCGGGATCGTACTGGTGCAGGTGAAGAATGATGTGGCCGACCGGTGGCTTAAAGCCGTTGGCAAGTCCCTGGAGGAAGTGCAGGGACAGATCAACCATTCCGCGAAGCCGCAGTCGTTTGTTTTTCCCGACAGCTTGCACATGGCGATCCACGTTGACATCGAAACCACGCGTGCCACGGTAAACAACGTGCTGGCGTACCTGCCCGGGAAGACCGATGAATACGTGATCGTGGGCGCGCACTACGATCACCTGGGCCGAGGCAATTACGATTCGCTCGCGCCTTCGCAGATCGGGCAGATTCATCCCGGTGCAGACGACAACGCATCCGGAACCGCAGGCGTCATGGAGTTGGCGCGTATGTTTGCGCCTATGAAAGGCGAACTGCAGCGGGGCATTCTATTCATGTCATTCGCAGGAGAAGAATTGGGGCTGCTCGGCTCCGCGTACTGGGTACAACATCCAACCATGCCGATCGAGAGAGCGGTCGCGATGCTGAACATGGACATGATTGGGCGCATCAAGGATGACAAGGTTTTCATCGGTGGCGTGGGCACGGGGTCGACCTTGAAGCCGATGCTTGAGCAGGCTGCGGCGAAGGAAAACTTCAAGGTCGAATATTCTCCCGGCGGCTACTCGGCGAGCGATCACACTTCGTTCGTGACCAAGCACATACCCGTGCTCTTCTTTTTTTCGGGGCTGCACTCCGATTATCACAAGCCGTCCGATACTTGGGACAAGATCAATGCGCAGTCCGCGGCGAAATTGGTCGATGTGGTGGCCGACGCGGCGCGCCAACTTGCGTCAGCATCAGAGCGCCCCACGTTCGTGACCGTAATGGAAGACAAGCCGCTCTCGGGCGTCGGAGGCAGCGGCTACGGCCCATACTTTGGATCGATCCCGGACTTTGGGCAAGTGGAGAACGGCGTGAAGTTCTCCGACGTGAAGCCTGCGTCTCCCGCGGACAAGGCCGGGTTCAAGGCCGGAGACATCCTGGTGCAGTTTGGGGACAAGCCCATCAAGAATCTCTACGACTTCACCGATGCGCTGCGGCGAAGCAAGGTTGGTGACGTGGTGGAGGTGACGGTGATGCGGGACGGCAAGCCGGTAAAGGCCTCTGTGAAATTGGAGCAGAGGAAATGAGAGTTGAGCACTGTCACCGATGGCCTGACCACCTTCGCTTATACTTCCGGCATGAAAGTTCTGGTGATTGGCGGCGCCGGATATATCGGCAGTCACGCGGCGCGTATCCTGCGACGGCATGGGCACGATGTCATCATTTACGACAACCTTTCGACCGGCCACGAATTCCTGGCGAAGGGATTTGAATTGGTGGTTGGCGATATCGCGGATCAAGACAAGCTTGGCCGCGAGTTGAGCCGCGTCGAGGCCGTGATGCACTTCGCTGCACACGCCTACGTGGGCGAGTCGACTGCCAATCCCAGAAAGTATTTTCGAAATAACGTGGAGGGCGCGTTAACGCTCCTGAATGCCACGCTCGATGCTGGTATCAAGAAATTTGTGTTCTCTTCCACTTGCGCCGTTTACGGAACGCCTGCGAAGGTGCCGATCACGGAAGATACTCCGCGCCAGCCGATTAATCCTTATGGAGTGACGAAGCTTTTCATGGAAAATGCGCTCGAGGCATACGACCGAGCCTATGGTCTGCGGTTTGCCGCCTTACGCTACTTCAACGCCGCCGGTGCCGATGAGAGCGGAGAGATCGGAGAGGTTCATACCCCGGAGACGCACCTGATTCCTCTGGCGTTGGGTGCGACGAAAAAAGATTTCCAACCGCTGCAGATTTTTGGAACCGACTATCCCACGGCCGACGGAACGTGTATTCGCGATTACATCCACGTGAACGACCTCGGAGAAGCGCATGCCCTGGCGCTCGGGCGGCTGGCGGAAGAACAGCCCTCCTTCGCTGCGAACCTTGGAACGGGACAGGGGTACTCGGTATTTGAAATTTTGAAGGCCGTGGAGCAAGCTACGGGGTCCCCGGTTCATCGCAAAGAAGTGCCCCGCCGCGCCGGCGACCCCCCGGAGTTGGTCGCTAATCCTGCGCGCGCGCAAAAGTTGCTGGGCTGGAAGGCGACTCGTTCGCTGAAAGACATCGTGACGACAGCGTGGAAATGGATGCAGAAGAACGAATCGCGCTGACCTCGGACTTTGCAGAATGAGGAAAACCGCGCCGCCCGCGCATTTATACTCGATGGGCAAGTCCTGAGGGATAGCAGCCGTGTGTGGAATTGTGGGGATTCTGGCGCGAGGATCCAAAGTTCCAGAACCATTGCTGGAGCGCGCGACCCAATCGCTCGCCCATCGCGGGCCCGACGATCACGGCACCATAATTATTCGCGAATCTGCACCCGAACCCCTGGAACTTGGGCTGGGCAATCGACGCCTCGCCATCCTTGACCTTTCGCCGCTAGGCCACCAGCCGATGCAGGATCCCGCCACCGGAAACTGGCTCGTTCACAATGGCGAAATCTATAACTTCCGCGAAGTGCGCGCCCGGCTCGAGCAGGAAGGCGTTTCCTTCGTCAGCCAATCTGATACGGAAGTGATCCTGAAGGCGTATGCGCGCTGGGGTGAAGATTGTGTTGCCGAGTTCCGCGGCATGTTCGCCTTCGCTTTGTGGGACGCGAAGCGTCATCGTTTGCTGATCGCGCGCGATCCGATGGGGATCAAGCCGCTTTACTACGCGCACAGTGATCGGCATTTTTTGTTCGCATCCGAGCTGCGAACTTTGCTGCAGACGGGGCTGATCCCGCGCAATCTGAATCACAGCGCCCTGCTGAACTACTTCGCGTTTGGATCCGTGTACGAACCCGATACCTTGATTGATGGTGTTTGCGCCTTGCCGTCGGGCCACGTGCTCACGTGGGAAGGTGGGCGGGTTTCTGTGCGCCAGTACTGGGATCTCGGCACCGAAAATACGGGAACGACGTCAGGCGGTTCAAACGTGCTTCCTCCAGCTGACCAGAGCCGGATAGCGGCGTTGCTTGATGAGTCCGTGAGAATGCAACTGGTCAGCGATGTGCCGGTCGGCGTGTTTCTTTCGGGCGGCATCGACTCGAGCAGTCTGGTGGCGATCCTGAGTCGCGCTGGCGCACGCGTGAGTACGTTTTCGATTGTGTTTCGCGAGGCCGACTTTTCTGAGGCGGAGCACTCCCGGGCCGTGGCCGCCTTGTTCAAGACAGATCATCACGAATTGCCAGTGTCCCAGGAAGATGCGCTCGCCGCGATTCCCGATGCGTTGCGCGCGATGGATCAGCCGACCATGGATGGCGTGAACACCTACTTCGTCTCCCAGCGGGCGCGGGCGGCGGGCGTGAAGGTGGCGTTATCCGGGCTGGGGGGAGACGAAAGTTTTGGCGGATACGGCAGTTTCCACGCTGTCCCGCGCATGGAACGGTACGGCCAACTCTGGGCAAATGTGCCGGGAGTGGCGCGAAAGGCTGTTTCGGAAGCGTTCGAGATGTTCGCGCCTGCCAGCGATCAGAGCCGCAAACTGGCCGCGCTGATCCGTGGCAACGGCAATGTGGTGCATCCATATTTCTTGTCGCGCCAGTTATTCGTTCCTCGCGTCCGCGCCGGCCTGATGCCTTCGCTCTCGGACGAAACTCTGCGGAAGGCCGACGCTCCGCTGAAGGAAAGCCTGCGACACACTGCAGGCATGGACCCGATCAACCGAGTTTCTTACCTTGAGTCGCGGTGTTATATGCTCAACACTTTGCTGCGCGATTCCGACATCATGAGCATGGCGCACGGGTTGGAGCTGCGCGTTCCGCTGATCGACCATTGCCTGGCTCAGCAAATGATCGCGATACCGGGAAGCGTAAAAGTGGGCGGTCCGTCTCCCAAACATCTTCTGGTAGACGCGTTGCAGGGCGCTTTGCCCGATACGATTGTCCGGCGGCCGAAAAAGGGATTCACCCTCCCCTTCCAACATTGGATGCGGGACGCGCTGCGACCTGAAGTGGAGAGCACGTTGAAGCGAATCGGCAGCGGACCCCTGAATGGAATCGTGAGTCCTGAAGCTGCGCGGAACGTGTGGGCCGGATTTATACGCGGCGAAACATCATGGTCGCGTCCCTGGGCCCTGTTTGTTTTGCAGCGATGGTGCGAACAGAATATCTAGCGAGTTTTGCATGCAGGAAGTTGAACAGACCCCAAGCCTCCAGCGTCGCACGTCGCCGGTACAAAAGTTGCCGGTGACGGTCATTATTCCCGTACGTAACGAGGCAAGGAATCTTCCTCGTTGCCTGCGGTCTCTGGGCGAAGTGGGTGAAGTGATTGTGGTGGACTCGCAGAGCACCGACACAACGGTTGAAATCGCCCGTGAGTTCGGCGCCCAGGTAGTGCAGTTTCACTACGCGGGCGGGTGGCCGAAAAAGCGGCAGTGGGCGATGGACGCCCTCCCGCTGGCCCATGACTGGGTTCTGCTACTCGATGCGGATGAAGTGCTCACTCCCGAGTTGACCGCCGAAATTCGACGAGCTACCCAGAGCACGGAGATTAACGGCTACTACATTTCGCTCAGGATGTACTTCCTTGGCCGGGTTTTGCGCCACGGCGATGCCAGCTTCTGGAAGTTGTCGCTCTTTCGCCGCGGGAAGGGAAAGTACGAGTGCCGACTGAAGGATCAGGACGCGTCTATGGCGGATATGGAGGTCCATGAACACGTCTTCGTGGAGGGCAAAACCGCACGCCTGCAACATCCCCTGATCCATCACAACATCGAGTCGCTCTCGCGATACGTGCAGAAACACGATGAATATTCGAACTGGGAAGCGAGAGTTCTGTCGCAGGAAAGCGGCGCAGCTGAAATCTCGGCTTCGCTTTTTGGAACCCAGGCGCAACGCCGTCGTTGGCTCAAGCAGAATCTTTTCGCAGTCCCGGGCTCACCGGTGCTCTTATTTCTCTACCGTTACGTCTTCCGGCTCGGTTTCCTTGACGGCGTGCCGGGCCTGATTTATTGCGGCTTTCAAGCAGTCCAGATGTTTCACACCAAATCCAAAATCTACGAATTGCGCTCGAAAAAGGATTAGTCCAGGGATGTGCGGCATCAGCGGCGTGGTGAATTGCGGGAGCAGGGAAGTGCTTGCCCGGATGACGCACATCCAGAAGCACCGCGGCCCTGACGATTCGGGCATCTGGGAGCAGCGCTTTCCTGACGGTACTTACGTTGGGCTCGGCAGCCGCCGTCTTGCCATCCTCGACCTTTCGCCCAGTGGCCACATGCCCATGATGAATGCGGATCGCTCAGTCTGCATTACATACAACGGGGAGGTCTACAACTTCCGCGATCTGCGCCGGGAACTTGAGAGCAAGGGATACCGGTTCATCTCCGACACCGACACGGAAGTTGTCCTGCACCTCTACGAAGAAGAAGGGCCGGAATGTGTCCGGCGCCTGAATGGAATCTTCGCGTTTGCGATCTGTGATACGCGATCGGGTACGCCTGTGGTTTTTGTGGCGCGCGATCACTTCGGGGTGAAGCCCTTCTACTACTGGTACCGCGGCCGGCAGATGGCGTTTGCGTCAGAGGCGAAGGCTCTACTGGAGGTTCCCGGAATCACGCCGGAACTCGACACCCAGGCGCTGCATCAGTACCTGACATTCCTGTGGGTACCAGATCCGAAGACGATTTTTCGTGGAATCTTCAAACTGCCTGCCGGACACTACGCAATTCTGAAGGGCGGGGAACTCGCGATCACCAAGTACTGGGATCTTACCTTCCCGCCAGCCGATCACACGTACTCTCGGTCCGAAGAAGATCTTGCCGACGAAGTTCGCGAACGATTTCGCCGCTCGGTGGAAGCACAAATGGTGAGCGACGTCCCGATCGGCGCATTCCTGAGTGCGGGCCTCGATTCCTCGAGCATCGTCGCGATGATGACGCGAGCCACCACGCAACCGGTGCGTACTTACACGATTACATTTCCGCGCAAGTACCGTGTCGGTGAAACGGCTCTGGATGATCCAGCAGTTGCTGCTCGCCTGGCAAAACATCTGGGCTGTGAGAACGAGCAGATTGTCGTTGAACCGGACGTCGCGGAACTTTTGCCGCAACTCACCTGGAACATGGATGAGCCCACGGCGGATCCGGCGATCATTCCCGCATATCTGGTTTGCCGAGCAGCTCGGAGACAGGCGACTGTTCTGCTTTCTGGCGTTGGCGGAGATGAACTTTTTGCCGGGTACCGCAAGCACGTGGCGCACGGTTGGGCCGAGCAGTATGGCAGGCTGCCGGCCTTTGCGCGCAAACTGTTCGAGCCTGCCATTCTGAGCTTGCCCAGCCTTCGCGGAACACCGATGAAGGGCGGAGTGCGTCTCGCCAAGAAGATGGCGCGCAGCGCGTCGCTCAGTCCGGCTGCGCGGTTCGTGATGAACTGTACGTACCTGGATCAGGAACAGAAGGCCTCGCTGTATGCTGGCGATTTGCTCAGCGATCTATCGAATGCCGAGCCTGCAGCGCAGCACTACGCCGCCTTTGACGAGGTTTCCCATGCCGACTTCCTCCACCAGATGCTCTATCTCGATACGAAGATATTTATGGTGAGTCTCAACCTCACCTATAACGACAAGATGAGCATGGCTTCGTCGGTGGAAGTGCGCGTTCCTTTTCTTGATCGCGAGTTAGCGGAATTCGTGGCATGGAATGTTCCTCCCCACATGAAGCTGCGTGGAGTGCTGCGCCCGACCACCAAGTACATTTTCCGGAAAGCGATGCGTGATGTCCTGCCAGCCGAAGTGCTGCGTCAACCAAAGGCAGGATTCGCCGCTCCGGTAGACTATTGGCTGGCGCACGACCTAAAGGAAATGGTGGACGATTTGCTCTCCAGCAAGCAGATTCGCGACCGCGGGCTTTTTCAACCTGAAAAATTACGAACCCTGGTAGACGAGCAGCGGCGCGGCTCGAACGACTGGTCGATGCAAATCTGGCAATTTCTAACGCTCGAATTATGGATGCGAATGTTTCTCGACGGCGGAGCGCGAAAGCTGGGCGAGGAAACGATCCAATCGGAGCGGGCGGCGACCGCATGAAGCAGGTTCTGCAACAGCCGAGCACAGGGGAAATTTCGGTCGCGGATGTCCCGGCGCCGCAGCTGTTGCCGGGTTGCGTGCTCGTAAGCATTCGAGCCTCGCTAGTGTCCGCCGGGACGGAGCGTGCATCTTCGGAATTCGCCCGGAAGAGTCTTCTTCAGAAAGCGCAGGCCCGGCCCGATCTGGTGCGCGAGGTCATCAACAAAGTTCGACGTGATGGATTGCTCTCTGCTGTGCACGCCGTGCGCAGTCGTCTCGACCAGCCAACTTCGCTGGGCTATAGCAGTGCCGGCATCGTGACGGGCGTTGGCGAAGGCGTGACGGACATCGCTGTAGGCGACCGGGTCGCTTGCGCGGGGGCTGGATACGCGGTGCATGCCGAAGTCGTTTGCGTTCCGCGACTGCTGGTCGCGAAGACTCCCGACGGCGCGTGTTCCTTCGAGGAGGCTGCTTTCACCACCTTGGGAGCAGTTGCCCTGCACGGGATTCGTACAGCTGAAGTGAAACTTGGGGATGCGGTGGCGGTGATTGGACTTGGCTTGGTCGGTCAGTTGACCGTGCAATTGTTGAAGGCCGCGGGGTGCCGCGTTCTCGGGTTTGACATTGCACCCGACCGAGCGGAACTCGCGGTTCGTCTCGGGGCGGATAGTGCCAGTTCTGCTTCATCCGAGTTCGCCGATATATGCGCGCAAAAGACGCATGGTTTCGGAGTCGATGCCGTCCTCATTACGGCCGAAACCTCCAGCAGCGAGCCTGTGAATCAGGCTGCTGAAATTGCGCGCGACCGCGCCGTAGTTGTCGCGGTAGGCACCGTGGGGATGGAACTGCAGCGGCAGCGTTATTACGAGAAGGAACTCGACTTCCGCGTTTCGCGTTCCTACGGACCCGGGCGTTACGATGCGGCTTATGAACAGAAAGGGCGCGACTATCCCATCGGCCATGTGCGCTGGACGGAAACGCGGAACATGGAAGGCTTTTTGCAGTTGCTTACAGAAGGGAAGCTCAACCTGAACCCACTCATCACGCACCGCTTCCCGATTGATCAGGCGAGAGAGGCATACGACCTGATTTCTGGGGCTAGGCGCGAGCGATCGCTGGGTGTGATCTTTACGTATTCGGGATCCGCCGACTTGAGCCAGCGCATCAATCTGGTCCCGCCCGAGTCGCAGAACGCCGCAAGACATCAAGAAGATCTCAGGATCGGCTTGCTGGGTGCAGGAACGTTTGCTGTGGGGACGCTCCTTCCCGCGCTACAACAGGCAGCTAATGCTGAAATGGTGGTCGTTTGTACCGCCACTGGTGCGCACAGCCGGCATGCGGCTGAAAAATTCAAGTTTCGTATTTCAAGCACGGATGAGCGTGACGTGCTCAATAGTCAGGATGTCAATACGGTCGTGATAGCGACGCGCCACCATTTGCATGCAAACCAGGTGCTCGGCGCCTTGGCTGCACAGAAGAATGTGTTTTGCGAGAAGCCACTGTGTCTGAATGAAGGGGAGTTGGCGAAGATCGTACGGGCGCACGGGGCATCATCGCATGAGCAGAATCCACGCCTGATGGTTGGCTTCAATCGCCGATTTGCTCCGATGATTTTGCGGATGAAAGAATTCCTCACACTCAAAGAACCTCTAGCGTTGCACTACAGAGTGAATGCCGGCGCGTTGCCACCTGACCACTGGATCAACGATCCGGAGATCGGCGGAGGGCGCATTGTGGGCGAGGTCTGTCACTTCGTCGATCTGCTGTCGTTTCTTGCAAGCGCGTTGCCGATCGAGGTGTACGCGCGGACGCTGGCAAACAACGGACTCTACAGCGACGACAACGTTTTGATCTCGCTCCGTTTCGAAAACGGCTCGGAAGGAACGATTCATTACCTAGCAAACGGCGATCGCGCATTTTCCAAGGACCGTATTGAGGTCTTTGGCGGGGGCGCAGCGGCGGTGCTCGATGACTTCCGCAAGCTCGAGATGACGCGCTTCGGGAAGCGATCGACTTTGTCGGCGCGCTGGCGGCAGAACAAGGGACACCGGGGCGAGTGGCAAGCATTTGCGAAATGCCTGCGCGAGGGCGGACCCGAGCCAATTCCGTTCGAATCGATCGTCAGTTCCACCCTTACGACATTTTGCATTCAGAAGTCGCGTGCCAGCGGGCAGCCCGTTATCGTAGATGTGCGCGGCTTCATGCAGGCCGCACTCCGAAACGATTCATAAAACTAGCTTCTGGGAAGGATGGATCGCAGTTCATGCTGATTCTGGGCCTCAATATGTTTCACGCCGACGCCTCGGCTGCCATCGTGCAGGACGGGGAGGTCGTTTTTGCGATTGCTGAAGAGAGGTTGAATCGAAAGAAACATTTTGGAGGCTTTCCGGCGCTGGCGATTCAAGCGTGCCTGGATGCCGTGGGCGCGAAAATTTCAGACGTGGAACATGTCGCTGTCGGGCAAGATAGCGATGCCAATCTCGCGCAGAAGGTGCAGTACGCCCTCGCCAATCCCGCGAAGATTCTGAATTTCATTCGCATGCGGCGGCGGAAGGAAGCCATGCGCGATGTGCGCACGCTGCTTTCGAACGCGTTTGAAATCGAACCGGGGAAGTTGCGCTTTCAGGAACATCATCTCGAACACCACATTGCGCACATCGCCAGCGCTTACTACTGCTCGCCGTGGGAGAAGGCGGCGGGCTTCAGCTACGACGGCTCGGGTGATTTTGTTTCGACCATGATGGCGCGTTGCCAGGGCAGCGACATCGAGGTGCTCGATCGTGTTTATCTTCCGCACTCGTTGGGAAGTTTCTACACCATGATCTGTGAGTTCATCGGTTACAAGAAGTACGGGGATGAAGGCAAGGTCATGGGGCTCGCGCCTTACGGCAAAGATAAATACTCCGAGGAAGTGCGCAAGATTATTGGACTGAAGAACGGATCGTTCCAGCTCGATCTGAAATATTTCAAACCACTAGGTAGCAACCAGGGTATGGAAGTGCTGCCCGACGGCACGGTGCGGCTGGCGCGGCATTTTTCCGACCGCATGGAGAAAACTTTCGGCGAGCCGCGCGAGGCGCATGCCGAGATTCTGCAACGCGACATGGACCTTGCCTTCGCGATGCAGCAGCGCTTCGAAGAAGTAGTCTTCCATCTTCTGAACGAGCTTCACAAGCGTGTTCCACTGGAGGATCTGGCGATGGCGGGAGGGTGCGCCCTTAACAGCGTGGCCAACGGAAAACTCTTTTCGACCACGCCGTTTCGGCGCACATGGATTCAGCCTGCGGCTGGAGACGAAGGCTTGGCTGTCGGTGCTGCGCTTCACACCTATCATTCTGTGCTGAAGCAACCTCGTCGGCAGGAACTCAAGCATTCCTACCTGGGACCGGAGTTTTCCGAGAGCCGCATCGAGGGGGATCTCAAGAAGGCTGGTCTGCGTTATACGAAGCTAGAACGCGAGCTATTGCTGGAGAAAGTCGCGCATCAGATCGCGCAGGGCAACGTCGTGGGCTGGTTTCAAGGGCGCATGGAGTGGGGACCTCGTGCGTTGGGAAATCGATCGATCGTGGCGCATCCCGGACTACCGAATATGAAGGACGTGTTGAACGCGCGCATCAAGCATCGCGAGTGGTTCCGGCCGTTTGCTCCTTCGATCCTGGCGGAAAGCCAGCATGAATACTTCGAGCACGATCATCCGTCGCCCTTCATGTTGCACGTGTACAAGATCCGTCCGGAAAAACGGAAAGAGTTGTGCGCCGTGAATCACGTGGACGATACGGGCCGGCTACAGACCGTAGCGTGCGCCGAGAATCCGTTGTACTACGATCTCATCAAGACGTTTGGAAAGAAGACCGGCATCCCTGTGGTGTTGAACACGAGCTTCAACGAAAACGAGCCGATCGTGTGCACTCCGGCCGAAGCGATCGACTGTTTCCAGCGCACGAAGATGGACGTATTGGCGATCGGCCCCTTCCTCGCGCTGAAGACGGATAATTAGGAACCATGCCTGGTTATCCCGCCGGCGCAACGGACTCTGAGCAGGCGCTGAGTTTGGTAGAACGCCTGCCCGGGTTTCGCGTGCTGGCGTGGCATAACGGAGCGTTGTACGCGTCACGCGGATACGAAGCAATGTGCGGCACTATGAACGGCGGCCGCATGCATTGGCAAAGCGTTGGTCGCTATCGACCTGCTGCGTGGCGATCTCTGACTTCGAAGAACAAGATCACGTCTCGCCTGGTGCGCGACGGCTTTCACGCTCTGGCGGTCACTCCGGGAGGACATCTGATCGGGGCCGTGCCCGGGGCCATCGTCACGCTCATATCTGGCCAGTCGGAATTTGCCGTCACTCATCGAATCACACGCGGCACTCGCCCCTTGCATGTGACCCCCACTCCCCACGGGCGCGTGCTCTTTGGGGAGTACTTCAGCAACGAACAGCGCGACCAGGTTCACATCCATGCGTCGCAGGATGAAGGCCAGACGTGGGGGCCGGCGTACACCTTCCCGAAAGGCGCTGTGCGCCACGTGCATAACATCGTCTATGACCGATGGGAAAACTGTCTGTGGATTTTCACCGGCGACCACGGAGAAGAATGCAGAATTCTCCGTGCGTCCTGCGACCTGAAGACTATCGAGACTGTAATGGCGGGCAACCAGCAGGCGCGAGCTGTGGCCGCGGTAGTGACTGCCGAGGGAATTTACTTTGCCTCCGACACGCCTCTTGAAGCGAATCACATCTATCGCCTGAGTCGCGACGGGAGTCTTACAACGCTGGCCGATCTGGACAGTTCGTGCATCGAAGGCTGCATCGTTGGAGAGACAGCAGTTTTTTCCACCATGGTCGAGCCGAGCCCTGCGAATCCGTCTCGACTTGTGTCCTTGTATGCGGGCCGCGAGCCAGGCTCATGGCGTTGCATTGCATCCTGGACGAAAGATGCGTGGCCCATGCGGTTCTTCCAATACGGCAACGCGTTTTTACCGACCGGTGAGAATCCGACGGAATATCTGGCGGTCACCACGATCGCCGTTCATGCCGACGATCTTGTGACCTCGATTTTCAAGCTGCCGCACGGCAAGTAGGGTCAGAACGGCGTGCTATATTCGCTTCGTTTCCAAAAACTGCCGCCCATGTGCCCTTCGTGAATCGTCTTCGTTATCTCCAGCGCGTTTTCAGCGCCTACCTGCTGCCGGGAAAAAGTCAGTTGACGTTCTGGCACGATCCACCGCGCGCCAATACGAGGGCGACTTTCGATCAGATCGGCGAGTACTACATGGAATTCGCGTCGAAAGCCGACTACGCCGGGCACTACGATGTTTCCGGCATTCCGATGCTTGACTACCGCGGCCACATCGGTTTGCAATACAACCCGATCGCGATCGCGCAATACGGGCTAGGAAATTACAACTTGTTCGTCCAGGAGAAAAGCGAAGAACGCAGAAGAAGGTTCCTCACAGCCGCCGACTGGTTGGTGGCGAATCTTGCGAAGAACGCACAGGGAGTCTGGGTCTGGAACCATTACTTCGATTGGGAGTACCGCGACACGCTCAAGTCGCCTTGGTATTCCGGACTTGCCCAGGGACAGGGGATTTCGCTGCTGATTCGCGCACATCACGCGACTCAGGATTCTAAATACGATGACGCCGCGCGGCGTGCGTTTGAGAGCTTAACGCGCTCTGTGGACGAGGGCGGCGTTCTTTTTCAGGATGAGCGTGGCGATATATGGATTGAGGAATACCTGGTGGATCCCCCTACCCATATCCTGAATGGAATGATCTGGGCGCTGTGGGGAGTGCACGACTACGCGCTGGCCACGCAGGATCCATCCGCGAAAAATCTGTTCGCTAAAGTTGTGCATACACTCGAGCGTAATCTTTCGAATTACGATGCCGGCTTCTGGTCGTTGTACGAACAGTCGGGAACTCGACTGAGGATGATGGCGAGTCCCTTTTACCATCGCTTGCACGTTGTGCAGCTACGCATCATGCACCAACTGACCGGACTGGAAGTTTTTGGCGATTATGCCGATCGATGGGAGCGCTTTGAGCGCAGCCGGATCAAGCGCATCAAGGCGCTGGCGTACAAGAGCGCGTTCAAGCTGTGCTACTACTAATAGCCAGTGAAGATTCTCTACGTCTCCCAGTACTTCCCGCCTGAAATGGGTGCACCCGCCGCGCGGGCCGTGGAGCTGGCGCGGCATTGGGTTCGTGCCGGGCACGACGTCACGGTGCTGACCGGGTTTCCAAATCATCCGACGGGCGTCGTTCCCGAACAGTGGCGGCCCCGGCTTCGCAATCTCGTTTACCGCGAAGATGTCGAAGGCATCCGCGTGGTGCGCACGTGGCTGCTGCCTCTGCCGAATCGCAAGGCGCATGAGCGGATGCTGAACTACGGATCGTTCTGTGTATCGGCGGCATGGCGAGGGATGGAACTTTCACGTCCAGATGTGGTCATCGCGACGTCCCCGCAACTTCTGGTCGGACTCTCCGGATGGTCTATTTCTTTCTGGAAGCGCGTGCCTTTTATTTTCGAAGTGCGCGATCTTTGGCCGGAGTCCTTGAGTGCGGTCGGTGTTGGATCAGACAACTCGTTGCTACATTGCGTTCTTGGAAAGATCGCCGGGTTCCTGTATCGCAAAGCCGATCGTGTCGTAGTGGTGACACCCGCTTTTAAAGATCACCTGATGAATCATTGGCAGTTGCCCGGTGACAAAATCTCAATCGTAGAAAACGGAGTGGAAAGTTCTCTCTTTGCCCCCGAAGCGGCAGAGGCGGCGCTTAAAGAGCAGCTCGGCCTGAAGGACAAGTTTGTAGCGGCCTATATCGGAACCATGGGGATGGCACATGGACTCGACACACTCATCGATGTTGCCAGCAAACTCAAACAGAGCGATCCGGACATCAGTCTTCTGCTTGTGGGCGAGGGTGCTGACAAGGAACGGGTCCAAGCCATCGCGCGAGAGCGGCAGCTATCCAATATCACCTTCGTGGGCCAGCAGCCCAGAGAAAAGATTCCTGCATTCATTGGCGCATCCGATGTCTGCCTGGTGCTCTTGAAGAAAACTGAACTCTTCAAGACCGTGATACCGACCAAGATGCTGGAGTTCATGTCGTGCGCAAAACCGGTGATTCTGGGCGTGGATGGGCAAGCCCGGCAGATTCTCGACGAGGCACACGCGGGGATCACAATCGAACCCGAAAATGCCGTCGCGCTGGCCGACGCGATCAGACGCCTGAAGGCGGATCCCACCGCGGGCCGCGCGTTCGGACAGAGTGCTCGCGCCTACATCGTGGAGCGTTGTTCGCGCGAGCAGAGCGCGAAGCAGTATGTCAGAGTGCTGCAGGAAGTACTGAAGCGCTCGACGTAGCCCTGGCCAGACCCGCTACTCGAAGAAAGAACTTGGAAAGCCCTTAGGGGTGCACCGCGTAGATGGTCACGGCCGTGGTCAGAGCCATCGCTGTCTCGACCGCTCGTGCCGTTGCCACTTTTGCGCCACTTACCGGGACGAAAAGAATGTCGTTGGCTTCGAGCGGAATGTCGGGAGCCTTGGCCTGCAGCATCTTCTTCAAAGGCACGACCGTCTCGACCATGCCGTTTGGTCCGGTGCTTTTGCGGATAATGCGCGTGCCGTTCAGCTTCGCGGTCCGGTTGGGGCCGCCGGCAAGCGCAATCGCCTGCAGTACGGTGAGGCTGCCGTTATCGACCAGCAGCCCGCTCGGGCGGCCTACATCCCCCACGATGTACACGATGGGTGCGCGATAGATTTCGATGGTGTCGCCCGGATGCACCTCGACGTTGCTTTCGGGCTTGTCGGTCAGATTGCGCGCCAGGCTTACGACCTGGGGTTTATCCGGGTGATTGCGGCGCGTGATGGAAACTGTGCGGCTGGCGCGCTCCGTCAGCCCTCCCGCCGCGGAAAACACGTCGAACAGGCGGCGGTCTCCGAGTACTGGATAAATCCCCGGCTTGCCGACCTCGCCCAGCAGCGTGACGCCCTGCGACGCGTATTCGTTCACAAAAATTGTCACGTGCGGATTCTTGACGAATCCGCCGTCGTCCAGTCGCTTCTCGATGAGTTTTTGCGACTCTTCCAGGCTGAGGTCGCCGACGTGCACGTAGTCGATCAGCGGCAGGTACAGATCGCCGTCGTTGCTTACGCGCGCCTTGGTCGTCAGTTCCGGTACGCCGTAGACGCCGACTTCTACTAGATCTCCGGGACCCAATTTTATCGCCGAGGTTGCCGGTTCATCGGGCTTGTCCGCCGGCCTGCTGTCTGCGGGCTTGGCATGGTCATTGGTTACTGGGGTCTGTGGCTTTGCTACTTGTTCAGGACTAACGGGATCGAAGGACGGCTGCTCGTGAGATGGCTGTGCCGTCTGGTCTTGCGCGAAGCCGTAAGGCAGAAGCGAACACGCAAGAATTGTAAAAAAAATCACCGTTTTTCTTCGTTGGGCGAAGCCTGATCGGAAGAACCGCATGCACTACCCCTCAATGTCGCGTGCGAGGCGAGTCTAACACACGCCGCTCGGAATGGGCCCAGAGGCGTGACGTTCAAAAACGGCAACACATTTTGTGCAAGAACCTGGTTGCTGATTGCCTCTTGCACGTCCAACTGCTATATTTTCGGGACGTTAGCCGCCACCTCGATCCATTGCACGAATTTTTTCTACAACGCATAACCTGATTGCGCGGGCCGAAATACGCGCATCGAGGACGACGCAGTTGACTGTTCTTTACCTCGGGATCTTCGCTCTCGCTCTGAGCCTGTCGTTCATTCTGACTCGATCAGTCAGGAATCTTGCCACTAATCGCGGATGGGTTTCGGCTCCCGCGTCCGAGCGGCACTTGCATGAGGCACCGTTACCCCGCCTCGGAGGCGTTGCAATTTTCGCGGCGTTCGCGCTTAGTCTTGCCGTGGCGGTTGCGATCGCTTCCTATCGTCCAGCGCTTCAGTTTGGATCCTCGCTCAAGATCCTGACCACCATCTTCGTGCCCGCGTGCCTGATCTTCCTGCTGGGCCTCTACGATGACCTTCGCGGCGTTGGTCCCTATACGAAGTTTTCCGTGCAAGCCATCGCCGGGTTCTTGTTGTGGCTCGGTGGTCTGCGGATTCTCGATCTGCCTGTGGTGTTCGGCTCGCGCCAGTTTCCCTGGTTTGTGGGACTCGCGGTCACCATCATGTGGGTGATCGGTATCACCAACGCGTTCAACCTGATCGATGGGCTGGACGGTCTGGCGGCCGGATCGGCGCTTTTCTCCACTCTAGTCGTATTCGTGGTAGCGCTGTGGAGTCACTCGTCACTCGTCGCGTTAATGACGCTCGCGCTGACGGGAGCGATCCTCGGATTCCTGCGCTTCAATTTCAATCCCGCCACGATTTTTCTGGGCGACTCGGGCAGCCTGTTCATCGGATTTCTGCTGAGCGCGCTCGCTCTGGAAGGTGCGCAGAAAGCGCCCACCGTGATCGCCGTCGCGATTCCAGTGGTTTCGTTCGGGCTCCCGATTCTCGAGACGTCATTGTCGGTGCTGCGCCGTTTGATCAGCGGCCGGCCCGTGTTCACCGCCGACCGCGAGCACATCCATCACAAGTTGCTGCAATTAGGACTATCGCATCGCGAAGTCGTGATTGTCTTATATGCCGTGTCCGCTCTGTTCGCGCTCTTGAGCCTGTTCCTGTTGTGGCCGACCGGAAGCTCGCTTGGCCTCGTGTTCGCCGTGTTAGGGACGGGGATCTGGCTAGGCGTGCAGCATCTGGGGTATCCGGAGTTCGGCGAGATCCGGCGGGTCGCGCAGCGCACACTCGACCAGCGGCACATCGTGATTAACAACATCGCCGTCCGGCGCGCGACTGCCGAACTGGGGGTGGCACGCGACTACGATCAAATCTGCCGGATTCTCACCGCTGCATTTTCCTCGAACGACTTTGACGCTTTCGAACTCAACGTCAAGCTGCAACTGGATGAGCTTCCGGCCCTGGAGCGAATGCAGACTGTTCCGCTCAGCCACGGCGAAGTTCATTTCCGATGGAACCGTCCTGGAACCCTGATCCTTCCGGGCACGACGAGAATGTGGGGTGTGACCCTTAACCTGGTGACGACATCGAATCGTCGCCGGGGCGCGCTCGCGGTGCACCGCTTGTACCATGACCATCCGCTGCATCTCGACGTGAACCTGCTGATATCAGAATTTCCGGTGGCTCTGGCCGATGCGCTCGATCGTGTCATCGCCCGCAGTGTAGAGGTGGCTCCGAAGGCGACTGGGTTGGATGCTCTGGCCAGCACTCAAGTAGAAGCGGCCGGTTAGACCGCTGGGCAGTATTTCGATTTCCCCTAGGCTCCGAAAATCAGGAGTGCCGTGGATTCGTCCTCGGCCTGCAGCAAACCTTCAACGCGCTTAAAATGAAATTGTCGGCGCCGGCGCGCCGATTTGTGTGATGTCTCATGAATGAAGCGTGGAAACAATGGGAAGGCCACGTCGTTGACGGCCGGTTCACTCTCCGGGAATTTCAGGGGAAGTCGGACCACAGCGCCGTTTTCCAGACAACTTATGGCCCCTATGCGCAGGCCGCTGCGCTCAAATTCGTCGAAGCCAGTCCCACGAACGCGCAAGCGCAATTGGCGCGATGGGAGCGCATCGCCAAGCTCGAGCATCGGCATCTGTTGCGCGTCTACCACTGGGGACGGTGCCAGCTTGGTACAGCCTCGATGCTGTACGTCGTCACGGATTTCGCGGAAGAAAACCTGGGACAGATTCTTCCCACTCGTCCGCTAACCATTCCGGAAACCGAGTACATGCTGCGCTCCGTGCTCGAGGTACTTGGGTACCTGCACGGAACTGGATACGCGCACGGGCGACTAAAGCCCGGAAACATCATGGCCGTGGCAGACGATCTGCGGCTGGCGGGAGACACCGTGCGGCCGGCCGGCGAAAAAGATCTGACCCCTCATCTGCCAACTCCGTACGACGCGCCCGAGCTTTCCACCGCAGGCAGCACACCATCGGGAGATATCTGGTCCCTTGGTGTGACACTGGTGGAGGCCCTCACCCAGAAAGCTTCTCCCGGCGAGGCCGTGCGGCAAGGAGATGCAAACCTTCCCGACACGATGCCGTCGCCGTTCCTCGATATAGCTCGTCAATGTCTGCGCCTTGATCCGCAGCGCCGATGGACCGTGCCTGAGATTGCAGCGCGACTTCTGCCCGCCCCGGCGCCCGCGAAGAAAGCCTCGAAGGTTCCGTATGCTGTGGCGGCCGGGGCTGTACTGGTAGCAGGCTTGGTCGCAGGGCCGAAGCTTCTTCATCGCGGCTCCACCAGCAGTGCGAGTAATCCGACTACCTCGGCGGCGCGCGTAGCCGACCCGCCCAGCGCCGCCAGCAAGAGTGCAGCTACCCAACCAGCCGCCCCGCCCTCCCAAACGGCGCCAAAGCTAGAGAAGAAATCCCCAGAGCTTGCGCGTGTCGAGCCTCGGCACCCGAACACGGCGTCCGCGCCGGCCAACAATGCTGCGATGACAACCCACGAAGGCGGTGTCGCGGACCGGGTTTTGCCCAGAGTCTCGCAGCGATCTCTCAACACCATCACCGGCAAAGTGCGAGTCATTGTGAAGCTCACTGTCGATCCGAGCGGAAAAGTTTCGAATGCTTCGCTGCAGTCGGCAGGCCCGAGCGAGTATTTTTCGAAGGTGGCGCTCGAGGCGTCCCGGCATTGGAAGTTCGATCCGCCGCAGTCGGGAGGCGAACCTAAGTCGAGTCAGTGGTTGCTGCGTTATGCCTTCGGCAGGAGCGGAGTGGAAGTCCATCCGGAGCAGGTGTCGCGCTAAACGAGAAACCCGTATCTACAAAAGAAGGGCGCGTGATCGATTGATCCGCCCCCTTTTTCCGTTTAATCGAAAAGGCTATTGTTGCGGTTGCGGATGCTGCTGCTTCTCCATCATCTGCCGGCGCGTCTCGTACAGATCCTGCAAAACCTGCGCGGGAGTCTTCTCCCCTGACCCGTTTCCGGCTCTGGGCGCTTCTGGTGCGGGTGGAGGTTCGACAGTTGCATTGTCAGCAGATCCGCTGGCCGGAGCCGCGGCAGCAGCCGAGTTGCTCGGCGGGATTGCATCGCTCGCAGGAGCTGCCGGCTCGATCGATTGCTGATTCTCAGCGGCTTCTTGCTGCGCCTGTTGAGCGGCGAGCATGTCCTGATAGGGCTGCATTACCGCGGCCTGCAACGCGGTGCGGGGCTGCACCATCGGACGTCCGTTCATCATGACCGGGTTCGAACCATTGGAAGCGACTGCGGTGCCGTTTCCGGTTTCACCTTTGTCGCTTTTGGCCGTGAGCACCACACGTGCGACCGAATTCGGATCGTTTTCGGTTCCCACCATCACGTAGTTGAAGTGCGAGCCATTCAACAAGGAAGCCATCACATCGCGCGGAAGAGCCGGGCCCAGCTGGCTCACCACACGTTCGTTCGCGTTTTCGGGAACGTCGATGGCGGCGCCGGTCTTGTTTGCGATCGCGCGCAGAACGTCACCCAAGGTCGAGTTCTTGGCCGAGATGCTCAATTTGCCATTCAGATAAATCACGACGGGAGCAGCGGCCGGGCGCTGTTCGGGCGTCAGCGGCATCACTTCCTGCTGAGCATCCACCGGCGTGTTGGCGGTCACAATCACGCCGTTGCCAGTGACGCACGCAATCGCTCCGGGAGCAGGCGTCTGTCCGTCCGTGGAGCACGGAGTCTGTTGGGCTACCGCAAGGAGGCTCGAGATGCAGAACAAAGCACCGAACGCGATGGACCTAGGGCCGAAATTCATAATTGCCTTCCAGGGGGAGCCGGACGCCGCTGCGGAGAGTCGTTCAAGCTCGCTCCCGCTGGCGGAAGGGGAGGAAACGATGGTACTACGACCATCGATACCGATCAACACTAAATCATTACCCAATTTTGATGCGCTCGCGCTCTCCCTGCATTCGTGTAACTCACACAACCAACTTGATTTAGCTGCGATAGCAACCCTCGTACCAACTCTTTAGTAACAGTTACTTTCCACCCCTATTCGGAGTCGTTTTCGGAGTCGTTTTCAGTCGTTTTTTCGATGGGTTTCTCGATGGGCTTGCGGGGGAATTTTTGCTCGCGCATGGCTGCGTTGTAGACGAAGCTGGCGACGATCACCGCGGCTTGTTTCAGGTCGTTGGATTGAAGACGGTCGTAGACGTCCATGTTCGAGTGATGCGTGCGCGTGCTGTAGTCGAGCGGGTCCTGAATGAACTGGAATCCCGGGATGCCGACGGCGTCGAAAGACTGGTGATCCGTGCCGCCGGTGTTGCGCGAGGTGAGAGTACTCATGCCGAGATCTTTGAAGGGCTGCATCCAAGCTTCGAAGATGGGAGCGGCCGCGACGTTCTCTTGCAGGTAGACGCCGCGCAGTTTTCCGCTACCGTTGTCGACGTTCATGTAAACGGAAATCTTCGCTTGCTCCGGTTTCACCGTGACCGGGCCGGCTTCGCGGCGCATCAGCGTCGGCATGTCTTTCATGTCGGGTTCCGTCATGGGCGGACGGGAGCCGAAATGCTGCTGCACGTAGAACTGGGAGCCGAGCAGGCCTTGCTCTTCGCCCGTCCACAGGCCGATGCGCACGGTGCGGCGGGGCTTAGCGTCGACCGCTTTCAGGATGCGCATCGCTTCCATCATCACGACCGTTCCCGCGCCGTTGTCGGTGGCGCCCGTGCCTGTGTGCCACGAGTCGAGATGCGCGCCAACCATCACGATTTCGTCTTTCTTGTCGGTGCCGGGAATTTCGGCGATTGTGTTGTACTGCATCGCGTCGTTGTCGTAGAAGGTGTTCGCGACGTTGAGTTCAATCTCGACGTCTTTCTTTTGTTCAAGCAGGCGGGCCATACGATCCCAATGCTCGAGTGCGATGGTGACGGCCGGGTAGGCTGTGGTTTCTCCGGTCTTCCACGAGCCACCGGCAGCTACGAAGAGGGTGCCGCCACCGTAGTCGCCGTAACCGTGATCGACCATGGCCAGGATTTTTTCTTCGCCCAGAAACTTACTGACCTCTTTCTGGAAAGCCATGCGCTTTCTGTATTGCGCGTAGCGGAAGCCGGGCTTCTCGTTGGGAATGGGATACTGCCCGATGTCCGCAAGTTCTTTATCCGTGAGGCGCTCGAACATCGGTTGCGAGACGGTTTTGACCTCAGGATCAGGGCCGAACAGGGCAATCACGCCGGCCAGCTTTCCGCGATACTTGTCGAAGTCTTTCTTGTTTTCAATTTTGACGCGGACGCATTTGCCTTTGAGCGCGCCGTTGGTGCCCGGGGTCCAAGCCTTCGAATATGCAATGATGGGCGCGATGGACGGCGATACCATGCGCACGCTGACGAACTCGTTGGACCACCCGCGGCCAAAGGGTCCCCAAGATTCCAGATGCGCATTCGATAGGCCGAACGATGTCAACTGGTCGCGCGTCCATTCGTTGGCTTGTTTCGCGCTTGGCGAGCCCGTCAGGCGCGGGCCGATGCCGTCCATTAAGCCGCTGGCAATTTCCATGATCTTGGAATTGCGGAAGCCTTCATAGCGGATGCGGTTGATCATCTCGAGGTCGACGGAGTCCTGCGACCATGCGGCGAGACTTGTAGCGAGGATCACCGCGACGAGAAACAGGCGGGGAAGGACTTTCTTCATGACTTTCTCCGTGCGGAATCAGAAAAGCGACCGACCATACTACGCCACTCGATTGGGCCACTCAAAGACGGCGGTCAGATGTGGGATGGTGGAGAAATCTTGCATAGGATTTGGCAATGGCAGCTGAAAAATTCGACAGGGCGGACCCACGGGAAAGGCACGGCTTGCGCCGTGCCCAAAGCTTGCTGCGGAATGCGGCTTCAGCCGCGGAGGAGCCGCTTGCAGAACATTGCGGCCGATGAAGCTCACCTCAGGCGCTAAAGCGCGATTCGCGTTTGACCGCCAAGGGCACGACTGAAGTCGTGCCCTTCCCCTAGACGGTTGTGATTTGGGGCGCCGATTCGCGACTTCCCAATTCGCAGTCTTTTAAGGAGACCCATTTGATGCAGATCAGTATGTATCGGATCACGATCTAATACCTCACACCGCAGGAACCGGGGGGCATCCGGGGAAATCTGGCAGGAACGTGTTGCCGATGTATTGCAGATCCTTGATGCCGATTTCGCTGGTGTAAAAGGCATCGGTGGTCAGTCGTCGGGTGAACGCAAAGAACTCGACTCCAGGCGCCAGACTGGTGTCGTCGACGGCGCTTTTGCGGAAGGCAATCAAATCGAGCACCTGTTTTCTGCCGACCGCATCGCAGTCGAAGAATGTCTTGTTGAAATGCTGGTTGCAGTATGCGTCCAGCCACTCAAGGCCGCTGCCCAGAGTCTTTTGATATTCCTTGTTCTCGCTGCTCAGAAGGTCGATGAATTCTGGTGCGCCTGCCTGGACGGCGCCCCCACTGTGACCGTCAGGCGGGATAATGGCGTCGGTGATGACGGCCAGCGTTGCGTATTGATGCGCGTTAAAGAACTTGGGCTGATACTTTCCGGCAGGAGCCTGACTCTTCGCCTGCTTCACCATCTGGTGCACGTGTTCGGCGGCTTCCGCCGGAATGACCTGCAGGACGGAGCCGCCAACCGCTCCCATGGCCAGAGTCTTCAGAATGTCGCGACGGCTGATCGGATTAGCGGGCATGGTTTTCGCTCCTACAGGGTTCCTTTTTTCGCTTCGCTCAAGATGAAATCAGACGTGCGCCACGACAGCGCCATGATGGTGAGCGTCGGGTTCTTGTCGGGGTTGGTGACGAAGGTGGCACCGTCGGTGACAAAAAGGTTCTGCACGTCATGGGCCTGGCAATTGCCGTTCAGCACCGAGGTCTTCGGGTCCGATCCCATGCGCGCGGTGCCGACTTCGTGAATAATCACGCCGCCGTCGAGGATGCCGTACGGGTTGTCGCCGTCCGATGAAGTTTCCGTCGTGTACGTGCCGCCCATTGTCTCAATGATTGACTTGAAGACTTCCTGCATATCTTTTGCCATCTTGATTTCGCTGTCAGCCCACTTGAAGTGAAAGCGCAGCCCGGGAATGCCCCACTGATCGACCGCATTGGGATCCAGTTCGCAGTAGCTGTCAGCATTGGGAATCATCTCTCCGCGGCCGGAGAAGCCGAGGTACGTGCCGTATTCCTTGCGCAGGCGCTGTTTCAAGCTGACGCCGTAGCCCTCGCCGTCATCGCAGGAATCGTGGAACATGCCCACGCCCGGCATGTCGCGACCACCCCAGAGTTCGATGTGGTAGCCGCGCGGGAAGTCGTTCTTCCGATCGAATTTCCACCACGGAACATACATGTGCAAACCGCCGACGCCATCGTGATTGTGCGGTTTGACCTTCTCCATGCGCGGAACGAAGCCGCCGCCATCGCTGCCAACCGAATCCATCAGGTTACGTCCGACCGCGCCCGACGAATTCGCCAGCCCATTCGGAAATAGACTTGATTTTGAATTCAGCAGCAGGCGCGCCGATTCGCACGAACTGGCCGCGAGCATCACGGCTTTGGCCATGACGCGTTGCTCCGATTTGGAATTCTTATCGACGTAGGAAACGCCTTCGGCCTTGCCGTCTTTGCCGATTAGCACTTCGCGAGCCATGGCGTGCGTGATGAGCGTGAAGCGCCCGGTTTTTTGCGCGGGCGGAATCATTACCTGGCTCGAACTGAAGTTGCTGGCGCGGCGGCATCCGCGGCCGCACTGGCCGCAGTAATGGCACGCGGGTCGGCCGTTGTGAGGACGCGTGATCACCGCCAGGCGCGACGGAATGCACAGGATGCCCAGCTTGTCGCAGGCGTGCTTGGTGATCACTTCGTTGCAGCGTGGCTTGGGCGGCGGCATGAAGACTCCGTCGGGAGCGCTCGCAATATTTTCCTTGGTGCCGAACACTCCGATGTAGGACTCAACCTTGTCGTAGTAGGGCGCGATGTCTTCGTAGGAGATCGGCCAGTCGTCGCCTAGCCCGTCTTTCGTTTTGGCGCGGAAGTCGACGGGCGCGAAACGAAGAGCGATCCGGCCCCAGTGATTGGTACGCCCGCCAACGATGCGCGAACGGTACCAGCGGAAGGAGGAGCCGGGCGCCGAGGAGTAGGGCTCACCTTCAATCGTCCATGCGCCCGTGGGCGCGATGAATTCGTTTTCCAATCCGTTGCCCGGTTCGAGCGCCTTGCCGGCAACTCCAGCGCCGCGATGCGGCAACTCATACGGCCAGACGTGCTCCTTGAAATCGACCTCGGGATTGACTGGGCCGCCCGCTTCCAGCATGACAACGTTGAGACCGCCTTCGGTAAGAATCTTGGCGGCGGTTCCTCCAGCCGCGCCCGACCCGACGATGCACACGTCATAGACCTTCGGAGAGCGATTCACTTGCGCCATGGGAACACGTACCCTCTTGCGTTGGAATGAGCGGAATGCGGATTATAGCGCCCACAAAGAGAGCTGCGGCGGCTTTTTGAGTCGTGGCGCTGCTGGCTTGCTCACCTCAAGCCCGGGCGGGAACGTCCCGCGACTACAGGCGCGACGCCAGCGCTGCGATACGCTTAGAATGTCGGCGTGACGAATCCAATCAACGTTGGTCTTGTAGGTTTCGGTCTGGCCGGACAGGTTTTCCACGCGCCACTCATTCACGCCAATCCCAATCTGCGTCTCAGCCACATTCTCGTGCGCCGAGGCGACGAGGCGAAGAAGCGATATCCGGAAGCGAAGATTGTTCGCGATCTGGAATCGCTGCTCCGCGAGTCATCGGTGCACTTGATTGTGGTGGCGACACCGAACACCAGCCATCTGGAAATTGCCGCGCAGTCGTTGCAGGCGGGAAAGCACGTGGTCGTCGACAAGCCCTTCACGATCACCTCAACCGATGCCGATGAATTGATCGCGGTTTCGAAGAAAGTGGGGCGCGTGCTGAGCGTGTTCCAGAACCGGCGCTGGGACGGCGACTTCCTAACGCTGCGCCAGATTTTGGACCAAGAAGCCATTGGGCGCCTTGCGGAGTTGCACAGCCACTTCGATCGTTTCCGTCCTGGTGTTCGGCCAGATGCCTGGCGCGAACAGTCGGGGCCGGGATCAGGAGTCTTATATGACCTGGGATCCCACCTCATCGACCAGGCAGTGGTGCTCTTCGGGAATCCAACCGGAATTTACGCAGACCTCCGCATGCAGAGAGATGGAGCGGTCGCTGTCGACAACTTCGAAGTGCAACTGCAATATCCGAACTTGAAAGTCACGCTGCATGCGGGGTCGCTGGTGTGCGAGCCGAGTCCGCGCTTCCTGTTATGTGGAACGAAGGGCAGCTATCAGAAATTTGGACTTGATCCGCAGGAAGATGCGCTGAAGCTTGGAGGAATTCCGAGCGGCCCAGGCTGGGGCGAAGAACCCAGCGCCGCGTGGGGAACGGTTTCGCAGTGCAACGGAGAGTTAAGCGCAACAAAGTACCGCACGCTCGCAGGAGACTACCCGGCGTACTACACGAACGTGTATCACGCGATCTCCGGACGGGAAGAACTCGTGGTGAAGCCGGAGCAGTCGCGCCATGTGATTCGGCTCATCGAACTTGCTGAGCGGAGTGCGCAAGAAGGACGCGTCGTCTCTTGCGGCTAGAAACCTTAACCACAGAGGGCTCAGAGAGGCACGGAGGAATCGATCCTCTGTGTAACTCTGTACCCTCGGCGGCGAACGGTTAGTTTCGACACTTCGTCCCTAGCCCAGGATTTCAGCGCGAACGTTCTTCAACACGTATGCCGCGCGCTCGACCCCCACTTCGCCGGACAGGATTGGGTCTTCGTTCTCGATGCTGAACATGCCTTCAAAGTCCACATCCATGTAAGCCTGCAGGATCGTCTTCCATTGCCCGGCGCTGTGGCCGTAGCCGACCGCGCGGAATGTTTCCGAGGCTTCCGGCAGATCTTCTTTCTCAAAGGCAAAGTTCAGCACTCCGTAGCGATTCACGTTCTCGGGATAGAACGTGGTGTCTTTCATGTGCGCGTGGAAGAGTGCGCCGTTTTTGCCGAGCAGGTGGATCACTTCGACTGGATCGCATCCTTGCCAGAACAGGTGGCTCAGGTCGCAATTGCCGCCGATTTCTTCGCCGACAGCTTCGCGCAGGCGCAGCAACGTCTTGGGGTTGTACACCACGAAATTCGGATGCATTTCAAAAGCGAGTTTCTTGATGCCATGCTGGCGTGCGAATTTCGCCGCCTCTTTCCAGTAGGGAATGACCTTTTCTTTCCACTGCCAGTCGAGCATCTGTCCGTACTCGGGTGGCCATCGATACGTCACCCAGTTCGGCATCGTGTCGGTCGGGGTGCCGCCGGGGCAGCCTGAAAAACCGACAATCACGGGAATTTCAAGACGCTCAGCGAGCAGAACCGTGTGCCGGAAAGATTCGGCATCGGTGGCAGCGTGCTTGGGGTCGGGGTGAATCGGGTTACCGTGGCAGCTGAAGGCTCCGATGCGGATGCTCTTATCCTCAAATTTCTTCTTCCAGGCTTTGGCTTTGCCCGCGTCAGCGAGCAGGTCCGCTACCGGACAGTGCGCGGAATTCGGGTAGCCGCCGGTGCCGATCTCCATCGCTTCCAGCCCGAGCGCTGAGACCTTGTCGAGCATCTCGTCGAGCGAGAGGTTGGGATACGCCGGGTCAAAAACTCCGATCGGGATTTTCTTCTTCTTGTGCGGTGTCTCTTCTGCGGGGGAACTGGATGCGGCCGCGGCCTCGCCTTTCATCGCTGGAACCGAACCCACAACCGCAGCAGCCGCCATTGCGGCGCTTGCTGACCCAAGAAATCCGCGCCGGCTCAATTCCGACGCCGCTGTCTTCCCCATGCCGAATCGCCCTCCCTATCGCCAACCAATGTCAATTGTTTTTACAAAATTCGGACATTTTGTTTGGCGGTGTCGGCGATTATACGCATTCGGTGGCGTGCCGCCGGGTGAAACGATGGTTCTTGATTTGCCACTATCGAATTCAGAGGGCAAACCTTGACTTTCGGAGGGGGCAAGGGCACAATTCCTAGGCCGTGTAGCGGATAGCAAAGAGCTCAAACACGGCTTCTGACGGGCGCTTTCGGCAACGGACTCGCGCAGCTCTATCATCTGTCCGAAAATAGACCCACTCGCGTTTCACTCGATCGTCTGGGTGTTTGTGATTCCCCCATCACAGGATCCGACGAAGGCTATTTATTGACCCGTCGCTAAGCATCAGGTTGGCTGATTCTAATTTCCCCCAGGGTTCGAGCTTTCTCGGAGGACAGCTCTATGGCATTTCCAGGTTCCTTTTGTGCGCGTGAGAAAACGATGAGCACGAACAGTATCGTGCTCGCAATGATCTTGGTGGTGGCGGCGACGACGCCGCTGCTTTCGCAGAATCCGTCGTTCAGCGATTTCAGCTCGACTGCGAATCTGCAATTGAACGGTTCGGCCGCGAAGGTGAACAACATACTGCAACTGAATCCTTCGTTGCAAAACCAGGCAGGCTCGGCTTGGTATACTTTGCTGCAGCCAGTCGCCGGTGGCTTCTCGACAACCTTCTCGTTCAAGATTACGAACCCATCGAATCCCACCGCGGACGGAATTGCCTTTGTGGTCCAGAATTCCGGCGCTGGCCTGCAGGCTCTGGGTGACGGGGGCGGCGGTATCGGTTACCAGGGGATCCCGAACAGCCTCGCCGTCGAATTCGATACTTATGCGAACCCGACTGATCCTGAATGGGACGGGTCGGGAAGCGCGCCTGCGAATCACATCGCGATTCAAAGCTGCGGTACCGCTACCAATTCGGCGGATCACACGCTTTGCGAATTGAACCTTGCGACGTCGCCTGTGCAGCTTGCCAACGGTGCTACGCACACCGTGCGCATCGACTACGTGACGAATGTGGCGCCACCCGAGAATTGCGGAGAGTTCTGCCCGACTTCGTTCATGCAGGTGACGATCGACGGTCACGCGGTATTCGAATCCAACGGAGTGCCCGTCGATTTGAGCTCGCTGCTGACCTTGGCAAATCCTTCAGATCAGGTCGCTGACAGCGCCTATGTCGGCTTCACGGGCGCGACCGGTTTCTTCCAGGAAGAGAACGACATCCTGAGCTGGACCTTTACGCCACACAGCGGGCAGACGATTACGCAGACCAATCTGCCTCCGAATCAATTCACGACCTTCAACTTCGGCAGCTACCTGTACAAGGTGCAGCCGGATGTGGGGATCGATACGCTGTCGGTCACGGAAGTGCCGACGGATCCGGGTTCGTTCAACGCGGGGCCGAACTTCCCCGGTGCTCAGTGCATCGTTTACGACAGCACTGGTGGAAAGTGCATCGAGTTCCACGCTCAGTGCACGGGAGCAACTTGCGGCAACGTTAACTACCAGGTTGTGACCAGCTACGACGTGCCCTCCGGACCGCCGATCACGAACCCCGGGTTCCTGAAGGCGACGGGCCAGGATTGCGTGCCGGGAATCGCGTTTGACTCGAACATCATCACTTCGTTCCTGCAGACACGAACCGATCCCACCACTAAGGGTTCAAGCCGGCCCAGCTTCTCTTGTTTCGTGGCTGTTCAAAACGTCACCTACTTGCCAGCTGATCTGGATATCGTGAACCTGGCGAGCTCGAAAGTGAAGCAGGGAGCGAACCTGACGTACGTGGCAACCACCACGAACTTCGGTCCATCGAGCGCACAGGGCGTGGCGATCACGAATACGATTCCAGCCAATACGATGTACGTCGCGTCCTCGCTCTGCTCTCTGACTAATGGATGCTCGAGTACTCCGTGCACGTTTGCTGCGGGTACGGCAAGCTGCAGCGTCGGAAGCATGGATAAGTTCGGGCTGGAGTTCATGGTGGTGACTGTGAAGGTGAATCCAACCGTAATTCCTGGAACGGTTCTTACCGACAGGGCTGCGATTAGCGCATTCAACCCTGATCCAGATCGGGTCCCGGATCGATCATGGACAACGAAGACGACGGTAACGAGGTAGACCGACTCATTCGGATACGAACTTCCCCCATCCTGCATTCGCGGGATGGGGATTTTTCTTTGACTTGTATTGATCGGTGCGTGATTACTCGAGGCTGCAGAGCGTAGTCATTGGGCTGCGGTGATGAAGTTCGAGACCAGATCGCCGACATGGGTCCAGACTTTTTCTGTCGGGATGCGCTGACGGCTAAAGTGAGTGGATACCACTCCTATCAAATTTCCAGAAAAGTCGATTAAGGGCGTGGATGCAAACGGACTCGAATCAGGTTTTCCCTGTATTGTCGGATTCCCTACACACCCTTTTACATTTATCTAAACAAACGCAGGTGCCGGTCCGTGACCTCGCGTGGAAACCCCGGGGATCCATTCCAAATGACTAAGCGTGTACTGATCGCAGATGACAACGGAGCCATGCGTCGAGCGATCCGATCTTTTCTGGAACAGCAGCCGGGAATTGAAATCTGTGCACAGACAGCTAAGGGGCTTGAAACCGTGCACGCGGCAGTTGCTCTTCGGCCTGATCTGCTAATTCTGGATCTTCGGATGCCGGAATTAAACGGAGTTGAAATTGCCAGCCTTCTGAAGAAGAACCTGCCAGACTCCAAAATCATATTGTTCACGATGTACCAGGACGCTTTGCACAAGGGCCTGGCGAATGCGATTGGCGCCAGCGTGGTTGTACCCAAAGCCGAAGGGCTATCGGTTCTGGCGCGTGAGGTTCGCGCGTTGCTGGGCATGCCGAAGGAAAACGAGAATAAGACAGCCTCTGAGGACAGGGGGATACCCTCAAAGGTGCCCTCAGATCTGCTGATGACGGCTTTGCGAGACAGCGAAGAACGCTTCCGATCAACTTTTGAGCAGAGCGCTGTCGGGTTGGCGTTGGTCGCCAGGGACGGACGCTGGCTGCGGGTCAACAGAAAGTTCTGCGAGATCATTGGGTATAGCCACAGCGAACTGCATAACATGACCGAGCAAGACATCGCTCATCCCGACGACCACGAGCTGGATCTGGCGCAGATGAAGAGGATCGAGGCCGGAGAAATCAAAAGCTACTCGATGGAGAAGCGCTACGTTCGAAGGGATGGCCAGATTGCTTCGCTTCATCTAACCGTCAATGCTGTAAAGAACGAAGGAGGCAAGCTTAAGTATTGCGTGCGCGTCATGGAAGAGGGGAAGCACCGGACGAATGCGCAGGCGATGATGGCGCAAACACTTTCGCCGGGAAGAGTCGCTTCCAGTCATCTGGAGCTGATGTCGAAACGCTGGTCGGCGCCGCTGACGCACTGCAGCCGCGATTTACGTTATCTGTGGGTGAATCAGCAATATGCCGACTGGCTCCATAAGCCCGTCGACAGGATCATAGGACGTCCAATACGGGATGTTATCGGGAAACTGGCTTTTGACACTCTTCTGCCCCGTTTCGAGCAAGTACTGGGCGGAGAAGATGTCGCCTACGAGGCGGAGGCGACCTACGAAGAGATCGGCCCGCGGCACATAGCAGCCGGCTACAAGCCGACCCTCGGTTCCGATGGAAGAACCGAGGGCTGGGTGGCGCTGGTAGAGGACATTACCGCGCCAAAGAAACCGGGTGATTCTGTTGCTGAATCGAAGTGACGGAGACGTAGAACCACTACTTGCGAGCATTCTTGCTGGATTCCGTATACATCGCGCTCAGATCGGAGCGCTGTAAAACCTTCTCGGCACCTTTTTGCTTTGACATCGGTTCAAGCAAGCGCACAACCTGACCGTACTGATCCTGGGCGTCAGCGGACTTGCCGGATGCGCGCGCAATCGTGGCCAGAAGGAAGTGAGCTTTCGCTGACAGCGGCTGCAGCCCCAACTTGTCGGAACGCAACAGAATCTGCTCCAGTGCCGGCTTGGCGTGTGCGTAGTCTTTCATCTGCACCATGGCTTCGGCCATCAGCAGCGAGCATTGCACGGCCATATATTTCAGGCCGAGAGTCTCGGCTTTCTCAGAGAGCGGACGAAGGGTCGCGATAGCTTCCCGTCCGCGGCCTTCCTGAATGGCGAGTTTCGCCAGGTTTAGCTTCGCGATCAACTTCTTGTCGGTTTCGGTCGTGCGCGCGGCAGCTTGGTCGGCTTTTTCGTACAGGCCCTTAGCAGTCTTGTAGTCGCCGTGAACAAATGCCGCGTCTCCTTGATATCCCAGAGCCTGCGCCGTCATGCCATCATTTTTCAGTTCGCGCGAGAGACTCAGCGCGTCTTCGAGATATTTCGCTGCCTCGTCGCCGCGGCTGGCCTCGATCAGAACGTCCCCGTAGCCGCTTAAAATTTCGGCCATCCAGAACGTGCGGTCCTTGATTTCATTGAAAGTCTTCAAGGCTTCGGCCTTGGAGTTGAGTGCGGCGTCGAAGCGGCCCTGGTTCTGGAAGATCGTACCCAGACTGTAAGACTCGATCGCGCCCCCGCGCGGATCGCCGATGGTGCGCCGTAGATCAAGCGCTCGCAGATACTGGGTAACCGCCTGGTCGAACTGTCCCATTTTCGCGGAGGTTTCGGCAATGTTGTGCACGCTCTCCACGATGTCGGCAGGCGCTTGCGCCTTCTCGCGCAATTGCAGAGCCTGCTGGAAGTAAGTGAGGGCGTCTTCGTAGTCGCCCTTGGCGAAGCGGGCATTGCCGATGTTGTTCAGGCAGATCGCCTGCATGCCTTCGTCGCCGATTTCGCGCTCAATCTGCAGGGACTGCTTGTAGTAATCGAGGGCTTTATCGTGATCACCTTTGTCGTCGTAGACATTCCCGAGGTCGAGCAGGGTTCCACCGACGCCACGCTTGTCGCCGATTTCGCGGCGGAGGTCGAGTGCCTCGCTGTAGCTGGATAGTGCGGTTTTGGTGTCGCCAGCCAGGGCGCTGACCTTGCCGATTTCATTGAGGCTGGCTGCCATGCCGCGTTTCTGCCCGATCTTGCGCCGAATCGTCAGCGCTTCCTTCAGATTTTGCAGAGCCTCGTCGGTCTTGTTGATGATCTTGTAGCCCACTCCGATGGCATGCAGCGCAGCGGCGTTCTGTTCCTGATTGTCGTTCTGGACGGCCAGACTCCGCGCCCGTTCGAAATAGTCGATGCCGTTCTGCGCATTTCCATTCATGACTTCGACGCGCCCGAGCGCCAGCAGGGCGTCGGCGGATTTGGGATCGCGTTGCAGAACGAAGGCATACCGCTCTTTGGCTTTGTCGAGAACGATGTTCGCTTCGTACAGACCGCCCAGCGCCATCTCGATGTCGAGATCCTCAGGCGAACCCTTGGCGAGATTCTCGTAGTATTCAATCGCCTTCTCGTTGTCGTGCGTGACACGCGCTCGGTTGGCGAGGATCAGGTAACGCTCGCGGGACGACAAGTTATTGCTGAGATCGACGGCCTTGCGAGACGACTCGTCGGCGTCATTGTCGTAACCCAACGCGGATTGGGCCGCGCTGAGCTTCGAAAACGCCATGGCGAATTGCGGGTCGAGCGTGGTGGCCGATTGGAGCGGCTTGATCGCCTCCAGCGGCTTGCCCTGTCGCATCAACTCAACGCCCTGCGTATAGTTGCGCAGCGCTTCCACCGACGTCGTGGAAGGCTTGAACGATTGCGCTTGCAGTTCCTTGAGCAGGTCGGAAGACAGCGCCAGGCTTTTGCGAATCGAGTCTGCCAGCGTATCGATCGCCGCCGGAAGCCCTTTCTCGCTAGTCTCGGCTTTGAGAGACGTGGTCTTCCCGCTGGTGAGGTTCTGGATGTTGGCATCGATGCGAATCTGATCGCCGAACTTCGCGTACTGACCCCAGATGACGGTATCGGCGTTGCTGGAGTCGCCCACGCGGCGCAGGATCGTGGGATCCACGACGGTGTCAGCGCCAATCCGCAGATCGTGCAATACCTGGTGCAAGCGATCGGGCGAGACCATACGCAAGTGCGCGGACTGGCCGACGTCAGAGCTGAGCATGTCAGCCAGAGTGGTGCCGTACCAGTCGAGCGATGGATCCTGGGACGCGTTGCGGAAGGGAAGAATCGCCAGCGCGACTTCTGGCTTGCCTCCGGCTGACGGAAGCTTGGCGGCGCTGCGCAATTTGTCCCGGAACAAGAAGCCGACGACGGCCAAGATCAGTACCGCCGCAATACCCCCGATCCATTGCCAGGGAACAGTCTGTCCCCACGGCTTCACACTTTCAAAGGCGATGGCTCCGGCGGCGCGTTTCCCATGCCATGCGTCCAGATCCGCCAGCAGATGCTTGGATGATTGGTAGCGGTTGGCCGGGTCGCGCTCCAGGCACTTGCTGACGATGTTGCTGAGGTTTTGGGGAAACGACGCGTCGTGCTCGGAAATCGGCTTGGCCCGTTCCTGCGTGCGGCGGATCAGGCTGGCCAACGCGCTGTCGGCGTGATACGGCATCTGGCCGGTGAGCAACTCGTAAAAGATCAGCCCGGCACTGAATATGTCCGATCGCTGGTCCAGTTCCTTCGCCAGCGCCTGCTCGGGCGACATGTATTCCATGGTCCCGACCAGTGCACCGGTTTGAGTCATGCCGTCGCCTTCGAAGGTGCGCGCGAGCCCGAAATCCATCACCAGCACGCGACCCGAGGCGTCCTGCATTACGTTCTGCGGTTTCAGATCGCGGTGAATGACGCCTACGCTGTGGGCCGCATCGAGCGCCAGGCAAACCTGCTCCATGATCGCGACGGCTTCTTCGGGCGGGAACTTCTTGCGCTGGTGAATCAACGTGCGCAGGTCATGGCCCTCGATGTACTCCATGGTGATGAACTTGACGCCATCACCTTCGCCCAGGTCGTAGATGCGAATGACGTTGCGATGCGTTACGCGCTGCGACAGGCGTAGTTCCTGCTTGAAGCGGTCAATGATTGCGGGATTCTTCGCGAGGTCGGGCCGAATGACCTTGAGGGCGACCATGCGATCGAGTTCCAGATCACGCGCCTTGTACACCGCGCCCATGCCGCCCTGACCGAGCGTCTGCAGAATTTCGTACCGACCCGCCAGGATCGTTCCATGCTCCAGTTCCGATTGCGGCTGGCGGACGGCCCGCGTCGGCGCACCACCGCGCGGCGGGGGAGAAACTCCATCCGCCAAAGTGGGACTGTCGGAAGGGGATGCGCTGGAGAGGGGCAGGATCGTAGGCGCGTCGGGCCCGAAACCTTCAGGGGCAAGCGTGGGCGCATCCGAAGGGGGCGGTAGGTCTGACGAATTGCTTTCCGGAGCGCTCGAAGGGGAGCGCACCGCTGCGCCGGCATCACCCTGCGTCGGTGAATCCTGATCGTGCCGGAATCGACCGTGATCTCCCATGGGTCCTGATGGCGAAGGGAAGCGAAAAATCTCTCGCACAAAGGGGGGAACCTGGGCTGGCTGATCCCCCCTCAGCCGCCTCGCGAGAAGCTAAAGTATATACCCGCGTTTAGGGCCCTGTCAGGGCAAGTCGCTATCCAGCGGGTACCAGTCAGACTCCCCTCGGACGCGCATTAAAACGAGCTTTGGCACGGTATTTCTGAATAGTGCGGCGGGCCGTGCCAGTGTTTCATTCGCCCCCGCGAACTTGTCAGGACGGTCGATTTCAGGACGCCCAAGCACTGTGACGGTTTATCCACAGCCTTGAACCACTGGCGGCACTTCTGTCGCACGCATGGTGCATTTACTTTTTCCGGACGCCACGAGCACGCGGAGAAAAAGAAAGACATGTACCTAGGTTGGGCGACAGCACAAAAAGCGACATTCCTTTCCCTGCAGAGCGCGGTGTTCTGCGCGGAATGCGAAATGATCAGCGAAAACAACACTCCCCATTGCCTGGCCTGCGGAAGCAAAGCGATGCTCAGCCTGTCGCGTCTGCTGGGTGGATCCCTGAGAGGGCAGGAGACGGCGCATCTGATCGCCGACGTGGAACTCGACCGCCTGGTACGCGATCTGCTTCGCTCTGTGCCGGAGCCGGTTCAATTCCCCGAGAAGAAGCCGGCTGCCTCGGTGGCGATGCATTCCGGTCGACATCATCTGCGAACCGTCGGCATGTCAGAGGCATGGCAACCACACGAAGATCGGATTGATCCCGAGTCTTTCATTCACCCGGGAGATCTGAACCTGGAGCCGGGCATCAACATCATCGCCGAGCGCGCTCAGTCACTGACGGGCGCGACCGGGGCGGCCATCGCGTTGCGTGCGGGAGCCGAAATCGTTTGCCGCGCGCGCAGCGGACGCACAGCCCCCGACCTCGGGGTGCATCTGCAGACCGACTCCGGCCTTTCGGCGGAATGCGTCCGCACGGGAGAGATCCTGCTCTGCCACGATGCGGAATCGAATCCACGGGTGGACCTGGCAAGCTGCCGGCGGCTGGGCGCGAGGTCGATCCTGGTGGCGCCGCTGCGTCACTTCCGCAAAACGCTGGGTTTGTTTGAAGTGCTTTCGGCCACGCCGTACGCGTTCGATGCGCGCGACGTGGCGACCATGCAGTTGCTGTCGAGCGTGATGGTTGCGGCCATGACGCGCTTATCGTCGATCGGTCCGCAACGGAGGAAGTGGCCGGCCTAGCCGTTGACCGCTAATTTTTCCCAAGCCCACGCCCACGCTTCACGCCGTGGGCTTTGTTCTTTTCCGGCTGCGAATGTCAGAGTCGAGGTAGGGTAACCTGTCCCTGTTCATTACTTTGACACTTTTTGCCCCATGTCCTTCCGAGTGTGACGGGAATTACTTTCTTTCTCCGACGATCAAGGTAATATTAAGTTTCCATAACGGACATGGAACCAAACGGGCCTCAGACCGCGTCCTCAAACCGGCAACTGAAGCCACTTCCGCGTCGCCGCCAGTTCGTCCGACAGCGGGTGCATTCTCCCGCGTATGCCAGCCTCAACGGAACTTCCGATGACATGGTGCTCGACCTGAGCGAAGTGCTCGATATCAGCGAGCACGGCGCCGCAATTCAAACATCTTCAACCTGGAGCGCGAACCGGGTCGTGAGCCTGTGTCTCGATCTTTCCGAGACCGAGACCTACCTGCAGACCAGCGGCCAGATTATCTGGGCAGACCGTAAGGGCCGGATCGGCGTGCGGTTCCGCGAAATGCCACCGGATTCCCGCCGCAAGCTGCAAGAATGGCTGTTCCTGAACGCCATGGTGGGCGCGGCGAATTATGTGGCTCGACATGGCGAGCCGAAGAGCAAAATCAACCGTTGGAATGCTCCGTCTCAGGTGCAATCTTCTCCTCCTTCGGTCGTGGAGGAGACGCGCGCGGACTACACCAGCACCCTCGCCGCGCTGGCCGCGGTGCAGCGCGAGGTGGAAGCGCATGGTGCGAATTTGACTGGAGCTCTGCAACTCATCGCCGAACGATGCTGCACCTTTACCCGAGCCAACGGCGCCGCGATTGCGCTCTTAGAGAACGGGGAGATGCTTTGCCGCGCTAGCTCCGGCGATGCGCCTCCTGTAGGGGCGACGCTCGAAATCGGCTCGGGTTTTTCGGGATATTGCGCGCGCACCGGCTTCCTGCAACGTTGTGACGATACCGAAACGGATCCGCGCGTGGACCGGGAGAGTTGCCGCCTGCTAGGTGTGCGCTCGATCATCGCGGTGCCCATTCGTATGGGCAACTCCGTCGTGGGGCTGCTGGAAGTTTTCTCGTCGAAGCCGCGCGCCTTTAATGAGCGTGATGGAACCGTCTTGCAGCGGCTTGCCGATACTGTGCTCGCCGCAAACAACCGTGCGACTCGTACGCGGTTGGCTTCGGTTGCGCCGCAGCCGCGTGTAACTCCACCCAAACGGACTTCTCAGAACTCGATTCAGAACTCGATTACACTCGGGCCGCCGGCGGACGGACCGATGAAGTCGTACCCGTTTTCGTCGGCTCTCGAAGAGGAGGAGGAAGGGCAGGGCTTCCGCTTTCCGCAGAGGCACCTGGTCTTGCTGGTGGTGGCAGCATCTTCGATCGTGATGGTGCTTGGATACCTGCTGGCGCCATGGGTGGCCGAACGCTTCCATCCCCGAAAAGAAAACACCGTGGAAGCTGCACGTCCCCCCGTGGTCGCAGCCGCCGCGCCCAGCATGAGCGCCACCGGCCAGCCTCGTGATCTCTCTGAAGTGCGCAAGCGCGCCGAACTCGGCGATCCTTACGAACAGGTAGCGTTGGCTACTCGCTACGCTACGGGCGAAGACGTCCCACAGGATTACTCGAGCGCCTTGCGCTGGTTTCTGAAAGCTGCCGAGCAGGGGCACGTCGGCGCACAGGATACTTTGGGCGCCTACTACTACCTCGGGCGCGGTGCCACGAAGGACATCACCCGGGCCTATTTCTGGTCGGTCCTGGCTCGCGCGGCCGGGAAGTCAGCCAGCAAAGACCGCGTTGCTTTTATGAGCTCGCAGCTGACACGCGCCCAGGCACAAGCGATCCAAAGAGAAGCGAACAGCTTTCTCAAGCAGCATCCTCCGCTGATGAGCAGCGACTCTGCCTACTAAGCGGCTTCCCTGTTTGATCTTCGAACTTCATTGCACTTTGATCTGCTTACTTCAGTAAAATAGACGTGAGGCTCCAGCTGTGCCGACCCTTCGTGATCTCGTCAACGAACACGTTCGCGAGGGGGAGCTGTATGAGAAGATCGATCGCGATCGCGTCCGCTGCTTTGCCTGTGGGCACTGCTGCCCGATCCCTGAAGGCCAGCCCGGGGTGTGCAAAGTCCGCTTCAACCGCGGCGGGACGTTGTATGTCCCGTGGGGCTACGTTGGCGGTGTGCAATGCGATCCCATTGAGAAGAAGCCCTTCTTTCACGCCTATCCGGGCGCGCTCGCTTACAGCTTCGGCATGTTGGGCTGCGACCTGCACTGCGCCTATTGTCAGAATTGGGTAACGTCGCAGGCGCTGCGCGATCCGCAGGCCATCTCGCCTCCGCTCGAAGCCTCGCCCGAAGCATTAGTACAGGATGCGCTCCGGCAGGGAGCGCAGGTGCTCGTCAGCACCTACAACGAGCCGTTGATCACGGCCGAGTGGGCGGTTGCGATTCTTAAGGAAGCGAAGGCTGCCGGCCTCGTCACGGGATTCGTTTCCAACGGCAACGGTACGCCGCAGGTCCTCGAATATCTGCGGCCCTGGCTGGACCTCTACAAAGTCGATCTGAAGAGCTTCAACGATCGGCACTATCGGGAACTGGGCGGACGCTTGCAGCCAATCCTCGATACGATCCGCAGCCTGCACGGAATGGGCTTGTGGCTGGAGATCGTGACGCTGTTGATTCCCGGCTTCAACGACTCTGACGACGAACTGCAAAGGCTTACGGATTTTATTGCCGGAGTGTCGGTCGACATTCCATGGCACGTCACGGCGTTTCACAAGGATTACAAGATGACCGATCCCGGCGAAACGCGGCCCGAGGACCTCCTGCGCGCGGCGGAGATTGGCGCTCGCTCCGGGCTTCGTTATGTATACGCCGGCAATCTTCCCGGATACGTTGGCCACCTCGAAGACACACGCTGTACGCGTTGTTCGTCGACGCTGATTGAACGGTACTCCTACCGCATTAAGGCATACCGCATCACCTCGGAAGGGAAGTGTCCGAAGTGCGGAGAAGCCGTGCCCGGGCGATGGGCTGCGAAGTTCGGGGGGCAGGCCACCAGTCATCCTTTCTTGCCGCATCGCGCGTCGGGTTTGGTTACAATCGCAAATCGACGCTAATCCCGAAATGCCAACCCGTGAGTGGATGAGAAAACTGAGCCTCATCGCGGTGTCGCTGTGCATGCTGACGGCGTGCTCGCCGCGGGATTTTCTCACGCGCAGGCTCGCCTCCACGCTCATTGCGGGTTCCGAGGGATTCAGCCAGCAGCAGCAGTTCTGGCTACGCATCGGGCCGGTCTCGGGCAAGGATTTCTCTTCTCCGCAATACACGGTGCTGCAGCATCACGGATGGATTGTCGGCGCGCCGACGCCGTGCCCTCCGCAGGTCACACCGCCTCCATGCTATGAGGTCGCGCTGACGCCTGCCGGCGTGGACACTTTTCACGATCTGATCCGCGGCACCGAGACGGGCAAGGAGTACTTCAGCATTCCAACGGCGCGGCGCGAACTTGTGTCCGTGACCGGCATCAGCAAGAGCGACAATCTGGCGGATGTGGACTTCACCTGGAAGTGGGTGCCGCTCAACGAAGTGGGATCGGCGCTCAACGTAGGTGGATTGCAATACAAATCGACCGTGTCGATGAAGCACTACGACGATGGCTGGCGCATGATCGAAGGCGCATCCAAGGCGAACCAGTCACTGGAAGATTCGCTCAAGAATGCCGATCCGGTGCAGTGAGATGCCGCGCCAGGTTTGACTCCCGATCACATTGCCTTCCTTCATTGATTTGCGCGTCCAGCCCCGCCAGTGATATCTCTCTATGCGACTTCTCCTATGACCAAACCACGCCTGCTGTGCGCTCTCCTGCTTGTCCTTGGATGTTTCGCCTTCGCCGCCGACAAACCGAAAATCACGCTCGACGAGTTCTTCAATTACGTTGAGTTCAGCGCTGTCCAGATGTCGCCCGACGGAAACGCCGTGGTGATTGCTGCTGAGCGCGCCGACTGGGATCGCGAAATCTTCCAGACCGACCTGTGGCTCTATCGCGAAGGAGCGGAGGGCGGCTTGCGTAAGCTCACCCAGTCCGGCCACGATTCTTCGCCGCACTGGTCACCTGACGGCAAGTGGATCGCGTTCCTCTCCGAGCGCCATTTTGGCGGCAAGGGCCGCGACGATGCCGACGAGGGCGACGACACCAAGGATGAAGCGGACAAGTCCGTGAGCCAGGTCTATCTGATCCGCCCGGACGGCGGCGAGGCCTTCCCGATCACCTCGGGTGAGGAAGAAGTGCATGCCTTTGCCTGGGCGCCTGATTCCAAGAGCATCTACTTCGCCACGCGCATTCCGTGGGACAAGAAACAGCGCGATGCGTATCGCAAGACCTGGAAAGACACGGTGCAGTACCGGGCTGGCGAGCGCGGCGATGTGATCTACAGCCTCAATCTCGCGGAAGCTCTCGAGAAGCACGCCGCCAGCGGTATAACCGAGACACCGAAGGCGCAGAAGGAGGCAGGAACTACCGCTTCTGCTCGGCAGATTAGCAGCACGCCTTGGCGTGTGGAGCAAATTGCTGTCGCCACTGATGGGCGCCGCCTCGCTTTCGTGACGACATCGGTATCGGAGCGGCAGGAAAAAGTGGAGGAATTCGAAATCTATTCCGTCGACCTGGGCGCGACATCGGGAGAAGTGAAGCCCAAGCAACTGACTCACAACGAAGCGTTCGAGCAGGATCTCACCTGGTCCAACGACAACCGGCACGTGTTCTTTCGCGTAGGGCAAGGTTCGGTGGAAGGGAAGTATCGCGACTACCAGGAACGCTTGTACTGGGTCGACGCAGACACGGCTGAGGTGCAACGTTGGGCCGCGGAATTCGAAGGCTCGGTCGGCCCGCACGCCTTGCTGAGTGACGGCCGCATCCTTTCAGCCGCGCGCATGGGGACCGAGGTGCAGCTGTACTCGCAGGAAAATCCCAAAGCTGCTATCCAGAAGAACGCGGGATGGAAGGGCACGTACGCACATGTCTCAACGGCAAAGAACTCGCCGCGCGTGGCGTACGTGTATTCGGCGCTCGATAAACCGATGGAGGTCTACATCGCCGACGGCGTCGACAAGCTGGAACAGGCCCGTGCCATAACAGCCTTTAACAAAGCTTTCACCGAGCGCGACCTGCCGCAGGGGAAGCCCTTTCAGTGGACCTCTGACGATGGAACAAAAGTAGAAGGCATGTTGATGTATCCGCCAGGAGAGTTCGAAGCGAAGAATCTGCCCATGCTGACTTTGATCCACGGCGGCCCGGCAGACGCCGATGGCAACCACTTCGAAGCCGACTGGTACCAGTGGGATCGGCTGGCTGCAACGAATGGATGGCTGGTGTTCGAGCCGAATTATCGTGGCTCGACCGGCTATGGCGATAAGTTTCTGATCGGCATCGTGCCAGAAATCGTTTCGCGCCCGGGTAAGGACATTCTTACGGGCGTTGACGCGCTCGTGAAAGCCGGGATCGCTGATCCGAATCGCCTGACGGTGGGCGGCTACAGCTACGGCGGCTACATGACGAACTGGCTGATCACGCAGACCGATCGCTTCAAGGCGGCCGTGACCGGAGCAGGCGCCGTCGAGCACGCGGGCAACTGGGGTAATGACGATATGACAGTGGATGACGCTTACTTTCTCGGAGGCCGTCCGTGGGAAGCCGCCAAGCGATACGTCGACGAAGGCGCGCTGTTCCAGATGCACAAGGTGCGCACGCCCACGCATCTGGTGGCCGGCGGCAGCGACATTCGCGTGGCCGTGTCAGAAGACTATCTTCTGGATCATGCGCTGCATTCGCTTGGCATTCCAAGCACCCTCTTAGTTTTCCCGGGCGAAGGTCATTCACTTGCGAAGAATCCGTGGCACGGGAAGATCAAGGTGAGGGAAGAGTTGAAGTGGCTGCAGAAGTATGGCGGCGTGGGGGAAGCAGATCTGAATGCGGCTGAATAGAACTCGAGTGCGGATTCTGTGAGGCTATTGTCCAGCTGACTGCGTGCCCGCCGAGGCCATCTTTACGCGACGCGAGGCGGTCGCGAAGTGCTCGATGCCCTTGTACAGGGCTTCGGCGATCTGTTCACGATAAGTTGCGCTGCGCAGTCGCTGTTCATCAGCCGGACTGCTGACAAAAGAAATTTCTGCCAGGATCGAAGGCATCTCGGTTCCGGTCAGAACTACGAACGACGCTTCGCGCACGCCGCGATTGCGAATCGCGGAATTTCCCGACGCCAGCGTTCCATGCAGCGCCTGCTGTACGGCGGCCGCAAGTTTCTTAGACTCATCTACTTTCTCTTTCAACGCCCGCCCGGAGAGCTTGGCCTGGGTGACGGCCGTCGCGGTGGCGTTCTCGCGATATTCAATTTCGCGCGCTTCCGGCGGCGAGAAGAAACTCGAGTAATACGTCTCAACCCCGCGTGCCGTGGCCAGGCTACTGTAATTGGCGTGCACCGAGATGAACAGATCCGCCTGCGCGCGATTGGCAATTTCAGCGCGCTGCTCGAGCGCAACATAGTTATCGTCCTTGCGCGTGTAGATCACTTCGCAACCCAGTCGGTTCGTGAGCAGAATGCCAAGGCTCTGGGCAACGTCGAGCACGAGATTTTTCTCCAGCAAACCTTCGCGGCCGACGGTGCCCAGGTCCCATCCGCCATGTCCTGCGTCAATTACGACGCGAAGCTTTTGTGCGTGCGCGCGGAGTTGATCTTCGGGAACCGGAGGAGCGGCCAGGGGCGATGATGGAGGACTCACTTCCGGCTGAGTTTGCGCGGGAGCCACGCTCGGACTCGTCTTCGGTTCCGGCTTCACAGCTTCGGGGCTGCGTACTTCGATGGTCAGGCGGTTGGGGTTTTCCTGCAGGGTGTCCCAGAAATTCGAACCCGCCTTCGTTTCAAGCACGACGCGCGTGACATTGTCCGAAGGCTGCGCGACCCGAATGCGGCTGATCAGTCCGTCATTCACTTCGGTGATCTGGCCGTTCATCCCGGGAGCGAGCGACGTGTTCAGCAGATCGAAGTAGACACGCTCCGGGTTGGGCAGGTGGTTCTTGCGATACTGCACCGGCGCTTTGAGATCGATGACGACCGTGCTCACGCCATTGGCATTGAAATGGCGGACGCCCGTCACAATGGCGCGGCCGGAAGCGGGAACTTTCTCCATTGGCACCGGAATGGGCGGCGCCGGCAAGGCCGCCGCGCTCGCGGCGGAATTGTCGCTGGGAGCGACTGCCTGATTTTCAGCGCGAGCGCTCACCCTGGCTGCATCGGCGCTGACGGCGGGTGTGGTCCGGCGGAACTTTACCCACAGTCCGCCCGCCAGCAGCAATCCCAAGAGCGCGATGCCTGCGATGACAGCTTTGAATCGCCCGCTCGTCCCGGTGTCCTGATAGAGGTCTGGGGAAATATCATCTTTGGAAAATTCGAGCGGGACATGATCGGCAGGATGTCCTGCCGATGCAGGCTGCGCTGGAGTCAGCGGAATCTGCCGCAGGGTATTCAACTCCACCGAGCGCAATTCGGCGGCGGCCACTCTTGCCGCGCGCACGATGCGGTCTTCGTCTTCCGGCTTCAATGCCGCGAGAATCAGTTCCGCGAGCAAATTCAAACTGCGTACATCGCTGTCGTCAAAAGCGAAAGGCTCAGTGGAAAAGGCTTCAAGAAGTCCGACGACGCTTTCCTGCCCGAGCAATGGCACCGCAACCATGGAACGCGTGCCTAGTCGCCGGCAGGCCTCGATGTTTACGCGCGAATCCTTTTCAGCGTCATCGCAGCGCACGATTCTTCCGGTGCGAAAGCATGTTCCAGAAAATCCTGCCTTCGCATCCAAGCGCACGCCGCGGTCGGGTGCCATGCTTCCGGCCGATGCGCGGCAGATGATCTCATCGCCTTCCGCCAGCGCGATCGCGATGCCGTCTGCACCCGTGATGGCTTGCGCGCGTTCGGCTACGAGTTGCAGAACTTCATCAAGAACAAACTGTTCGTATTCCCAGCCCTGATCAGCAAGTTGCGCGCTTGCGGAGTGCGCGCGCGAATCGTCAGCGCGCCGCCGTCGAATCTGATCATGCAGAGTGGAGAACGCCAGCAAAGCCTGTAGCGCTTCCCGTTGGTCGGGTGGCGCACCGGTCGACGCAGCATCCGGCGCAACCATAGTGCCAATGGTTAACGTCGGGTCCGTGTTTGACGGATTCGTCGCCATGCAGGGATCTGCGGAGAAAGCTTGCGCTCTTGCCAGCCAGTGTGTTCGAAGCGCAACCCCTTGTCAATGAGACGGTTGTCCCATTACCAAAGAATGGCCGACTTAGGGTTTTATCCGCATTACACAGGTTGTCACTGGTAAGTTATCGGGCTTTTCTGCGGGTTGCAATGTCTACAGATACACTAGAGTAACATCGGGTTTTCGGGGATTCAGCGAAGCCAAAACGTTCCCAAAATGGAATAGTTAAATTGCTTACTTTCAATCTGTTAAATTGCCACTTCTCAAGTGGGTTCTGAAAGATGGAAGACGTCAAGCGTGGAGGCTGACGCTGCCAAGGCCTCGATCCAAAGTTGGAGACGGACGTCAGTTCACTCGCTCCGCCGTAACACTTGAAGGCAAACCGATCAGATTCCGCCCAACCCCGGATGAGCACATTCGCATCGGCGGGCCGTTCTTCGACGTTCTCCGTGGAGAGTACGTAATCGAGCCGCCTCCCAATGGCAAGACACGGCTGCACCTGTTGAGTCAGCATCGCGTTTCCACCGATTTGAACTGGTACGCACGGTTCTGGACCGACGGAGTGATGTCCGGTGTGCAGGAAACCATCCTGACGGTTATCCAAAAGCGGTGCGAAGCGCAGGCACACGAAGGTACTTAGGCGGCCTCAAAGTGAATGGCGCCCTCAACGGGAATCCAAGGGTGCGCTATCCCCCCATCGTGCGATTGCCGTGAGCCCAGATTCGGCATATTCTGAAAAGTAGTCCCGAAGGTTTGTGGTGGAAAAAGAGCAGTCCCAAGACCCGAATCCGAAAAAACCCAAGCGTTCCCGTTGGTTATGGCCCATGGGCTTGTTGGCGACCGGTATGGCCGGCGCGGCCGTGGTTCTGCGCGGCTGCTGGCACAGCAAGATGAGCTGGCCCGTCCGCTCCCAGGGAGTCGCCTACCAGGTCTGCACCGGCTGCGGCATCAAGCGGTTGTTCGATGAAGATGCCTTCACCGGCTACGGTCCGTACAGCTACGACGTTCAACGTTTACTTGCGTACGATCAGGCCAGGCGATTGAAAAATCAGCCTCAAGCGACGCCTGACGAACACCGCACCGCCTCCTAAAAAAATTCCCGGCCGGTCCGAACCATCCGCGCTACTGCAGGGTTCATAGTCTTCGAGGCTAAGATTCCCCCATGCAGTCTTTTTCTGGAATGGCTGCTTCGCCCGCCCTTGAGGCGCCAGCCGCCAATGAGCGCTACCACTACCGCCACCCGATTCACTCGCTGGTCTACGTGACCCTGGATGAGGGAAATGGGGGCATCATTCGCAATCTCAGCCAGAGCGGGGCAGCGATCCAGGCCGTGGGACCACTGCGCCTCGGGCAGTCGGTGCGGATGCGTTTTGACCTGCTCAACCCGCGCACCCGTTTCGACGTGAACGCTGTGGTGAGCTGGGCAAATCCTTCAGGGCAAGCAGGCGTGCGCTTTGTCGATATTTCGCGCCAGGCTGCCCGCCAATTGAATGACTGGGTCTTCGCGAACCTGATGCGGGGAGTGGCGCAGGCAGCGCCAGTTTTCCCCCGTCCCGGCGAAGTTGATGACCTGATTCTTTCCGCGCCAGCGCGTCCGGCAATTCGCGTAGGTCTCGCGGCACCGCGCGCAACGACGTTGCCCGAAACGCACGCCATCTCATTGCCGTGGTGCCCGGTGCCCATGACGTCTGCCACGCTGGCGAAAGTCATGGATTCGCTGATCCTGATTTCCGCAACCCTGATGTTCTTCTGCACATTCGTCGCTGTGGCCCGGGAGATTCCCGCATGGCCCATGACCGTGCTGGTAGGCATCGGTGTATGCGGATTCTTCACCTCGCTGTACTTGTATCTGGGTGCGTGGCTGGGCTGCGGAACACCCGGATCGCAACTGGCTCGAGTCGCAGTACGGGAGGCGCAAGGCGATCCTGCCGAAAAGCGGGCGCGCTTTCGCTGAAATGTTTGAGTATTTTTGAGCGGTGGAGCGACAGGCGTCCCCGCCCGTCGGGGTGTGAGATTCTTTCAGGCTTCCGCCTGAATCCCTTTGTTCGAGGCTAGTTGGCGAAGTACTGCTGCGCGAGCCAGATTTGCAGGCTGCGTTGCAGGCGATCGGGCAAGTCGAGGAAGCGAATGCCAGCGTTCCCCTGCTGATCCGTCCACGCAATTTCGCCCCGCGCCTTCACCGTGTACCGTGTGCCCGGCAGCTTGAACGAAAGCTGCAATGGCTGGCGAACATCGAGGTCGCGGTCCACGCGCACACCGATTCCACCCTGGCTCAGATTCAGCAAGTCCGCTTGCAGCTTTTTTTGCGGACCGCAAAGCAGAGATACCGGAACATCGATGGACTGGCGGTGATAGCGCAGCCGGCCATCGAGAATGAGGTTGCGCGCCGCGGAGAGTGTGCGCACGGCTTGCTCGACGGAAATCGGTTTTTCAAAACTGAAAAGCGCGCCAGTGGAATCGATATCATGGCGCTGGCGAGGTCTGCTCATAACCACGAGCGGAGTGCGGACGGGAAAGTGGGAATCTCGCTGCAGGTGGCGAAGGAACTGATCTGTGCCGCTCAGGTCGCAATCGACGATCAACGCATCGACCTTCGACTTGGCAAGCTTGGCTTGCGCCCGTTCGGGATGCGACTCGACATCGCACGTGATCTGAAGTCCACCGAGGATACATTCCAAAACGCTGACTTCTTGAAAGTCCCGCGAAACCACCATCGATGAAAGTCCCATGCAGGTACTCTATGCGCCGAGGTAATGGCTCCCTAGATCACGAAGGTAATGGGAAGAAGGTGGGGATGCCGATTTCGATAACTACTCGATCTGCGAGCGGCACATTTCCGATGTCGAGATTGTGTGGCGACACGCCACTCAAGGGACCCGCCGCCTCCAACGCGCGCTGGCAATTTGTTCTACGATCTTAGGGACGTGAAGATCGGATGGAGTCAACATCCCGTCCCTCCGTCTCTCGGATAGGAATGACTATGTCGCAGCGATTGCCATCTTTATTTATCGGCCACGGAAATCCCATGAACGCTTTGCTGACCAACCCGGTCACCGAGCGCTGGGCTTCGCTGGGGAGAACCTTACCCCGGCCGAAGGCCATCCTTGCCGTGTCGGCGCACTGGTACATTCAGGATGCCGCCGTGACCGTCAGCACGTCTCCGAAAACCATTCATGACTTCGGCGGCTTTCCGCCGGAGTTGTTTCAGGTGCAGTATCCAGCCCCGGGCGATCCCGATCTCGCGGCTCGCGTGCAGCATCTTCTGGCCCCGTTGCCCGTGCGGCGCGACGATCGCTGGGGACTCGACCACGGCACCTGGTCGGTTCTCTGCCACGTGTATCCACAGGCGGATATTCCGGTGGTGCAACTCAGCATCGACGAGACCCAGCCCCCATCGTTCCATCATGAAATCGGACAGCGCCTCGCGCCGCTCCGCGAAGAGGACGTCCTGATACTAGGCAGCGGAAACATCGTTCACAACCTGCATGCCTACGCCTGGGGACGCCATGTGCAGGAGCCATACGACTGGGCGACCCGCTTCGAGCAGAGGGTCCGTGAACTGATGCTCGCCGAAGACTACTCCCCGCTGCTGCATTATGAAACCAAGCTTGGCAGGGAGGCCGAACTCGCCATTCCCACTCCTGACCACTATCTGCCTCTGCTCTATGTGCTGGGCACGCGTGCGCCGTCCGAGGCGCTGTCGTTTCCGGTGGAAGGCGTGGACGGCGGCTCAGTGTCGATGCTGGCGGTGCAGGTGGGATGACTGTGATCGTTTCCTTGGCCAAGGCTTGATCAATCTACTCTCGGCATTGTCGGTCGTGTCGACACTCATCTCACTTTTTCGTACGCGCCAACGGATATCACGCTTTTGCCTGGGGACGGTCGCGACTTCGTTGTGATGGTCATTCTGAGGCCATCGGGCGAGACGACACGCCGGCTGGTGGCAATCAACTGAGTACCCCTCATGTACGACGCCACGACCGTGCGCGAATCGATTCGCTTCAGCGACACAGGGAGCAGAAATCCGCGGTCCCCCATGACCGCTGCCTGCTTGCCGTTGTAGTCGGCCACGTACTGGGCCTGGGTCGTCGCACCGTTGGCATAGGTCGCGTTCGAATGATAGTGAATACCGCGCGCTGCCGCCGTCATCTCGATTGTCATTTGCTTGGGGCAAGTGCCTGCCGGATAGACGGAGCGCTGCACGTTGAGTTTCCACTCGCCGAGAAACGGATCCGTTGATGCCGTGGCACGCGTCGCAATGAGTGCTATGACGATGAGGCAGCTGCGGAGCGTGGTTGTCGCCGCCACATGTCGATGTTTCAAACTCTCGTTCTTCATGAAGACCTCCTGTTTAGCGCTCAAAATGCGTCGGCTTTTTATCGAAATCGATCATGAGAAGGGGCTGCCCTCATGAGCAGCCCCTTCCGATTACAAAGACCGCAGGAAATCCAACACGGCTTGCTTGTCGGATTCCGAGAGATCGTTAAACCGTTCGACCACTCCGTTCGCTTCCGAAGGGCCGTAGGTGTACGAGCGATAATCCTTCGACGGATTGTCGCCGCCATCGGAAAAGCGTCGTGAGGCGTGATCCTGAATGGCGACATTCAGATCACTGGTTCGGCCGTCATGTAAGAAGAACAGCCGCGTTCCGAGTCCCCACAGCGGAGTCGTGCGGAACTCGTCGGGTCCGGCATTGCCCTGCACGATGTTGTCGGCGAGAGTCGCACCCATGTGGTGAACCAGCAAATCTGAAAAGAGATTCACGTCTTGTCCGCGCAAGGCAACCGAGTGAGGACCGATTTCCTCAGAAGGATTTGCAGGCGTGGCCGTGCCAGGTGTCTTGAACGCCGGGGTATGGCAAAGAGCGCATCCGACGGCGGCGAAGACGTCCTTGCCATGCTGCGCACTGGCGGATAAGGGCGCCGGTTGCGGTGCGTCCACAAAGCGCATGAACTCGGTGAACATCAGCCATGCCGGCATGATCTTCAACGGATTGTTGTAGAGCGTGGAGTCGGTGCGCGGCACGTCAAACGGTTCGTAGACCGTGCTGCACGTGGGATCCTCGCTGCGGCCGATCGGGAAGGCATCGTTGCTGATGCCCATCTCCACGTTGTAGGCCTCTCCCGCGAAGATGGTGATCGAACCATTCTGCGCCTTCCATCCGAAACGGCTGATGGTGCCGTTGTTTGGAACCATGTTGGGATGGCCCGCGATGCCGAGTTCTCTCTTCTGTTCGCGATTCGCCGCCATGTTCGCGCGAATTGCGCTGTCTTGAATGCTTTCGATCAAGCCCAGGCCGAACAATTGCAGCGGAATACGGAATGAGATGTTGCGATCCCGCGTGGCCTTCGCGAAGTCTGGCTGTTGGAGCGTACACCCGGGCGCGTCGGAACGACCTTGCATCGTGAACAGGCTGTGTACACCGCCGTCGCGCGTTCCGTCTGCGTTGTACTTAAAACGCACTTCGCGAAACGCTCCCGCAGGCGCTTCAAAAGGCGGCACGACGTTGGTGCCACCCAGTCGATGCGCAATTTTGTCGGCCGGGTTATGCGCGGGCGAACTTCCTCCGATGGCTGGTTGCGAATGGCAGATGAAGCATTGGTCAGCATTGAAGACCGGACTCATACCTGCGGAGTTCACCAGCGACGTGGGAGAGAAAGGGTTGTTCGGATCGGGATCCGACGGAAGTACATTTTGCGGCTGTTGCACGCATGTGTCGCAAGAACCTTCCAGCTCTGAAACCCGCAACAGGCTTTCATTGAACAGCGCCGTTTCGTTGTCATTCAAACCGGGAACCGGAACTGGAATCGCGGTTGCAGGATTCGGTCGCGGACCCGGATCTTTGGCTTTGAACCACGAGTGCTCGTTTTGCGCCAGCATGGCCGAAGTGCCCACGGCAACCATCACCAATGCCCAAGCGGCAAAACTCTTGGTCACGTAGATTTGTCGTTTCATCTTACCCAACCTCCTTGAGACGGATTTGTAGCGGGAGCGGTGTCCGGGGCGCGGGGGGAAGTGCGGGCCGTCTCTGGGTTGGGTATCTCTGAATCCGGTCTGTCCAGTGAAAGGCCGTCCCCGGTTTTTGGCTCTTCATCTTTAATTGCGAAAAAGAAACCCCAAAAAGGTCCAAGAAAAAATCTGTACAAAGATTCGTCTGCTTGAGGGAGAGCACGTCCGCGGTTATTGACGAAAGCGTCCGCCGGACGCTATCTTTGCGGCAATCTGGTCGTGAATGCGTGGGGCGTGTGTCGGAACTGCCAAGTCAACCGGTTACCGAATTACTCGTTCGTTGGCGGGCGGGAGACCAGGATGCCCTCCGGCGCCTGATCCCTCTTGTTTATCAAGAATTGCGCGACATCGCGCGACGCCAGTTGCGGGCCGAACGACCCGGTCATACGCTGCAGAGCGCCGCTCTGGTCCATGAGGCGTATCTGCGTCTGGTTGACCAGCGACCGTTCGAAACCCACGACCGCGCGCACTTCCTGGCGGTGGCCTCCCGGCTGATGCGGCAAGTGCTGGTGGATCACGCGCGCCATCACGGGGCAGCCAAGCGCGGAGCCGATCAGCGTGTCGAACTCGATGTTGGCGTCGATCTCCCACACGTCCCGCAGGTCGAGATGGTTGCCCTGGACGATGCTTTGAAAGCGCTGGCGAAGCTCGACGAGCAGCAGGCGCAAATCGTCGAACTGCGCTTTTTCGGAGGGCTCGCCATCGAAGAGATCGCTGAAGTTCTCGGCAGCTCACGCTCTACCGTCAAACGCGAATGGAATATTGCCAAAGCATGGCTGTCGAGAGAAATGCAGCGAGGCCGGGATGGATCCGCAGCAACAGTGGCAAAGGATTAAGGAGATCGTCGGCACCGCACTGGAGCGAGAGGCTGCCTCTCGTGCCGAATATCTCAATCACGCTTGCGGGCACGATCCGGCGCTGCGCGCAGAGGTAGAATCGCTGCTATCCGCGCATGCCCGCGCCGATGCTCTCTCGGAACACCCCCTGGCCACTGCTTTGCTCGATGTAGTTCCCCCCCCTAGGACCATCGGCCCTTACCTCTTGATTCACGAGATCGCCGTCGGCGGCATGGGGCAGGTGTGGTTGGCCGAGCAGACTGAGCCCGTACGGCGGCGAGTGGCACTCAAGCTCATTCGGCCCGGCGTCTCCAGCGCAACCCTCCTCCGGCGTTTTGATGCCGAGCGCCAGTCGCTCGCCATCATGGATCATCCCGCCATCGCCAAGGTGTTCGACGCGGGCGCCACTGCAAACGGCCAGCCGTACTTTGTGATGGAGTACGTAGACGGCTTGCCCATCACAGATTATTGCGATCAGAACAAACTTTCTATCCCGGCCCGCCTGCGACTCTTCCAGCAGGTTTGTGAAGGCGTTCAGCACGCCCATCAAAAAGCCATCATTCATCGCGACCTGAAGCCCTCCAATATTCTGGTAGCCGAAGTCGACGGCAAACCCACACCGCGCATTATCGATTTCGGCCTGGCCAAGGCGATTGCACCTACTGAGCCGGGAGAGACTCTATTCACACGGCTTGGCGATTTCCTGGGCACGCCCGGATATATGAGCCCAGAGCAAGCAAGCTCGTCCGCGCAAGACATCGACACACGTACGGACATCTATTCCCTAGGAGTGATTCTTTACGAGTTGCTTACCGGGTATTTGCCGCTGGATACGGCATCCTGGAAGAACCAGCCGATTGATGAAGCGCTCCGCCGTTTGCGAGAAAACGATCCGGAACGCCCCAGCACAAAGGTCAGTAGCAATCGCGAGACTTCGACCGCGCGTGCCACCGCTCGAGCGACAGAACCCGGCCCATTGGTCAGCACGCTGCGCGGCGATCTCGACTGGATCACCCTGAAGGCGCTGGAAAAGGATCGGGCGCGCCGCTATGGCACTGCGTCCGAACTGGCGGCCGATATCGGACGTTATCTGGAACACCGCCCCGTAATCGCGCGGCCTGCGAGTGCGGGTTATCGCTTGCAGAAGTACGTCAGGCGAAACCGCGCGGCTGTAGCCATCATTGGCGCAACTGTGGCGGTGCTGATTGCCTTCGCCGTGATGCAGACGGTGGAACTTCGCAGAATCACTCGGGAGCGTGATCGCGCAGACCGGGTCACCAAGTTCATGACCAACATGTTCAAGGTGTCGGATCCGAACGAAGCTCGCGGCAACACCGTCACGGCGAGAGAGATCCTCGACAAATCTTCCAAAGAGATCGATGCCGGGCTCGCGCATGACCCGGAACTCCAGATTCAATTGCTGAACACCATGGGGGATGTGTACGTCGGACTGGGATTATTTTCGCGAGCGCAGTCGATGTATGAAAACGCGATAGCCACCGGCCGGCGCTCCGGGGAATTAACAAATCCAGCCACCCTCAACGCAATGTCAGGGTTGGCTTCCGTCTTGCGAAGACTAGGGAAATATCCGGAAGCGGAAAATCAATTGCGGGAAATCGTTGCCGTTCAGCGCCGCGTCTTAGGCCCGAACGATGAGGCGACGCTTCGATCGTTACGGCTCCTGGGCTCCACGCTGAAAGGTGAGGGTAAGTTGCAGGAGGCAGAAACCATCGAACGCCAGGTCATTGCAGCCGATCAAGGCAGTCTGGGACGAACGCACATGGAGACCCTGCTTTCGATCAACGAGCTTGGCAACATTCTCGACCGCGAAGGTCGAATGGCGGACGCCGAGAATTTGTATCGACAGGCTCTGGAGATCGCACGGCAAAGCCTTGGCCCTGACCACCCGCAAACGTTGGTGATTGCTTCGAGCCTGGCCGGGGTCATTGGAGAACAGGATCGCCTGGACGAGGCGGAAAAGCTGGAGCGTGAGATTCTGGCAGCGCGGTTACGCCTGCTCGGACCAGACCATCCCGATACCCTGTTGGTCGAACACAACTTGGCTAATAATCTTGATTACGGCGGACAATACGCCGAGGCAGAGAAGTTGTATCGGCAAACACTAGAGGGGCAACGGCGCGTGTTGGGCCCGGAAGCCGCCGAGACACTCAAGACCATGCACAATCTGGCTGCCACCATGGGCAGAGAAGGGAAAAGGGGCGAAGCTGAAAAACTGCAGCGGGAAACTCTCGAGCTGCGTCGCCGACGTTTGGGTCCCGACCACCCGGACACTTTGGATACGCTGGGCGAACTGGCCATGACGCTTTCGCATGAGAAGCGGTTCGATGAGGCGGGGAAATTGCTCTCGGTGCTGGCCGAAGTTGCGAAACAACCGCAAGAACCAGAAAAAGCAGCCAGCGCATCTTACTACCTCGGCTGTGGAGCTGCCATTGCTGGTCGGAATGACGAGGCCGTGAAGTATTTGCGCCAATCGATCGACCAAGGATTCACGGATATCAGTTACATGCAGAAGGACGAGGACTTGAAGAATTTGCACAACGATCCGCGCTTTGCGGCACTGATTCAGGAAGCGAATACGCGACTCGCCGCTGCGGATCGAAGCAAGTAATCAGTTTCTTACCGTTGGCAGTGTGCGAGTCGAAGGCGACGACGGCTCAATCGGCCACGCACCAGCGGTGACGCTCATCGATCCTTAGCAAACGTTACATCCCGCCCGCCGCCAGCGCCGTGCCCACTCCCACCAGAATCCCCAGTGCCATTACCGCGCCGAACACTCGCGCGGCCGTCTTCCACGACATGGTGCGCCCGACGATCAGCATGGGGTACACACTGAAAGCGCCGAGTGTGCACAACAGGGTGACCACGTAGGGTAGCGGCACGCCGCGCGACATCAGGATGAAGGCGGCGGCTACGTCAAACGCCATCGGCACCGGAAGAAACGCACCCGCCAGCCCCACCAGCACGATCCCGATGAGACTGACGTGCGTTGGAATCGCCTGCGATGGGATCAGTTCGGCGACGATCGCTCCGAGGAGAGCGGCAAGGATCATAAAAGGGATGGTCGTCGCGGCGAGGCGCAGAAGATTCTTTACATACTGCCTGACGGTTCCGGTTGCTGGGACGAGCCATCCCGGCAATGGAACCTGGCATTGCACGTCCACAGCTTTCGTCTGGCCCACAAGCCACGGTGCCAGGGCAATCAGAAGCAGCGGCACTGCCACGCGGAGCAAGGCGACGCCGGGCGGAAACAGCGCGAATACCATGGTCAGAACCACGACGTTCAGCATCGGGGACGAGATCATGGTGGCGAGCACCGTGACGGAACTTGCTCCGCCTTCGTACATGCTCTGGCCGATCGGTGCAACGCAATTTGCACACACTCCCAGCGGTACGCCCGTGATTGCGCCCAGCGCCGCGTTGGCCGCCGCGCTCTGGAATCGGCGGCGCGGTAACAGAGGCAGCAGCGTCAGTACGGCCGCGCCGAAGAACAGGCTGAACGTCATGCCGATGCGGTTCGTCCACATCCAGTTGATGGTGGTGTGCTCGATGCGCGTGGCCAGCGGCATGGTGGGCGCGACCGGCATCTTGGCATCGAAGCTCAGCACGCCGCTGGTCTTGATGGCTGCGCCGCTATGCAATTTCTTGAGGAGCGCGGGATAGCGCGAATCGATCCAGAAATAAGAAGCGATGCCCAGCGCCAGCAACGTGGCGATCACGATCGGAACGCGAAGCGACTTGCGATCCGATGCAGTAGCGGCGAGAGAATTTGCGGCAACGCTAGAAGCCATAGCCACCCCATAGCTAAGGTCAACGACAAGTGCTGGAAAGGTATGGAACGGCTGGTCCGCGGGCAATAGTGCAAAACCACTACGGCGAGAAGAGGGTCGTACTGCACGAAATGGAATCAGGACTCTACGCCGGCGGCGTGTGCTTGGTGTACTTCGCCTTGTCGAACTCGATCACCAGCGCCACCCGACCTTCGGGATTGCGAAACGGAAAAGGCTTGCCCGTGTACTCCTGCGAGATCGAGTCCATGTAGCGGAAGTCACGATCCGGCCGCCGTTCCAACACGAGTCCCCGCAGTTGCACTTCTTCGTATGGATTGTGCAGGTCAATTATCGAGATCGCTACCCGTGCGTCTCTAAGCGTGTTGCGCGCCTTGAGTGAACTTTCGCCTGTACCAATCAGAACGCTGTTGTCCTTGCGTCCGACCCATACCGGCACGCTCTGCGGCGAGCCGTCGCTCGTGAGAGTAGCGAGGTGCGCGAAATTAGGGCGGTCAATGAGAGATTTGATGTCGTTGGAAAGCTCGATGCCCATGTGTGCTGTCCTTCCTGGTGACGAATGATATCTGGATCGGTAGTTCCAGGCGTTGTGAGCGTGGTTGGAGTAGTAGAGAAGAGACCAACGGCGATCTAAACTCTCGGACTCGCGTTCGCTACAGCTTTGTTTGCGGCACGGAGAAAATGAATTCCTACCCACGTTCCGATTGCTTCGGTAATCATCAATCCATAGGCGGTCAGAATAAATGTAGTTCCCCACGAGCCAGCGGGCTGCGAGTGCACGTGATCCGGGCCCTCTGCTAGGAAGTGATGGTAGAGGCCGAAGAGCAGGGAGGCGAGCATCGAGAACGTGAGAAGTCCAAGCCCGAAACGTTGCTTGCGGCTCCATACAAGCCCGGCCGCGAGCAGCGGCGCGACCACAATCACCAAGCCGACGAATACATTTCCCGTCGGAGGGAGACCAACCTGTAGTTCGTTGTGCGCGAGGCCATGGGCCAGCGTCACTAGCAGATGAATGATAACGATGACAGTCGCGTATTGGGCCGGCCGGTTTGTCATTTTGCAGTGACGTTAGCACGAATCGACATAGTCTGAGGCGTGCAGGATTACCACGAGCCGTTTCGAGATGACCGCGCTGAAGCCGCTCTGTTTTTCGATTGCTTACGGCGCGCCTGAAGGCGCGCCCTGATACGGAGCCCTCCCACTGCGCGCGGAATGCTCTCATCCCCTGACTAAGTCTCCGATTCCCGACGTAAGCTCCCACGCCTTCACAACTGAACGGTCTCAGGTGTTTCGCGTCGCGTGGATTTAGAATGTCCGCACATGAGCAACCAACAGACTGTTCTCATCACCGGAGCCTCTGCCGGACTAGGATTCGAATTTGCCCAGTTGTTTGCGCGGGATCATTTCAACCTGGTGCTGGTTGCACGCAGCGGACCGAAGCTCAATGAACTCGCGGAGCAACTGCGTCGCGACCACGACGTGCAGGTGAAGGTGATCCCACTCGATCTTGGACTGCCACAAGCCTCACAGAATCTGTTTGAAGAGACGCAGCGCGCCGGCATTCATGTCGATATCCTCGTCAACAACGCCGGGTACGGATTCTCGGGGGAGTTCGCCCAGATTCCGCTCGAAGAGTCTTACGGACAGATACAGCTCAACGTCATGGCGCTCACATTGCTTACGCGACTCTACCTCGGGCCGATGCTCGAGCGGCGCGGCGGCAAGATCATGAATGTCGCGTCGACCGCCGCCTTTCAGCCTGGGCCCCTCATGGCCGTCTACTATGCGACCAAGGCTTACGTGCTCTCGTTCTCCGAAGCGCTCGCCAACGAATTGCGCGCCAGCGGAGTAAAGGTGACCTGCTTCTGTCCGGGCGCCACGCTGACTGAATTTCAGAAGCGCGCGCAGACAGAAAATTCGCGGCTCTTCCAGTCGCTGCGTCCCATGGATGCGAAGACCGTTGCGGCTGACGGGTATCGTGCAGTAACGGAAGGAAAGACGTTGGCGATTTCAGGGCTGCGAAATTGGCTTGTGGCGGAGTCCGTTCGTTTTGCTCCGCGCAAGATGGTTACAGCGCTTTCGAGATGGGTGGCCGAGACGGTGCGGTAGCAGGGATCGGTGGATTGGTTGTGGACAAGGCTCGGGCAGCGGTGCTGATCGGATTGATGTCCCTGCCTCCCACCCTTCGAAAAGCGCGAAGGGTGGGGAAGCCGCGCAATTGTTTTGTCCCTTTTTTTCTTCTCTGTTTAGTCTCCACTTCTTCTAAAGTCTTGAGTCTGGCTTTTCATCACTCTTTTAAGCGATGAGGAGGGATCACTCCCGCTGCGGGTACGGCTCACGCATGCTATGAGCCCTGTATAACTCAGTAGCGGGTGAGTCGGCCTGCGCCGCGTCAGATGTCCGGCTTGGTCTGCCTGGGGTCCAAGTTACACGGTAAGGGTCCGCGCGGTTCTGCCTAGGACACACGGAACAGCGCCATCTCTGGCCTGATTTTAGAATAGCAATTTGGGTGGGGTGATTGTGTGACGTGG
>Ga0073909_10000022_pt1 | contig 65448 bp, 60 predicted proteins | sample Coa_R1_6_FD_66439 | JGI IMG/M metagenome (GOLD analysis project Ga0073909, IMG submission 66439) | Surface soil microbial communities from Centralia Pennsylvania, which are recovering from an underground coalmine fire. - Coalmine... | ecosystem: Environmental > Terrestrial > Soil > Unclassified... | reverse complement strand
ACCCCGCAAACGCCACGCCTGGGCCACCCCCGCCCAACGCCTCGATACCCTCCTGGCACAAGCAGAACCACCAGGTGTTGCACTAGCACCCTGAATCCGCCCTAGTCCGAGGACCCGATAATTTCGCGAGGTGGGAAGCTCAGGTGAGGCGCTGCTTGACCTCGTGGACGGAGGGGTTCGTGGCGGCGCTGCCATCGGGGAAGAGCAGCGTGGGCACGGTCTGGTTGCCCGCGTTGACCTCCATGACGAAGTCGGCTGCCTCCGGTCGCCGCTCGATGTCGACCTCGGTGAACGGGATCCCCTCGCGCTCCATCTGCGCCTTGAGCCGCCGGCAGTAGCCGCACCACGTGGTGGTGAACATCGTGACGGTGCCACGCGCTGGCGCCTTGATCGACACGGGGACTCCTTGGGAAACAATGGGTGCGTCAGCGTTCGACTGCTCACGACATGAACTGAGGGTTCCCGTGTCCAACCCGATGGGCGCAGTGATGATTCCCGGGCCCGGTCGGGACACGGACGGGGCCGCCGACGCGTCGGTCAAGGAGCCGTTGCGTCGCGTCCTCACCTGGTGGCTGGCGTCCAGGGTCCTGGTCCTCGGTCTCGTGGTCGCCTTTGCGGCGGCCGCCCGGATGCCGCTCGGGACGCACGCCCTGCGGGACGGGTCCTGGCTGCTCAACCGGTTCGCCTTCTGGGACAGCTACCACCTGGGCCGGATCGCGGAGCACGGCTACTTCGACGGGGGCAGAACCTGCTGTGAGCAGGCATTCCTTCCCGGCTACCCGTTCCTCGTCCGGGCCGTGAGCCCGCTCGTGCTCGGGCACACGATCGTCGCCGGGGTCCTGGTGTCCGTGCTCGCCTCGACCGTTGCGGCGTGGGCCCTGTGGGGCATCGTCCTCGACGCAGCGGGGCGGACCCCGGTGGGCCTGGCTCGTGCCCGCCGCGCGGTGCTGCTGTTGGCCGTCGCCCCGTTCGGCGTCTTCCTCGTCAGCTTCTTCAGCGAGTCCCTGTGGCTCGCCGGCGCACTCGTCGCCTGGTGGGCCGGGTCGCAACGGCGCTGGTGGGTGGCCGGGCTGGGCGCCGCCGTGGCCTGCGCGACCCGGATCAACGGCGTCTTCCTCGTCCTCGCCCTCGTGGTCATGTATGCCGTGCAGCTGCGCGCCGACCGCCGCCTCCGACCTCGGGTGGACGTCCTCGCCTTCGGTGTCCCGACAGCCGTGCTCGCTGCCTATGTCACGTATCTGCACGCGCAGACCGGATCGTGGACGGCGTACCGGGATGCGCAGGTCACCGGGTGGGGGCGCGGCTTCTCGTGGCCGTGGCAGTCGATCCCGCACCAGTGGGACTTCATCTGGGCCGCCCCGACGTCGTGGCTGTCGGTGTCGCGGGGCATCGACCTCGCCGTCGTCCTCGGCGGGCTGGTCCTCACGTGTGCCGTGCTCTGGATGCGCAGGTGGGCCGAGGCGGCATACCTCGTCCTCAGCGTCGGTGTCATCCTCACCTCGCCGACCTTCGGGTCGTCGGGCCGCTATGCGCTCACCTGGTTCCCGGCCTACCTCGTCCTGGCGGAGGTGTGGGAACGACCACGATGGAGGTGGCTGCCTCGCCTCGCCGTTGCGGTCGCTCTGCCCCTCGGCGCCGTCGTCCTCCTCTTCTTCGCGACCCGGCACTGGGTAGCTTGACCCGCCTCCCGGTCACTGGCCGGTCGGGGTGTCGGGGCCGGGTGAGAGGATCGGCGACGTCATGACCAAGCCCGCCCTGCCCGTCGCGCACCCCTCGGCCGACGCCGTCCTCGACGCGCTCGACCCAGAGCAGCGCGAGGTTGCCGCCCACCCGACCGGGCCGATGTGCGTACTGGCCGGGGCGGGGACGGGCAAGACCCGGGCCATCACCCACCGGATCGCCTTCGGCGTCCTCTCCGGTGCCTACCAGCCGCAGCGGGTCCTCGCGGTGACGTTCACCGCGCGGGCGGCCGGCGAGATGCGTACTCGCCTGCGGGACCTCGGCGTCGGTGGCGCGCAGGCCCGCACCTTCCATGCCGCGGCCCTGCGTCAGCTGCACTACTTCTGGCCGCAGGCGATCGGCGGAGCGGCCCCCGAGGTCATGCCGCAGAAGGCGTCGGCCGTGGCCGAGGCGTGCGGCCGGCTCCGGCTCCAGTTCGACCGCACCGGCATCCGCGACCTCGCCGCGGAGATCGAGTGGGCCAAGGTCTCGATGCTCACCCCCGATTCGTATGCCGCGGCGGCCCGGGCCGCGCGCCGGGAGCCGCCCGGGCTCGACGCGACGGCCATGGCTCGTCTCCTCGCGGCATACGAGGAGGTCAAGGGGGCGCGGCACGTCATCGACTTCGAGGACGTCCTCCTGCTCACGGTCGGCATCCTGGAGGAGCGCGACGACATCGCCCGTGCGGTGCACGACCAGTACCGGCACTTCGTCGTCGACGAGTACCAGGACGTCAACGCCCTCCAGCAGCGACTCCTCGACGCCTGGCTCGGCGGCCGCGAGGAGGTGTGCGTGGTCGGCGACCCGGCACAGACGATCTACTCCTTCACCGGCGCGTCACCGCGGCACCTCCTGGACTTTCCCTCCGCCCACAAGGGCGCCCGGACCGTCCGGCTCGTGCGCAACTACCGGAGCACGCCGGAGGTGGTCCGGCTCGCCAACCTGGTCCTCTCCGGCCCGAGCGGCTCCCGTCGCAGCGGAAGCGTCGAGCTGCAGAGCCAGCAGCCCCCGGGTGCCCAGCCGCGACTCACCGCCTATCCCGACGACCCGGCCGAGGCCGCCGGTGTGGCCGAGGCGGTCGCCCGGCTGGTCAGGGCAGGGCGGGCACCTGCCGAGGTCGCCGTCCTGTTCCGGACCAACGCCCAGAGCGAGGCCTTCGAGGACGCCCTCTCGGCGCGTGACATCCCCTACCTCGTCCGCGGCGGCGAGCGGTTCTTCGCCCGGCGTGAGGTCCGTGAGGCAGTCCTCCTCCTCCGTGGCCAGGCCCGCTCCGACGACGGGTCCCAGCCATTGCCCGACCTCGTGCGTGACGTACTCGTCGGGGCGGGCTGGACGCGTCAGGCACCGACCAGCGGTGGCGCCAGCCGCGAGCGATGGGAGTCGCTCGCCGCGCTCGCGGTGCTCGCCGACGACCTCGTCGCCGCGACCCCGGAGGCGCGGCTGCCCGACCTCGTCCGCGAGCTCGACGAACGGGCCGCGGCCCAGCACGCCCCGTCGGTCAACGGCGTGACGCTTGCCTCGCTGCACGCCGCCAAGGGGCTGGAGTGGCCGGTCGTCTTCCTCGCCGGCTGCTCCGACGGCCTCCTGCCGATCACCATGGCCGACACCGCCGAGACGATCGAGGAGGAGCGGCGCCTCCTCTATGTCGGCCTCACCCGCGCGCGCGACCAGCTCGAGATCTCGTATGCCGCGTCGCGGACCCCGGGCGGCCGGGCCACCCGCCGCCCGTCGCGCTTCCTCGACGGTGCCGCCGCAGTCCTCGGCGACGTCGCCCGTAGCAACCCGCGCAGTACCAAACGGGTGGGTGGTGCGACCGGTCCGGCGGGCGGGAGCAGCACGCCGCGCAAGCCCGTCGTGTGCCGCGTGTGCGGCGGCCCGCTCGGCGCCGCGAGCCAGGTCATCACCGGGCGCTGCGCCGCCTGTCCGCCCACCTATGACGAGCCGACGTTCGACCGGCTGAAGGCCTGGCGCCTCGCCGAGGCCCAGCGCGCCAAGGTCCCGGCATACGTCGTCTTCACCGACGCGACGCTCACCGCGATCGCCGAGCAGACCCCCTCCTCGATCCCGCAGCTGCTCTCGATCCGCGGAGTCGGGACCCACAAGGTCGACAAGTACGCCGCGCAGGTGTTGGTCCTCCTCGGCGGTGGATCGGTCGACGAGGCGCTCGAAATCAGTTCTGTCACAACGGAATCCGAAGAATAGCCGGTGTCCGCGGCAGTACCGCGAAAATTCTTCGATAAATAGTTTGCCCCGCCGCGACGGCGGCGCCTATCCTGAACGCACACCGGGATCCATCCCCGCGCACCCGGGCGCGACGAGCACAGACGAGGAGGGTTGGCCCTGATGGACAAGACCATGACGACGTGGAACACCGAGATCTTCGGTGCTCTTGCCATGTGCGCGCTGCCGACCCACTCCATCGTCGCCGCCGGCCGTGGCAAGACGCAGGGGATCACTGTGTCCGCCGCCAAGAGCGCTCTCGTCGACCCGGCATACGACGGTTCCGCCGTCGTCTTCGGCTTCGGTGACCGCCTCGGCCGGGCCGTCGACCCCACCCAGACCATCGATGTCGCGACTCCTCGCCTCCAGGGCTCACCCGTCTAGCACCACCAGACAGGGCCTACAGGCCGCGGATCCCGACATCGGGACCCGCGGCCTTTTTGTTGTCCGGCCGCCCGACCCCCAAGGCCACCACAGATGAACAGCACGTCAACGCACCGAACACCGGTCACCGCCCCACCAGGCACCGACCGCCGACACAAGGCCCCCACGAGGGGCAGGGACAAGGAGGTGAGCACCATGGCGCTAACCGAACTCATCGACGCAATCGCGCCGACCGAGGGTGACGAGCTGATTCCGTGCCGTGAGAACGACGCGGAGATCTGGTTCGCCGAGCTGCCGCAGGACGTCGAGTTCGCCAAGGCACTCTGCGGGACGTGCCCGGCCCGGTCTCAGTGCCTCGCCGGGGCGCTCGACCGCCGGGAGCCCTGGGGCGTCTGGGGCGGCGAGCTCTTCGTCGCCGGCGTGATCGTCGCCCGCAAGCGGCCCCGTGGCCGTCCGCGCAAGAACCCGGTCGCCGCCTAGGCGCCCGACCAGACCATGACCAACCTCTTGACCCAAGGAGTACCCGATGTACAACCGCAGGAAGCACAAGCTGCGGCGCATCGAGCACACCCGCGTCCAGCACGAGCAGCGCACGGCGCGCCAGGAACACCTGGAACGCCACGTGATGCAGATGCACCTGGCGCGGATCACTCGATGACCGCCGTCCACCACCCAGCAGGTTCCCCGACCCGCGTCAGCCCCCGAGCCGACGCGGGTCGGGTGCTTGGGCGGCGGTTCGCCATACAGTGATCGGTATGCCGCGCACGCCCGCCTCTCCCTCGATCCGGATCGCCCAGGACGCCCACGCCGACGAGGTCCTCAGCAGTGACCCGTTCGCCCTGCTCGTCGGCATGCTGCTCGACCAGCAGTACCCGATGGAGCATGCGTTCCGTGGACCGGCCAAGATCCTCGACCGCTTCGGGACCCTCGACCCCGCGGCCATCGCCGCCGCCGACCCCGAGGCGTTCGCGGACCTCGCCTCGACGCCGCCGGCGATCCACCGCTACGGCCGCTCGATGGGCGGTCGGGTCCAGCAGCTCGCCGCGACGGTCGTCGGGACCTACGGCGGCGACGCCGCGGCGATCTGGACCACGGCCTCCTCCACCGCTGATCTCCTCGCCCGGCTCAAGGCCCTGCCCGGCTACGGCGACCAGAAGGCCAGGATCTTCGCCGCCCTGCTCGGCAAGCGGCTGGGGGTGCAACCCAGTGGGTGGCGCGAGGCGATCGGACCGTATGCCGAGGAGGGCTCCTACCGCTCGGTGGCCGATGTCGTCGATGCCGAGTCCCTCGCCAAGGTCCGCGACTTCAAGAAGTCGGCGAAGGCGGCAGCCAAGGCAGCCGCTGCATCGTGAGCACCGAACCCGTTGCGCCGCAACCGAGCCCGGTCTGCGTGACCTGCGGCGGCATCCCGGCCAGTGCCGACGCTGCGGATCGCGCTCGGCTCACCTGGAGCCGGGGCACCGAGAACGGACGCGACGTCTGGACGTGCGACCGGTGCAGCCGCGAGCACCTGCGCAGCATCGAGGGCAAGCTCGACTCTGCCTGGTGGTGACCCCAGCGTCTGCGGATCTGAGGGTTCCCCCCGCACGGCGACGCAGACGCAAGCCGGGCGGCCTACCGTTGCGTCTGCGTCGGTGAGCGACGAGAGCCCTCAGATCCGCAGACGCAAGAGGTCAGGGGACAGGTGCCGGGAGGATCTCGGGGATCACGCCGGGCAGGCTGGCCAGGATGATGTCGCGGGCCCGGACCGTACCGCCGATCTGACACAGCACGCCGATGCCGCCGAGCCAGACCCGGTGGATGAGCACGTATGCCGGGGGCAGGTTGAGCTTGAGCCCGACGAGGAACTCCGGGCGCCGCATGTCCTGCAGGTTGGCCGCCATCCCACGCAGCCAGGGCCGGCTGAAGGTGAACTCCTCGTGCCGCAGCGGGTCGATGAAGGGGGAGAGGTAGCCGAGCAGTGCCTCGGGGTCGATGTGCACCGTGGGCTTGATGAAACCCTCGCGCCGTAGCCCGTCGGCCATCTCAGCGGCCTGCCCGGCCAACGCATAGGAGATGAAGGTGCCCATCTCCGGGGGCAGCCCATGGGGGAGCCGGTTGACCAGGCCGTAGTCGAGCACGGCCAGCCTGCCCTCCGGTGTGATCCGGAAGTTGCCCGGGTGCGGGTCGGCGTGGAGCAGCCGGGCGCGGGTGGGCGCCGTGAGGAGGAACTCCAGGTAGAGCTCGGCCGCCCGGTTGCGCTCGGCGGGGGTCCCGGAGGCGATGATCCGCGACAGCGGCGTCCCCTCCACCCATTCGGAGACGATGACGTGCTCGGAGTGGACGAGCACGTCGGGCACGGTGAAGTGCGCGTCACCGGCGAAGCCGCGGACGAAGGCACGCTGGTTCTTGGCCTCGAGGTCGTAGTCGAGCTCCTCGCCCATCCGGGACCGCAGCTCGTCGGTGATCGGCTTGATGTCCAGGCCGGGGATCCAGGCCGTCGCCACCCGGGCGACGCGGGCCAGCTGGGCCAGGTCGCTCATCAACGCCTCGCCCGCACCGGGGTACTGGACCTTGACGGCGACCTCCCGTCCGTCACGCCAGACGGCTCGGTGCACCTGCCCGATCGAGGCGGCCGCCGCCGGGGTGTCCTCGAACGACAGGAACTTGCTCGTCCGCCAGCGCGGCCCCAGCTCGGTGGCCAGGACGTTGTGCACGGCCCGGCTCGGCATCGGCGGGGCGGCCTCCTGGAGCTTGGTGAGGGTGGCCCGGTAGGGGCCGGCCAGCTCCTCGGGCATGGCCGCCTCCATGACCGAGAGCGCCTGCCCGACCTTCATCGCGCCACCCTTGAGCTCGCCGAGCACGGCGAACAGCTGGGCCGCGGTGCGGGCCTGCAGCTCGGCCGCGACGGCCTCGGCCGGCTTGCCGCCGAGCCGCTTGCCGATGCCCCACGCGGTCCGGCCCGCGAACCCGATCGGGAGCGCGGCCAGCTTGGCCGTGCGGATCACGGCTCCCCGCGGAAGGTCACTCACGCCGTCCATTGTCTCCCGAGCCGCTCCTCACCGGAGCGTCCCGCTCCGCAGCCGCACGCCGGGTGTGCCGACCACTGGCGCTGGACGACCCGCGGCCAGGGCAGGCCGACCTCGAGCGTCACCCCACCCGGGCACTGGCCCTGGAGTGCCGCAACGGTCACCGCCACCGCCAGACCGGTGGCCAGGGCGGCGAGAGTCGGCTCGCACGCGACCGCCTCCGGGGCGCCGACGGCCAGCCCCTCGAGCGCAGCCGGCCAGCCCGCGTCGCGGTCGGCCCGTTGTCGGTCGAGGCACTCCAGGCACGGCGACCGTCCGGGTGTGACCAACGGACCGAGGACCGCGCTGGCCTCGGCGATGGCGACGACCAGGTGTCGTATGCCGCGCGCCCGGAGCGGCTGGACCCGTCCCGGTGCGACCGGGGCGGGTCCCACGACCAGGACCAGGTCGGGGCGGGCACCGGTCGCGTCGGCGGCGTCGACGGCATACGGCCCGGACCGGATCGCGCCGACTCCGATGTCGGACAGCTGAGCGGCGAGCGCGCGGGCGACGGGGCCGGCGCCGTCGACGAGCACGACCCGCTGCCGCATCGCCGACGGCGGTGAGGGGTCGGTCACCAGGCCGGCCGCTCCGAGCAGGTCGAGCAGCTGCTCGGCCCGCGGCGAAACCAGGCCGGCGCGAGAGGGGTGGGCGGTGAGGTCGTCGCGGGTCGACCGGCCGTCGATCCGGGCGAGGAGCTGGACGTCGTCGTGGGTGAGGCCGTCCAGGACCAGCCCGCCCGATGCGTCGGTGCCGAGCTGGATTCCCCCATCGGGGCGCCGGCGAGGGGCATGCCCGGTGAGGAGGCGCGGTGCGGTCCGGGCTGCGGCGGGAGGTGGGTCGGCGTCCATCCCAGCACCTTGGCACAGTCTCCGGATCCGCCCGGCCGGTCATCCACAGGGGCCCTACCGGATCGATCCGGTAGGGCCCCTGGAGGTCGAGCTACGGCGGCAGGCGTCAGGCCTTGCCGAGGATGCGGTTGAGGTTCGTGCCGCACACGGGGCACTGACCCTTGGCCATCCGTCGGCCGTTCTCGGACACGACGACCTTCCCCTCGGCCTCGCGCTTCTCCTTGCACTTGACGCAGTAGAACTCGCCCTTGTAGGTCTCGTCAGCCATCTGGCTCTCCTTGTCGTTTCGGGCCGCGATCTGCGGCTGGACCACGGATCACCCTAGACCAGGCTGAGCACGAAATCGTGCAGGGCCGTGCTCAGCGTGCCCGGTCCGAGGTCCTGCCGAGGGCCCGCCGGGCTGCCTCGACGAGCGACCGCAGCGAGGTGTCGGTGGCCTCCGGAAGAGCAGCGACGGGCCACCACCGGACGTCGAGGGACTCCTCGCTGACGACGGGTTCGGAACCGGGTTCGGCCACCGCGACGAAGCGGATGTCCAGGTGCTCGCGGCACCGCCCGAAGTCGCCGACCAGGGCGTGCCGGTCGAGCTGGACCGGGCCGGGAAGCGGCACCAGGGCCGGCAGACCGGACTCCTCCCGAGCCTCCCGCCGGGCCGCGGCCCGGATGCCGGTGTCGGCCGGCTCGAGGTGGCCGCCGAACTGGAACCACTGGCGCGCCCGCCGGTGGTGGGTCAACAGCACCCGCTCGACATCGGGGTCGACGACCAGGCAGGACGCCGTGAAGTGCGCGGGTGGCCCGGCCTTCGCGACCGCGTCCGGGTGGGCCCGCAGGTGGGCGGCGTATGCCGTGCGCAGCCTCTGCTGGTCCGGCTCGGTGGGTGCGTAGGAGTCCAGGAGCGCTGACAGGTCGACGGCCAGGTGGTCGAAGCCGACCAACCGGGCGTCTGCGCTCACGCGCTCGGCTCGCTGCCGGACGGTCCGGTGGACGGGTGCCCGTCGTCGCCGCTGAGCAGAGCATCGAGGGCGGCGTCCATGTCGTCGGGGACGTCTCCGGCGGCGGCCCGGTCGACGTAGCCGAGGATGTCGTCGAGGTCTGCTGCCGACGGGGCCAGGTCGGGGTGGCGCCACACGGCGTCGCGCCCCTCGGAACCGAGCCGGTCCTCCAGTGCCTTGAACAGGTTGGCCGCATCGCGCAGCCGTCGGGGGCGCAGCTCCAGCCCGACGAGCGAGGCGAACGTCTTCTCGGCCGGACCGCCGGTCGCGCGTCGGCGGCGGACGGCCTCCCCGAGCGCGTCGGCGTGGGGGAGCTTGCCGGCGGTGGCCCGCTCGGTGACCACGTCGACCCAGCCCTCGACGAGGGCGAGCAGGGTCTCCAGCCGGCTCAGGGCGGCCCGCTGGGCGGGGCTCTGGTCGGGCGTGAAGAGGTTGTCCTGCAGCGCGTTCTGGAGCGAGGCCGGGTCGGACAGGTCGGCCCCGGCGAGCGAGGACTCGATGGCGTCGGTGTCGATCGTGATGTCGCCGGCGTAGTCACGGACCGCTGCCATGACCCCCGCGGCGAGCCACGGGACGGCGCCGAACAGGCGAGTGCGGGCCGACTCGCGCAGCGCGAGGTAGAGGCGCACCTCGTCGGTCGGGACGTCCAGTCCCTCGGCGAAGGCGTCGACGTTGGCCGGCAGCATGGCCACCTGCGGGGCGGGGACCAGCGGCAGTGCCACCTCGGTACCCGAGACGACCTCACCCGCCAGCGCGCCGACGGCCTGGCCCAGCTGCATCGAGAACATGGCGCTGCTCATCTTGTCCATCATCGGGGCCATCGCCGCCGAGGGGTCGACCCCGGCCGGGAGGATGCCCTCGGGGACGGGCATCTCGCCGAGCCGGTCGAGCTGGCCCTTCATCGCCCGGCCGACGGCGGCGGAGACGCCCGCAGCGACGGGAGCGACGAGCTCGACCCAGAGCGGCATGGTCGCCTCGATCCACTCTGCCCGGCTCCACGCCGAACCGGTGAGGTCGTGGGCGGCGAACGAGGTGACATCGTCCAGCCAGAGTCGCGCCACGCCCAGGGCATCGGCGACGGTCCTGCTCTGGGACGCCGTCACGCTCGGGTCGCCGGCAGCGGCGGCGGTCTTGCGAGCCAGGTCGGTGGCGGTCGACAAGGACACCGGTCCGTCGGACGGGGCGGCGAACATCTCCCGCATCTGGGCCCCGACCATCTGCAGCATGGCCGGGTCGACCTGGTCCAGGCCCATTCCGCGGAGCATCTCGACCATCTGCGGGTCGAGGTTCCCGCCGGTCAGGCTGCGCAGGGCCTCGACCAGCTCCGGAGGCATCCCCTCAAAAGGGTCGTCGCCGGACGGGTCATCGCCGGAGGGCTGCAACGGGCGGTCGGACACGGTGTGCTCCAGAGGGTTCGGACGGTCGGGGCCGCCGACGGAGACGGTCCTCATGGCACAACCATGCACCCGGTCGTTTGGTTCCCGCAGCAGTCCCTCCGGCCCCGCCGGGCGTCCGGATGCCATGCGCCGCGACGGCCGCCCGGCTGGTTTGGCATGATGACCCGAGCCGCCCCCGCGCCGTTCCAAGCCTGAAGGACACCTCATGCCGACGCCCGCCACGAGCCCCCGCGTGCTCATCGCCGACGTCCGCGACGCCGTCCTGTCGGTCGACGAGGTCATCGAGGCGGTCCGCACGCCGCACAGCGGTGGCCTGGTCGCCTTCCTCGGCATCGTCCGTGACCACGACCACGGCCAGGACGTCGTGAGCCTGGACTACACCGCGCATCCGATGGCGGTGGAGCGGCTCCGTGGCGTGTGTGACGCGGTCGCGGCCGCACACCCAGACACCCGGCTGGCCACCGTCCATCGCGTGGGCACCCTCGTGGTCGGCGACCTCGCCGTCGTCGTGGCCGCCTCCGCCCCCCACCGCGGTCAGGCCTTCGACGCGTGCCGCGAGCTGATCGACACCCTCAAGCGCGAGGTGCCGATCTGGAAGCACCAGAACTTCGTCGGCGGCGGCGAGGAGTGGGTCGGGATCGCGTGACCGACGGCGATCCGGCATACGCCTGGGTCCAGGATCCCGGTGCCGATCCGCACAAGGTGGGCCTGTGGGGCAAGCTGCTCATCGGGCTGGCCGCGGCGGCGCTCGTCATCCCCAGCGTCGCGGCCTTCGTCAGCGTCCCGTATGCCGTGCTCAGCCCCGGACCGATCACCAACACCCTGGGCGAGGTCGCCAAGGGCAAGCCGCTCATCGAGATCTCGGGCACGCCGAGCTATCCCACGACCGGTGAGCTGAACTTCACGACCGTCTCGGTGCAGGGCGGCCCCGGCGACCGGGTCAGCGCCCTGGACTGGGCGATCGCCAAGCTACGGTCGAGCGATGCGATCTACCCGGTCGACGAGCTCTTCCCGCCCGGTTCGAGCGCCAAGGACGTCCTGGACGAGAACGCCGCCGAGATGGTCGACTCCCAGCAGGAGGCGATCGCCGTCGCCATGACCAAGCTGGGCATCAAGGTCACCCAGCGAGTGGCGGTGGCCGACTTCCCGAAGGACTCGGCGGCGCAGCGCGCGGGGATCGCCAAGGGCGACTACATCGTGGCCGTCGACGGCACCCCGGTCGTCACGGTCGACGACATCCGCCCGGCCATCGCCAAGCACAAGGTCGGTGAGAAGGTCGCCGTGACCGTCGACCGCGGGGGCAAGCGCCAGACACTCGACGTCGTGACGACCGAGAACAAGACCGACAAAGGGCGGCCCGCGATCGGCGTCTACCTCGCCGTCAGCTTCGTCCACCCCTACGTCGTGGACATCAAGGCCGGCGACGTCGGCGGTCCGTCGGCCGGGCTCATGTTCAGCCTCGGCGTCTACGACCGGCTCACCCCCGGAGCGCTCACCGGCGGCGCCGACATCGCCGGCACCGGCACCATGTACTACACCGGCGCGGTCGGGCCGATCGGCGGCATCCGGCAGAAGCTCGTCGGCGCCCGTGATGGCGGCGCCAACTGGTTCCTCGCACCGGCCGACAACTGCAACGAGGTCGTCGGGCACATCCCCGACGGGCTGCACGTGGTGCGCGTCGCCACCTTCGACGAGGCACTGACCGCGGTCAACGCCATCGCCGCGAAGAAGACCGCGGACCTTCCGACCTGCACGGGCCCGGCCGCGAAGTAGCCCTACGCGTCGAACGTCGCACGCAGCGCGTGCACCAGCCCCGGGGCGATGTCGGCCCCCGAGGCGACCTGGTCGTCACTGTCGTTGGCCCGCTGGCGGAGCAGGCAGATCGCGCCGCCCGCACGCGTGACGGCGACAAGCAGCCGCACGTCCTGGCGGTCCGGGTGGGCCGCCAGTGCGTCGACGGCCCGGCGCGGGTCGCTCGGCAGGTCCCGCTCGGCCGCCGGCGGGACGACGACCCGCTCGACGGCGATGGCGCACCCGATGACACTGTCCGGCCAGGCGATCCGCCCGAGCAGCGACTCCAGGTCGGAGGTCTTTGGGAGCCCCTCCTGCTCGACAGCGGTCAGGGCGCCGGGCAGCAGGTCGGTCGGCCCGAGGCTGCCCCGGATCGACGGCTCGGCGACGACGAGCTCGGCCGTGTCGACGAGCGCGAACAGCCGCGGGTTCTGGTCCCAGCCGGCCGCCGCGACGTGGCGTTCGGTGTCGAGCGCGGCGAGGGCGAGCGGGTCGGTCACGGGGGTGCTGGGGTTGGCCACGGCGACCATCGTGCCGTATGCCGGTCGCTCACCGATCCCGTCGGCGCACCGGGACGGGGGAACCTCAGGGCCGCTGGGTAAGTTGTCCATCAAGAGGAGGCGCCAGCGAGAGGCTGTCGCCCGCCCCCGCGAACAGGTGGTCGAGCAACGTGAGTCAGTCCCCGTGGCACGAGGGCGAGGACGCCAACGGCGCCGGCGACGGTGCGCCCCCTCCCGCGCCGACCGCCCGCCGGCGTCCGCGCCGACCGGCCGGCCCGCTCGTGCCGACCCTGCTCGTGCTCGTCGTCCTCGCGGCGCTGGTCAGCATGCTCGCCGGCTTCTGGACCGACCTGCTCTGGTACCGCTCGGTGGGCTTCGGCTCGGTCTTCACGACCCGGCTCGGCACCCAGATCCTGCTGTTCTTCGTCGGTCTCGCGGTGGCAGGGGGACTGGTCTGGGGGAGTCTGCACACGGCATACCGGACCCGGCCGTTCTACATCCCCTCGACGCCGGCCCAGCAGAGCCTGGAGCAGTACCGGTCGGCCATCGAGCCGATCCGCAAGATCGCGATGATCGTCATCCCGCTCTTCCTCGGGGGACTTGCCGCCCTGACCATGGCCGGCAACTGGAAGGCCTACCTGCTGTGGCGCAACGGGGGCTCGTTCGGGGTGACGGACCCGCAGTTCGGCAAGGACGCCGGCTTCTACGTCTTCACGCTGCCGTGGATCCAGCTGGTCATCGGCTTCCTCACGATGGTCCTCATCATGGCGCTGCTCGCCGGGGTGTTCGTCCACTACGTCTACGGCGGGTTGCAGCTGCCCGGGCGGGGGCCGACGACGCGGGCCACGTTCGTGCACCTCGGGATCCTCGGTGCGGCGCTGTTCCTCGTGCGCGGGGCGGCCTACTGGTTCGGTCGCTACGCCGAGTCCTCCGCGGACGGGGGCATCGTCACCGGCATCACCTACACGGCCGCCCACGCGGTGCTGCCGACCAAGGCCATCCTGGCCGTCGCCTCGGTCATCTGCGCGATGCTGTTCCTCTCGGCCATCTGGACCCGCACCTGGCGGCTGCCGCTCGTCGCGGTCGGCCTGCTCACCGTGCTGTCGATCGTCGTGGGCGGGATCTACCCCGGCGTCATCCAGTCGCTCAAGGTCAAGCCGTCGGAGAAGAGCCTGGAGGCCAAGTACATCCAGCGCAACATCGACGCGACCCGCGCGGCATACGGGCTGACCGGCGTCCAGACGCAGGTCTACTCCGCCCGCACCGACGTCGCCGCCGGCCAGCTCCACCAGGACGCCGAGACCATCCCGGGCATCCGGATCATGGACCCCAACGTCATCTCCAGCTCGTTCCGCCAGTCCCAGGCGCCGCGGTCGTTCTACACCTTTCCCGACACCCTCGACGTCGACCGCTACACGATCGGCGCCAAGAGCCAGGACGCGGTCGTCGCCGTCCGCGAGCTCACCCTCGACGGGCTGCCGCCCGGTCAGCGGAACTGGGTCAACGACCACACCGTCTACACCCACGGCTACGGCTTCGTCGCGGCATACGGCAACCAGCGGACCAGCAAGGGCGACCCGGTCTTCTTCCAGCAGGGCTTCTCGACCGTTGGCCCCGACGGCAAGGACTACGAGCCGCGGATCTACTTCGGTGAGACCTCCGACCAGTACTCGATCGTCGGCGGGCCCAGCGGCGGGCAGAAGCGCGAGTTCGACTACCCGGCCGGCACCGGGCAGATCAACAACACCTACACCGGGACCGGGGGTGTCGCGATCGGGTCCTTCCTCCGTCGGGTGGCGTATGCCGTCCACTACCGCGAGCCCAAGTTCCTCCTCTCCGACCAGGTCACCGCCCAGTCCCGGCTGCTCGACCACCGCACGCCCACCGAGCGGGTCGAGCGGGTCGCGCCGTGGCTCACGGTCGACGGCAACATCTACCCCGCGGTCGTCGACGGCCGGGTCGTGTGGGTCGTCGACGGCTACACGACGACGTCGCACTACCCGAACGCCGACAAGGTCAACCTCGCCGACGCGACCTCGGACTCGGTGACCGAGACCTCCTCGACGGTCACCACGGCGGTGGGTGGCCAGGTCAACTACATCCGCAACTCGGTCAAGGCCACGGTCGACGCCTACGACGGCTCGGTCCACCTGTACGCCTGGGACACGAGCGACCCGATCCTCAAGGCGTGGAGCAAGGCGTTCGGCAACACCGTGCAGCCGGTCAGTGACATCTCCGCGGACCTGATGGCCCACCTGCGCTACCCCCAGGACCTGCTCAAGGTCCAGCGCGGCGAGCTGGCCAAGTACCACGTGACCGACGCGGCCTCGTTCTACGGCGGCGGCGACTTCTGGGAGGTCCCCAAGGACCCGACGCACGCTACCCAGGACCAGCCGACCTACTTCCAGAGCCTGGCCATGCCCGGGCAGAAGGACCCGTCGTTCTCGCTGACGACGACCTTCGTGCCCAGTGGTGGGACGCGCGAGATCCTGCGCGGCTTCCTCGCGGCCGACGGTGATGCAGGCACGACGGCCGGTCAACCGGCGGCGGGCTACGGCGCCCTGCGGCTCCTCGAGCTCCCGTCGGCGCCGGTCGTCAACGGGCCCGGCCAGGTCGAGAACCAGATCGAGAACTCGACCGCGCCCTCGTCCTCCCAGACCGAGAACCTCAACCTGTCCCAGTTCATCGCCCAGAGCCGACAGTCCGGCAAGCAGCTCACCTTCGGCAACCTGCTCACCCTGCCGGTCGGGGGCGGCCTGCTCTACGTCCAGCCGCTGTTCGTCCAGCAGTCCAAGGAGGCCGGCTCCTACCCCCAGAACGTCGCGACGATCGCGGTGTTCGGCAACACCGTCGGCTGGGGCGACACCCTGGCCCAGGCGCTCGACGGCGTGTTCGGCGGCAACTCCGGCGCGACCATCGGCGGCGGCACGACGCCCCCGAGCGGCGGCACCAAGCCGCCGACGACGCCGGGCACCGGCGGCAACGCGGCGCTGGCCGCAGCGATCGCCAAGATCCAGGCGGCCTACGACAAGGGCCAGGCGGCGCTCAAGGCCGGTGACTTCGCGGCATACGGCCAGGCCCAGAAGGAGCTCCAGGCGGCCATCAGCGAAGCCCAACAGGCGGTGCCTTCCGGAGCCAGTGGCACCCCGACCTCGACGGCCACGCCGACCGGAACCGCCACCGGCTGACGCCGCCCAGACCTCTGCCGGCCGGTTACCCGACTGGTTACCGAACCGAAGTGGCTGTTCCGACAACCACTCCGGTTCGGTAACCAGCTCGGTAACCGGCGCACCGCCCGCCCGTCGCGCCGCCGCGGTCACCCGGCGATGCACTGGTGGCTGGTGGGTAGCGCTGGCCACCGGAGGGATCGCTGACCAGTCGCGGGGATGGCACTGGTCGATGCTGGCCACCACTGGTCGGTCGCCGGGATGGCACTGGTCGATGTCGGGTAGCACTGGCCACCGGTGGCTCTGCTGGCCAGTGGCCCGGGGGGTCGACCTGTGGTCAATGCGGCCTATCGTCGGCACATGCGCCCGGCACGTGCGCGCTTTCGCGGTGGATGGGGTTGCTCGCACGGGTTACCCGACTGGTTACCGAACCGAAGTGGCTGTTGCGGCAACCACTCCGGTTCGGTAACCAGCTCGGTAACCGGCGCACCGCCCGCCCGTGAGCACCGCCCGCCCGCGAGCACCGCCTGCGCACAACCCACCCACCCGCCCACCCGAGGACGTCAGCCGGCTGACGACCGCACGCGCTGTTGACGGCGGCGGCGGCGATTTGGTCGTATGCCGGGTGCTCCCGTAGGGTTGTGTCTACCGACGCGGGGTGGAGCAGCTCGGTAGCTCGCCGGGCTCATAACCCGGAGGTCGCAGGTTCAAATCCTGCCCCCGCTACCAACGCGTCACCGACCGAGCCCCCTCCTTCGGGAGGGGGTTTGGTCGTGCACACGCCCCGCACGCGGCCGACAGCCGTCGACCGCGCCCCGAGCGCCGCTCCGGCGGCGTCATTGGCTCTCGGCGGTCCCCGCCGTGGGCATCTGGAGGGTTTCTTGGCTCGACGAGGCCAGCGCCAGTCAGGCGTCGCGCACGCTGCTCGCACGCAGCGGCGGGCCGCCGACGTCGAAGGCGTCATCCCGCAGCTCGCCCGTGCCGTCCGCGAGGTCGAGGCCGCGGCCCAGCGCGGGCCGTTGCGGCCCTCGGCGCGGACGAAGTTCCAGGTCGTCGCGCTGCTGCTTCGTGAGGAGCGAGCACGGGTCAAGGCCGATCCCACCAGCTCGGAGGCCAAGCGCGCCGAAGAGCTCAAGCGGCTCGACGGGGTCGCCACCATTCTGGCCAAGACGGCCGCGCGAGACACCTCGCTCATCATCCTGCTCGGCGACGACGCGACCATCTCGGACGCCGCGGAGGACCTGAAGCGGGAGATGCTACGGGCCGCGGGCTTCGAGCCTGCTCCCGAGCCGGTACCTGCCGTCGAGGAGGTGGTCGCCACCGCGCGGCCCGAGCGCGGAGTCGTTCCGCAGTCGGTCATCTCGCGGCACCTCGCCAACCCGTTCCTTGCTCCCGACTTCTCCGCGGTCACCCGTCAGGCACCGCGGACCCACCGGCTCGCCACCTGGGAGCTGCTCGGACCGCTGTTCCGGTCCTTCGAGCTCGGCGGTGGGTCGTCCTGCATGGACCTCCCCGAGCCGGCTTCGCTGGCGGCGCCGGGCGGCCTGGAGCTGATGCACCACCAGGGGCAGGTGGTCGCGGCAGCCGCTGACGGTCACCGGACCTTCCTCCTCGCCGACGAGCCGGGTCTGGGCAAGACCGCACAGGCGTTGCTAGCCGCCCAGGCCGCCGATGCCTACCCTCTGCTCGTCGTCGTCCCGAACGTCGTCAAGACCAACTGGGCACGCGAGGCCGCGCTGTGGACGCCGAGCCATCCGGCCACCGTCATCCATGGCAACGGCGAGACCATCGACGGCTTCGCCGACATCGTCATCGTCAACTACGAGGTGCTCGACCGGCACGTCGGCTGGCTCGGCAGCTTCGGGTTCCGCGGCATGATCGTCGACGAGGCCCACCTCATCAAGAACAAGCGGTCGCAGCGGTCCCAGCACGTGGTCCAGCTCTCCGAGAAGGTGCGGTCGCGCGCCGCCCGGCCGCTCCTCATGGCACTCACCGGAACCCCGCTCATCAACGACATCGAGGACTTCAAGGCCATCTGGCAGTTCCTCGGCTGGATCGACGACAAGAAGCCCCGGGCCGCCCTGATGGAGGCCCTCGAGGAGACGGGGCTGACCCCGGCCGAGAACGGCTTCTACGCCGGCGCGCGCGCGGCGGTCATCGACCAGGGAATCGTCCGCCGCCGCAAGATCGACGTCGCCGCCGACATCCCGGCCCGCCGGATCGCCGACCTCCCGGTCGAGCTCGACGACGACGCCGGGCGTTCGATCCGGGCTGCCGAGCAGGAGCTCGCCGCCCGGCTGGTGCGGCGCTACGAGATGGCGCTCGCGGCCCGCGGAGAGACCGAACCCGTCGAGGGGATCGACCACGACCTCGTGCGCCGGATCGCCATCTCAGAGCGCGAGGACACCTCCTCCGAGACCGACGACAACGTCTTCCGGTTGATGCGGCGGATCGGCCAGGCCAAGGCCGGGCTGGCCGCCGACTACGCCGCCCAGCTGGCCAACAGCGTGGGCAAGGTCGTGTTCTTCGCCAAGCACATCGACGTCATGGACCTGGCCGAGGCGACCTTCGCCGAGCGGGGGCTGAAGTATGTCTCGATCCGCGGCGACCAGACCGCCCGCGTCCGGCAGGCCAATATCGACGCGTTCATGAACGATCCCGAGGTCGCCATCGCGGTCTGCTCGCTCACGGCCGCCGGGGTCGGGATCAACCTGCAGGCCGCGTCGAACCTCGTCCTCGCCGAGCTGTCATGGACCGACGCCGAGCAGACCCAGGCCATCGACCGGGTCCACCGGATCGGCCAGTCCGAGCCGGTGACCGCGTGGCGGATCATCGCCGCCCAGACGATCGACAGCCGGATCGCCCAGCTCATCGACAGCAAGGCCGGACTCGCCGCGCGAGCACTCGACGGCTCCGACGAGGACGTCTCCTCCTCGGTCGACGTGCAGCTCGAGGCCCTCATCGCCCTGCTCACCGACGCCCTGACCGCCTAGCTCGGGCCACCTCCCGACCCCGCAGGGGTGACGTACGCCACGCTCGCAGCATGACGGCATACGTGATGTGCGCCCGAACTTGGCACAATGGATGTTGGTCACTGCGGACGGCACCCACCCGGGGTGGCCGTCCGTTTCGCGTCTGGAGAGGACGGCGTCGTGAGCAACACGGACACCAACAGCACGGGTCGGCAACGGGTCGTCATCATCGGATCCGGGTTCGGCGGGCTCTTCGGAGCCCAGGCTCTCAAGCACGCGAACGTCGAGGTCACCCTCATCGCGCGCACCAGCCACCACCTCTTCCAGCCGCTGCTCTACCAAGTGGCGACCGGGATCCTCTCCGAGGGCGAGATCGCGCCCGCCACCCGCGAGATCCTCGCCAAGCAGCACAACGCCCGGGTCCTGCTCGGCAACGTCACCACGATCGACGTGGAGGCCCGGACCGTGACCTCGGAGGTCCTCGGCCGCGAGACGGTCACGGCATACGACACGCTCCTCGTCGCGGCCGGTGCCGGCCAGTCCTACTTCGGCAACGACCAGTTCGCCGAGTTCGCGCCGGGCATGAAGTCGATCGACGACGCGCTGGAGCTGCGCGGCCGGATCTTCAACGCCTTCGAGTGGGCCGAGCTGGCCACCACGCCCAAGGAGGTCGAGCGGCTCATGACGTTCGTCGTCGTGGGGGCCGGGCCGACCGGGGTGGAGATGGCCGGCCAGATCGCCGAGCTGTCCCGCCGCACCCTTCCGCGCGACTTCCACAACATCGACACCCGGAACGCCCGGATCATCCTGCTCGACGGCGCGGACCAGGTGCTGCCGGCCTTCGGCGACCACCTCGGGACCAAGACGCAGACCCGGTTGGAGCAGATGGGCGTCGAGGTCCAGCTCGGCAGCATCGTCACCGACGTCGACGCCACCGGTGTGACCGTCCGGGACAACAAGGGCCGAACCCGCCGGATCGAGTCGTTCACCAAGGTCTGGGCTGCCGGAGTGCAGGCCTCCCCGCTCGCCCAGCAGCTGGCCGACCAGACCGGGGCGAGCGTCGACCGCGCCGGCCGGATCGCGACCCTGCCCGACCTCACGCTGCCGGGCCACCCCGAGATCTTCGTCGTCGGCGACATGGCCGCCCTCAACAACCTTCCCGGTGTGGCGCAGGTGGCGATCCAGGGCTCCCGGTATGCCGCGAAGACCATCCAGCGTCGGCTCGACGGGAAGCCCTCACTGCCGCCGTTCGCGTACTTCGACAAGGGGTCGATGGCCACCATCTCGCGGTTCAGCGCGGTCGCCAGCGTCGGCAAGCTCAACCTCTCGGGGTTCCTCGCCTGGGTCATGTGGCTGGCGGTCCACCTCGTCTACATCATCGGCTTCAAGAACCGGCTCACGACCATGCTGCACTGGGCCGTCAGCTTCCTCGGCAGCGCTCGCTCCGAGCGGACCGTCACCGAGCAGCAGACCTTCGCCCGCAACGCCATCGAGTCCCTCGGCGACGGCTATGCACCGACCCTGCCGCGGGTTCCGTCCGACAAGAAGCCGCCGCCGCAGTCACCCGTGCAGGCCCGTTCCGAGCTGGACAAGATCGGCTGAACCGGACCCGTATGCCGGCCGCCCGGCCGAGCGCCGCGCCCCCGACACCAGGGCGGCAAAGGCGAGAACCAGCGCAAGGTTGACCAGCACGGCGAGCCAGCCGATGTTCGCTATGTGGGCGACCGGCCACGCGATGGAGGCCGCGCCGAGGAGAGGGGGCACCCAGCGGGGCGATGCCCCGACCCGGTGGAGGGCGATAGCGGCGAGCAGGAGGGTGAGGGGGAAGCACAGGCCGAGCGGCTTGATCAGGTCTGCCGCCCCTGTCGCGTCCACCAGGTCGGTGTCGCCGAGGGAGACGTGGATCGTGTTGAACCCGTAGGCGACGTTGCCGGCCGCCCCGACCAGGCCGACGACGAGGAGGGCGAGCGCCCAGGCCGGACGACCTCCGAACCACGTCACGAGGCGGAGGACCACGAAGGAGTAGGCGATGGCGCCGACCACGTGCACGACGGCGGCGATCGGGTCGGCCCAGCCGCGGGCGGCATACAGGCAGTCGGCAGCCAGGTAGACGACTGGCGCCAGAAGCGTCAGGGTCGTGAGGAACCGGTCGATGAGGGATCCGGGGAGGACGAACACGTGGACTCCTTGAGAGAATGGGCCGACATCTGCAATATTGCACTCACTCTGCAATATTGCAGTCAGTATGAACCGTTCTGGAGAGGACCGTCAAGGCATATGTCGGACCAGCGCCGAGCCCGCAGCGCGCGGACGGAGGAGGCGATCATCGCTGCCGCGACCGCCCTCCTCCTCGAGCGCGGGTATGCCGGTACGAGTCTTTCCGAGGTGGCCCGCAGGGCCGGGGTGAGCGATCGGACCGTCTACGTGCGGTTCGCCGGCAAGGCTGAGCTCCTCAAGCGGGTCATCGACGTCGCAGTGGTCGGCGACACGGCAGGGGACCCTCTCGCCGATCGCGACTGGATGGTCCGGTCGATGAGCGCGCCGACGCTCGATGAGCGGATCGGCGCCTTCGCCGGCGGCGTCGCTGGGATGCAGACGCGACTCGTGCCGCTCGTGGCGGTCGGAGTCGAGGTGGAGGGCGCTGAGCCGCTCATCGCCGAGCAGGCGCGCTCGGCGCGACTCGGCAACCACCGCACCGTGCTGGCGTTCTGGCAGTCCCTCGTTCGCGACGGCCTTGTCGCGCGCGACCTCGATGTCGCCTGGGTCGCCGAGACGACGATGCTGATGTCGGCGTCGGAGACCGCCCTGCTGCGCGGCCGGACCTTCGGCCAGACCGGGTATGCCGCGTGGCTGAACCGTCTGCTCCACCTGTTGGCGAGGGGCGAGGGCGGCGTCTCGCGGCCGGGCTAGGCTCGCGGGCATGCCTTTGGACTACCCCATCCACGACCGACGGCTCCCCAACGGGTTGCGGGTCATCGTGTCCCCCGACCACAGCGTTCCCAACGTGACCGTCAACCTCTGGGTGGGGGTCGGCTCGCGGCACGAGGAGCCGGGTCGGACCGGCTTCGCGCACCTCTTCGAGCACCTCATGTTCCAGGGGTCGCGCAACGTCGCGAGCGGCGAGCACTTCGCGGCGCTCATGGCGCAGGGCGGGCGGCTCAACGCGACGACCTGGTTCGACCGCACCAACTACTTCGAGACGGTGCCCAAGGGCGCCATGGACCTGGCCCTGTGGCTCGAGGCGGACCGGCACGGGCACCTCCTGGACGCGGTCAACCAGGAGAACCTCGACAACCAGCGCGACGTCGTCAAGGAGGAGAAACGCCAGCGCTACGACAACGCGCCCTACGGCACCGCCCTCATCGAGGTGTATGCCGCGGTCTTCCCTGACGGGCACCCGTACCACCACCCGACCATAGGCTCGATGGCGGATCTGGACGCGGCGTCGGTGGACGATGTGCATGCCTTCTTCCAGCGGTACTACGGCCCGAACAACTCGGTCCTCACTCTGTGCGGAGACGTGAGCCCCGAGGACGGGTTCGCAGCTGTGGAGCGGTATTTCGGCGACCTGGCGGCCTCGGCGGAGACGCCGCGCGGCCCGGGTCCGCAGCTGCCGCCCCTCGCATCGCCGGTGCGGGTCGACGTGACCGGCGAGGTCCCCAACGACCGACTGCACCTCGCCTTCCGGCTGCCGGTCGACCCGACGCCGGACTTCGTCGCTGCAGGCTTCGCCCTCGACATCCTCGGTGGCCTGTCCACATCGCGGCTCACCAGGCGCCTCGTCCGTGAGGAGCAGGTCGCCCATCACGTCGACGCGCACGCGATGGGCTTCATCGACGGGTCCTCGCTCGGGCTGATCACCCTCGACGTGGCCGATGGGCAGGACGCCGACGTCATCGAGGCCCGCGCTATGGAGGAGCTCGAGCGGTTTGCCGAGTCCGGCCCGACGGCCGTGGAGATGGAGGCCGTCATGGCCCAGGCCGAACGAGCCTGGCTGTCGGCGCTCGCGGGCCAGGAGGAGCGGGCCGACCTGATCAGCCATGCGACGCTGCTCCACGACGACCCGGGCTTCATCAACACCTACCTCGACCGGCTGGCCGCCGTGACGCCCGAGCAGGTCACCGAGGTGGCCCGCGCCTGGCTCCGTCCCGCCAACCGGGCCACGGTCGCCTTCCTGCGCGCACAGGAGGTCGCCGCATGACCACCGCACGACCTGACATCGCCCCGGCAGAGCCGTGGGCCTTCCCCATCCCGCGGGAGACGTTGCTGGACAACGGGATCCGCCTGCTCACCTACGACATTCCCGGTCAGTACGTCGTCTCGGTCCGAGTGGCCGTGCCGACTCCGCTGACCGCAGAGCCTCGCCAGCTCGAAGGCATTGCGACGATCATGGCGCGACTTCTCGACGAGGGGACGGCACGGCATACGCCCGAAGAGTTCGCAGAGCTGTTGGAGCGCAAGGGGATCGGCCTCGGCGCCGGGATGACCGAGTCGGCGGTCATCGCTGAGCTGGACGTCGCCGCCCGACACCTCGGTGACGCTCTCGACCTGCTGCGCCAGATGCTCGCCGAGCCCGCGTTCCCCGAGGCCGAGGTCCGGCGGGCCGTCGCGACCCGCAAGGCGGAGATCGAGCAGGAGCGGGCAAGCGCACCGCACCGGGCCGGTCGCGAGTTCGTCGCGACCTTCTACGACTCGGCGGAGCGGGCTTCCCGGCCAACCGGCGGACGCGTGGACACGGTCGCGGCCATCACCCGTGACGACGTCGTGGCGTTCCATGCTGCCCACATCGGCCCTCGGGGCTCGACCGTTGTCGTGGCCGGCGACTTCACGGGTCTCGACGTCCCGGCGCTGGTGGAGGAGACCCTGGGCGCGTGGTCGGTGCCGGACCAGGCACCGGCCGCGGCTCCGGTGCGTGCACGCCGGGCCGTCGACGCGGCCCGGGTCGTCGCCGTCGACCGACCCGGCTCGGTCCAGAGTGAGTTCGCGATCGGCTGGAGCGGGCCGGACCGACACACCGACCTCGGCTGGGCGGCATACCAGGTCCTGTCCTTCGTCATCGGTGGGTCACCGACGGCGAGGGTCGACGCCGTCCTGCGTGAGGACAAGGGCTACACCTACGGGATCCGCTCGGCGTTCCGGCCGCGGCGGGTCGGAGGCACCTTCGTCACCTCCGGGTCGGTGCGCACCGAGGTCACCGTCGATGCCCTGCGGCTGCTCCTCGACATCCTCGACCGGACCCGGGAGGGCTTCACGGTCGAGGAGGTCCGCGACGGTGTCGACTTCATCAGCAAGACGGCGCCCGGGCGCTACGCCACGGCCGACGCGGTGGCGGGCGAGGCGGCGACCCTCGCCCTGGACGGCCTCCCGCTCGACTTCACGACGACCAACCTCCAGCGGATGGCGGAGCTGACGCCGGAGGACCTGCACGCGGCGGTCAACGCCGTGGTGACGGGGGAGTGGACGGTGGTCGTGGTGGGTGATGCGACGGCTTGGCTGGACGGCATACGGGACCTCGACAGGGGCGAGGTGACCGTCGTCCCGAACTGAGTGACGTCGGCCGGTTCACAACTCCACAATTGCTACGTCCCGAAGGTAGGAATTGTGGAGCTGTGAACGAGATCAGGCGAGGGGAGCGTCGCCCAGGCGGGCGAGGACCTCGTCGTGGAGCAGTCCGTTCGTGGCTACCGCGTTGCCGCCGAACGGCCCGGGCTTGCCGGCGAGGGAGGTGAACCGGCCCCCGGCCTCGGTGACGATGGGCACCAGCGCGGCCATGTCATATACCGCCAGCGACGGCTCGGTCGCGATGTCCACGGCGCCCTCGGCGAGGAGCATGTAGGACCAGAAGTCGCCGTAGGCGCGGGTCCGCCAGCAGTCGTCGAGCAGGGTCATGAACGCCTCGCCCTTGCCGCGCTCCCGCCACCCCGAGAACGACGCGTACGAGATCGAGGCGTCCTCGATCCGGGACACCTTGGAGACGCTGATCTGCTTGGCGGAGGTGAGCGACCGACCTGCCCAGGCTCCCGACCCGAGCGCCGCCCACCAGCGGCGGCCGAGGGCCGGTGCGGCGACCAGGCCGAGCACGACCTCCTCGTTGTCGACGAGGGAGATGAGGGTCGCCCAGACCGGCACGCCGCGGACGAAGTTGTGGGTGCCGTCGATCGGGTCGATGACCCAGCGGCGCGGACCGTGGCCCGTCGTCTCGAACTCCTCGCCCTCGACGGCGTCCCGCGGCCGGGTTCGCTTGAGCTGGCTGCGGATGAGCTCCTCGGCGGCGGTGTCGGCGTCGCTGACGAGGCTCAGGTCGGGCTTGGTCGACACGTCGAGGTCGACCGCCTTGAACCGGGCCGTCGTGACCCGCTCCACCGCGTCAGCGAGGACGTGGGCGAGGCGGAGGTCGTCGTCGTATCCGGGCACCATCCGAACCTAGCGCTCGTATGCCGCGTGGTCCGGGAGGCTGAGGCCCGCACGAGGACCGGACTTGGGGTCGAACCGTGGACGTGAGGACCTGACTCGGGGTCGGCTACTGGTCGTCGGGGGTGGTCGAGCGCGCGCGCAGCAGCCGGCGGAGCGACTCCAGCCGGGACGGGCCGGCGGACCCGGCCTGACCCGAGGCGACCCAGGCGTCCAAGGCGCACTCCTCCTCGTCGTGGGTGCAGCCGCGCGGGCAGTCGGCCGTTCCGGCCTCGAGGTCGGGGAAGTTGTGGATGATCCGGCTCGGGTCGACGTGGGCCAGACCGAAGGAGCGCACGCCCGGAGTGTCGACGACCCAGCCGGACTGGTCGGGCAGCTCCAGGGCGATCGCCGAGGACGACGTGTGCCGGCCGCGCCCGGTCACGTCGTTGACTCCGCCGACGGCCCGCAGCGCCGTCGGCACGAGCGCGTTGACGAGCGTCGACTTGCCAACGCCGGAGTGTCCGACGAGGACCGACACCCTGCCATGGAGTGCGCCCATCAGCTCCTCGAGCCCGGCGAAGTCGTCGACCGACGACGTGACGATCACCGGCACCTCCAGGGGTGCGTAGTGCGCGAGGAAGTCGTCGGGCGCCAACAGGTCGGCCTTGGTCAGCACGATGAGGGGGTCCATCCCTGCGTCGTATGCCGCGACGAGACAGCGGTCGATCATGCGCGGCCGCGGCTCGGGGTTGGCCAGCGCCGTCACGACGACGAGCTGGTCGGCGTTGGCGACGATGACCCGCTCGACGGGGTCGGTGTCGTCGGCGGTCCGTCGCAGGACGCTCCGCCTGGGCTGCACGCGCACGATCCTGGCCAACGCGTCGGGCCCACCGCCGATGTCACCGACGAGGTCGACGACGTCGCCGACGACGATGCCCTTGCGGCCCAGCTCCCGGGCCTTCATCGCGTTGACCACGCGCGCGAGGGCCTTGCGGCCGCCGACTCCCGCGTCGACGTGCACCCGGTAGCGGCCGCGGTCGACGGCGAAGACGACGCCGGGGATGGCTTCCTCGTGGGCCGGTCGGTCCTTGGACCGTGGCCGAGAACCCCTGCGGCCCGGGCGGATTCGGACGTCGGACTCGTCGTAGTCGTCGGCGCTTCGCGTCATCGGGCGCTCAGGTCACTGTCACTGCGCACAACTCTCCAATTGGAGAGTTGCGAACGGGAAGGGCTCGCAACGTAGCAATTGGAGAGTTGGGAACGGGTCACGTCGCGGTGCCGACCAGGTCGTCCCAGAGGGTGGTGAACGTCGGCAGGGTCTTGGCCACCGTCTCGACGTCCTCGACGACGATGCCCGGAACGGCCAGGCCGAGGACCGCCCCGGCCATCACCATCCGGTGGTCGGCGTAGGTGTGCCACACGCCGGCGCGCAAGGGAGACGGGTGGATCTTCAGACCGTCCTCGGTCTCGGACACCTGGCCGCCGAGTGCGGTGAGCTCTCGGGCCAGGGCCGCCAGCCGGTCGGTCTCGTGCCCCCGGATGTGGGCGACCCCGCGGATGACCGACGGCGAGTCGGCCAGGGCGGCGAGGGCCGCGACGACGGGAGTGAGCTCCGAGGCGTCGTGCAGGTCGGCGTCGATCCCGGTCACGCCCGATCCGCCGCTGACCGTGAGCCCCTCCCGCGACAGGACGACGTCGGCGCCCATCGCATCGAGGATGTCGCGCATCGCGTCGCCGGCCTGGGTCGTGTGCTGAGGCCATCCCGGGACCGTCACCCGGCCGCCGGTCACCAGCGCGGCCGCGAGGAACGGGCCGGCGTTGGACAGGTCGGGCTCGACCGCCACGTCGAGCCCACTCAGCTCGGAGGGCTCGACGACCCAGGTGTTGGCCTCGGTGTCGTCGACGATCGCCCCGGCGTCCCGCAGCACCTCCATCGTCATGTCGATGTGCGGCTGGCTGGGGATCGGCTTGCCGTCATGGTGGACCGTCACCCCCTGCTCGTAGCGGGCACCGGAGAGGAGCAGGGCCGAGACGTACTGGGAGGACGCGGAGGCGTCCATGACGACCGAGCCACCCGGCATACGGCCGGTTCCGTCGATGGCGAACGGGAGGGTGCCGCGCCCCCCGGAGTCGACCGACGCGCCGAGGGCGGACAGGGCGTCGAGCAGCCGGCCCATCGGCCGGACGCGTGCCTGCGCGTCGCCGTCGAAGGCCACCCGGCCCTGGTTGAGGGCGGCGACAGCGGGGAGGAACCGCATGACGGTTCCCGCCAGGCCGCAGTCGACCGCCGCGGGGGCGTCGAGGGTGGCGGGGGCGACCCACCAGTCGGCGCCGTTGTCGCCCACCTCGTCGATCGTGGCACCGAGTGCGCGCAGGGCCGCCGCCATGAGCAGGGTGTCCCGGGACCGCAGCGGGCGGTGGATGAGCGACGGGCCGCTGGCGAGAGCCGCGACGACGAGGTAGCGGTTGGTCAGCGACTTGCTGCCCGGGAGTGGAACCGTGGCATCGACGCCCCCGGAGACCGGGGGCGCGGGCCAGTCAGCTGACGGCATCTTTGGCCTGGAAGGCCACGAGCTTGGCCTCACGGCGAGCCGTCTTGGCAAGGTGCCGGGCTTCGCGGCGACCGCTGCGGGCTGCCCGGCCGGCGGCGTCGCTGGCCAGCCCGGCGCGGTAGGCGAGGCCGGGCTTGCCGTCGGTGTCGACGGCGGCGAGGAGAACACCGCCGAGCATGCTGAGGTTCTTGAGGAACTGGGTCAGCTGCTGCTTGCGCGCGGCCGGGTCGGTCTCGTCCCAGAACGCGTGCCCGGCCACGGTCGTCGGCACGAGCGAGGCGGCAAGCACGACCGATGCGAGCCGGGGAACCCGACCGAGGGCGAGGAGGGTGCCTCCGCCGGCCATCGCCAGACCGTTGGCGCGGACGAGCAGGTCGGGGTCGTTGGGCAGTCCGAGCGGACCGGCCAGCCTGTTGATGAGCGGGGCCGCCATGGCCGCACGTCCACCCGGCGTCATGAACGCGTCGTAGCCCCCCTTGATGAAAATCGCGGCGAGCAACGGGCGGGCAACCTTGCGGACCAAGCTCATACGGCGGTACTCCTTCGTCGATCGGGTCAGCGGGCGGCATACGGCGCCGGTCGGCGCGAACACGCCCGCCTGCCTCTCCTACGGTAGTTGCTCCCTCCGACGCTTTGTAGCCTTGGTCCATGTGCGGTCGCTATGCAGCAAGCGCCAGCCCGGAGGACCTCGTCGAGGAGTTCGAGGTCGACGTGGACCGCATGGACGACCCCGGACGGAGCATCCTGGTCAACCCGCAGAACCCGCCGCCCGGCACCCCCGACTACAACATGGCCCCCAGCAAGCAGGCGCCCGTCGTTCTCACCCGCGCGCTCCGGGAGACCGATGAGTCGTATGCCGCGCAGTCCGGTCCGCAGCGCCAGCTGCGCCTGCTCACGTGGGGCCTCGTGCCGAGCTGGGCCAAGGACGTCAAGGTCGGGATGCGGATGATCAACGCCCGCGCCGACTCGGTAGTGGAGAAGGCGGCGTTCAAGCGCGCGGCGGCGACCCGCCGGTGCCTGGTCCCGGCGGCCGGCTGGTACGAGTGGCAGGTCTCGCCGACCGCGGTCGACGCCAAGGGCAAGCCGCGCAAGCAGCCGTTCTGGGTGCACCGGGCCGACGGTGCCGACTGCGCCTTCGCCGGGCTCTACGAGTTCTGGCGCGACCCGTCCGTCGCCGACAAGGACGACCCGATGGCGTGGCTGACGACGTTCACGATCATCACGACCGACGCCGAACCGGGCCTGGACCGGATCCACGACCGGCAGCCGCTCGTCCTGGAGAAGGACCAGTGGGCCGACTGGCTCGACCCCTCGCTGACGGATCTGGGACACGTCCAGGAGATGCTGGACTTCTCCGTGCCCGGCCGGTTCGAGGCGTATGCCGTGTCGCGTGCGGTCTCCTCGAACCGCAACAACGGACCCCAGCTCATCGAGCCGGCGCCGGTCGCCGAGCTGGAGGGCGTCGTCGACCCGACGACCGGCGAGATCATCGGAGGCCCCCAGTGACCCCGGAGACCCGTCAGGAGCCCGCGCAGTCGTCAGCTGCCCGACGCCCCGCAACGGACGCGAAGGTTGTCGAGCGACTGGTCGAGGTCGCCACTCCACTCGGTCCCGCCGAGGTATCCGTACGTCGTCCGGTCGGGGCGGTCGGGACCTTGTTGCTGACGCACGGTGCCAACGGCGCGATCGGCACGGCCGACCTCCGCGCCCTGGCCGTCGCCGTGCCCGAGCACGGCTGGGCCTTCGCGCTGGCGCGGCAGGCGTGGGCCGTCGCCGGACGTCGGATGCCGCCCCCACCGGCCGCTCAGGACGAGGCGTGGCGCCCGATCGTCGCCGCCCTGATGACGGGACGCGGCAAGCTCCCGACGCCGCTCGTCGTCGGCGGCCGGAGCAACGGCGCCCGAGTGGCCTGCCGCACGGCCTACGACACCGGCGCCGACGGCGTCGTCTGCCTCGCCTTCCCGCTGCACCCTCCCGGGCGGCCCGACCGGTTGCGAGCCGACGAGCTCAACCTCCCGCTGGCACGAGCGATCCCCACGCGTGTCGTGCAGGGCGTCACGGACGCCTTCGGGTCACCGGCCGAGGTGCGCGCGCACGTCCCGGACCCGACGATCGTCACCGAGGTGGGCGGCGGGCACGGCTTCACCAAGCGGCCGAGTGATGTGGTGGCAGCGGTGCTGGCCCACCTCGACGCGGTGCGCGCCCGGCATACGGCCTGACCCCGGTCGGCCGGCATCCGACCGCCGCCGCCCGGCATCTGTTCCCTCCCCGCACGTGCGGGGTTGTTCAGGCCGGTGGGCCAGCTTGACCTGAATAACCCCGCACGTGCGGGCGTGTGCGGGGCGGTGGGCCAGCTTGACCTGAATAACCCCGCACGTGCGGGCGTGTGTGGGCCGGTGGGCCAGCTTGACCTGAATAACCCCGCACGTGCGGGCGTGTGCGGGGCGGTGGGCCAGCTTGACCTGAATAACCCCGCACGTGCGGGCGTGTGCGGGCCCGGACACGCCCCCCGGCCGCCCGTATGCCGGAAGCGCCCGGCATACGGGGACGCCTAGAGCGCGCCCCCAGCGGCCGCGGGTGCCGAGGCGTCGCCGCCGGAGTCGCCCACCGTCTCGCGGGCCAGGTGGTCCTCGATCTGGAACCAGTCGTCCCCGGCCCGGCCGGCGATGGTGAGCAGCGAGTTCATCGCCGACACCTCCTCGACCTGCTCCTTGAGGAACCACAGCATGAACTGCTCGGAGAGGACGTCACCTTCGGCCCGGGCGGCCCGGAAGAGCGACTCGATCTGGCCGGTGACCGCCTTCTCCTGGGCGAGCGCGAGCTCGATGACCGTGATCGGTGCGACGAAGTCGTTGCGCACCGCGTCGACGCCCGGGACCTCGACGGCCCAGTCCCGGTCCATGAGGTACTGGACCATCATCATGGCGTGGTTGCGCTCCTCGACACTCTGGGCGTAGAAGTGCGCGGCGAGCCGGGGGAGGTCCTGCTGGTCGAACCACACGGCGATGGCGATGTACTGCTGGTGCGCCGTGAACTCGTGCCGGATCTGGTCGCGCAGGAGGGTGACGAACGTGGATTCCTTGACCATGGCAGGCAATCTATCCCGGGAATGGATCGCGCCCGCGACGGTGTTCCACCATCGATGCCATCGGGTCCCCACCCGCGGTGGCCCGCCCTGACCGACCAGACCGATCGACCTGCAGCGAGGAGGCCTCGTGCTCGTACTCCACGCGCCGAGCCACACGGATGCGCCACTAGGGTGGAGCACGATGACTGACTCCGTGGCGCCCCAGACGACCGACTCCGAGATCACCCCAGAGGTGGTCGTTCCGGAGGTCGACGTCGCGACCGAGACCGAGGCCGAGCGGCTCGCCCGCTTCGAGGCAGAGGCCCTGCCTCTCCTGGACCAGCTCTACTCGGCGGCCCTGCGCACGACGCGCAACCCCGCTGATGCCGAGGACCTCGTCCAGGAGACGTTCGCCAAGGCGTATGCCGCGTTCCACCAGTACAAGCCGGGCACCAACCTCAAGGCCTGGATGTACCGCATCCTCACCAACTCCTACATCAACACCTACCGCAAGAAGCAGCGCGAGCCGCTCCAGTCCGATGCGTCCGACATCGAGGACTACCAGTTGGCGCGCGCCGAGTCGCACCAGTCCAGTGGGCTGAAGTCGGCCGAGACCCAGGCGCTGGACCATCTGCCCGACAGCGAGGTCAAGCGCGCGCTGCAGGCGCTCCCCGAGGAGTTCCGGATGGCGGTCTACCTCGCCGACGTCGAGGGCTTCGCCTACAAGGAGATCGCCGAGATCATGCAGACGCCGATCGGCACAGTCATGTCGCGACTGCACCGTGGCCGGCGCCAGCTGCGCGAGCTGCTCACGGACTATGCCCGGGACCGCGGCATCAAGGTCAAGGCGGGAGACGCGTCATGAGCACCGACGCCCACGGCCACACCGCGGCCGACCACTCCGGGGCCGACTGCTCCGAGACCCTGCACCGGCTCTATGAGTACCTCGACGGGGAGATGACCGCCACGGACACGCACAAGATCGCCCTGCATCTGGCTGCCTGCGCGCCGTGCATGGAGCAGCACGACATCGAGCAGGCGGTCAAGGCAATCGTCCGCCGGTCGTGCGCGACCGAGTGCGCGCCCCCCGCGCTGCGGACCTCGATCGTGCAGCGAATCACGACCATTCGGGTCGAGTACACCGACTGAGGCCGCGGACCGGCATACGCCGAAGGCCCCCTGAACCGTGTGGTTCCGGGGGCCTTCGGCGTATGCCGGGTGGCTGGCTCAGGCGTTGGGCTTGCGGCCGTGGTTGGCGGCGTTGCCCTTGCGCGAGCGACGCTTGCGAGCGCGCTTGCTCATCGTGGTGCTCCTGTCGAGGGGGATCGCTCGGCGCTCGGGGCGCCGAAGAACCTCCATAGTCTGCCACACCTCCGAGTGGGCCGCCGCACGGGTGATCGCCGCGGGTGCCCGAACATGGCAGAATTCGCCCTGCTGGCGGCCGCCCCGAGCCGAGACCACTCAGCTCGCTGCCAGCAAAAGAGAGGATTCATCATGAACACGTTCAAGAAGGTTGCTGCCCTCATCGCCCTGACGGTCGCCGGACTCGGCCTCGTCGCCCCCTCGGCTCAGGCTGCCGGCTCCACGGCCAAGACTGCAGTTGTGGTTCCGGCGTCCTCCGTCGGTGCTGGGCAGATGTCCCACTTGAACTCCTGGGACTGGAACTGACATAACGTTGCGTTCGGGTAGCCACGCCCGAACGTGATCCGGTTGGAGGTGACCGCCCTCGCGGTGCCATGAAGGTTAACGCAAGTAGCAAGGGTCGTCCCGGCACGTCCACAGACCTGGTGATCGGCGCCGTTTGGGCAGTCGCTCTCCTGACGGTCGCGTGGACGATTGTGGCTGCCGGGCTTCCCGAGCGGTGGCTTGCGGTCTGCGTTCTTGGCGCCCTTGGGCTGCTCAGCAAGGGGATCCCGAAGCGGTTCGTCCGCAGTGGGATCACCTTGACCCTCAGCAGCATCGTGTTGCTCACGGCCATCCCGCTCGTCGGGCCAGCCGGTGCAGCCCTTGTCGGCGCGGTTTCGGTCGTTGGGCAGATCGGCCGAACCCGCCGGCAAGCGCTCGTCTTCAACATGGCGATGCACGCCATCATGGGCGGGCTGAGTGGCCTGGCCTATCTGTGGGCCGGTGGTGCACCCGGCCCGCTGCAGAACATCAACCCCATGTCCCTCCTGCTCGACGTCGGCCTGCCGTTGCTCATCGCCGACCTCGTGCAGTGCCTGATCAACGCCGTGCTGCTGGCCCTGATCCTGCGGGTGTCGACCGGGACGCCGTTCGGTGCCCAGGTTCGGTTCCTCGTCGGGAGCACCGGGGCCGGCTACATCGGCTACGGCCTGCTGTCCTTCCTGCTCTTCGTACTGTGGGTGCCGGCTGGCGTCGGCCCGTTCGGCACCGTCCTCATCCTCGCGCCCCTGCTCGTCGCGCGCTGGGCCCTGGGCCAGTACAGCGAGGAGATGCAGGCACACAACCGCACGCTGACCGCTCTGGTGGCGGCGATCGAGATCAAGAGCCCGAGCCTGACCGGCCACAGTGCTGCCGTCGCCACGGTCTCTGGGTGGATCGGCGACGAGCTGCACCTGCCCAGTGCCGACGTCGAGGCAGCCGAGACGGCCGGCATGCTCCATGACATCGGGTTGCTCGGCCTGCCGTCGGAGCTCCTGCGACCCGATCACGTGCTGACCCCCGCGGAGGCGGACCTGCTCAAGGAGCACTCGGGCGCCGCCGCGCGGATGCTCGCTGGCATCTCCTTCCTCGACCGCGCCGTCGTCGGAGTGGTCAACCACCACGAACGGTTCGACGGGACGGGCTATCCGGCCGGGCTGTTGGCCGAGGGCATACCCCTCATCGGGCGGGTCGTCGCCGTCGCCGACGGGTTCGTCGCCCTCCTGTCGCCCCGGCTGGACCGCCCGGCCTTCACCACCGCCCAGGCCCTGGAGGTCATGCAGGCCCTGGGCCGCTCGGCATACGACCCGGTTGTCGTGAGCGCGCTCGCCCGAGCCATGTCCCGGCACGAGGCGCCGAGCCTGCCCGATGCCGGGAGCCCGGCCGTGGTCGGAAGCGCGGTCGCCCATGACGAGCCGGTGCCGTTCACGACCTGGGGGGTCTCCCGTGAGGTCGAGCCCGCGCCGACCGACGTGGTGCACCAATGAACCGGCGCCGGGTGAACCTGACGGCCGTCGCTGCGGCGGTGGTCATCTGCTGTGCCATGTGGTCCTACCTCGCGGCCGGCGCGAGCATCGCCCCTGGGATGCTGCTGTTCACCGTCGTGGCCGGGTTGGCCATCACGCTGGGGGAGGGGATCCGGACCACCCTCGACAACAGCTCGAGCGCCCCGATCAGCCTGGCCGCCGGCATCGCTCTGGCCATGGCGCCGGTGCTCAGCGTCGGCGAGTTCATGGTGGCGACGGCCGACGTCGTCCTCGTCACCGGCGCCGCCATGATGGTCGCCGGGGCCGCCCGGGTGCTCGCCGGGCGACGCCTTGCCCTCGGAGACATGATGGCCCGCCTGCTCGCCGTCGCGCTGACGTCGGTCCTGGCGCACGACGTCGGCAACCCCAACCAGGTGGTGTGGACCTCCAACCCGGCGCACCCGCGTTGGCTGGTGGCCATGGCCCTCGTCGCCACCGCCATCCCCGGAGTTGCCCTGGAAGCGGCGCTGCGAGCATGGTCCCGTGCCCGCGCCGCGCACCTTCCGCTGCCCTTCGTCCTGCGGGAGGAGTTCGCGAGCGGCGGCGGTCTGGCCCTCGCCGTCGTCACCGCCGGCCCGATCATCGTCCTCACCCGGCCCGCGCTCGGCGCCGTCGGGATTCCGCTGAGCCTGGGCCCCCTGGTGCTGGCCCAGTTCGCCGTGCGCCGTCACGCTGCGGTCCGCAGCACCTATCGGCAGACCATCGCCGCCCTGTCTCGGCTCACCGACCTCACCGGCTATACCGCGTCCGGGCACGCCGCCCGCGTCGCCGACCTGTCGGTCAGGGTCGGTCGCGAGCTGACGATGGGCACCGAGGAGCTCACCCGGCTGGAGTATGCCGCGTTGCTGCACGACCTCGGGCAGATCGCCCTACGCGTGCCGATCCCCCAAGGGGCGACGGTGCTCGCCGCGCCGTCGGACCAGCAGCGGATCGCCGACGACGGTGCGCGGATCGTCCGCGGCACCGGTGTCCTGGACGACGTGGCCCACACCCTGGAGTTCCAGACGACTCCGTATCGGCAGGTCCGGGAGTTCGGCGAGAACCTGCCGCGCAACGCCCGGGTGATCAAGGTGGTCAACGCCTTCGACGACCTCACCGAGGGGTCGCCGGCCAAGGATGCCGTGGCGGCCGCCATGGAGCGGATCCACCTCGGTCTCGGCTACGAGTACGACCCCGCGGTCGTCGACGCACTGCAGACGGTGCTTACCCGTCGCGCAAGCACCGTCTGACCCAGCGCTGGTTACGGCCGTCCGAGCCGCCCGCTCGGGTGGCCGGCCTGCACGCCTCCACCCCACCTGCCCCCGCCCGTCCGTCCGCACCCCACCCGTCCCCGCACGTGCGGGGTTATTCAGGTCCAGCTGGCCCCAGCCTGAACAACCCCGCACGTGCAGGGTTGTTCGGGTCACGTTGGCCTAACCAGCCTGAACAACCCCGCACGTGCGGGGAGCCGGACGGCCGTATGCCGGCCCTCAGGGGGTTCCGGTCACCTCGTGAACCCCGACGTTGGCCGGCTGGACGCGCGGGTCGCCGGCATCGGCGAAGTAGTCGCCCTTGATCGTGGCATCGACGCCGTTGCTCACCTTGGCCGCGCGGAGCACGACCGTGAGGACGGCGGCAATGAGCACGTTGATGACGAAGGCGGTCAGGGCGATGTAGCCCAGCTCGCCGATCACCGGGATGAGCGACGTGGAGCCGCCGAAGTGCTTGCCGGTCGCCGGGTTGATCACCTGGTAGGCCTTCATCGTCCCGTACACCATCGCGACCGCCCAGCCGACGAGCAGACCCCAGCGGTGGAACCACTTGGTGTACAGGCTGAACACGACGGCCGGGAAGGTCTGGAGGATCCAGATGCCACCGAGGAGCTGGAAGTTGATCGCGTTCTGCTTGTCCAGGGTGAGGACGAAGACGAGCGCGACCGCCTTGACGAGCAGGGAGACCAGCTTGGAGACCTTGGCCTCCTCGGCGGGGCTCGCGGTCGGCTTGATCCACTCCTTGTAGATGTTGCGGGTGAAGGTGTTCGCCGCCGCGATGGACATGATGGCGGCCGGCACGAGCGCGCCGATGGCGACGGCCGCGAACGCGACCCCGGTGAACCACGACGGGAACGCGTCCTCGAACAGCTGGGGGATGACCAGCTGGGCGTTGGGCTTGCCGTCCAGCCCGATCGGCTTGGTGCCGGCGGCGATGGCGACCCAGCCGAGCAGCGCGAGCAGCGCCAGCACGAAGGAGTACGCCGGCAGGATCGCGGCGTTGCGCCGGATCGTGTTGCGGTTCTTGGAGGACAGCACCGCGGTCACCGAGTGCGGGTACATGAACAGCGCCATCGCCGAGCCGAGGCCGAGGGTGGCGAACGCCCAGTACTGCTTGGCCCCGGGGATGAAGACCCCGTTGGGCTTCTTGGTCACCGCGTTCGTCGCGGCCATCTTGGTCTGCGCCGCGTCGAAGATGTGGCTCCACCCGCCGAACTTGTGGGGCAGGTAGATGATCGCCACGATGATGACGAGGTAGACGAGCAGGTCCTTGACGAACGCGATGACGGCCGGGGCACGCAACCCACTGGCATACGTGTATGCCGCGAGCAGGGCGAAGGCGATGAACAGCGGCGCGTCCTTGGCCAGCCAGTTGCCGGCACCACCGACGCCGGCGACCTCGAGCACCGCCTGGATGCCGACGAGCTGCAGGGCGATGTAGGGCATCGTCGCCAGGAAGCCGGTCACCGCGATGGCGAGCGACAGCGGCTTGGAGCTGTAGCGGCCCTGCACGAAGTCGGCCGTCGTCACGTAGCCGTGGCGGTGGCTCACCGACCACAGCCGCGACATGAAGACGAAGATGATCGGGTAGGCGATGATCGTGTAGGGGACCGCGAAGAACCCCGCGACCGCACCGGACGCGAACATCGCGGCCGGCACGGCGACGAACGTGTATGCCGTGTAGAGGTCGCCTCCCAGCAGGAACCACGTGATCCAGGTGCCGAACGAGCGACCACCGAGGCCCCATTCGTCGAGTGACTCCATCGACTCGGCTCGCCGGAAGCGCGTCGCCATGAAGCCCATGACGGTGACGATGGCGAAGAGCACGATGAGGACGGTGAGGGCGACTCCGTTGACACCTTTGGTGGCGGTCGCGGGGACAGCGGTGACCAGGCCGGAGGCGGCGTATGCCGCAGTCGCGCTCATCGGGTGGCCTCGGTGGTGCCGGTCATCGCCCGGTGCGGGCGAGCCTTGCGGACAAGGACGAACGCGGTCCAGGTGAATGCCGGGGTGATGAGGACCCAGAGGAACTGGTACCAGTAGAAGAACGGGAAGCCGGCCAGCTCCGGGCCCTTCTTGGCGTAGCTGCTCACCCACATGAGGGCGATGATCGGGACGGCGAGCAGGATGCCGGCGGCGACCAGCATTCCGGTGTTGGCCGGCGGCACGGTGTCATGGTCGACAGCCGGCGCCGGATTGTTAGCACTCATCGCACGGAATCCTTCCTCCCGGCGCCACCCCACTGTGGCGCGCGGTGACAAAGTTACTCCTGAGGCAAGTGGTACTGGTGGGATGCACGCCGCCCTATCCACTGAACGACCCCCAAATCGAGACCGGAGACTCCACCAACGACGAGCCGGCTCTGGAGTCCACTGGCCATCGGACGCTGCCCTGGCCAGTGGGACGGCGCGTCGACCAGCCGCCGCCAGGCCGCCGCCAGCGACTGGTTACTCGACTGGTTACCGGACCGGAGGTGTTGTGGTCACAACACTTCCGGTCCGGTAACCAGTCGAGTAACCGGCAACAGCGCCCGCGTCGCCTAGCAGCCGGCAACAGCGCCCGCGTCGCCCAGCAGCCGGCAACAGAGCCCGCGTCGCCCAGCAGCCGGCAACAGCGCCCGCGCCGCCCAGCAGCCGGCAACAGAGCCCGACGGAGGCCACGCGCCCGGAGCGCTTCCGCGCGGCGCGCGGCACCGCGGCCGCGTCAGGAGCGCTTCCGCCCGGGCATCAGGATCGGGATCCCCCGGTCAGGCCGCAGTCACGCGGCGTGATGCCAGGGGTAACGGGGCGTGGCGACCACGTCCGGCCTCGGGCGACTCCGGGCCATCGCGTAGGTGCGTTCCAGGCGCTCCAGCACGGTGGCGGGCTCGGTGCGGATCCGTCGTGGCGTGACTCCGGCGACGATCACTCCGGCCTCGACCAAGCCGCCGTCTCGCTCGACGGTGCTGTCCCATTGCTCACCCTGGCTGTGGTGGGTGTGTGAGTGGACCATCACGGCCATGGCCACGTCATCGAGCCAGACGTCCGGGCTGAGGAGAGGCTGGCCTCCGGCGTCAACGAGGTGGGGGTTGGCGAGGGGTTGGGAAAGCACCGGGGAGCTGGCGATCAGCTCGAGGAGCTCAGCCTCCGGTAGTGACCACGCCCCACTCGCTGCCTCCGCGAGAGCCGGGTGGAGGGCGACGGCGTCGCGCGGGCGGAGTCGAAGCACCCACTCGGTCAGGTCGTCCAGCGTCGCGATATCGCGTTGCACCGCCTCGATGAGGATGGCGGAGCGTTCGCCGGCCGTTCGCGCGGAATGGGCGGCATCGACGCACGCTCGCGCTGGTGAGGCGATCCGGATGACCCCGCGGGTCACGACGTCGGGGTCGTGCAGGGCGCTGCTCCGGCACGAGGCAAAGGCCTTGGTCCGAGATCGCTGGGTCGCTGGAACCAGCAGGTGCACGGCCTGGTCGTCGGGAAGGCCGCGTATGCCGTGCAGGCGCGCCGCCGTGGGCCCAGCCAGGACCGACGCCGGCCCGGCCCACAGTAGGCCGGCAATGTTCCGTTGTCGCTGGGTGGGCTCGGCTCGCGTCATCAGGTAGACGAAGGGAAGGACGACGCGCCAGTTGCGCCCTGCATTCCAGCGAACCGCAGCAGTGCTCACGCCGTTCGTGATGAGCTGCTGTCGCGTGACGAGGCTGTCCTGGCGACTCAGCACGTCGCGAACCTCGGGGGGGAAGCTGTCCACATCGACCAGCCTGCCTACATCGACCGGCCCGAGCCAGCCCCTTGCGGATCTCGGGGCGGATCTGTGGATGGCTGACCGCCGGCTGCACGGGCTGTGGACGACAGTCGGAGATGGTCGCGCACCCGTTACCCGGCGGCCTTCCGAACCGTAGGCGTTGTGACCACAACGACTACGGTTCGGTAGGCCGCTCGGTAACAGGCAAGCCGCCGGATCCGGATGCAACCGGGGTGTGGCGAAGGCCGGCGGGAAGGGGTGAGTGGCCGCAGCGCCGCGCCGACGGGGGCGAAGGGGCGGCGGCGGAGGGGTGAGCGGCCGCAGCGCCGCGCCGACGGGGGCGAAGGGGCGGCGGCGGGGAAGGGCCTCTGCGCAGTGCCGCTCACAGGGCGGGCCGGAAGCCGGCGGGGGAGAGGTGAGTGGGTGCGGCATACGACGAAGGGCGCCTCCCACATGAGGAAGGCGCCCTTCGTATGCCGCAGCAGGCCTGGCTCAGGCCTTCTTGGTCTCGGCGAAGATCTCGGCGATCTTGTCGATCTTGGCGAGCAGCTCGTCGGCGACGGACTCGTCGAAGGAACCCTTGGTGCCGGCAGCGCCGGCGAGCTTGGTGGCCTCGTTGACGAGGGAGTTCAGCTCGGGGTACTTCTCGAAGTGCGGGGGCTTGAAGTAGTCGGTCCACAGCACCCACAGGTGGTGCTTGACCAGCTCGGAGCGCTGCTCCTTGATGATCGCCGCGCGGACCCGGAAGTCGGGGTCGGTGCTGTCGGCGACCTTCTTGTCGATCGCCTTGATCGACTCGGCCTCGATCCGGGCCTGGGCCGGGTCGTAGACGCCGCACGGCAGGTCGCAGTGCGCGCTGACGGTCGGAACGGTGAACATCGTGCTCAAACGCATGGGTGAATCCCTTCGGTCGGACGTGCGATCCGGTGCATTCTCAACCTACCCCGCCGCCCCCACGGCCCAAACGTCGGCCCGACCGGCGGGACACGCCGATCAGCCAGGAACGCCGGGGGAGCCGCCACAGGACGACGGCCCGGATGTCCGAGCGTGCCAGCGACCCGACCAGCCAGGAGTCGACGCCCTCGTGCGGGTTGTCCCGCTCCACCCACCACCGCGCCGGGTCGGCCGGGTCGGGGCCGGTCACCCGCTTGACGGCGAGTGGGCGCGGCGCACCCGACGGCTCGGGAGGCAGCCGGCATACGGCCAGGGAACCGGTCCGAGGCCGTATGCCGCGCGCCACGAGCAGGAGGTCGCCCGCCAGCAGCGTCGGCTCCATGGACGGCCCGGTCACCCGGACCAGCCCGAGCCGGATCACGAGGTGGGCGGCACCGCGCCGTCCGGACCACCATCGTCGATGGCCCGGGTCGGGTCCACAGTGACGTCGTCATCGGTCGTGTCGTCGAGCGGGATGTCGGCGAGCGCGAGGTGACCGGTGGCTGCCGCGAGCTGCTCCTCCTCCTGCCGCATCCGGCGCAGGAAGTTCTTGGTCCGCTGCTGCTTGGGGTTGACGATGACCTCATCGGGCGGGCCCTGCTCGACGACGACGCCGCCGTCCATGAAGACGACCTCGTCGGCGACCTCGCGGGCGAAGCCCATCTCGTGGGTCACGACGATCATCGTCATCCCGGACTGGGCCAGCTCCTTCATCACCGCCAGGACCTCACCGACGAGCTCCGGGTCGAGCGCGGAGGTGGGCTCGTCGAAGAGCATCAGCTTGGGGTCCATGGCCAGAGCCCGGGCGATGGCGACGCGCTGCTGCTGGCCGCCGGAGAGCTGGGCCGGGTAGGCGGCGGGCTTGTCCTTGAGCCCGACCCGCTCGAGCAGCTCCAGGCCGCGGGACCGGGCCTGGTCCTTGCTCACGCCCTTGACCTGGGTCGGTGCCTCCATGACGTTCTGGAGGACCGTCTTGTGCGGGAACAGGTTGAACCGTTGGAAGCACATCCCGATGTCGCGACGCTGGGCGGCGATCGCCTTGTCGGTGAGCCGGTGCAGGGTGCCGCCCTTGTCCACGTAGCCCATCAGGTCGCCGTCGACCCAGATCCGGCCGCCGTCGATGGTCTCAAGCTGGTTGATGCAGCGCAGGAAGGTCGTCTTGCCCGAGCCGCTCGGCCCCAGCAGGACGACGACCTGGCCCCGGTTGACGCTGAGGTCGATGCCCTTGAGCACCTGGTTGCCGTGGAAGGCCTTGGTCACGTTGACCGCACGGACGAGCGGTTCGCCGCTCTTGTCGTATGCCGGTGTGCTGGCTGTCGTCGTCATGTCAGTGGTCCGCCGCAACCTTGGTGAGTTCCTGCTTGGCCTTCTTGGAGGGGGTGCCGAAGCCGCGACCGAAGTACCGCTCGAGGTAGGACTGGCCGACCATGAGGATCGAGCAGACGATGATGTACCAGAGGCTGGCGGCCACCAGGCTGGGGACGATCTGGAAGTCCCGGTTGCCGATCGTCTGGGCCTGGTAGAACAGCTCGGCGGTGATCGGCACGGCCGACAACAGCGAGGTGTCCTTGACCATCGAGATGGTCTCGTTGCCGGTCGGCGGCACGATGACCCGCATCGCCTGGGGAAGGATGATCCGCATCATCGCCTTGCCCGGCCCCATGCCGAGTGCCTGGGCGGCCTCGCTCTGGCCCTTGTCGACCGACAGGATGCCGGCCCGGGCGATCTCGGCCATGTAGGCGGCCTCGGAGAGCCCGAGGCCGAGGATCCCGATGGCGAGCGAGCTGCTCAGGGCGTTCATGTCGATCGACGTGAACGCCGGGCCGAACGGAATGCCGATCTCCAGCTTCGCGTAGAGGACGCCGAGGCTGCCACAGAAGATGAGCAGCACGTAGCGCGGCATGGACCGGAAGAACCAGACGTAGGCGAAGGCCACTCCGCGCAGCACCGGGTTCCCGGACAGCCGCATGACCGCCATGATCACGCCGAGCACCACGCCGATGACCATCGCGCCGACCGTGCCGATGAGCGTTCCCTTGAAGAGTCCGTTCAGCACCGGGTTGAAGTTCATGACCTTGAACACCCGCGGGAAGTTCCAGACCGGGTTGGTGACCAGCGAGCTGATCATCATGGCGACGAGAACGACGATGACAACGATCGCCAGCCAGCGCCCGGGGTGGCGGACCGGCCGGGCGTGGATGGCGCCCGGCCGGTCGGAGGTCTCGGTCGTCATGAGGTCAGGACGACGCAGGCGGGTTGACGGTGAAGGTGCTGATCGCTCCGCTGGCGTTGCCCCACTTGGCGAGCGCCGCCTTGTAGGAGCCGTCGGCGTTTATCGCGGTGAGCGCGTCGGCGATGGCCTGGGAGAAGTCGGTCTCGGTCTTGGGCAGGACGAAGCCGTACGGGGCCGAGTCGTAGATGTCGCCGAGGGACGCGAGCTGACCGTTGGTCTGCTTCACGGCATACAGGCAGACGGGGGAGTCGGCGAGCATGGCGGTGGCCTTGCCGGACACGACGTCGGCGGTCACCTTGGCCTGCGACTCCTCGATGATCTGCTGGATCGGCTTCTTGCCGGCATCGGTGCACTTCTTGGAGCGGGCGGTCAGGTCGTCGATCTGGACGGTGCCCTTCTGGACGCCGATGGCCAGGCCGCAGGCGTCGTCGGGGTGGACCTTGCCCGGGTTGCCGGCCTTGGTGGCCCACTGGGTGCCGGCCGAGAAGTAGCTGACCATGTTGGCCTTGGCCTCGCGGGTCTTGTTGATGGTGAACGAGGAGACGCCGATGTCGTACTTGCCGCTGTTGACGCCGAGGATGATCGAGTCGAAGGAGGCGGTCACCCACTCGGTCTTCATGCCGAACTTCGCAGCGACCGCGTCGAAGATGTCGACGTCCATGCCGATGACGGTCTTGCCGTCGGTGTCCAGGAACTCGTTGGGCGCGTAGGAGGAGTCGACGCCGATCTTGATGGTGCCCTTGGCCTTCACGGCGGCCGGCAGCTTGGCGACAAGTGCCGCGTCAGCGGCAGCCGTGGTCGAGGAGGACGACGTCGTCGAGGTGGTCGTCCCGCCGCCAGAGTCGAGGCTGTTGGAGCCGCACGCGGTGAGGGCGAGGGCGGTCGTGGCGAGTGTCGCGAGGGCGACAGCGCGGGTGCGCAGCATGGAATGGGTCCTTTCGGCCTGCCTACAGGCTCCGGCCGGGGGTGGCCGGACCTGCCAATGGGGTGATCCTGCCAGCCGCGGACGCGATACGGGTCACAGCGGGGAAACACTCGCGTTTCGGACGTGTGTGGAATCATGACGGGACCGGGCAACCCCCGGTCCGCAGTGGCCCCAAGGCCGCCACCCGCCGCGTGCGCGGCCACTGCCCCCCTTCCCCTCTTCGCAAGGTGACCTTCCATGTCCGCGCACCCCGCGCAGCCGGCATACGACGCATTCGACCCGATCTTCGTGGCGCACGAGGGCGGCAAGCTCACCGTGGAGGCGACCAAGCCGCTGCGGGACCGCGCCGACCTCTCGTTGCTCTACACCCCCGGTGTTGCCGACGTATGCCGTGCGATCGCCGCGGACCCCAGCCTCGCCACCCGCTACACCACGCGGGGCAACACCGTCGCCGTCGTGTCGGACGGGACGGCCGTGCTCGGGCTGGGCGACATCGGTCCGCTCGCCGCGATGCCGGTCATGGAGGGCAAGGCGATCCTGTTCAAGCACTTCGGCGGGGTAGACGCGGTGCCGGTGTGCCTCGAGACCGGGACCGTCGACGAGCTCGTCGACGCGATCGCCCGGTTGGCGCCGACCTACGGTGGGATCAACCTGGAGGACATCTCGGCGCCGCGCTGCTTCGAGATCGAGGAGCGGCTCAAGGAGCGGCTGGACATCCCGGTCTTCCACGACGACCAGCACGGCACGGCGATCGTGGTGCTCGCCGGGCTGATCAATGCCGCGATCGTGGTGGGCCGCGAGCTCCCGTCGCTGCGCGTCGTCGTCTCCGGCGCGGGCGCGGCCGGGGTGGCCGTCACCAAGCTGCTGCAGCGGGCCGGCATACGCGATGTCATCGTGTGTGACTCGCGGGGGATCGTGCACCCGGGCCGGACGGACCTGACTCACCACAAGTCGCACCTCGCTGCGACGACGAACCCGCGGTCGGTGTCCGGGTCGTTGACCGAGGCGATGCGTGGTGCTGACGTCTACATCGGGGTGTCCGGCGGCAAGGTTCCCGAGGCCGACCTGGCGCTCATGGCGTCCGACGCGATCATCTTCGCGCTCGCGAACCCCGACCCCGAGGTGCACCCGACGCTGGCCGCGAAGTATGCCGCGGTCGTCGCGACCGGGCGCTCGGACTTCCCGAACCAGATCAACAACGTGCTGGCGTTCCCCGGGATCTTCCGCGGGGCGCTCGACTCGGGCGCTCGCGCGATCACCGAGGAGATGAAGCTCGCCGCAGCGCGGGCCATCGCCGCTCTCGTCCCGTCACCGACGGCCGAGGAGATCGTCCCGTCCGTCTTCGCCCCAGGGGTGTCCGACGTCGTGGCGCGTGCGGTGGCCTCGCTAGCCTGACCGGGCGCCGGCGAACCTCGGCCCGCGGGATTGCATGAAGAGTGCATGCGCGCTCGGCCCGGGTCAGGCATCACGACCTGGACAGCATTGTCGAGCTGACGGGCTCAGGCCACGGCTTCCTTCCAGGTGGACAAGCCGTCGGTCGACAGGAAGGTGCGACTGCCGACCCGCAGCCAGGCGGTCGTCCCGACGATCGAGCCGCTCACCGTGCCCGGGGGAGCCGGATCCGCCAAGGTCACGCAGGAGGACGATGCCCCTCCGGTAGCCCCCGTGACCCGAAGCCCCTGACAGGACGCGCTGGCCGAGGGCGTGACGGCATACGTCCCATTGCTACTCGAAAGGACGGCGACCGCGCCCTTGATGCGCTTCGCGACCGGCCAGGTCTGTCCGGAGTCGGAGGTGGTCCGCAGCGCGACGTCGGAGCACAGGACGGCGGCGTGGGTGGCATCGGCGCGGGAGAAGTCGAGGACGTCTGCCTTGCCGCAGGGATGGCGCGAGCCGACGCCAGGTGCGTGCAGGACGGTGGGCGACTTCAGGTCCCGCGCCCATGCTTGAGCAGTCGATCCCTCGGCTGACCAGGAGGCCCCACCGTCAGAGGTCGAGCGCACTCCGAGTCCGCAACCAGTGTCTGCTGAGCCGACGACGAAGGCGTCAGTCGCCGACGTGGGTTGGACGCGGACCAGCCGAGTGTACGGAGTGGGGACGGTCTTCCAGTTGCGGCCGCCGGTCGTCGTCACCTCCAGGGTGGCGCCTCCGTCGGCGCACGTCCCGGTCGTGATCCGCCAGGCGGTCGTCGTGCTGACGGCAGCCACGGAGTCGGTGACGACAGCCGGGGTGGGGGCGGGCTCCTGCGACGCCGTCCCAGCGGAGGTTTCATTGCCAGCGTTGGTGCTGCTTCCCGCGGTCGGCGTTCCCGGAGAACTCGTCCCCGCAGCAGCCGGCGGCAGACTCGTCGTCGCGGCGAGTGCTTCGCTACTGGAAGTCGACGACCGCAGGGCGAATATCGAGAGCACCAAGGTGACAACGCCCAAGACGGCTAGCGCGACATTGGGCAAGCGGGTGATGCGGCTCAGCATCCTGGGTTCGCCTCCTTTGGCTGGGATGGGCATCGTGCACCCTACTGCGCGGCTGCTCGGCTGCGCCGAGCCCGATCGCCTATGATGCTCCGGGCACGGGGGTGATCCCAGCCGATCGACCCGTTCTCACCGTGGAGAGGCACCTCGTGGACCTGCAGGCATATGTACGACTCCTCCGCAAAGGGTGGCGCCTCGTCGTAGCGGTGACACTCCTTGTCGTGGCGGTGGCGGCCCTGCTCACTGTGCTCACGCCCAAGCAGTACCAGTCGACGCTGCAGTTCTTCGTCTCCACTGCCGACTCCACTGACACCAGCCAGCTGGCCCAGGGCAGCACCTTCACCCAGCAACGGGTCAAGTCCTACCAGCAGCTGCTCACGACGCCCAAAGTCCTCGCGCCCGTGATCAGCGCACTGCACCTCACGACGACGCCGGAAGCGTTGAGCCAGCGGGTCACGGCAACGGTCCCGCCCGACACCGTCCTCATCAACGTCGTCGTGCGCGATGCCAGCCCTGCGGGAGCTGCGGCGATCGCCGGCAAGATTGCCACGGAGTTCCCCAAGAGCGTCGCCGAGATCGAGCGGGTCTCCGACAAGTCGCCCAGCCCGGTCAAAATCACTGTCGTCCAGCCGGCGTTGGTTGACCTCGCGCCGATCGCGCCACGCCCGACGCGGAACCTGGGCCTGGGCCTGGTCCTTGGCCTTCTCCTCGGCGGTGGCCTCGCGGTTCTGCGGGCAACCCTTGACAACCGGGTTCGTGACAAGAGCGACGTCGAAGCAGTCACCGATGCACCGGTCGTCGGCGCCATCCCCTTCGACTCCGACGCGCCGAAGCACCCCCTCATCGTCCAGGCCGACCCGCACTCGACCCGCGCCGAGGCCTTCAGGTCGCTACGGACGAACCTGCAGTTCCTCGACGTCGCCAATCACCCCCGGGTCATTGTCGTCACCTCCTCGCTGGCGGGGGAGGGCAAGACCACGACCACAGCGAACCTGGCCCTCACCTTGGCCCAGTCCGGTGCCCGGGTGTGCCTCATCGAGGGCGACCTGCGCCGCCCCCGGCTGCTGGACTACCTCGGCCTCGAGGGCGCAGTCGGGATCACCGACGTGCTGATCGGCCGGGTGGCGCTGCGCGACGTCATCCAGCCGTTCGGGTCGGAGAGTCTCTCCGTCATCGGAGCCGGCGCGCTCCCGCCCAACCCGAGCGAGCTGCTCGGGTCGACGGCGATGCGCGATGTCGTGCAGCAGCTGCAGGGTCTGTTCGACTATGTGCTCGTCGATGCGCCGCCTTTGCTACCCGTGACGGACGCGGCGATCCTGTCGACCTTCACCGGCGGAGCCGTGATGGTCGCCGGCTCGGGGATCGTCACCCGCGACCAGCTCGCCACCGCCATCGGCTCGCTCGAGTCGGTCAACGGTCGGGTTCTCGGGGTCGTCCTGAACCGGATCCCGCGGTCGGCCGCCGGCGGCTACTACGACTACTCGTACCAGACCGACGCGCAGAAGGCATTGGAGGCCGATGCGCCGCGTCGACGTCGCGACCGCGTGGATGCCCCGACCCGTCGTGAGCGGACCTCGGCCGAGGTCTGACCGCCGCGTATGCCGCCAGTGGGCCGCGCATCGGAGCCTGCGGGTCAAGCGTCAGGCGTTGCGGTGGACCAGGTGCGAAAGGTGTCGATGACGGCCGGCAGCACATGGCCGACTTGGCTTGCCATGTCCTCGAAGACGGCACGGGACTGCCGATAGGGGTCGACGATGTCGGCATCCTTGGCGGCCCGGAGGTGGTGCAGCCCCCGCCTGGACGAAGCGCCGTCGACGACCCTCGTGACGATGCTGTCCTCCGGCGTTGCAAATGGGGAGGCCCCGGTTCCCGCAGGCATCCCAGCCACCAAGTCGTGGAAGTCGGTCAGCGCGAACGTGTAGCGCAGCGCCTTGGGCTGCAGCTGGACTACCTGTGCCCGATGCGCGCGGGTGGCGGTGAGCACCAGGTCCGCATCTGCCGCGATCGTGCTGGTGAGCTGCCGGGCGACGAAGCCGTCGGGGTCACCTCCGGCAGCCATGAGACGCGCCGCGGCTTCGGGATCCATCGGATGCCCAGCGAGAGCTCCAGTGCCTGCGCTGGTGACCTCGATCCCGGTGCCCGCCAACCCGCTGCGCAACAGGCGTTCGATGAACGGTGAGCGGCAGATGTTGCCCGTGCAGACGACAAGGATGTTTCCCGGAGAGGACATGGCGTCCACCCTAATAAGGCCGCATGAAGACTCGGGTGGGTGCAGACCCCCTGCCGGTAGTCCGTTAGCCTTGGGCGCTGCTGTCCACCCAATTCAGGAGTTCTAAGTGGATATTACGGTCGTCGGTCTGGGGAAGATCGGCCTCCCTCTGGCTGTTCAGTTCGCGCGCTCGGGCCATCGGGTTCGAGGAGCCGACGTCAACCCGGCCGTGGTGGACATCGTGAACGCTGGCAGCGAGCCCTTCCCGGGCGAGGCGCATCTCGCGGACTACCTTGCCCAGGCTGTGGCCTCCGGTGCCCTGACGGCGACGACCGACACGAGCGATGCTGTCCGACACAGTGACGCCGTCGTCGTCGTCGTGCCGCTCGTCGTCGACGACGAGGCGCGCCCCGACTTCGGCTGGATGGACTCCGCTACCGACGACATCGCCCGGGGGCTTGACCCCGAGCGGCGGACCCTCGTGATCTACGAGACGACGCTGCCGGTGGGCACCACCCGTAACCGGTGGAAGCCGCAGATCGAGGAGAAGTCCGGGCTGGTTGAAGGCAACGACTTCCACCTGGTGTTCTCCCCTGAGCGGGTACTCACCGGGCGGGTGTTCGAGGACCTGCGCAAGTATCCGAAGCTGATCGGCGGACTCAGTGCCGCGGGCGCGCGCCAGGCGACCGCCTTTTACCAGCAGGTGCTCCAGTTCGACGAGCGGCCCGACCTGCCCCGCGGCAACGGGGTCTGGGACCTCGGCAGCGCCGAGGCGGCAGAGCTGGCCAAACTGGCCGAGACCACCTACCGCGACGTCAACATCGGCCTCGCCAACCAGTTCGGTGTCTTCGCAGCAAAGCATGGCATCGACGTCTTCCAGGTCATCGAGGCGAGCAACTCCCAGCCGTACAGCCACATCCACCGGCCCGGGATCGCGGTCGGCGGGCACTGCATCCCTGTCTACCCTCGGCTCTACCTGTGGAACGACCCCGATGCCACGGTCGTGCGCGCCGCTCGGGAAGCGAATGCCGGTATGCCGGCCTACACAGTTGGGCTCGCGACGGCAGCTGCAGGCGGGTCACTGGCGGGGAAGCGGGTCGTCGTACTCGGTGCTGCCTACCGCGGGGCCGTCAAGGAGACGGCCTTCTCGGGTGCCTTTCCCACGGTTGAGGCTCTTCGTTCCGGGGGCGCCGTCGTCACGGTGCATGACCCGATGTACGACGACGACGAGCTCGCAGCATACGGATGGACCGCTCACCACCTGGGTGAGGCCGTCGACGTGGCGATCGTGCAGACCGACCATGCGGCATACGCCGCGCTCGGCCCGGACGCCCTGCCGGGAGTGTCCGTCGTCGTCGACGGGCGCGGCATCCTGGATGCCGACCGCTTCGCCGGGGTGACCTATCTCAGGGTCGGCGACGGATCGCGGGCGGCGACCGGCCAATGACCAACCGAATTCTCATGGAGGCCCAGCAGTGACCGACTTCATTCCGCCCGCCAAGCCGCTCATCGGTGACGAGGAGCGGGCCGCCGTCGACCGAGTGCTCCGTTCCGGCATGCTCGCCCAGGGCCCAGAGGTCAAAGCGTTCGAGGAGGAGTTCTCGGCCCACTTCGGTCTGGGCCGCGCCTGCGTCGCAGTCAACTCGGGCACCTCCGGCCAACACCTCGGTCTGCTCTCGAGCGGGGTCACGGCGGGTGACGAGGTCATCGTCCCCTCCTTCACCTTCGCGGCGACGTGCAACTCGGTGGCCCTCACGGGTGCCACCCCCGTGTTCGCCGACATCGACGCCGACGACTTCTGCCTTTCCCCGGCCGCGGTCGAGGCGAGCATCACCGAGCGGACCGTCGGCATCATGCCGGTGCACCTCTACGGCCACCCGGCCAAGATGGATGCTCTGATGGCGATCGCAGACGTCCACGGGCTGCAGGTCTACGAGGACGCGGCCCAGGCTCACGGCGCCAGCCTGAACGGCACCCCGGTCGGCGCGTTCGGCGCGTTCGGGATGTTCTCGCTCTACCCCACGAAGAACATGACCTCAGGCGAGGGCGGCATGGTCTCGGTCGCAACGGCAGAGATCGAGCGGCTGCTGCGGCTGTACCGCAACCAGGGGATGGAGCAGCAGTACCACAATGAAGTTGTGGGATTCAACATGCGGATGACCGACATCCACGCCGCCATCGGGCGCGAGCAGCTCAAGAAGGTCGACGCCTGGACTGCGAAGCGGCAGTCCAACGCAGCGTTCCTGTCGGCCAACCTTGCCGGGGTCACGACCCCGCCGGTCGGCGAGGGAGCGGTTCACGTCTACCACCAGTACACGGTCCGTGTGCCGCAGGACCGGGACGGCTTCGCCAAGGCGCTGCGCGAGGAGTACAACGTGGGATCCGGCATGTTCTACCCGGTGCCCAACCACGAGCTCAAGCCGTTCCAGGTCGACATCGAGCTCCCCGAGACGGCTCGAGCTGCCGCTGAGTGCTTGTCCCTCCCGGTCCATCCCTCACTGTCCGAAGGCGACCTCGAGCGGATCGTCGTGGCGGTCAACGCCCTTGCGGCGGCTGGCTCCTGATGGCTGATCTGCGCGCCGGCCTGATCGGTCTGGGAATGATGGGGCGCCACCACGCCCGTGTCCTCGCTTCGCTGCCCGGCGTCGACCTGGTCGCCGTTGCCGACCCCGGTGGCGACCGGTTCGACGTCGCAGCCAGCCGGCCGTTGGAGGCGACGGCCGCCGACTTGGTTAGGCACAACCTGGACTACTGCGTCGTCGCGGTGCCCACCGCCTTCCACGAGGAGGCCGCCTTGGTCTTGGCCGAGGCGGGCGTGCACACCCTGGTGGAGAAGCCGCTAGGGCATGACGTGCAGTCTTCGGAGCGCATCGCCTCGGCCTTCGAAAGCCGTGGCCTCGTCGGGGGAGTGGGCCACATCGAGCGCTACAACCCAGCGTTGCAGCAGGCGCGCCAGCGGATCGCCGATGGGCAGCTGGGCGCCATCCACCAAGTCGCCACCCGACGCCAGGGACCCTTTCCTGGGCGGATCGCCGACGTGGGTGTCGTGAAGGACCTCGGCACACACGACATCGACCTCACGGCGTGGGTTACCCAGCAGTCCTTCGTCCAGGTGTCGGCCCAGGTAGCCCACAAGTCCGGGCGCGACCACGAGGACCTCGTGGCCGTTGTCGGGCGCCTCGCGGACGGCGCCGTCACCAGCCATCTCGTCAACTGGCTGTCGCCGCTCAAGGAGCGCACGACGATCATCACCGGTGAGCTGGGCACCCTCGTTGCCGACACCCTGAACGCCGACCTTACCTTCTACGTAAACGGCAGCGTGACGACAACCTGGGACGACATCTCACATTTCCGCGGCGTGAGCGAGGGTGACGTGACACGCTACGCGTTCGCCAAAGCCGAGCCGCTGCGAACCGAGCACGAACAATTCCGCAACGCCGTCCTCGGCGAGGCCGCAGACATCGTCACTATGCACCAGGGCCTGGCTACGGTGCGTGTGGCGGAGGCGTGCCTGGAATCGGCTGCGACCGGACGCACCATCAGCCTCTGATCGTGCGCGTCGCTCACTTCTTCAGGTGGGCTCGTAGCGCTTCGACGGACGCTGCGGCCGCGTGGCCGTCGCCGTAGGGCGTGGCGTTGGTGGGGGCCGGCGCCGGACGGTCAACCAGATCGGGCAGGAGGCTCAAGTCCAGGGCCAGGGCGTTCCAGCCGAGGTCGACGGTCTCGGTCCATTCGGTCTCGGTGCGGACTGTCGTGCACGGGGTACGGAGGATGAATGCCTCCTTCTGCAGGCCGCCGGAGTCCGTCACCACGGCCCTGGCAGCCGCAACGGCACCCACCATTGTCGGGTAGTCCATCGGGGGAACCGTGTGCAGGCTGCCCTGACGGAGGCCCAGCCCATATGCCGCGGCTCGGGTCACCAAGCGCGGGTGGGCAGTAAGGACCACGGCGTGGGCGAGCCCGGCGAGCCGGTCGAGGATCGCTCGGAGCCGGTTCGGGTCGTCGGTGTTCTCGGCGCGGTGGATCGTGGCCAACACGAAATTTCCAGGGTCGACTCCGTCTGGCAGTGAGATCGGGTGGTCGGCGTTCTGCGCGGCCGTCATGAGGCAGATGTCGGTCATCACGTCGCCGGTCAAGACCGTGCGCGCGGCCAGTCCCTCGTTCACGAGATGCTGTCGCGCCACCTCGGTCGGGGCGAGGCACAGGTCGGCCGCGTGATCGGTCAGCACCCGGTTGTGCTCTTCGGGCATGGCCCGGTTGAAGGACCGCAGACCGGCTTCCAGGTGCGCGAGCGGGATGTGCAGTTTGACGGCCGACAGGGCTCCGGCGATCGTCGAGTTGGTGTCGCCGTAGACCAGCACCCAGTCCGGTTGATGCTCCTCGAGGACCGCATCCATCGCCGAGAGCATGGCGCCGGTTTGAACGCCGTGGCTGCCCGATCCCACGCCGAGATGCACATCGGGCGTTGGGATCTGCAGGTCCTCGAAGAAGACGTCCGACATGTTTGCGTCATAGTGCTGACCAGTGTGCACAATGACGTGATCATCACCTGAGGCTTTGAGGGCGTGGGCAATGGCTGCCAACTTGACGAACTGCGGGCGGGCGCCGACGACAGACAGGATCTTCACGCAGGCAACTCTCTCAGGCTGAGGACGGTTGGGGCCCACCGTACCCTTTGCCCGGTCGTTCTCCGACTACCGGCATGCGTGGTGATCGGTCCCAATTTCTAAGTCGCGGCATCCTATGGCCATGGAAGCTGCAGCGGCGCCAGACAAACATGCATGTATCGCGAACCTCCTGAGATCGGCCGTGTCTACTGCCCGGGGCTCTCGCCAAGCCGGCCCTCCAGAGGCGTCTCCCAAACGTCGTGGCGATGCTTCGTCTTGGTGTGTTTCGCCAGCTGCCTCCCGCTGCGTGCCCCGCCTTTGATTTCTGAGCGGCGTGCCACTTAGGCCCACGACGTCTCCCGTAGCCATTGAATGGCGAGTCAATTCTTGCTCACGAGGATTGCACCATTCATTGGTCCGAGCGTGATTTGGTTGCGAACGACCCCGAACGCGTCGGTGAATCTCCCGTCAAGATTGGCTGTGCGAGGAGTGGTGCTTGACGGATTGACCAGTACCAGGCCCGCCGAGTAATCGCGCCATTGCAGTCCTTGGGCCTTGTATCGACGCGACGTCGGGCGGCCGATAGGTATATGGTATTGGGCGAGATCCACATAAGAGCTAGCTAGTCGATCCACATATGTATACGTGTTGCCCCCCCTAACGATCAGGTAGTTGGCGAGCACCCAGTTCACGGTGCGCTGGACATCTAGATGAGTCAACTCTGATGACCCTGCCGGCTTTGCGTAGGCGACCAGGATCAGGGCTCTGCCAGCTTCAGCGATATCCTCGGCCCCTTGCACCTCCTGTTCCCAGGCGGCGTCCGACAGCCACCCCCGACCAAAGCCCGTGAAACCCCTCTCATCGAGGAAGCCGTCGAACAACGAGGTGAGAGCCGAAATGGGGATGCCGGTTGCCACCAGATTGGTGTTGGCCGTAAGACTTTTCTCCGGGTAGGCGCGGCGGAGCCCGGTGGCCATGTAACGGAAGTAGCTCAGGAGGTCCGACTGTATGCGGGCGTTGGTGGTCGGTGTATGCGGGTAGCCGAAGGAGTGCCACTGCAGACTTCTAACTCCGCTTCTGTTGCTCCATCGGTATGCTCCGCAAAGTCGCTGGAAGTTATTGAAGACAACGTTGTCGAAGGCCAGGCCGTCATATCTCCCACGGACCTGCATTTCTGCCCCTGAAAGCATATATCGCTGAACTTCAGGATTCGAGTAGTCAAGGGGCACTCGGTTTAGTTGGTTGGCAGTGCCGAAAGCGTACCAAGCAGGCGTGTGGGTAGGACGACCTGAATCGTCGCAGCGGTAGGCTATCCAATCTGGGTGGTGGGCTTGGAACCAAGCGAGGGAGTGGTTTATGCGGTCAGTGCTGGAATAGTCATTCCAAGTAGGAGCGAAATAGGCATCCATGTGGGTATCCGAGTGCCCCGGAAACAAGGCGTGCCCAGGCGGTTGAGTGGACCAGATATAGTCGACTCGGGGAACGTCTGCGCTGGGCCCTCGCCCAAGGGCCCAGGGTTTCAGTAGGTTAGAAGTCACGATCCCAATATGGATTCCGTCCTCGGTGCGCGGGTATCCGTCCTCGAACGTGTTTTCAGGGGGAGCCGGGGGTTCATGTGTCGGGGTATATGCACTAGCGCCGAGAAGAAGTGCGGTTGCGATGATCCAGATACAGAGGAAATGGCGCGCGAAACTCCGTCGGGCCACCGAAATTCGCTCGGTCAGGGGTTGTCGGCCCATCAGGAAGCGCCTCCTGGGGAGAGTTGCGTCTGCGATTTGGGCCAAGAACACTGTACCTTGGCGCGCTTGTTCAGAGACCAGAGGTAGAACATCGATCCCACGGCTGGGGTGCCAGACGGACGTCTTGAGTTTCCCACCGCATTGTGGATCTCCGCTTGTCCTTGTCCGTCATGATTTGAGTTGGGCGGCGTCGATGTAGCTCGGTCTGGCGTTGTCGAACCTGTCGTAGTGGATCCGTAAGGGTTGCTGGCCATCTGCTTCGTCGACAGTCGTGATTCCGAGGGTGAAGGTTGGGTCGGTTGTCCATCGTAGGCGCGGGCCAGTCCTCCGCGACGCTTAGTGTCGCGCTCCATGCAAGGCTTCGGTGGTGAGGCAAGCTGCTGTCAGCCCGGCCACCCAGAGGCGTAGATGCCCCACGATTCTGAAGGGATCGTCGCGCGTCCAACTAGAGGCCGCCGGGCAATTCGGACGTACTCACTAGTGCCGCTATGGCTGGCAGCTTTGGCCCTGTTGCTTCGCTGGCGCTACACGGATGGGGAGTGCCGGGGCCGGCTCAGTCGCCGTGTCGAAGATGTCGGTCAGGCCGAGCCAACCAATGCAAGCCTGGTTCGAGTCAACTAGGGTTCCTCCAATGAGGAAGATGCAGAGGGTGCTCTGGTTCGTCCTGATCCGGGCGGCTTCGCTCGTCGCGCCACCGGTAGGGACCAGACTCGCCATCCGGTTCTACGAAAGAGCCGGCATGAATTTCGATGGCCACCCCACGTACATCGGCAGGAATGTCTGGTTCGACAGCACCGAAGGTTACCGGCTCATAACCCTGAGCGAGGGCGTCACCATCAGCAGCGACGTCCGCGTGCTCACCCACGACTGGGCGCCGTCGCGCACCCTGTGGAGCCTTGGCCGCCTCGACCGGACCCCGATCGGGCGACGTGAACCTGTCGCAGTCGGTCCGTGGGCGTTCATAGGCCTCGGCTCGATCCTTATGCCCGGGGCACAGGTCGGCCGGGGAGCCATCATCGGCGCAGGGTCGGTGGTACGCGGCGCAGTGCCGGACTACGCGATCGTGATGGGAAACCCAGGGACGATCGTCGGCGATGCCCGGGAGTACGTACAGCGCAAGTTTCCGGAGGAGTGGGCCAAGCTCCCACCATCTAGCGAACGGACACCGGCAGGTGGATTTTGAATCCAAGGACGGCCAGCGCCCAGGGCTCTAGGAACGCAGAAACAGCCGATCCCCGGTAGTCGCAGGAGCCAACCACGCCATATGGGCATCGGACGGAGCCCCCTCAAGGCGTCCTGTCAGGTCGACGCTCAACCACGGCAGTCAGATGTATCGGGATGGCGGGCGTGCGACGGGTGCGGTCCTCCGTGCGCGAAAGCAGCGACCGAGTCGGTACTGTCTACCCGACAACTGACAAGGAGGTCGTCGAGCCTGTGATCGACTTGAGTGGCGCCTTTGGGGGCTTCCGCATTCGACCGGTGCGCGGTACTGGGGCTGCCGACCGCCCTCGGGTTGGCCGCAATCGGTGCACGGCAAACATAGTTCGTGCAACAAGCGCACTCGGTCTACCTTGTGGCTGCCCCTCTGCCGGCGTTGATCGAGGGCGGTCGTGACCTGGATCCTAGTTTTATATCTTCCTTTCCTGCTCGCCTTCGTGCTCGCAACGCGGAAACCGGGCGCGAGAAGTACCCCGCTCAGCCTCTTTGTCTTCTTCAATTCGGTCCAGCTGGCGGGAACCGCGATTGTCGCGGATTCGGCACAACCCCTCGACGTCCGCTATTGCTGGTTGATATTCGGTATGACCGTGCTGACCTGCGTGGCGGGCACCGTCTTGATGGTCAGCCACGGCCGCCTTAGGCCATCCTTGGCCCCCTCGGCACCAGGGCGAACTCCATGGACGGTTGAGCTCGTCTGCCTTTATGTTCTGAGCGCGCTCGTAACGGTCGTCTACTACCGGGCAGTCGGGCATGTAACTGTTCTCGATGCCATTACCGCAAATCCGGGCTACGACGCCGCTACGGCCAGGCTCAACTCCTATTCGGGCGTCAATTATGTAGCCCCGGGGTATGCCAATCAGTTCAAGAATGCCATCTTTCCGACGCTGAGCGTCGTGTTGATCAATGAATTGTGGATGCGCAAGTTGCCTGGTCGGCTTGTCGTCTCGGGTCTGATCGGCGTGGCAGTGTTCATTGCTCTCGCTGGCACGGGCCAGCGCGGGGCATTGGTCATTTTCATGCTTGCCGCTCTCGTCGCTGCCCGTGCGTCGGGAAAGCTCACCGGACGATCGTTTGTCCTCTTGGGGGGTACGGTCTTCGCGCTCTTCTCGATAGTGACGGTTCTGATCGGTCGGGGGCAGGCGCAGTACGTGCAAACGCAAGGGCTTATGGGCCATGTCCAGTTCTTCGTTGGTGCGCTGCTGAAGAGAGTCTTCGTTGAGCAGTCAGACTCCGGACTTGCCGGCTTCCGATACACGCAGGGACTCCCGACTGCCAATGGGCGTGAGTGGCTAAGCGATTTCATGGGGATATTGCCCGGGCAGCCAGGGAGCGATCTCGCCAATCGCATCTACGCGACAGTTTTCGGAACTTTACGCGGCACTGATCCGCCATCGAACTGGGGTAGTGTCCAGTACAACTTTGGCATCGTCGGACTCGTTGCGGTGGGCGCTGTCATAGTCTTCATCTACTATGTGGTTTCACGCAATCTGTTCTTCCGGCGGGATGGAGACCGCAGTCTCAATTTCTTGCAGATTCTAGCCCTGAGCGGGTTCACCGTTTCAACCGGTTCTTGGATTGCAGGGTCGCCAATGACCATTCTGAACCAAGGCGCCTTGGCATACTTACTGCTCTACTGGCTTGGATCGCGCGCGAGTAGATTTGGCGCGGGACCCCAGGAGGCAAAGGCCTCAGCGCACGAGCCCGGGGTTGGTCGGCCCAGGGGTCGCAAACAGGTTGCCAGCTCTGGACGGGAGCTCTGAAGAATGTCGCAACCCAGGACTCTCCACTCCGTGGCTGTCATTGCCGGCAGCAGTGCGGTTGGACAACTTGCGGCCTTTGCCGGAACGCCCGTTATCGCTCGGATCTACTCACCCGCGGAATTCGGTCGATTCGCGGTCGTTACCGCCGCCGCTGCGGTTATCGGCAGCGTAGGCGCATTACGCCTGGATACGGCTATTCCGCTGCCCGAGAAGGACTCGGAGGCGCAGGAACTCGCGGAGACGGGTCTGATGTTCGCGCTGACCCTGATGGTCTTGGGCGCCGTCGCCGTGGTCGCCGGCTTGGTTGCACGCTTGGACACGCTGGCAACGTGTGGGAGCGTGGTGACGGCCGGTGGCGCCATGACGTTTTACCAGGTGACGAACCAGTACGCCATTCGGCAGCTCAGGTTTAAGGCGATGGCGCGTCGAAATGCGCTTCAACCGCTCGTGATGATCGGGGTGCAACTGTTACTAGGGGTTCTGGGGTTGTTGTCGTGGGGGCTAATTCTTGGCTTCACACTGGCCTACGCAGTCTCAGGTATCAGCCTGTTGTCATCTGCGGGACTAAGACTGCGCCTCAGATTTCGGTGGTCCCTCCTCGTGAAATATCGCAAATTCCCCTTGTACCTGGTTCCCTCAGGTCTGTTGAACACGTTCGGGCAACAGATGCCGGTCCTGATCGTGGCGTACGTGTACACGTCGACGGTTGCGGGTTGGTTCGGACTCACCCAGAAGTCGCTGGCTGTGCCGGTCGCGTTGATGGGCACAGCGGTGGCGCAGGTCTACTTGGCGAACGCCAGCAGGGTTTGGCGGGACACTCCTAGCCAGCTGAGCGGACTGTTCGACGCTGCCTCCAAGCGGCTGGCGCTAGCCGGGTCGGGCCTTCTGATTCTGGTCGTGGCTACGGCTCCTTGGCTCTTTCCAACGATCATGGGTCGACGGTGGGCAGAGAGTGGCATCTATGCGGCAATCCTTGCTCCAGCCATCGTTGGGCAGCTGGTCGCCTCCACCCTCTCCCAGACCTTGATCATTGTCGGCAGGCAGCGAACCCAGTTGGCGTGGGACGCCGGCCGAGTTGTCTGCCTCTGCGTAGCCGGGCTGTTGAGTCGCCTTTGGTTGGGGCCAACTGCTTGCGTCGTGGCGGTGAGTGTTGTCTTGACTGCGAGCTACGCCGTCCTTTGGTGGCTCAACACCCGCGCGGTCCACCAAAGCCGGCGGCGATTCCCTCAAACACGGTTGACGGTCTGAGTTAGTGTTGTTCGCGGACAGGGCCAGCCATTGGCGGTCTGATTCTCAGCCGAGCCCACTCCAGGACCGGCGAGAATTCGCTGTCCCAGGTCAGCTCCAGGTCGCCGAGGGCTCGACATCTCGCCGAGACGCTCTCGAATCCGCTCGTCTGCATGGCTAGGTCCGCCAGATGTGAGGCCAAGTCCTCCGTGGTGAGATCCGTGAGCCAGCCGACGGCATGCTTTGTCACGAAGGCGGAGTTCTCTGGCAGGTCTGCGGCCAGCACGGGGCGCCCACTCGAAACGCATTCAAGGATCTTGTTCGATAGGCCATCGTTTCCTGAGACGTTGGGTTCGTAGAGGACGAGACCGACATGACCGCTTAGGTAGGTGCTGGAAACGCTCTCTGGAGGAATAGCGCCCATCCAGTGCACACGGTCGTCAACCCCGCGTGCGACAGATTGGTTCTTGAGGTCCTGGATGTATTCATCCCGGCCTGTGCCGAATACACGCACCTCGAGGTCTTTGTCGGCGTCGACTTGGGACACTGCGTCCAAGAGAAGTTCAAAGCCACGGCCCTCGAAGATGCTCCCGACGAGAATGACCCGGAGGGGTCCCGAAGGGGGGTCGATGTATGGCGCTCGCCACTGGGCTCTGGGTGCATTACGGACCAGATGGACTTCGCGAAAGCCCATCTGCATAAGCGCGGGCAAATCGCCTGGGACAACGGCTAAAGCGACGCTGACGACGCGGCCAAATACAGCCATGACCAGCGTCTCCACCCTGGCGAATACCGCAAATGCAGATCCCTTAGTCCCGACGGCCCCTGGACGTTCGGTGACGTCGAGGAGGATTCTGGAGCGATGTCGAAGCCTATGTAGGGCACCCAAAGGGATGAGCGGTGTGGAGCCAACATGGACCACATCGGCCTGCGTCTTCCAGAGGGTGCGAGACATCCGGATCAGGGCCGGCACGTAGGTCAAACAAACGTTCCGAAGCACGCTCCGCCTGCTAGGGGAGGTGGCGGGGGTGCGCATCGGGACCAGTTGGACGTCCACCCCTTCGTATGTGTAGCGGCCAGCAGGCTCCCACCGTTTGGTGCGGCCCGCGGCGCTCATGCCTAGAAATTGCGTCGCGAACGACGCCTCGGCGTAGGTCAGGGCGGCCTTTCGGGCACGGGTTGAATGCTTGAACGAGTCCATTGTCACCACGATGACACTCGGGTGAGCGGGGGTCGCGTTCACGTTTGCAGTCTCCATCAGTGTTCTCGAATGCCGGCCCAGGCACGGTGGCGATGCGCCGTGCTAGCAATGAAACGGACGACTCGGTCGCTCGTGTTGTCGATGAGGTAGTCGTCAGGCGCCAGTCGTCGATCCTGCCAATCGGCCCGGGCCGACATGGCCATGCCGACGGCCATGACGACGTCATCGGCATCCAGCCCCGTCATGAGGATCCCCCCGGTGTCGAGGGCTTCCGGTCGTTCGATCGAGTCGCGCAAGGTGACGGCGGGGAAGCCGAGCAGGGTCGCCTCCTCAGCGATCGTGCCCGAGTCGGAAAGGCAACAGGCCGCACCCAACTGAAGCCGGTTGTAGTCATGAAACCCAAGTGGTTCGCTGAAGGTAATGCCTTGCGGGGCGGTCCAGTCCGGAAGCGCTTCCAAGCGTTTGCGAGTACGTGGGTGTGTCGAAACGAATACGGGCAGGCCAAAGGCCGTGCGTACTGACACTAGGCAATCGAGCAACTTTCGGAGGCGCTCGGGCGAGTCCACGTTCTCCTCCCTATGTGCGCTCACCAGGAAGTAGCCGCCTTCGACGAGGCCACGGTCTTGCAGGACGGTAGAGACGAGGATCTGTTCGCGGTACGCGTTGAGAACCTCGCGCATCGGCGATCCGGTCTTGAGAATCCGGCGTGGGTGGAGGCCCTCAGCCAGGAGGTTGCGCCTGGCGTGCTCTGTATAGACCAGGTTGAAGTCCGCCACGTGGTCCACGAGCCGACGGTTTGTCTCTTCGGGGACGTTCTCGTCGAAGCAGCGGTTGCCTGCCTCCATGTGGTAAACGGGGATCCGAAGGCGTTTGGCCATTACAGCGGCAATGCAGCTGTTCGTATCGCCCAGGACGAGCACCGCGTCGGGACGTTCGGCGAGCATGACCTCTTCGGATCGGATGAGTGTCTCGCCCAGAACATGCCCAAGGGTGGACGTGTTCACACCTAGAAGGTGATCCGGCCGCCGGATGCCGAGATCGTTGAAGAAGACCTCGTTGAGGGTGAAGTCGTAGTTCTGTCCGGTGTGAACCAGCACGTGGTCAACGGTCTCGTCGAGACGGTGGATGACACGAGAAAGCCGGATCAGCTCGGGCCGGGTCCCGACGATGGTCATGACCTTCATTGCGAACCTCCTGCAGGGCGGACGGGCTCTGGGAATGTGTCGGGGACGTCGGAGCGGAAGAGCTCATGTGACCAGAACTGGGTCAGCAACGTCTCGTCCGCGGTGTTGGTGATGTTGTGGACCCACCCGGTTGGCATGTCGATCGCACACGGAGCAGTGCCGTCCACGAAGAAGTCGATCACCTCGTCGGTGAACATCCGGCGTAGCGAGATCGTGGCCCGTCCGTCGATGACTGCGAAGCGCTCCACCTTGCGCAAGTGATAGTGCTCGCCCCTCGTGACACCCGGGACCGTCGTGGAGAACGATGTCTGTCCCTCGCCCCCGCGGCACCGAACGGTCTCGACAAACCGTCCGCGTGCGTCGGTATGCGGAGTGAGGGCAATCGGGTAGACCGCCGGAAACAAGGCCGATCGATAGGTGTTGAACAGGTCGATTCGGAAGTCGCTGGAGAGATCGGGAAACTCACCGGTGTCGTATGACGCCTTGAACTCGCGAAGGAGGTCGAGGACCCCTTGCACCGTGACCTCCGCGCCGCGGGGATCCAGGCGCCGTGTTGTGGCGGTCAGGGCGTCGATGAGGGCCTGGGCGGCTCCTTGCACATGCAAGAGTTCGACCGGCCGATCGATGATGGTGGGCTCGATTCCCTCGATCACGGCTCGCACGAACGTCGCAACGAAGCTGTTGTATGACGGGCGACCGTGCTCACCGAAAAGGTTCGGCAGGCGGACGTCGACGAAGCGGCCACCGCGACGCTCAACGGCTGCTTCCAGCCGGGCGGCCGCTTCTGCCTTGCCCGTACCGTATGGGGTTCCGTTGCCGTGCTGCACCGAGTTCGCAAATACGAATCTCAGCGGGCGATCGGACTCCATCACGGCCGCGACGAGGTCGTCCGCGAGCCGGACATTTCCCTCAGCCACGTCGGGGCCGCGATTAACCCCAGCAATGTGGATGACGCTATCGACGTGCTCCATGAGCGCGGGCAACTCTGACCAGTTCTCTCGGGTTACCGAAGTAATCACGTGATCGGTGAGCGCGTGGAGTCGCAGCCGCGTATGCCAGCCGAGAAAGCCGTCCGCGCCGGTCAGGAGAACATTCACGACGTCGAGTCCCCGAGCAGGGCTCGGATCTCAGGGAGCCTCCGCAGGAGCGCCACGGTCTGCTCGACGTCGAGTCGATCAGTGTTGTCGGAGTCGTAGTCGATCAAGCCTGGGCGAGGCTCCTCGCCCTCCTCGACATACAGCTCGTACTCAAGCGATCGCGCGTCGAGGGGCGTCCGGAAGTAGTCGCCCTGATCGCTGGACTTCATCAACTCCTCTCGGGTCAGCAACGTCTCAAACATCTTTTCGCCGTGCCGGATGCCGATCCTCCGGACCTCAGGATCACCATGACCCAAGACAATGGAGACAGCCCGGGCGAGCGTCTCGACCGTGCACGCCGGCGCCTTCTTGACGAATAGGTCCCCAGGCGCAGCGTTGAGGAAGGCGTGTTCCACGAGGTCCACCGATTCCTGCAACGACATGAGGAACCGCGTCATCCCGGGTTCGGTGACCGTTAGTGGCTTGCCCTCCTGCAACTGCCGGACAAACAGCGGGATCACCGAACCGCGTGAGTACATCACATTGCCATAGCGGGTGACAGACACCGTAGTGGGCGACTTTGGATGATTGCGAGCGAACGCCTGCGCGGTCTTCTCCATGAGGGCCTTGGACATACCCATGGCGTTGACCGGATAGACGGCCTTGTCCGTGCTGAGACAGACCACTGACCGGACCCCGTTGTAGTGTGCCGCCTCGATGACGTTCTGGCTCCCGAGGACGTTGGTCTTGACGGCCTGGTCGGGAAAGAATTCGCAGGACGGAACCTGCTTGAGGGCGGCCGCGTGGAAGGCGAAGTCAGCCCCTGTGAAGGCATTTGAGACAGATGCGAGATCGCGGACATCGCCTAGGAAGAACTTGACTCGTGCGTCGCCTAGACGCTGTCTCATCTCGTCCTGCTTCGCCTCATCGCGGCTCAGGACATGGACGCTGGCAACCCCCTTATCGAGGAGGTGTCGGAGCATGGTGGATCCGAAGGAGCCAGTGCCCCCCGTAATGGCAACGGTAGAGCCGCTCATGGATGGCATTGGACTACTTTCGGGTTGCGAACGACAGTGGTCGGCGATGTTCGGAGGCAGTCGCCACAAGAAGGGATTCCAGGGCGTCGACACTGACCGCCTCGCCAAACTTGGTTAGGTAGGTCTTGCGGGCAGATTGGCCCATGATGGCGCGCTCGGAAATGGAGAGCGCCGCCAGATCGCGTATGGACCCTGCCAAAGCTGCGCCATCACCAGGCGGACTGATGAATCCAGCCCCGGCATCCCGAACGACGGCGGCGACATCTCCGGCCGCGCTCACGACCATCGGCTTGCCGATGGCCAGGTTGGCCTGGAGCTTACTGGGAAGCGTGGTACGCATCAGGGGAACATCCTTCAGCGTCACCAGTTGGGCGTCAGAGACGGCGAGCAGTTCGGCAATCCGCGATGGACCTTGTGGGGCGACGAACTGGACATTGTCCAGCCCTTCTTGTCGAACTCGGGTGCGCAGGTGTTCTTCAGCGACACCTCCCCCCATCAGCACAATGCCGACCTCAGGGCGGTCCCGGAGGAGCGCGGCGGCATCCAGCACGGTATCGAGGCTCTGCATCTCGCCAAGATTGCCGGCATACATGATGGTGATGGGCCGTGAGGCGCCAATGACTGACCTTGCCCATTCAGTTGGCTCCGCCGGGTGGAACGCCCGCTCGTCGGGCCAGTTCGGTATAAACGTGATCTTTTCGGCAGGTACCCCACGCGACTCAATCAGGCTGGCCATTCCTGGGCTGGACACGGCGATCCGGGACGCTCCACGGTAAGTCAGATCACAGAAGCGATGAAGAATGCGTTCGGCTCTTGCATTGGCAGGGGCATCGAGGAAGCCGCTCGAGGTAACGGTCTGTGGCCAGAGGTCTTGGATCCAAAGGGCATAGGGAGTGCCATGCACGGCCCGAACGCCCATGGCCGGTAGGGCCACCGTCGCAGGAGTCGAGTGGACGAGCACCACGTCAACCTCGCGAAGGCAACGCGACACAGACGCTGCAGTGGCGGCCGCGGCAAAACTCGCATACGTAGCCAAGCGAGGGATCATGCGCGTGCTGTGGCTCGGGTACATCGCGACGCGATGCACGTCAATTCCCTCAACAAATTCCCGAGCGTGGGGACGCAACGAGTATCCGTCATAGATCTCGCCGATCGGGTAGGAAGGAAAGCCGGTCACTACCCGGACGTCGTGACCGCGCTCCTTGAGGGCTAGGGCAGCAACGCTTGAGGCGGCGGCTCCGCCAGGCTCCGGGGCATACCACTGCGTGACGATCCCGATCTTCACGGCAGCACCATCCTGGAGGACGACCTCGCCCTCGTCGCCCACGAGGGACTTGAGAGGTAGACAAGCACAGCAGCGACAGTTACCACGAGCGCGAGCCAGCGGGGGCCGAACCACCAGGCCACCGCGATGGCTGCGTTCACCGTGGTCACAGCCAGGGCCACCGTGGTGTGCGACAAGCCGCATTCGTTGCTGAGCAACTGGTAAACGTGTTCACGGTGGGCCTGCAGGAGGGGCTTGTGTTGAACGGCACGGCGACTGAGCACGGCCGCCGTATCTGCGAGATACAGCGTCAGCGGGGCCACCACGACCCAACCGTTCGTGGGGTGATGGGGTCCGACCGACAGGAGCAGGCCGCCGCCGATCAACCCGCCGAGAAGGTAGCTTCCACTATCCCCGAGGAAGAGCTTGGCCCTGGGCGCATTCCAAGGCAGGAACCCGAGCAAGGACCCCGCTGTAACGGCGCCGAGGGTGGCCAACTGGCTGTGCCCGTGCCACCCGCCGATCGCCAGGGCCGCCAGCCCCCACAGCGTCCCGTGCAAGGCGCTGATGCCGTTGATGCCGTCCATGAAGTTGACCACGTTGACGGCTGCTGGGATGACCACGGCTCCGAGGACGGCGTCCTGAACCCCACCGATCGAGGCCCCGACGAGAGCTCCAACGACTACCTGAACGGCCAGTCGGGCTAGTGGCGGGACACTGGCGCGATCGTCCGCCAACCCGAGGACGGCCAGTGCGCAAGCGCCGGCAATGACCCCCCAAGGAATGGCCGATCCCAGGACGACAGCAGCGGCGGTGGCGCAGCAGACACCCGCGAGCACGGCTAGGCCGCCACCGCGAGGGGTGACCTGCGTGTGCGAGGAGCGGGCATTGGGAGAGTCGAGAATCCCGACGGAGAGCATGACCCTCCGCACAACGGGCGCGAACGTCAAGGTGACGACGAACCCGACGAGCAGCAGCGTCACCGGCTGGTCGCTTCGGTTGCCGTCAGAGGGGCAGCGGCTCCGGACTCCTTGCGCATCCAAGCAGCGCTGTGCTCGGGCGATACGTGGTGCGTCAAGTGGACCAGGTCGGGGTCGATCGGCGGCACATTGACGCGGCTGACCAGGGAGTGCGAGGTCTTGTGTCGCGCCTCGTTC
>Ga0073909_10000020_pt1 | contig 67076 bp, 107 predicted proteins | sample Coa_R1_6_FD_66439 | JGI IMG/M metagenome (GOLD analysis project Ga0073909, IMG submission 66439) | Surface soil microbial communities from Centralia Pennsylvania, which are recovering from an underground coalmine fire. - Coalmine... | ecosystem: Environmental > Terrestrial > Soil >... | reverse complement strand
ACGGGCCGGTGACCACCGATGACTGAGCCGCTGGTGATCGAACAGGACCACGAGTTCGACGAGATGGACGGCATCGGCAGTTCAGTGGCCGTGTTCTGGTCGCGTGGCCACGATCACGATGTCGAGGAGTTCATCCGGGCCGTGCTCGATCACTGCCTGAACGAGGGGTCGGACATCCCGGCGATCCGCACCGACGACAGCCCGACCGAGGTGTGGCAGACGGAACTCGACCGGGGTGGCGTGGCCGAGTTCCGGCGGACGGAACATCACAGCCGACCGGTCTCGGACTGGTACCCGGTCACGGTGCTGGATGTGGAGCGGCGGCCGACGTTCGCCGGCATCAAGTGCATGGTGATCGGGTGCGGCAAGCCATGTGCACGTCCCCGTGAGCCCGCCCGTGCTGTCGTCGGACGTAGACAGCCCATCGGGGCGATGCCCGTACGGTTCTGGCTGTGTCACGAGCACGGCGACCGATTCCCAGGATCGTCGTACCAGGTGTTCCTGGTCCCGATCGAGGCGACAGGGGGCGACCAGTCATGACCGTGGAGGAGCTACTGGAAGCACTGAACGATCTGCCCGGAGAGATGCCCATAGTTGTCATGGACGATGGTGCACCGCTGACAGCACGGTGGGCACTGGTCCGCCCGTGGAAGCAGGACGGCTGGCCCCAGCTGGAGCACCCCGTGGAGTCGGACGACGGAGACCACGAAGGATTCGTCCCGGCGCTGGTGCTGTCGGCCGAGGAGTAGTCCCCATGACCGACCTGGCCGAGTTCCTGTCAGCCAGAGTTGCCGAGGACGAGGAGTTTGCATGGGAGGCCGTACAGCGACCCTGGTTTGCGGAGGACAACTTCGTAGATGGCGTTAGCGGTGGCTCGATCGCTCGGTTCGAGATTAAGGCCGATGCTCGGCACGTCGCCCGCTGGGATCCGGCCCGGGTGCTCGCCGAGTGCGCAGCCAAGCGGGCGATCGTCGAGATGCACGTGCGCGGCATACGGGAGACCGTCGACCCGGGCCTCGTTCCCGACCTCGACTGCGCCGAGTGCGATCAGCCGTTCCCGTGTCCGACGCTGCGCCTGCTCGCCCAGCCCTACGCCGACCATCCCGACTTCGACTCGGCATGGGGTGTCGAGTAGTTCCCCATAGGGACGCTATCATCGAGCTTATATGTCCCCACTCAACAAAGGATCATAAGAAGTGGCAAAGATCGAGAAGGTCGTACTCATCGACGACCTGTCCGGTGACGAGGCGGCCGAGTCGATCCGTTTCGGCTTGGACGGCGAGTCATACATGATCGACCTGTCGGAGGGCAACGCGGTCAGGCTGCGCTCGGCCATCGCCCCGTTCGTGGAGGCCGCCCGGAAGATCAGTAAGGGCAAGGCCGCCGTTCGACCGTCGCGTACCGATCGCCAACTCATCCGCGAGTGGGCGACGGCGAACGGGTTGACAGTCCAGAAGCGAGGCAGGATCCCCGAAGACGTGCTCGCCGCCTGGCGATCCCGGTGATCCCCCTGCGACTCAAGGCTCCGTTGTGGCTGGTCGGCGTCGGGGCCGCGCTGCTCCTGGCGATGTTCGCCATCGCCAGCCAGTTGCCGCCGACCACCCGCACGCTGGACGGCAGTCTCACGCTGCGCCACGCCGTCCCCATCGGGGCTCCGGTCGTCGGCAAGGACTACCCCTGCGTCGGAGTCGGCGGGTTCGACGACATCCGCGGGGGCGCGACGGTGGTCGTCTACGACGCGGCGGACAAGATCCTGGCCATGGGGCGCCTTGACCCCGGCAGGGCGAACGACGCGACCGGTGACTGCATCTTCCTGTTCGCCGTGCCGGACGTGCCGACCTCGGACTTCTACCGGGTGGAGGTCGCCCACCGCGGGCAGGTGCCGTTCACGCAACGTCAGGTCGACGACCATCAGGTGCAGTTGACGCTCGGCTGACCGCAACGAAGAACGCCCCAGCACCAGGCCCGAGTGCTGGGGCGTTCTCGTGTCCCCCCGTTGATGAGGTCAGCCGACCGGGTTCCCGGTCGTGGCCAGCTGGTACACCATGACCCGGCCCTTCGAGGTACGCAGTTCGCCGTGCTCGCTGATGCTGGACTGGTTGTACGCGCCGGCCTTGAAGTACCAGTCCTCACCGACCTGAGCGATCCGCGTGGTCGTGGACACGGTGCCAGAGGAGTAGGAGACGACGATCTCCTTGCCGCCGACGCCCGTCTCGATGGTCAGGTCGAACGGCTGCCGGTCCCGGTAGTCGGGATCGAGCGGCAGGATCGTCTTGCCGTCGTTGAAGAACAGGTGCAGGCCGCGGTAACCGTCCACGCGGTGGATGCGCACCTGACACACGTCGTCGGCCCCGTCGTGGATCTGGGCCAGACTCAGGCTCTTGCGCACCGCGAGGTCTTCGGTGGACCCCCACAGCCGAGCGGTCATCTTGTGCGGCTTGGACCCGTCGAACGCCGCCTTGGTCCAGCTGGCGTCGGCCATCTGCCGGGCCTCGGTGCGGGTCCGCTTGCTGTTCGGGGTGGTCACCCCATCGACCGAGGCGGTGAACAGCACGCCCTTGCCACCCTGGTCGGTGGCGACCTCGAACACGCCGGGGACGAAGCCCTTCCCGCCGCCGATCTTCGGCGGGTACAAGTTCGTCGGGCTACCCTGCGTCCCCGTGGGGAAGGTGATCGTCCAGTTGGCCAGCGCCGGCAGGACGTCCACCGGCCGCTCGGTCGTCGGCACGGGTGCAGGCACGGGCGCGGGTACGGGAGCAGGCACCGGGCTCGGAGCTGCCTGCGCCAGCGCGGCGTCCAGCTTGGCCTCGATGCGGTCCAACTGGTCCAGGTGGATCTGGTCAGCCATGCCTCACTCCTGCCCGTCGTCGAAGGTCAGCGTGTAGGAGGTGCCCGGCTCGAACGGCACCTCGTGGCGCACGCTCATGTAGATCGACAGGCCAGGGGTCCAGCGGGCCCAGTCGGTGTTCACGAGGTTGCCGTCCGCGTCCTTGTAGTCGGCACCGAACACCACATCGTCCTGCGTGCCGTCGGGGGCCGGGGTCCGCGAGTTACAGCGGACCTTGGCGGTGATCTTCACGATGACTCCTTCTCGATCTGTTCGACGTGCAGTCCGGCATCGCGCAGGCGCGCCACACCGGACCCGTCGCGGTAGGTGAGGTGGTAGTACACGGCCACCAGGCCGGCGTTGATGAGCACGCCGGCACAGCCCAGGCACGGCCCGTGCGTCGCCACGAGCGAAGCACCTTCGCTCGCCACACCGTGTCGGGCGGCAAAGGCGATGGAGTTCGCCTCGGCGTGCACGGACTCGGTGCACGGCTGCGCGGGCGTGCACGCGCAGTGCGGCATGCCGGTGGGTGCACCGTTGCGCCCGGTGGACAGGACCCGGCCGTCGCGCACCAGCACCGCGCCGACCTGGGCTCGATTGCAGGTCGAACGCCGTGCCGCGACGAACGCGTGCGCCAACATCGTCTGCATCTCAGTGGGACGATTCACGCCAGTCCCGGATCCCTGCGGTGGCGTCCGTCGGGCCCGTTGGAGATGTACAGGACCCCGGCCGCAGTGAGCACGGCCACGGCGATCTGCACACCCTCCACGCGCGAGACAGTCCCGTCGCCGAACGCGCTGATCGCCACGACACCACCGGCGGAGATCGCCGACATGATCGCCTTGGTGTAGGCCCAGACCCCGTCGCCGGGCTGGTTGGCGGCGATCCACACCGTTGCCGCACCGGCGGCGAGCACGCCCATGTTGATGTAGTCGGTCAGGCCGAACGGTTCGCTCGTCAGCAACTGCGGCAGGACCGCGGAGAAGCAGACACCGAGCAGCTGCACGATGGCCTTGTTGCTATCCATGTCGGCTCCTGCGGGTTGCGTGCACGCCCTTCATGGTTGCATGCTGGTCACCCGAGCCGCTCGCGCCAGTCGACCAATCGGTCCATCGCGTCGTCGGCGTACCGCTCCGCACGCTCCCCGGTGCCGTTGTAGGCGCGGAACCCGTCCCAGACGCCGTGCTCACGGATGTGGCCGGCCAGGATCTCGAAGCCGACCCGCACGTTGGTGGCCCAGTCCCAGCAACCACCGCGGGCGTCGGCGAGCGCTTGGTAGGCGGGCCAGGTCAACTGGGTCGGCCCGACGCCCTGACTCCCGAGACGGGCGCGGTGCGGTCGCCACGCCTCGTACGCCTCGCGGGTGACCTCGCCGCCTTTCTCGTAGTAGCCGCCCGTGTCCACGCCGTCGTGGCCCCACACGTTGTGTCCGCCATCGGACTCCTTGAGCAGTAGTACTGCCGCGCACGCCAGCTCCAGTCCGGCGGCATCCGCCAGTTCGATCACCTCACCCGGCCGGATGATCCCTCCGGTCGCGAGGGTCGTCCTTCAACCACCGGCCGGCGCGGGTGGTGCAGCAACTTGTGCGCTGCCCAGCTTGGCCTGGATGTCGCGCTGCGTGGCCTGGATCGACAGCAGCAGGTCCCACAGGTCCGTCAGTCGGTCGTGCCCGGCGCCGGGCACCCGTGCGGGTGCGTTGACGGGATCCTTGATCCCGAGGGTGGTCAGGATCTGGTCGCGGGCGAATCCGACATCGTCCCGGCGGGCCAGGCCGGCGGTCTCGGTGCGGATCAGTGCGCGGATCTCGTCCAGTGTGGGCATGGCGTCCTCCGTGGTACGGTCGGGGTTGACGAGGTAGCGGGTCACCTGCGTCCGGAACGCGGGCATGTCGATGCCCGCCGGGTCGATCTTGCGTCCGGCCGGCAGGGCGCACTCGCGGTGGGCGCAGCAGCGGTCGGCCGGCCGGTTCATGCGCCGCAGTAGTGCGGCGACCAGGCGCGGGTAGCAGTCCAGTTGTGCGGACGTCCAGTCGTAGCGGCCGAACGTCGCAACACCGGTGGACTCGGCTTCGATGCCGACGAACGCGCTGTTCAGGTTGGTGAACCCGGCCCAGCGACTCAGGCCGGCGTGCCAGCACTGCCCGGCGGCGATCACGTGGATGGTGCCCGAGCGCGCCAGGCCCAGATGGGCGAGCGGGCCGTCCAGGTCCGGACGTCCGTCACGCACGACGCCCAGCGACGGGTAGTCCCCGGTCGCAGGACCTGCTGTGTGGTGCAGGACCACGCCTTCGGCGCCCGTCATCGGGCCGTGTCCACGGCTCTGCCACCCATCGGCCTCGACGACCGGGTAGCCGGTGCTGCGTGCGACGTCGGCCAGCCACGTCAGCATCATGGCGTGCTCCGGCGGGCCTTGATCTGCAACCACAACCGCCAGGTCATGGAGATCGGGATCCCGACGAACACGATCAGTCGTAACACCTGGAACGCATCGGAGTCGCCGAACACCAGACGGACCACGGCCAGGTCCAGGACGACGGCAATCGTGGCCATGTAGGCCATCACGTGCTGACCCATTTCCGTCTCCCACCAACGCACCCGCATGTGGACGATCACGGACAGCGTGCCCACCAGGGCCGCCCAGATCACGAGGGCATTGCCTGCGTAGCGAACGAGTTCGACGTGGTCCACCATCACGGACTTCCCTCTCTGTGCGCGCCCCGAGCGATCGCGTCCGCGACCAGCCCGGAGAAGTTGTTGCGGTGTGCGATCCTGCGCAATTGCTTCCCGAGGTCGACCACCTCGGCGGCCTGTTCGTCCAGCCGGGCCAGCTGCTCGATGGCCTCGACGTTGCGGTCCTCCTGTCGCCGCAACCATGTCGGCCGCAACCACTGCCATATCCGTGTCATGTCGGCTCCCCGGGTGGGGCATCCACCTGCACCGGGTCGGTGCTGGCGTCATACAGACCTTGTGCGACCTGAGCGGTGATCCTGGCGGCCGGGAGCAATGCTTCGGCCTGCCCCATCGCCTTGAGGGCGATCGTTCGCCACAGGTCCCGCTCTCGCACGGTTTCTCGATGCGTGCGAATCGGGATCAGCCAGCCCAGAAGCACCATGACGACGGTCACGGCGAGGAGCCCGACCGCACCACCTTGGGTCACCCAGTCAGGCAGGACGGGCGGCAGTACGGCCACGTCATTCCCCTGTGAGTTGGTAGCGCTGGTCGAACCCTGCCGCCGGCTCGGCGGACGGCATACCAGCGGCCTTGACCACGTAGTCGCCCAGGCCGACCACTCCGACTGCTCCGGGCAGCAGCAGCGCCGGTCCGCCGTTGATGGTGAGCAGTAGTCCGCCGGCCCAGGCGTGACACGCGGTGACCAGGTCCGGGCGGAACGGGAACACCTCGACGGTCACCGCGGTGTTCGGTGCGCCGTGCTCGTCCAGCGGGTGGCACGTCGCAGGTGGGCTGTCGATCCACATCAGGCGGACTCGGTGCGGACCTGCTGCGCGGCGGCCTGCTCATAGCGGGCGGACCACTCGGCGGCCTCGATCTCCAGCTGCGCGATGCGCATACCCAACCGGCGCACCACCGCTTGGAGATGCGCGACCTCGACAGCAGAGTCCAGGGTGGGCGTATCAGCGGGCATCAGTCGTTCCTCATCCTTGCTTCCAGTGCGGTCAAGCGAGCAGCCAGCGCAGTGATGTCGTCGTGCGCCTCTGCCGCAGCGTCCCAGGCGACGGCGGCGATCTCCATCGGCGCGATCCGCATCGCGGACTCACCTTCGTCGTGTCCGTGGATCAGCTGCGGGGCGATCTCGGCCAGTTCCTCGGCCACGAACCCGAAGTGCCGGCGCACCTGCTCCGGCTCCGGTTGGGGCAGCACGGTGGACAGGCCCTCGTGCAGATGCACCTCCAGGGGTTCGTCGTAGCCGCGTGGCCGCCACGACCGCGCACGCACCTGCCGCACCAGGTCGGCCGCCCGGTCGACCGGCAGCACCTCCAGCGCCGGGCGAATGTCCCGCTTCCCGGTCCGTGACGAGGTCTGGGTGACCGAGCGGCACGTCAGCTCGCGATGGTTGGCAGCTGCGTCGATACCCAGCCCGTCGGTGATGACGATCCGCCCGGTCCCCGCGGTCGGGCCGCCCGCGAACCGGATGCCGCAGTCGTTGCTGGGCGCCAGCCATGTAGCCCGGGATTGGACGTACTTATGCTGGAGCGATGCCGAGAGGATGTCTGACCCCGTCGGACCGTTCCGGAACCCCAGGAAGAGCGAGCCGTTGAGGTCGGTCGTACGCAGGATCGTGGTAGGAGAACGAGTCGACAGAGTTGAGGAGTCGAGTCGGACAGCGGTCGGCTCGGTCCCCCAGTTGTAGTCCCCCCAGACCAGGGTCGCGTTGTCCGAGGCCAGGTAGAGGCTGCCCATCGTCGCGGTTGTGGCATTCGCACCGAATCCGCGCAGGCGCAAGAACGGTTGCGCCTGCGCCCCAGAGGCAGCCTCGTTCCTGAACTCGCAGTATGCGGTGCCCGTCGGGCCATAGAAACGCTGAGTCCCGTCGGGCAGGATGTTGATCCGCTCCCCGGACAGGCCCGACTGGTAGGTGCCGGTGACGAGCATCGTGGCGGTGGCGACGTTCAGGTCGGCCCACAACACGTTCGAGCTGTTGTAGCTGTGCCAGCCGTTGCCGTCGACCTCCATCCGGGCGTTCGGGCTGGTGTTGGTGCGGATCAGCCCGGACAGGGTCAGCAGTGCCGACAGGGTGCCGGTGGTGATCTTCCCGGCCGAGACGTTGCCGACCTGCAAGTCGTTGACCGCAGCGTTGTCGATCTTCGCTGTGATGACGGCCAGGTCGGCCAGCGCCGCGGACCCGACGCAGCCGGCGAACAGGTCCGCGGACACCACCTGCGTCGCCGTGCCCGAACCTGCCGCGGACGCCACCGAACGGTTGCCCACGCGGTCGACCGCGATGAGCTTGACGTACCGGGTCGACCCGTAGGCCTGGTCGGTGATCGGCATCGCCCCGCCGCCCGGGGAGAGCTTGTCCCAGTAGGTGGTGGCGTCCGGGGTGAACCCGGCAGCGGCGGAGACGTGGACCTCGACGAAGTCCAGGTCCAGCGGCATCGTCTCGCCGAACGAGCCGAGCCCGGTCCAGTCGGCGACCAGGATGCCCAGCCGGGAGGTGACGGTCGGCGCGGCCGGGATCGGCGGCGGCGTGGTGTCGTTCTGCGTCAGCAGCGACACCACCGACGACGCAGTCGACGTGTTGCCCGACGAGTCGTAGGCGAAGACGCGGACCTCGACGTTCGCCCCGGCGATCACGTCCCCGACGTCGACCGATGTCGAGGTACCACCGGGCTCGTCCGCCCCGAACGACCACCCGGTGGACGCAGGCTGGCGCCACTCGACCCGGTAGCCGGCGATGTCGTCTGCGGCGGTCGTGTCCACGTTGGTGGTGACCTGCGCCCAGCCGACGTGCAGCACCGCCAGCGTTCCGCCGGTCCCGTCGCTGTAGGCGGTCGACCCGACGGTGACCCCGGTCGGCGCGGCCGGGGCGAGCGTGTCGGGCCCGGTCGGCACCGACGTCCCCACGACCGCGCCGCCGTGCTGCACCTTGCTCAACCGGCGCAGCAACGCCAGACGCCAGTCGGTGATGGTGTCGTTCAGCGTGACGGTGCCCTCGGGCCGTTGACCCGGGCGGAACGTGATCGACCACTGCGCCACGCGCAGCCGGCGCGCGACGTTGCCGGTCTGCGACAGCGCCCAGTCCCCGATGTCGAAGTCCAGGCGCGGCACCGGCTGCCACGCCCCGAACACCAGCCCGTGGGTGCGTTCGGCGACACCGTTCTTGCGCACGGCGAGTTCGCCCTGCGCGGCGGCCAGGACGCCCGCGGCGCTGTTGGTCTGCCCGGCGTCGGTCGGGGCCTCGACACGTCGTCCGCGCGCGGCCAGTGCGGTGGCATCGGTGGCCCACTGGTAGACCCCGTCCGAACCCTTGGCCAGCACGGCGGTGGCCGCGTCGCCGGTGCGCACGGATTCGCGGCGGTCGGCCTGCTTGAGGTTGGTGCCGTGCGCGAACCGCAGCGGCGTGACGGTGGTGGTGCGGTCGATCCCGCGGGTGCCGGCGTTCCACAGACGCAGAACCCCAGTCGTGCCGTCCGGGAACGTGTAGGGGAACGTCGGGAACGCACCCGGCCCCTGTGCAGGGGTGACCGCCCATTCGATCAGGCCGAGATCGACCAGGTCCCCGAGCACCTCGGCCAACGACTTGTCCGGGCTGTACTTCAGGTCGCTGATCGTGGCGGCCCACGGCGCACCGGCGGAGTCCGCAGCGGTGGTGAAGTCGCGAGCGACCCCGGCCAGCGCGGATGGGCGAGTCTTGACCTGGTCGAAGATCGTGGCCACGACCGTGCCCGGTGTGGCCGCGTTGAAGATGATCTCCTTGGTGGGGGTGTTCTGCGGACCGACCAGCACCTCGGAGGTGAGCACTTCCATGAAGTGCCCGCTGAACGTCCACACCTCGTCGGGCTGGAGTTCGTCGCCGGCCTTCTGCTGGAGCAGCGCACGCATCCGACCGGCCGAGTCCCCGCCGATGCGGATCTCAACCTCCAGGTCCCGCTGCGGATACGCCGAGACGCCTGCGTCGAGGGTGGTGAACCCCGGCGCACCGGCCGCGTACTCGATCTCGACGGCACCCCAGCCGTTGCGGACCGGGGTGACGGTGAGGCGGGTCCAGTTCCGCAGCGGTGTCAGCGCACCGGTCGACGGGTCCACCGTCCACACGCTCGGGTTGACCGCGACGCCACCGGACCCGGTCGGCGAGGTGACCGATGCGGTCGCGGTGAGCCCCGCCGTCGTGGTCAGGGCGGCGGAGGCCAGGCCGATCCGCACTGCGGTCGCAGTGACCGCGGACCCGCTGGCCGGCGCGGCGGAGACCGGTGAGGTGACGTTCGCCGTCGCGGTGACCGCAGACCCGGTCGCGGCGCTCGCTGCGGCCGAGCCGATCCGCTGTGCGGTCGCGGTGATACTGCTGCCCGTCGCCGCCGTGGCTGCGCCGACCTTGACGGCAACCGCGGTTGCGGTGATCGACGATCCGGTTGCTGCGGTGGCTGCCGCCGAGTCGATGCGCTGCGCGGTCGCCGTGATCGACGATCCGGTGGCTGCGGCGACGTCGCCGGTGGCCTCGGTGTAGGTGGCGAAGACGTCGATCGGCCCGGACTGGGCGGTCGGTGTCCCGAACGGCGAGGGGAGCAGCGTGTTGGTCTCGTAGCGACCACCGGCAGCGCCGTCACGCGAGATGTTGATCGAGGGAGAGCCGGGATCGGCCCAGGACACACCGATCCAGTACTGGGTGCCCTGGACGACGTCGACCCCGGTCGGCAGGGTGAAGTCGATCTGCGTCTCGGTGGTGACGCTCAGGGTGACCGCGGTGGACTGTCCGAGCAGGACATCCGGCACGCCACCGGTGTCCGAGTAGATGACGAACCGGACCGCAGTGGACCCCGAGGACATCCACAGGCGCGCACTGGCGGCGGTGATCGTGCCGCTGGTCGCCGGGGTGGCGGCGGAGACGACGCACTTGTCCGAACTGGACGAGGTCGAGGAGCTGCCGTTGGTGAGCTTGCCGAACGTCGCCACGTCAGCTGGTCCTGTACCGGCGCACGCCGGACACCTCGACCGACATCGTCCCGCCGCCGGTGTGCGTCAAGGTCGCACTCAACGTCTCGGACGGGTCGACCTCGAAGTAGCGCGGACCGGGGGAGTAGGACAGTTCCGCGCCGTACCCGGGCGTCCATGCGGTGCCGGCACCGGAACTGATCAACCCGGTCGCCGTGTCCACGAGCAGTTCACGTCCGGCGGAGATCACACCGCCCCACTGGAAGAACCCGTAGCTGGTCTGCAAGCGCGGGTTGCTGCCCGGCCCGAACCGCAGCAGTAGTTCCGTACATGGTGCGGTCGCCGCAGAGAACGCCGACAGGTTTAGGGCCTGGCCCGTGGTGAGCGACGTCGGGCCGGTCGTCACCGTCGAACTCTCGACCCAGTGCCCGCCGGGGATGGCCAGGACCGCGCGGAACTTGCCGAACCACGGCGAGAAAGGCTCACGCGAGGGGGCCAGCCGCTCCAGCAACCGGGCGGTGGCGTAGCGCGTCGGCTGCCCGCCCGGGCGGGGGTGGGCCACCTGCAAAGTGCGACTGCTGAACAGCCGCACCAAGGTGTCCCACTGGTCGAAGTACTTGGTGGCCGTGTCCACGCCGGGGGCGAACGCGCCGGTCGCGGGGTTCACGCCGGCCAGGCTCATGGTGAACGTGATCCGACCCGGTCCGTCGGGGCGGCGAGGCTGCCCCGAACCGCCGAACACCATCAGCTCCCCGTCCATGCCGGGCACCACGATGTCCCCACCGATCGGCTCCGGGGCGGTCTGGAGATCTTCGGCGACCTCGATCCGCGTCGCCAGTGACCGCAGATCCACCCCGTCGACCAGGTAGGTGTCCAGGTAGTCAGCCATCGCTCACCACGCCCCGAGCGCCGCGGACACCCGACCGGCCTGCGCGACCCCTGCGGCGCTGCCGCCCCCGCCGATGGCGCGCGACACTGCTGCCTCCACCCTGGCCAGTCCTTCCACGATGGGCCCGGTGCCCGCTCCGGGTGGGGCGTACTGCGAACGCAGGTCCGCGCGCAGTTGCTGGATCGCCGCGACGACGTCCGCGCCGGCCCCGGAGTGGTTGACCCGGATGTCCTGAGTGGTGCGCAGCGCGGCGGGACCACGCATCGGCGAGCCGTCCGACGACGGCCCGGACATGGGCAGCATCGTGCGACCCATCCGGGCGGCGGCGACTTCCAGGATCGCCTGTGACCGCCTCGACGTGCGCTCGATCGGGATGAACGCCTCATCGCCCCGCATGCGATCGCCGATGACTCTCGGCTGGTTCGGCGGGACGATCTCTGCATATCCGGCCGACATCGACCGCATCGCGCCCTCCGCCAGCCCGACAGGAGCGCTCATGCGGTCGACCGGACGCAGCACTCCACCAGCGGCCATCGGCGTGGCGTAACCGCCCTCGGCGCGTGGCGTGTAGCCGTAGGCGACGGTCACCCTGATCGTCGAAGTCCGATCACGGGCCGCGTAGTCGATCGCTGAGTTCGCCGAGCTGGTCTGTGCGTTCGCCGTAATGGTGGACGGCCGCGAACGCGCGGTGTTGTTCAGTTGGCTCTCGGCGGTGCCGGTCTGCGGGATCGCCGTGACGGTGGATGGCCGTGGGCGCGCGGTGTTGTTGAGCTGTCCTTCGGCATCGCCCGTCTGCGGGACCGCGGTGACGGTGGAGTCCCGTGGCAACGCGGTGTTGTCCAGCGCCGCGACGGCGGCACCGACCGCCGGGACCGCGGTGACCAGCGAGTCGCGCGGCACCGTGAGCTGGTCGAGGACCGGGGTGACCAGGTCGTTCGGATTGAGGGTGACCGTGGCCTTCGACCCGTTGGCGTAGGTGACGACCGCATCGACCTTCCCGGTGGCCGGGTCCGGGTGGCCGTCGATGACGACGGTGCCCTTCGAGCCGTTGGCGAAGGTCACGGCCTGGGAGATCTTCCCGTCGACCAGGGTCGGATTGCCGTCCAGCGAGATGATCCCGGTCTTGCTCCCGGCAGCGGTCAGTGCGTCGTTCAGTGCGGTCATGAACTGCGCCGGGTCACCACCGATCGGCACCTTCGGGTTCGCGCTGACGATGGTGCCCATCAGCGCGGCGAAGACCGTACGGGCGTCGACGTCCTGCCCGTTGATGTTCACTGTCGGACTGTGGGACTTGACCGAGGCGATGAACCCGTCCAGGACTGTCTGGGCGTTCACCGTCTGTCCGTTGATCTCCACCGTGGCATTGGTCAGACCGGCCAGGCGTCCGACCTCGGCCAGCCCGTCCAGAGCGGGCTGCGTCTTGCCGTTGATGGTGACCTCGGCCTGGCCTTGCTGGACCGCGGTGAGCACCTGCTGGAGCGCGTCGCGGGCAGGCATGGTCTCCGCGCCGACCTTGATCATCACCTGGGTGGCGGACAGCCGGTCCAGCATCTGCTGGGTGGTGACGATCTTCCCGGTCTCCGGGTCCACTGCGATCTTGACCGTCTTACCGTTCGGCAGCGTCAGAATCTTGGTGGCGAAACCGCTCGTGGCCACGCCGGCCGACAGTGCGTCGAGTTCGACCTGCGACAGGTTCGACAGGTGCTCCAGTAACGCGGTGCGGGCAGGGCCGGACGCGTTCGCTGCCACCTGGAGCAGTGCCGCCCCGTAGGCCCGGGTCCCGGCTTCGGCACCTTGGGTGGCCGTGACGTTGCGCTGTGCGGCCTGCGCCGCCGCGTCGGCGTCGGTCACGTACTGGCGCAGCGCCGCCGCACCCTCCTGCGACGAGGCACCGTGTGCACGGACCGCAGCATTGGCCGCCTTCTCGGACTCACCGAGCCGGGCCAGCGCCCCCTCCAGTGCCAGCATGGTGCCCAGTGCGGTCTGTGCCGCAGCGACGTCATCACGCAGTGCCGCTGCGTGATCGCGGCTGGCCGCAGCGGCTTCACGGTCGACCTCCGCGAGCCGTGCCTTCGCCGCCGCGAGTGCGGCAGCAGCGGCGGCGGCCTTCGGTGAGGCCGCCCCGCCCTCGATGACCGCGTCCTTGTACTCGGTCTCAGCCATCTTCACGATGGCCTGGAGCTGAGCGTAGGAGGTCATCTCGCTGAGCTGCTGCTGGATCGACTTCGTGACGTTGTCGCGGGCGATCGCCTCGGCGTTGATCGCCTCCGGCAGCCCCATCTCCCCGCCGGCCGCAGCCGCAGCGGCAGCGTTGAGCGCGTTCATCGCCATCGTCTGGTTCTGCACGTGGACGGTCTCGGAGGCGATGGCCTGCTTCATGGTGTTCGCCCCGGCCACCACCCGCTGTGCAGCGTCGTCGGCCTTGGAGGCGAGCAGTTCGTAGGCGGCAGCCACTCCGACCAGCACGACGCCCAGGATCGGCACGGCACTGCCGATCCTGGACAGCGCTCCACCGACCCTGGTCATCGTCGTCTCGACCACCTGGCCGGCACGCGCCGAGTTGGTCGCCGCCAGCGTCCACACACCCCACTGGGTGGCGGCGTTGGCCACTGCCGTGCCGATGCCGGTGACCCATGCGCCCACCGGGGTGAGCAGGCGGAACGCCGCGACCATCCCGATGATCATCGGAGCGATCGGTCCGGTGGCGTTGGCCAGGCTGAGCAGCAACCCGATCACGGGGCCGACTGTCTGCGCGAGCAGGCTCATCCCGTTCGCGAAGGCGACCATGCTGTTGCCGGCCAGCTCTCCGAGCTTCGGCAGCAGTGCGCCGACCACAGTGAGGATCTGGCTCAGGGCACCCGTGAACGCCACCATGGACCCGGTGTTGGCCCAGATGCCGAGCATCTGCATGAAACCCTGACCGAGGTTGCCCAGGCCCGTGGCCAGCAGGTCCATCGCCACGCGGGACTCACGGAAGAACGTGGTGAGGGACGACTGCGCGGACGCCGAGGCCATGAAGTGCGCCATGGCCGCGGTGTTGCGCTCCAGCAGGGCCAGGAAGTCCGACCCGGCGGCGTCCGCGGCACGCCACACACTGGCGAAGACCGAGCCCAGGTTGGCGGCGGTGGAGCCGAGTAGGGCGATGCTGCGTGCACCCTCGCGCATCCACTGCTCCAGCCGGCCGGACTCCCGGGCCTGGGCGATGAACGCCCGGAACTGGGCAGAGGCGGCACCGGCACCGGTGGTGATGTCGGCCAGCACCCGCGAGCCGACCTCACCGACGTCGAACAGGCTGGCCACAACGTTGGTGAGCACCGGACTCAGGTTCGCCACGACGGCCCGGGTGTTGGACCACATCACGCTCTGGCGGGCGATGCCCTCGGACGAGGCGACGTAGCGCAGCACCGAGACCGCAGCGCCGTTCAGCTCGGTGGCGACCCGGCCCATGCCGGTGACCAGCATCGGGATCTCGGCCTGGCCGAGCCGGCGCAGTTCGGTCCCGAGGTTGCGGAACAGGTTGCCCTGCACCGCACCCTGGCCCACCTTGAGGGCGGTGTACATGTCCTTCAGGGCCAGCACGAAACCCTGCGCCTCGGGGGTCAGGGTCTTCATGGCCTGCTCGAAGTTCTTCGCGTCGCCCTGTGCCATCGCGGTCAATGCCGCGCCGACCCCTTGCGTGCCGACCTCGATGGTGGCCAGGACGCCACCGACCATGCCTAGGCTGGCGACCAGGATCGGGGCGGTCCCGGCGACCGAACCGACCAGAGTGACCAGCGACGCGGTCATGGACCCGACCCCGGCGGCGATCGTCGGGGCGAACGCCGCGATGCCTGCGAGGATGGCCTGCCACTGCGCCATGCGCCCGCGGCGGTCCACATCGACCTTGACCTCTGCGCGGTACTGCTTGCCGGCGATCTGGGCCAGTTGCATCTCCAGCGCCAGGATCTCCGCGCGAGCCTTCGCCGTGTCGGCCTTCACCGTCACGTCGGGCTTCATCAGGCTCAGCTCGACGACACGGGTACGCAGTTCCGCCAGGCGCTCCATCGCCGTGCGAGTCTCAGCGTCGATCTGCACCCGGCCACCGGCGATCGACTTCATCGTGGCCTGGACGCGGGCCAGCTGTCCGAGGAACGAGCCGGTGTCCAGCTGGATCTTGATCGCCTGGGCTCGCATGGACTCGATGCGGACCTTGAGCATCTCGACCTGTGCCAGCGCCCGGGCGGTGTCCGCATTGATCTTGATGGTGCGGGCGTGGATGGATTCGGCGCGCGCCTTGAGCACCTCGATCTGCGCCTGCGCCTTGGACGTGTCGATGTCGATCTTGATCGTGCGGGCGTGGATGTTCTCCGCACGAGCCTTGAGCACGTCGATCTGTGCTGCGGCCTTGGACGTGTCCGCATCGATCTTGATGGCGGTCCGGGCCTTGAGCGCGTCGATCTCCGCCTGCGCCTTGGCCTTGAACGCCTTGATCTGTGCTATCGCCTTGGCGGTGTCGACGTTGGCCTTGACGTCGACCCGGGCGTCCCGCAGCGCCCTGAGCTGGGCTGCGAACCCCTTCAGCTCCGCCGCGTCGACATCGGCCCTGATGTTGACCCGGACATCCTTGAGCGCCTTGAGGCGGGCCTCGAACTCCTTCAGTTCGGTCGAGGCCGCCCGGGTGTCGAGCTTGATCTTCGGGTCGACCTGCATACGGTCGAGCGACTTGAGCCGTTCCTCCAGCCGCTCGGCCGCTGCGGCCAGGGCCAGGAACTCCTTGGACGCGCTGTCCCTGGCTGAGATGTCGAACTGCATCTCCGCCATGCGGAGTCACCTCCTAGGAAGCGCGCGTGTGGAGTTGTCGTCGTGTCGGGGCGGCCCCCTACTCCGTGGACACGGATTCCTGGACCTGCACAGCCGCAGCGGCGTTCTCCGCCTTCACCGCAGCCTCGGTCGCCTCGATGATCGCAGTCAGGTCCAGCTCGTCGTCATCGATGTTGAATGCATCGGCCAGCTCCAGGCCGGCACGCTTGCGTGCGATGACCAGCGCGGCGACGAACGCGTCGGGGTCCAGCTCGAACCGGGCGCCACCGGCGACCGAGGGCGTGTTGCCGCTCGTGATGCGCTTCTGGATCCGGGCCTCGGACGCCGTGATGCGACTGTCGTCGAACACCCAGTCCCTGCCCTGATACGGGATCACCCAGCGAATGACTGCCTCCTCATGACCGACCGCCACAGGACGAGCACTTCTGCTCGATCGTGACCATCTCCTGATAGCGGACACTGGTCGTCTCCCAAGTGCCCGACGACTTCCTTCTTGCCCGTGGCCGGATTGGTCTCCAGCTCCTGGATCCAGACCCGTTCGCGTTTCCACACGATCTTCGGAGTGGGGATGTAGACCACCCCGCTCCCGGCACACCGCGAACAGGGAACTGCACGCAGGCCGGCCATCAGCCCTCGATCCGCCGGGCGACGACATCCATCGCACGCTGTACCCCGGCTCGGAACTCCGGCTCGCCTGCCCGGATGGTCACGAAGAACCAGGGCCGCCCGAGCTGGCCCACGCTCTCGCTCCCGCCGAATACCGGGTGGTGCCAACCGGGCGCCGTCTCGGTGTCACTCAGTGCGGCCAGACGAGCACCCCAGGGCCCACGCCCGACCGCAGCCCCGTTGATCCCGAACCGCACCCCGTTGTGCAGAGCTGTCGTGCGGGTGGCCGCCGCCAGACCGGCACGCAGGGAGGAGCGAGGGGGATCGACGATGTCCGTGGTGTCGGGGCTCGCGGACGGGAAGCTGGCGGACAGGACCGCCGTCCGGACGCTGGCCAGCACCGGGACGGCGGCGCGCTGCAACTCCTTGGCGGCTTCGCGCTCCAGTCCACCCGCTGCTGCGGCACGCAGACGCCGGGCCAGGCGACCGAACTGCTCATAGCGCCGGACCCGGATCGTGATCGTCATACGAGCCTCGGATTCCGCACCAGCTTCACATGCACTCCCGGCTTCTTGAGTTTGTCGGCGTTGCGCTTCTCCGTCTGCGCGGCCGTGTCGCACCCCCAGCACTGGTGCAGTTCGGTCACGTAGGCGTCGTCGTGGCCGCCCTGTTCGGGGTCCCATTCGTCCGGGCGAGTACCGCACTGGGGACATGCCTGGGACTGGCGCAGTGTCCACACGATCGCCTTGTCCCGGTCGTCCCGCGCCCACGCCAGGAACTGCGAGTGGGGTAGGCCGATGGGAGCGCAGTAGGCCATCTCGGCAGCTAGCTGGGCGTCCCCGTCGAATCTTTTCCCAGGCTCACGTCCGGGGTCCGGTCGTTCAGGGTGCAGGCGACGTTGAACAACGTGTTGACCTCACCGGCGGTCATCCAGTGCCCGGCGATCAGGTCCGCCCAGTCCTGCTCCGACAACGGGTCCTCGCCCGCGTCGGTCACCACGGACGCGGCGAGCAGGGCCGGCCGGAACGTGTGCACGTCCCAGGCCGCCCCCCTCGCCGCGTCCTGCTCCGATGGCGAGTGCAGCTGGACCAGTGCCTCCCAGTCGGCGGCCGGCAATGCGCGGAGCTGGATCTGCTCCGCTGCACCGTTGTCGGCCGCCGCCAGGGTGACGATCTGGCTCGGCAACTGCCGCGCCCGGAGCCTGTCGCGCAGGCTCATCACTCGACCACCAGCCCCGCTAGGGGATGGCCACGTCCTCTGCCGGCGGCTGGGTGATGGAGAACTGGTACATCGTGTTGAACGGCTCGCTGTCGCCGCGCTGCTTCGGCCGGGAGATGACCAGCACCGGGAACACGTCCATCTTGCGGGCGGTGACGTCGCCACCGTCGAGGAAGACGACGTACCCCTGGTACCCCTGAGTGAGGGTCTGCCGTGCATCGACGCCGGTCAGCGCGTTGTAGATGGTCAGCGAGGAGTCCTTCGCCGACGTCCGGCCACCGATCTTGGAGACGAACAGCGAGGCGTAGTCCGGGCGGTCGACCTGATCGGCCTCGATGGACCAGCCGTCGATGCCGCGCACCTGGCGGGTCACGTCGAGGCCGGCGTCCAACTCGCCCCGGGTGGGCGTGAGGTAGTTGGACATGGTGTTGACGATGTACACCCGGGTGATGCCCGGCTGGTAGAAGGCCGTGTACGCGGCGATCTGGGACGGAGGCATGACTCAGGACTCCTTCGTGGTGTGACCGGGGATGAGCGGGGGTTCCAGCTCGGACTGATCGACGTCGGGGGGCGGGTCGGACTGGTCGTCACGGACCTGCCAGCCGCACGCCGCCCACACACCGACGGCCTCCCGAAGGGCCTTGAAATCGTGCGCAGGCGTGAGGGCCGGATGGGTCATCCAGACCTCGCTCATGACCGCTGCGGACCCAGTGCCGCGAACGTCACCGTCGTGACCGCCGACCACGACAGCCACACCAGTCCGTCCGACGGGTCGGCGTAGGCCGTCGGGATGTCGACGAACTTGGTGGCGCCGGCCGCGACGGCGACCACCCGGTCCGGCATCACCAGCCCGTCGTAGTCCAGCGTCGACGGGCTGGACACCGTGAGGTTGATCGACGCACCTGAGCCGTTGACCACCATCAGTCGGCTGCCCGGAGGTGCCTTGTCCGACCCGGCGCCCCCTGCCGTCGCGCTCGACATCGAGAGCGTCAACCCGGCCGAACCCGGGTTCTGCACTGCCACCGTTGCCACGGGTCACGCTCCTTTTTGGTGGGAATGAACTGGCATGCCACCCTGCGTGGCTGGCATGCATGCACGTGCGATCAGAGGAACACTCGTTTGTCCACGCGGACGGTGAACTCGATGACCACCGAGGCGCCTTGGGGGCTCTCGACCGGCTGGTAGTTCCACCGGCTCAGGTACGCCCGGTCGCAAGTGCCACCGAGCTGCTGATCGGCCTTGAGCACCGCATCCACCCCGTCGAGCAGGGCGAGTGCTCGTGCCCGGCGGGGTTGTAGGCCGTTGTCGCCGCTCCATGACTGGAGCGAGCCGCGTATGTCGAACGGGGCACTGGTGACACCGCCCCACGCAGGACGGTTGTCACCCGCGGCACCTACGGCATAGGTGAGCGAGAGCCCCAGCGCGACCATGTCTGCGGCCTCGATGTTGGCCAGGGGTGGGCCGTCGATGACCAGCACGTCCTGGAGCGACGGGGAGGCCGCGAAGCTGGCGGTCACCGACTCGACCAGGGCCGATAGAACTTCTTCGCAGGGGTGAGCCACTACGCCTCTTCCGGTCTACGTCGACGGCCGCATCCGCGGGCCGGTGGTGTTCGCGGGACGCATCGTCGAGCCGGTGACGATCGCTGGATGCATCTGGGCAACAGACGTGACTGCGGGGTGCATCGAGCCGCCCGTGGCCGGCGGTGGCGTGGTGGCCGTCGCGGTCACGACCAACACTGACCCCGAACTCGCGACGACCTGCGCCGTGTCCACGCGCACTGCGGTGGTCGTGACCGCGGACCCGGACGATGCAGCAACTGCTGCCGCGTCCACGCGAACGGCGGTAGCTGCCACCGACGAGCCGCTGGCCGTGGACACGGATGCCGAGTCGATCCGCTGTGCGGTCGCGATGATCACGCTCGCGGTGGACGCAGACACCGATCCCGTCGACGACAGGGCTGCGAACACCCATATCCGCCCTCGCCGGATCAGACCCGGGACGGGCCGGCGCGAGGTCGCCCGCCCGACAGAAGACAGATCCTGCGCGGGGACGACCGGAGTGAACCGGCCCGCGCGCCGAGCTGCCGCAGTAGCGGCGCCGGCACGGCGGATCAGGTCCGGCGGTACCTGGGGAGCAACGGGTGCCTGCGGCGCCCACGGTGGCGCGAACAGACGCCCGCCTCGACCAGACAGCTGCACCCGGCGTACCGGTCGGGCCACCTTCGGCGGCAACGGACCGGGTCCCGCCTGCACGCCAGCACGCGGGACGTCCTGGAAGTCGCCACGTCGCACCGGCCAGCCCGGCCACTGCCGCGAAGCCCGCAGGGCCGGTGGCAGTGGCCCAGGGCCGGCCTGCACGGTGGTCGGGACGAACGCGAACACGTCCCCGCGGCGCGCTGGCAGGCCCGCGCCACGTGTCCGGCGCGGCGCCGGGACAGGGGGACTGCTGATGGTCGGGGCCGGGAAGAACGGTTCGCCCCGTCGGACCGGCAGCACTGGCCGTCTGCGCCGGACGACCTGAGCCACCCATGGCGGCGGCACCAGCGGAACGGCCGGTGGGATGGCCAGGAACTTGCCCCGCCGAGGCAATGGGGCGACGCGCGGTCGGGGGCCGGCCTGTTGACCTGGCTCGGGCGGCAGTAGTTGCGCCACCGGAGGCGGGAACCACGGCCGACCGCGGATGGCTCCCCGGCGGGCCAGCAGGTACCGCCAGCGACGCATCACGGGCTACTCCGTCCTGGCCGCTACCTCACACACCGCTCATCCCCCGGGTGTACCTCACTCCTCGTACTCGACCGACAGGGTGTAGGAGTGCGAAGCCGGCAGGGCGTTGTCCCGGTTGACGAACACGATCGGGTTGGCGGTGCCCACGTCGGAGATGAACTCCTCCAGCAGCTCCCACGGCAGGTCCACGCCGGACTGGGAGTTGAAGGAGACCCGGTACTGGTCAGCGGCACCCAGGGTCGGCTGGACGGACCACACGGTGTCCATGCCGGTGATCCCCGACGCCGGGGAGCGGGGGTCCAGCCGCTGCGCGGTCACGGTGGTGGACGCGGTGCCGCGGGCGGTGCCCCGGTTGATCCCGACGGTGACCTGCTGACTGGTCGGGGTGGTGGCACCGGCGACCACTCCGAGGGTGACCCGGCGCAGCTTGCATGCCACCGCTGCGGCGGGGACGAGTGCGGCGAAGGCGGTGTCGACCGCGAGCGCCGCCGCGGACTTGACCTGGGCGGAATAGCGCGCCATGGACGGCTGCCTTTCTTGCAGGGCGAAGCATCCCGACGCCGGACGGCACGGGGAGATGAGGAGCGGAGCTAGAACCGGCCGCCGTACTGGGAGATCACCGGCACGGGCCGCGGCGCCGGGGCGCCACCGCCGGTCGACAGCAGTGCGCCCAGCCACGCGCCGGCCGAGCTGGACGAGGTGATCGACGCCCCGGACGCGGACTGGCTGCCGGACGATCCGGGGATCCGGTAGGCGCAAGAGGCCGAGTCGACGTCGTCCAGCTCAGTGAAGCTGGTCGGTGGGGTGTGCGTGCCGTTCGAGTCGTTGTAGACGCACCAGAACAGGCCGCCGGCCGCGTCGGTCATAGTGACCGACATCGACGTGATCGACCCGAACGTCCCGGTGACCGGGGTGGCGACCGCATCCCACGGATCGCCCGAGGTGGCGCACCCGGAGAACAGGGCGACCTCGGCGGTGGTCCAGAACCCGCCGCCGGTCCAGGAGAACGAATAGGTACCCGTGTCGGCAGCGGTCAGCCGCTTCCACCAGACCGAGTTCTTCGCCAGCCCGTCACCGGACGACCAGGTGGCACCCTTCTGCGTGAACCCGGCCGGCGGAGTAATGGTCGGCGTGGCCCCGGACGCCCATTGGCCGAGGAATACGACCGCGATGTCATCGACCGCGGCACCGGTCGGAACAGCCGGGGCGATCGAGGCGACGGACTGCGCGTTACCCGTACTCGAACTGGATCGGAACGCGACGGCCACGGGTGCTCAGACGGTTTCGACCAGGAGCCACGAGAACGAGCTGGTGTCCGCAGTGTTCACCGCACCCGCCCCCGTGTAGCTGGTGATGACGAAGTTGGTGCCGATCGTTCGACCGGACATCGCCAGGAATCCGGGAGTACCAGCGATGTTGTAGGCCATCGCAAACACCCGCGTATTCGCCGTGATCGTCGTGTTCGCGATCGTCACGGTCCCGCTGGAAAGGGTCGCCGTGCCGATCCGGCCGTTGGTGCCGGACTTGACCTGCAATCCCTTGCCGACCGTGTTGATGATCAGGTCCGACGCCAGCGTCGTGAGCCCGGTGTTCTCGTCGGCCAGGTAGGTGACGGTGCCGGTGGTCGCGGGCGGTGCGGACGGGTGCCGCTGGAGCGCGATGCAGACGGCCTCGCAGGTCGAGTCCACGTTGAGCGTGTACTGCGGCACCGTAGCGCCCAGGCTGCGGCACGCGTTCAGGACGACCCGCGAGACGTTCGCCCCGCCGTTGGTACCGATCCGGAACGCCGACGCGGTACCGGGCACATTCAGTGCGTAGCAGGCGTTCAACGTGCAACTGGTGGTGCCGTTGAACAGCGCGAACCCATGACCTGTCGGGGTCTCGACGCCGCACCCGTTGAGGCTGATGGACGTGCAGAACGCCAGCTGGTAGCCGATCGTGCACCCGTCGGTCGAGCAGGCGTTCATCGACGAGTAGGCCAGCGCGTTGAACGAGTAGCCGTTCCCGGTGCACGCATTCGCGTAACAACTCGTGAATGCGCAGCTCGTGCCGCCGATGCCACTGCCGGAGTTGTCCTGGAGATGGAACCCGTCGCCGCCGCACGACTCGACCCGCACGTGGTCGAAGATGCAGTTGCAGGCGTCCTCGATGTAGATGCCGTGCCTGCCGAAGCCACTGATCATGACGTTGCGGAACACGCAGTCGAACACCGCGTACGCGGACGGGGCGGCGAGGTTGACCGCGTCGACCGAGCCGGAGCCGGCACCGATCAAGCGCATGTCCTGGATCCGGAGCCTGCGGTGTGACGACGCGGAGAACAGGTGCGCACTAGTGGACGTGGTACGGATCGCCGTGGAGAACTCCCCAGCGCCTGCGAGCGACACCCCGTCGACGGTGATCGTGAACCCGCCACTGACCAAGTAGGTGCCGGGCGGGAAGTAGACCGTCGTGGCCACGCCGTACGTGCTGGTGATCGCCATCGCTGCCGCGATGGCTGCCGCGATGGCGGCCTGGTCATTGGTGGAGTTGTCACCGACCGCGCCGTAGAGCGGGTTCTTGACGTTGACGTACACCGTCTCCAGCGCCCTGACCCGCCCGGACGCACCACCCAGGTCGACCATCTCGACAACCAGGGCGTTGTAGTCCGCGTGGAGCAGCTGCGCACCGGGCGTGTACGGGTACGCGCCCGGTGCGGTGTAATCGACCACGTCAGGCCGCGAGCGGCGTGCGCGACACCGTGAGCGCCGTGAAGTTCAGCTGCGACCCGTTGATCACCGGCACGCCCGCGGTCAGCGCCGCGGACTCCAGGAAGTTCCCGGCCGTCGAGGCGTCCCACAGACTGATGTGCGTGACCGTCTCCGACGCGGTCATCGCGAAGTTGGACAGCGTCGAGAGCGTCATCGACCCGCCCGACGGAGCCGCCCAGGTGACCTGATTGCGAGTCGTCACCGCACTTGCGTTCGATGCCGCCGACGCGCCCGGGTCACCGGTGTGCAGCTTGACGTAGACCGCCGCGATCGCCGGGTTCGCCGTGTTGCGGTACACATTCAGCTCGGCGTTGGCCTTCGCCGTGGCCAGCCCGACCGTCATCGCGCACCGTCCTGCACGTAGACGGGCTCGCCGTTCTCGTCCAGCACCGGGTGGCCGTTCTCGTCCAGCAGGACACCCGCCGGGTGCACCGCCGACGCGGTCACCGTGAACACATTCCCTGTCGCAACCTCGGTCACCGGCGCCACTCCTTGTTTCACAACATCGCTCGACGTGGGCCCAGCACTTCAGCTGCGGCCATGGGAATCGCGTAGCCGGCGACGACCACCGTCGTGCCGGAGAACTGGTCGGCGAGCTGGTTCGCCCTGGTCAGCAACTGGCCGCGTCCGGGGGCCTTCGAGCCGACTCCGGAGCGCTGGGTCTCCCACAGGTGCCGCAAGATCATCTTCGCCCCACCGACGACCTTGGCCGGCGCGAGCGACCAGCCGGCGACGTAGACGAACCGCACCAGCCCGTACAGGTAGCTGGTCGACGGCAGGGCACGCACCACATTGGTGTCGGGGTCCAGGTCGAACCCGGCCGGATCCCAGCTCCCCGCCAGCCCGTCCAGGGACGTGATGGACGTCAACGACACCGCGGGCGAGGCGAGCAACGTCAGCTCTCGGACGGGCTGGCGCAGGTACTGGCGTTCGGTGATGGTGCGCCGCGCGATGGTGCGCCCGGTCAGCATCTCCGTGATCTCGGTGCAGACCTCGATCCACCCGCGCAGTTCCTCGTCGTACAGCGACGTGGTGATGTTCAGGTGCTCCTTGGCGTCCACCAGACTGATGACGTATCCCGGGTTGGCCGGTCGGACGTCGAAGGTGTCGGCGTACGCCGTGGATGGCGTGGTTGACGTCCAGCGCACCGCGTACCGGCCCGACATCGCCGGGACGTAGTTGACCGTGTAGCGCCCGGTGGACGGGTTGGTGAACGCCGGAGTGGCAGTGGTGCCGTCCGGCAGGGAGAGCGTGAGAACGACCGAGGCGGCATTGACGGGGGCGCCGGCCGCGTCGAGCACGTCTACGGACAGAGGGACGGTGTCACCAAGATCGAAGGCCACGCCAGGTCACCTCCGTCCGATCGATGGCTCAGGTGGTGGAGCGGCGGGGGCCCCGTCGACCTCGCGGGTCGCTGTACGTCTGTCCCAGGCGGGGTGCAGGCGCCCCGCCAACGGGCGGCGTGTCCACGGCCTGCGGTTCCTCCGGCGGCGGGCAGTACCCCAGCTGGGCGAGCTGCGTGTCCACGGCCGCCATTCGGCCGGTGTTGCCGTACGCCTCGGCGTTGGCGCGCTCGGCCAGCAACTGGCGCACCTGGCCGGCCACCTGGTACGGAAGATCGAAGTCGGCCTTCATGATGTTCTCCTTGTTCAGGACGCGGCGATGGCCATGACGTGCACGGATGCACCAGCAGCAGCCACGGTCGAGGCCAGCACGCTGACGCCCAGGACGGTCACCGACGACAACCGCACCGCGCGGACGGTGACGCCGGTCGCACTCGGGGCGGCCACCTCGACGGCGTAGTGATTGCCGTCCCCGGCGGTGGGGTCAACCACGGACGCGCTGACCACCGGGGGGGCCGCGAAAGCGGTCGGGAAGGTCCAGGACACCTGCCCCGACCCGTCGGCGGTGAGCACCGCGGCCTGCGGTGGTGCGGCGGACGAGCCGGAACAGTCGACGGAGACCGCCACGTCAGGCCCCGACGGAGGTGACGACCCGGGCCGTCGTGTCCGACGACAGGCCGGTCAGTACGACCGAGCGGCAGATGTTGTCCCCAACGCTGTCCCCGCGCAGTTCCAGGACCGATCCGGCCGCGAACGTCACGGCGGAGTCGGTCCCGACCTGGACCGAGACGCTGCCGGTGAGCACGCTCAGAGCCAGGCCCCGTGCCGCCCCTGCGGCCACGGTCAGGGTGGCGGTGCCGTTGAGCGTCTTGACCTCGGGGTACCAGCTCATCAGAACGTGGCCAGAGTGGCGGTGTTCGTGACGTTGGTGTTCGCCGAGTACGTGATGCGCAGGTACCGCCACGGGTGGTCGCGCCGCAGGATCTTGCGCGACGTGCCGGCTGTGGTGATGACGAACGTGGCCACGGACGCCGTCTCCGGGGTTGCCGCGTCGGCGTACGCCACGGCGAACCAGTCCACGCCGTCGACCGATCCCTCGATCGCATAGGTGCACGTCGGGGTGGCGCCGACGGTCGTGGTGATGGTCAACAGTGCCGGGCCGATGGTGCCGCGCCGGTCCGCCACGTTCGAGGACTGGCCGTTGCCAGTCTGCCCGGTGGACAGTGTGACGAAGTTCGGGTAGCCGGTGTCCCCGGGGGCGACGATCGTTGCCACGTATCCGCCTTAGAGGTAGATGGAGACGTCAGCAGCGCCGAGGACTCTGGCGGCCGCCTCGCGCGCGTCGGCAGTCGTCGAACCGAAGTCGAATGCGACGTAGTCAGTGGCGTCGAAGTAGAAGCGCGCCGTTCCGTCGGACTCGAACTCCACACGGCGTACGGCGTTCAGATTGACTGCCTGTGTGGTGTCGTGCACGAACCTCGACATCGCCCTACTCCGGTACGACCAGAACGGCGGCACGGTAGGTGACCGCCGGAGTTGTCCCGCCGATCGTCGAGGTGACCCGGACAAACGACTTGGTGAGCCGCGCGTTCGACATCGCATTGCCGGCGGCCGTCAGCTGCGGAGTCGCACTTCCGGGGACCGCAGTCCACGCACTGCCGTCACTGGACTCCTCCAGCGACACGTTCAGCGTCGGCGTAGTACCGGTGGCTGCCGTGCAGTGGACGAGCAGCACGACGTCCGCCGCCAGTCCGGCGTTGGCGACCGGTCCGGACGACGCACCCGCCGCAGCGGCCGTGCCGACGAGAGCGAGATCGCCCATGACGTTGCGAAGTCCCATGACTCTCCTGCTTTCCTGGGTCGATAGATGATCGGGAGGGCAAACACCCACGTCCTGATCGTTCGAACGATCAGGACGTGGGTGTCGCTAACTCCTAGAACACAGGGCTGATCAGGCCACTGCCCGAGATCTTGGAAACGCCACCGGTGAAGCGTCGGAAGCTGTAGGCCAGGTAGCCGTACAGCACCAGGAGAACGCCCAGGTTCGCCGCAGCAGCCTGCTCGGCCCGGATGAACACCGGCTGACTCGGGTCCTCCCACAGGTGACATTCCGAGGTCGGCACCACATAGATCTCGTCCTCGGTACCGGCGCCCGCTGTGGTCGTGATGTTGTTGTCCACGATCACCACCAGCCCGTTGGGCAGGATGCCCCGCGCGCCGGAGCCGTACCGGGTGGCCAGGTTGGCACCGGCCGCCTGGGTGGCGATGCCGGGCTGGGAGATCATCGGCCACGAGCTGGTCATCTGAGACTGGAGCCAGGCCCACCGGCGCGAGTGCATGACCGCCACATCCGGCGAACCGAACCCGAGCAGTGCGGCATCCACGCCGGCCTGTGCACCCAGGATCTTCGGGTACAGCTCGGGACCGGTCGGGTTGGTGTCGGCGTAGGTCGTGGCGGTGGCCACGTTGGCCAGACCGGTGGTGGCCTGGTTCAGCAGTGTCGAGTCCAGCACGGTGCTGTACCGGCGGAACAGGTCGTCCATGACGACGCCCTCGATGCCGGTACCGCGGTCGATCGCCTGCCGGCTGATGATCTGCTGGCCGGCGATGGTCTGGACGTTCTCCGTCAGGAGGGTGTCGTCCATGTCGGTGTTCTGCACCGCGGCGTTCTCCGACGCCTGGATCGCGGCACCGGATGCGGTCGTGATCCGCGAGATGTTGACCGTCATACCGTCGGCCGGCAGCTCGTGCTTGTTGCACACGTCGGCGAACGGACGCAGCGCGGCCGTGGCCGGGGCGTACATCTCGGTCAGGTACTGCGGCACGGTGAGGCCGGCGAACGCGCCGGTGCCGACCGCACGCTGCATCTGGATGCCGCGCTCGACCTGCTCCTCCCGCATGTGCTGGGTCAGGCGCTGCTCGGCGTGCATGTCGCGGTGCAGGTACTGCGCCAGCACGTCACGGACGAACTCACCACCGGAGCGGCAGTTGCCCTTGTGGTAGGTGCGCTCCTCGTTGCCGACCCGCGCCACCCGGTCGTACGCCGGGCGCGTGGCCACGGAGCCACCACCGGTGCCGGCCGGGGTCGGGGTGGATCGCTCGGCCATCTGGGCGTCGACCGCGGCCTCCGCCTCCTGGATCTGCTTGGCCGAGGCCAGCTTGTCGCGGACGGCCTTCAGGTTGGACTCGGCCTGGTTCCGCTTGTGCATGAACTCGTCGACGTCGCCCTTCTCGTCGGCGGTCAGCGCCATGCGCCCCTCGGCCTTGGCGCGCTCCAGGATGAACTTGGCGGAGCTGGTCGCGCGGTCGCGCTCCTTGATCGCCTGGTCCTCTTCCACCTCGATGGACAGGATCAGGTCGCGAATGGTCATTGCCATCTCGCTGTGCCCTTTTCAGTAGGCGGGAACGGGGGATTCGCCACCAACCTCACAGGGCCAGGCAGCAATTCATGCGGATCCGCAACCAACCCTCGATGGAGCCAGGCAGCGGTGTACGTCGCAACCAACCCTCAAAGGGGCCAGGCAGCGATAATTCGCCGGATCCGCAACCAACCCTCAAAGGGGCCAGGCAGCGACCGGTGAAAGATTCAGGCGAGGTTGAGCATCGCCAGGTAGAAATCGACGTCCTCCGCCGCTCTGGGGGCGGGCGCCGGAAGAGCGGGGGCAGGGGGCACGCTCGCCGTGTCCACGTCGTTGCGGGCGGACAGCCTGGCCAGTGCGGCACGGGCCAGGCCCGGCGGCAGCTGGTCGAGGTCGGCCAGGATCTCCCGGGACCGCGCGGCGATCGAGGTGTACGGGTTCGCCCCGTAGTTCACGGCACTCACATCGCCGCGGTCCATGCTCAGGCGGGTGATCCGGAACGTGGTGAAGTCATCGGCCCACACGCCCTCTTCGAGCATGAACGCGAACGACATCTCAGTGATGTTGCCGTCCTCGATGGCGACCACCAGATCGCACACGTCCTGGCGCTTCGGGTTCAGCCACGCCTGGCTGCGCAGGCCTCGTTCAGTCATGGACAGCGTGAGGGTGTTGGCCTGCGTGCGTGCCATGGTCATGCCCTTGTGGTTGAGCAGGAACGCCACGTCGGGACTGGCCGCGAGGGTCTCGGCGAACGCACTGCGCTCGACGATCTCGTCGTACTCGCCGAAGGTGTCCCACATGCGGTACCGGCGGTCGGTGACCGACGCGATCCCGTCCAGATAGTACAGCTGCTGGCCGTTGCGCTCGGTCATCCGCGCCTTGAGCTGCGCGGTGGCCGGCACCAGGCGCGCCCGACCCGTGTCCACAGGCAGTGCTGCCCGGGTACCGCCATCCGTGCCCATCGCCGCCGCACGGTCCCTGGCTGCGGATGCGAGGTCTCCGGCGACAGGGGCAGTGGCCGAGCGTGCCTGCATGTCTCCTCCGAGAGCATCGATCCGGGCCGTGAGCGTGTCGATCTGCACCTGCGCCTTCGCGGTGTCGACCTCGACCACCGCACGCCGGACGCCGGCCGGCTCGGGGGCCTGCTCGCGTCCGGCGTAGCGGAACGGGGTCAGGTCGAACGAGCGCATCATGCGCGCCTCGACCCGTGCGCTCGTGTCGCTGTACGTCCGGTCGGCCAGGCCCAGGTCGACCGCTTCGACGCCGTACAGCCACGTCTCGGCGCGCATCAACTCGCGCCAGTGGTCGACCTCGCCACCGGCCTTGAGCGCGTACAGGCCCGCGATGTTGTCGCTCTGGCGGTCCAGGAAGGTGGCCATCCTGGCCATGTCGACCGAGTTGCCGTCCGACATGGCCGAGGCGTCGTGGATCATCATCTGCGAGCCGGGCATCATGGTCACCTCGTCCGCCGCGGTGGCCACGAACGACGCGGCCGAGGCGGCCAGGCCGTCCACGTAGGCGCTGACGTACGCCGGGTGGTGCCGCAGTGCGTTCGCGATGGCCAGGGCGTCGAACACCGAGCCGCCCGGTGAGTTGATCCGCAGCCGGATCCGGCTCGCGGTCACCGCGTTCAGCTCCTGCACGAAGTCGGTGGCGTCGACCCCGAACGACCCGCCGATCTCGTCGAAGATCAGGATCTCGGCGATGTCGCCCGACTGTCCGGTTCCGTCAGGGGCACTGCCCAGGTCACCGGAGCGGAACTCGTACCAGGGCAGTCGCACGCCGGCCAGCGCCGACGCACTCACTCCGTGCCGGGTGGCGTAGTCGATGAACCGGGCCGTGGTGCGGTTACGGCGACTGGTCAACCGGCGCACGTGCGGACTGGTCATCGGGTGCGTTCCCATCAGTTGTGGACGTCCCCACCGGCCCCGGTGCTGGTGCGCGAGGTCAGGTTCGGGTCGCCGAACAGGCGTACGAACTCAGCCTCATCGGCCGTGGTCAGCGGTGGCAGGTTCTCCAGTGCCCGCGCCTCGGTCGGAGTGAGCGTGCGGGACGCGATGCGGTTGGCCAACACCTTCACGCGGCTCTCGTCGTCCATCCGCAGCAGCGCCGAGGTGTTGAACTTGATGTAGCGCGGGGCGGGGAGCAGCCGCGAGAGCCGCTGTTCGCGCCGGAAGATCGCCGGGCCCAGGTGGTAGATCAGGAATTGCAGATTGCGCTGGCTGACGTTGGCGTACGTGACGTTGCCCGTGTGCACGGCCGCGTCGATCAGGTCGCCGGGGCAGCCGAAGAAGCGTGCGATGTCCGACACCGAGTAGCGCCGGGCCTCCAGCCACTCCTTGCCCGTCTGCTCGGCCTGGAGCATCGAGTACTCCCAGTCGTTACCGGTGACGAACACATCACCGGCCGCGACAGTGGCCTTGAACCGGGCCTTGACGGCCTCCGCATTGGCCGGTTCGAGGGTCTGCATACGGTTGCGCAGGTGCCCGCGCGGCACGCCACCGCCGCCGAACCAGGACAGCGCGAAGTCCTGGATGGACTGGTGCTCACCGATGGTCCATGCTGCGAACGCGATCGGCGACAGACCCACCGGCAGGCCGGACACGGTGAACTGCTTCTCGTGCCATACCTGGTCGAGCGGGTATTCCTTGTTGCCGATCCGCCACTTGACCGTGCCGTCGTGCTGCTCACGTAGAGAGCACGTCGAGATCGGCTGGAGGTCGATCCGGCTGGGCAGCCCGTTGGAGTACCGGTCCGTGATCAGCCCGACCGCGTTGCCCGCGCGGTCGAGGTCGATCTGTGACGAGTAGGCCCACTCGGTCCAGTCGACCCGGTCCCCGCCGGGCATCCGGAAGAACAGGGGCTTGGTCACTGCCAGCTGGAGCGTCCTGCCGTCCTGGTCGACATCCCGGAAGACGTCCACCGGGAAGGTGGAGATCAGGTCGGCGCGCAGGCGCAGGCACGCCCACACGGCCGAGTGCCGCAGCGCGGTCTCGTTGGTCACGATCGGCAGTCCCGGCCCGATCGCGATCCGCGGGGGGACCAGCTGGGACGCCGACGCTCCCGCATGATCCCCGTAGGAGCCCGACAGGTCAGCTACGCGGCGCTGCCGCCCGAACAGCAGCCCCACGGTCACCACCCTTCATCGGTCGTTCGGCGAACCAGGCGGCAGCGACCAGGCAGGCACCGCTCGTCAACAGGCCCGCCCACGGGGCGACGTACGTCGCAACACCCAGCCCGGCGCCGGCCGCGACCAGCAGCAGCCCCAGCACCTCCAGCGCGGTCACCACGTTGATCACCAGCACGCCGGGCCCGTCGATGCGTCCATTAGGTGGCACGTCAGAACACCGACTTCAGTACGTCGTAGTCGGCCCGTCGAGGGATCGAGCGGGCCAGGTGCACCGCGCCGGCCATGGCGTACGCGGCGTCGTTGTCCCCGGCGCCTCGGCGGGCGAACCGCCACCCGTCGCCCATGTCCCGGCGGATGCTGCCCGCGATGTGGGCGTTCAGCAGGGGATCGTCGGAGTGCTTGAACTTGCGGTCGACCACCAGGCTCGCCAGCGTCTGGCACGCCGCCGAGGCGTCCGCACCGGTGAACGGCACCACGCCCGGGGCGTCGGGCGGGGCATCCTTCGGGTCGAACACCGGCGCGCCGATGGTCCGCAGGTGCTGTGCCTTCAGTTCCGCGCCGACCACGGCGGCGGGGCCACTGGGGAACCAGGCGCAAGCCCGAGGCTTGTAGTGCTGGGCCACGCGCGGGAACGCACTGCGGAACGCGTCCACCGAAGGCCACTGCTCGAAGATCTCCCCGAGGACCGTGCCGTCCTCCAGTGCGACCGCTGCGGCGGCCGTGACGTGACCGCTGTCCATGGCCACGTCGACCGCCATCACCATGTTCGCCAGGTGGTGCTCCAGCGACACCGACGAGTCTGCACAGGCCCGCCACGCCTCCGGGTCGACCGCGCTGTCCAGCGAGGCCACCCGCATGCACAGGTTCTCGGTCTTGTAGTCGGCCGGGCGCTGGGTCAGCATCGCCGAGCGGAGCTTCTGTTCGGTGATCGTGTGGCCGAGGCCGGGGTTCGCCTGCGCCCAGGCGTTGCGGTCGTCCAGGGCGCATCCGTCCGGTGCGCTCCACTCGAACAGGCCCATCGACGGGTCCAGGCCGGCGATGGCCTGAGCGCGGAGTTCGTTCAGGACCACCGACTGGTCGTCGCCTGCGTTGGAGATCCCGACGATGATCGAGTTGGGGCGGGCCATCGTGGTGTTCGACAGCGCCGCCCAGGCGTTGGTGTCCTTGTAGGTCCGCAGTTCGTCCAGGATCAGCAGATCCACCGAGAGGCCGCGGCCGGCCTTGTCGTTGGCCGCAGTGATCCGGTACCGGGCACCCGAGTCGAGCACCAACGAGTACTCGACGGTGGAGCGCATGACCTGGCGGATCTCTTCGGCCAGCTCCGGCACGGACTGCGCCATGTCGACGGCCGCTCTCCAGCTTTCCCTGGAAATATCTAAAGATTGTGCAGCACCCAATACCAATTGAGCATGGCCCATGTACATGAAATACAGGGCCAGGACCATCAAGCACTTGGTCTTGCCGTTCTGCCGCGCTATTAATGTAAGAACGGTCCGGAATCGGAATGATCCGTCCGGGGTCAGTTCGAGCATGTGAATGAACAGCCAGCGCTGCCACGGCAGCAGCGGGAACTTCAGAACATCTTCAGAGAACTTGACGGCTTCGAAGCCCTTGGACGTCTTCGAGTTGAGCGCACAGCCGCACCCGCAGGGTCCACGCCGGCCCGTCACCAGTGGACGTGTCCACAGTCGGGGCGTGGTCCTGCCCAACAGCGGTTGTGTGGCGACCGCTGTCGTCACTTGACGGCCCGCAACTTCGACAGCGCACCACCGGCGTGCGGGGACGGCTTGGCCGGACGCGACTTCGGGGTGGCCAGCAACTCAGTGAGCAGCGCGTGCAGCTTGGCGCCGATGCGCTCCACGCACTCCCGCTCGCCCAGCTTGGCGCGCAGTGCGGCAACCTGCTCGATCAACGTCTCGTCACCGGTGGCCTCGGCCTGGCGCAGCGCCTTGTCCGCCGCAGCGCGCACGATCGCCGCCTGGTCGAGCTGGCGGGCGTACAGCCGTGCCAGTTCCAGTGAGCCGGCCAACAGCTCCTCGGCCTCGGGGTCAACCGCAGCGATGGTGCGCTCGACCGCAGCGGTCATCGCCACGTCGCACCTCCTGTCACCACGAACGTCGGCGAGGGGTAGGACGGCGGGCGGCCAGCTGGCGTGCCCGGGCGGCCTCGCGGTTGCACGCGGCGTGCTCGGGGCCCCGGTACTCGGTCCGGTCGTCGCTGTGTCCCAGGTCCCAGGCGTCGCGCGGCATGATGCGGTTGCCGCACCGCCAACAATCGATTTCGCCTCGCTCGACCGAGGGGCGCAGCGTCTCGCGGAGTCTGCGGTGCTGCTGGCCGTACCCGCGCTGCGTGGTCGACCCGTGACGAGGCATCCACACCTCCGCGCGATCCGGTGTGGGCACAGCTGTCCCGGGCGTAAGTATGCACTCTGCACCGGCATGCACGCCACCGGTGCACGCATGCGTGCCGCCGGGCCGGCGTCGAGGGGCCTCGGCGAAGGGGTCAGCGCGGCCGGAAAGCGGCTACGGTCAGTGGCCCTCCGGGCCTGTCTCACTTGTGCACGGATGTCGCGTTCCAACGGCGTTCCAGATTTTCCATAACCGCTGGTCAGGGGCGTTCCAAATAGTTGATCTTGGAACGGGTTTTGGAACGATCATTTCGGACATATCGGGAACCGGGATGAAACGGACAATTCCAAGTTGGAACGCCCCTGACCTGCGGTTTGGAACGTTTGGAACGCCAGCGTTCCACGCCGCGGTCATGTGGATCGCATGTTGGAACGGGCGGGGGGGTGCTAACGAAGTGCACCCCCCGTTCCAATGTGCGTTCCAGACCCACCTCCGTCCCGACCTCGAAGGACTACTTCTCAAGATCAACATCTGGAACGGGCGGAGCAGGACTCAGCCCTTCCGGCGGGCTCGCTCGTGGGCCACCGCGGAGCGCAGGTCGCCGAGGCGGAACAGGGTCGGCTGCCCTGCCCGGCGCACGGCCGGGACGTCCTTGCCCAGCCGCGTGTAGACCCACCGCACCGAGCGCCCCACTAGCTCCGCCCCGCGGGCCACCGTCACGAGGTCGTCATCGGTCTCGATGGCCGCCTGGTGCAGTACCCACTCCTCGCCGGCCAGTGCCGCCGCCCGGTCGACCGCGGTGCACGCCTCGGCGTTCACTCGCCAGAGCACATCCCGGTACTGCTGGGCCACCTGTCGTGCCCGGTCCACCGGCAAGTCTCCCGGGAACGGCCACCGTCGACTCACCTTCGCCGCCCACGCGTGATGCCCCGTCGCCGGGACCCTCGCTGCACAGGAGTGCCGTTCAAGGGTGGAGTGGTGTGATGGGCTCGGGAAGGGGGTTGCAGCGCTCCTGCGCGCATCCAGGCGGTCATGCCGGCGTTTCCGCTGATGGGATCGGCCATGCGGGCTTCGGCTGAACGCCGAGGCCGTTCCAGGGCGCCGCGTGGCCGGCGTGCACCAGTGCGTCCTGCACCAGGCCGGCCGGCGTGCGCACCAGTCCGTCGATGCGCCCGGCGTACTTGTCCCAGCCGGTCGAATCGATCTGCACCAGCGTGCCGGTGGGCAACAGGCCCTTGAGGAAGTCCCGCGCCTCCACGCCGCCCGGGTCCTTCAGCTCCCTCGCGGCGACCCCGGCCAACCTGACCGCACGGCCTTTGACCCACATGTCCTGGCCGAGGTCGATGTCCACCTTGATCGTGTCGCCGTCGTGCACCTCGACGACGATGCACCGCGGGTACGTCCAGGTGCTCACGCTGCCTCCCGGGCCAGGCGCTGCTCCTGCTCGACCAGTACGCCGACGAACCAGCTGTAGTGCCGTTCGGGGATGAGTCGTCCGCAGCTCTCGCACTCCACCGTGTCCGACCCGTTGTGCCGCACGAGAGTGCACTGGTCGCACCAGGGGCAGGCCGGCGTGAGTCGGTGCACCAGGTGCGTGCGGCCGGTGGCGTGGCGCACCCGGTGGTGCAGTTCCACCAGGCGCAGGGCGCCCTCCAGGCCGCTGCGCTCGACCACTTCGCACTCCCCGTCCGCGTCGCGCACCAACTCCCCGTCCTGAGTCCAGGCATACCGCTCCTGCGGTCCGAGCTTGATCAGGGCGTCCACCCGCGGCAGCAGGTACGCCGCGGCCTGCTGGACCCGTGCGGCGGTGCGGGACCGGGTGTGCATCTGCGAATCCCATGGGGACCCCAGTTCCGCGGACAGCACTTCGGCCCAGTAGCTCAGTTCGAAGTCGATGTGCCCGCGGAGCGCGTCAATACCAAGTCGGAGCGGAGTTGTCAACTCGCGTGAACCGCGCACCCGCTCCCCGCCCCCCTCGCCAGTAGCTCCGAGTAACCGGCCCAGGAGGTGCACGTCGGCCGGCGCCTCGCGGATCACGCGTTCGACACGGGTTCGGCAGCTCCGGCACAGCCCCTCCACTTCGGTCAACTGTGCCCCGATCCAGTGGAGCAGCCCGTCCACCTCCGCCCTCTCGCGCTCGGCACAGCGTCCAGAGCTGGCGCACCGCCGGTCTTCGTTCTGCAACAGGACCTCCCCAGGTTTGACCACCTTGAGCCTAGTTCGGAAGGGGCCTCTATGCGTGTGCACGGAAGCGTGGCCACGTTCCCGCAGGTCACACGCTCGGCATGGACACGACACGACTAGAGCGCGTTAGCCCGTGGACACGTCCGCCGGTGGACACGGGCCAAGCCTCTGACCTGCGGAAATGGGTGTTTGCGATCCGGAATAGTTCGGGAATGGAAATAATACAGAAGTTGATCAAGCCCTGACCTGCGGAAATAGCCCAGCACGAAAAGCGACCCCTCTGGGGTCGGCTCGTGAGACCGCAATTTCAAAAAACGTTACCGAATCGTTGCGAGAACCCCTTGACAGGTCGGGCGTGGTGTGGTAGAGCAGCATGGTTGCTGCTCAAGCTACTCTGACCCTCTGCCGCCGTTACTCAATCGTTACCGTGTCGCACTTGACGAACCAGGCACGATGTGCATCGGTTGTTGATCTTACTCTGTCCCCTCTTGATCATGGAACGGCGTTCCACAATGCAGCTCCACAACCCCGGTCTAGTCACGCAGAGTCACCACCCGTTTGGCCTAGCATTCTTCACTCGTTCAGCCTAGGGTTTCGTGACCAAGCCGTGATCTACGATGCTGCATTCCGGCCCTGTTCGTGTAGACTACGGGTATGCCAAACACTCCAGCCACCAACACTCAGCCCCCCGGGCGCGCGCCCCCGGCGCGAGCCCTGCCCGGACCCTGTCCGGGCCACGCGTAGCTACCCCGGGACACGCGACCGGGGGGCGGGACCACACGTCTGCCCTTCAGTCAGGAGTGACCCAGCCCGGGATGCGTCCCCCATAACCCCCGCCCGTGGGGAGGAACGCGGGTGGTCCTGGCCAGGGACCGAGTATTGGGCGCACGCGCGCCCCAGGAACTGGCCAACACGCACGGTGGGGAGTAGCCACCGACCGTGCGTGCGCACTATCGCCCTATGCAGCCAGGCGGCTGCACCGCTTGGCACGCGGGGGCTCGGTTCGATTCCGGGCTAGGGCACTGCACCAGCTGCACCACCGAGAATGGAGAACACCATGCGCACGGGTCAACCGACCGAGCGGAACCGCACGTACCGCGCGACCCGCCCGACGCGGGTCGGCTTGTTCACCGGCCCGTCGGCCGGTCGTAACCCGCACCCGCGCGAGATTCTCGCGACCGACGTTCGGTTCGCCGGACTGGGCCTCACCGACCGCGTGCCGGTCGTTCGGGCCGCACAGCTGACCGGCGGGCCGGTGAACAGCACCCATCGCAACCGGGTCGTCGAGTCTCGGTGGCCAACCTGCCGCACGTGCGGCACCGAGCTACCGCGCAACCGCAACCGCGGTTGCGACTACTGCGACTGAAGAGAGCACAGATGCAGACACGCAACCACGTACAGCCGGTCGCTCGACCGGCCATGACGATCAAGTACGCGGTCGAATTGAGGCAGGGTGACAGGGTCGTCGGTCACGGCCGGGTCGAGTGGGTGACGCTCACCGCCCGCGACGTCACCGTGACGTTCGCCGGGGGCTACACCATGCCTCGCAAGGTGGCCAAGTTTGAGTGGTTTGCCTCGCTTGAGGTAGTCGCGTGATCCGCACGGTCATCGTCACTGCCCTGATCACCGGATGGTTGGCCGCTGGCCACCACCCGGTCATGGTCCGAGTGGACACGGCCTACGTGTCCGAAGCCATGAGTGAGCAGCTGCTCAGTCGTGGTTTCCACGGTCGCGCGGGCGACGGATGCGAATGCATCTACGCCACGCTGTCGGCCGCGTACGAAACGTGCAGCTCCGATCAAGAGTGCACGTACGTGGATGACCTAGCGGCCGACGCGGCTGACCGCTAGGTTGCACGCGTGCAACCCTGACCGGGTTGCGTGCCCGTCCGGTCACCCACGAGACAGCACGTCACGCGACGTGCTGTGTCACGGCCGACCGGCCGACGAACAGAGAGGCAGAGCATGACCAGGGCAGATGAGTTGGCGATCGGCGACGAGATCGTCATCAACCCGGACCGACCGAGCCGCACGGTCCTCGTGACCGGCCAGCGGATCAACCGCAACGGCACGGTCACGATCTTCCGGGGCCGGAGCGTGCCGTTGCGGGTCGCCCGGGCGCACCCGTTCGAGGTGATCGCCTGTCGGGACGACCACCGGGCCGAAGAACTCGGATGGACCGACTAGACCACGCTCGATCGCTTGCGTTCCGCCCGGCACGTCCGGGCGGTTCGTTGGCCACCGAGAGGGGCAGAGCATGAGCGACAAGCTGTTGACCACGGGATCCGTGACATCCGGACGATGGGGGATCCACGTAATCCCTCACTACGGTGAGGCGTATCACGAGTACCCGCGTTTCCACGGGCGGGGTGACATCAAGGCGTGGATCCGCGCGCTTGTCCGTGACGTGATTCTCGACGCCCGGACGTCGGGCGTACTGGGCCCGTGGGCCGACGGGCCGTTCGAGGTCTGCATCCGTCCCTACTGCGATGAGCGCGGCGCGTACGCGTACAGCGTATGGAGCATTTGACCGCTCGATTGCTTGCGTTCCGCCCGGCATGTCCGGGCGGTTCGTTGGCCACCGAGAGGGGAAGCACATATGGAAGACATGATGACCACGGAGCAGGTCGCCGCGATGACGGTGCTGTGGCGCCGGTTGCTGGACTCGCAGTACGTCCACCCGGACGTGCCGGTGTCTCAGATCACCGACGAGTGGTTGGCGGGCTTGATCATCACCGACGGGATCGGGGTGGGCGTGCTCGGCGAGATCGAGCTCAAGGTCTGCCAGTACTCGGACTACTCGGGCAGCACGTGTGACCGGGCGAATTGCATCACGCTCGCCGATGACTACGGGTTGACCCACTACGAGGGTGGCGTTTGGGGACATGGGTACATCACCATGCACCTCGGCGAGCTGCCGGCCGGCGCATGGGACGAGACCATCACCGATCGGGTCGGTGCATTGACGATGATCATCGACCTGATCGCAGGACTCGATGAGTACCCGATCATCGATGAGTCGGCCCTGTTCGAACTGGAAGCCCTGCTCACCGAAGAGGCATGGGACGCGTGGTTGGAATCGGATGTACTATTTGAGATCCGCTCGGCATTCCCCGACTCGGACGACACGATGGCCGCGCGGATCGACTCGTTCGCCGAGTCCGGCGAACTACGCGAGGCGTTCTACGCCATGGGCGACGGGATGTACGAATGGCACTACGAGTCGGCGAACTCGGCGACGCCCACGAGCGCGGGAATCGTGCGCGCGGCCAACCAGATCATCGCTGATCACTTCGCGGCCGACTGACCTTACTCAATCGCCTGCATGGCGCCCGGCATTCGTGCCGGGCGCGGCGTTGGCTACCGAGAGAGGAACGACATGGATCCGAATGCATTGATCGCGGACGTGATCGCGTCCGGCGCGATCACCCGCACTCAGGCGACCGACTACTACGAATGGCGCCGGAAAGGTGGCTACGCCGTACGGGTGGAGCTGCACCCGGCCACCGACGCCTGGATGAGTGGGGACCGGTACGGCACGGTCGAGTCGCTGGGCCGGGTGTACATGATCGTGCGGTGCGACCGGTCCGGGCGGCTGCGCCGGATCCGACCGGCGGACCTGGCTGGGACGGTGGGCTGATGGCCGCGTACAGCGACGTGACCGTACATGTGGGCGCGGACACGGTACTGATCGAGTGCCGGGGCGGCTCGCGCCGACAGCGCGGTGCTGCACTTGGTGCCGCCGTCCGGAAGCTTCCGGACGACTTCCGGATGACGCATATCGGCTACGACGAAGTCTATGGATTTCAGTCGATGACCTACGCCCGATACGACCGGGTCACCGACTGACCACCGCACGCGGTTGCGCATCCCGTCCGGGCACTCGTCCGGGCGGTTTGCGGAGCTACGGAGCGAAAGGAAACGACAATGCCGAGCGAGGCACAGATTTTGGCCGAGTGGGCCGAACGGCGGGCCAACTTCGACCGGCGGGCAGACGCTCGCAAGGCGGACCTGCACCACAACGGGATTCACGTCGAGTGCCGCCCGGCCGGCCGCTACTGCAACGACACGTGGCGTCAGTGCCCGCGTGCCGGGCGTGTCGAGCGCTATCACGGGCACGATCACGATGGACCGCTCGTGTGCGGATGCGACGACTGGGCCACGGACTGACCACCCGCACGCGGTTGCGCATTCCGTCCGGCTCGTCCGGGCGGCTTGCGGAGCTACGGAGCGAAAGGAGAGCCACCGTGACCATCAGCGAGAACCCGACCGCCGACGAGATCGCCGCGTGCTTGCGTCGTCGGGCTGCATTATGGGCTCACGAGTATTACAACGAACAGACTGCCGAATGGTTCGCCGATTGGTACGCGGTGAATCAGCCCCCCGGCACGTTTCCCGCCGTATTCGCAGAGTTTCGATCATGGCAATCCGAACAAGCGTCCCGGCTGTACATCGCTCAATGAGAAACACGAAAGGAAACGAACATGTCCAATAACCCGTTCTGGGCCGCCGTCGACGTGCAGCTCACCGAGTTGCGCGAGGCGACCACGGCCGCCGCGGTCCTGTCCATCCTGTCCCAGGACAGGAACCCCTACGGCAACATGAGCAACGGCGGGGGCGGATTCTTCGCGGGCGACGCGTCCGACGCGTGGCTGGCGCTGCGCGCGGCCGGGTGGTCGTTCGTGTGGTGCCGGGCCGATTACTACTGGTGCATGGCCGCGCCGAACGGGGCCAGCCAGGTCACCTACGTCGAGGGCGACGTATACCGGGGAGACCGGCGGTGAGCGCCATGGACCGCGCGGAGTTCGAGCGCTGCCTTGCAGCACTGCGTACCCGCTGCGAACAGGTCCGGGAAATCCGGAACCTTGCGTACGCGGCCGGTGAGCGCGTCCTCGCACAGGCCGCTACGTCGCGCTTGATCAGCCTGGCGGAAGCGATCGAGGCACTCTACAAGGGGGACCGGTGAGCGCCATCGACGTCCGGACCTTATGCAGCCGCGCCCCGTGGTCGATCGTGGCCACGATGGTCACGGACGACGATTCCCGCCCGGGCGAGGCCGACTGCTACACGCCGGCCGACGTCGCGGCGTTCAACGAGACATGGGAGTACGTCGGGATGCACGTCGAGGTCATGCTCGACGGCGTGCTGATCGGCGAAGACGGCATGTACGGCATCGAACACGGCCACGTCGCGAACGACTGGACAGTGGACGCGTGGGAGATCATCCCGTCGGTGGTTGACGGGGACGTGACGGTCATGGGCTCGCCGCTGGCATGGGTGATCGATGAAGCGCTCGACAGCGCGGCACGGTGGCTCGCCCGCAACGGGTTCGTCAAGGCGCTACCGACCGTCGAGGACATCACCAGCGGCCGTAGGTGAGTCTGCCGCCCGGCATCCGTGCCGGGCGTCGGGCTGAACTACGGAGCAAGAGGGGAACACACAATGCAGAACGACATGTACACGACCGAGCTGCGCATCCGCGCGTCGGTCGCCGCCGCCAAGGGGGCGGCGTTGCTGGACGACCACGCGGGGGAGGGATGGCGGGACGACGTCAACTCGGACATGCTGAGCATGGGCAGCATGTCCGAGTGCGTGCTCGGCCAGCTGTACGGCGGCTACGCCCACGGCCTGACCGAGCTCGACCTGCCGCGCGAGCTGGACATCGAGTGCGAGTACGGGTTCTTCGCGTACGGCACCGCCGTACGCAGTGCACACGAGGAGTACCACCCCGACGCGTGGCTGATCCTGCGCGACGCGTGGATCGCCGAGCTCGGCGCCCGGCCGTAGACCACCCGTGACGTGTCCACGCCTACGGGGTTGCACGCGTGCAACCCCGTAGGGCACGCTTGCACGCAACCAAGAGAGGATCGACACATGACTACAGCACTCCACAACACCCGTGAAGCGTGGTTGGAGCGCGCGATCGACGCGCTGCGCCCACGGTTCGCGGAGACCGGCCACCCGTTGCCCGACCGTGTGCACGTCTCGGTGGGGTTCGGCTACGGGTCCAAGCGCGAAAGCGCGAGGATCTTGGGCCAGACCTTCGCCCGGCAGCTGTCGGCCGATGGCGTGAACCACATGTTCATCTCCCCAGAGATCGGGGACACGGCAGAGGTGCTCGGCGTGCTCATGCATGAGTGCGTGCATGTCGCGCTCGACTGCGAAGACGGGCACAGGAGGCGCTTCGCCGAGATCGCAACACGGCTCGGGATGAAGGGCCCGATGACCGAGGCGTTGCCCGACGCCATGCTGGCGTTCGAGTTGTTCGTCATGGCGGCAGCGTTGGGGGACTACCCGCACGGCGCGGTGGACCTGTCGAAACTGACCGCGCCGGTCAAGTCCGAGCCGACGCCGGTCGGCGTCCCCGCTGCACCGGCCCCGCGATTGCACAGCGGTCCGGTGCGACAGACCAACCGGTACGTCCCGGTGGTGTGCCCGAACGACGGCTACAAGGTCCGGTTGGCCCGATCGTGGATCGCACGCGGATTGCCGCTGTGCGGCATCTGCCACACGATGATGGAGATCGCGCCGTGAGCGCGATGCTCCCGGACGCGGCGGACGTCGTGGCGGCCGGACGGCCGTTCCCGTCGCGGGACGCGCTGTGCCGGTACGACCACGCGTCCGCAGTCCGGCTCATCGTGGCCATGCGGACGTGGTGGCTGGACGCGGCGAGCGGGCATCTCGACCTCAGTGACGTCGACGACGCCCGCCGGGCGCTGGCCAACGCCGAGTACCTCGCGCCCCGGGGTGGTGCGTGATGGACGGCATCGACGCGTTCCTGTCTCGATGGGGCTACCACCGGTTCGACGTCGACGGGACCAGCACGGTGATCGTGTCCGTGAACGCCAGCGAGTGGCGGTGCGTCCGCCGGCACGACGCCGAGCACCTGGACGGGTGCGGATGGGTGATGACCCGTGCCGTGTGGCACGTCTACTCGCCCGGCATCGGGGCGAGCGGGGGGCGGTTCTGCCGCACCCTGCCCGCAGCCATGCGGGAGGCGCGACGTCGCGCCGAGCGGCACCGCCCTTGACCGGCCGCACGTGATGGCACACGGACCCCCGGGCCCGTGTGCACGTCATGGCCACCCGGCCACCGAACGAACGGAGGACACATGGACGGAACCTTGCAGGAACGCGCGACCACCGCCGTGGCGCGCGGGGTGGCGCTGCTGGACCAGTGCGGTCCCGCCGGCTGGCGAGACCAGATCGACCTGCCCACGTTCAGCATCACCAGCGACTGGGACTGCGTACTAGGGCAGGTCTACGGGCTGTACTCGGTCGGAGCAACGGAGCTGTTCGGCGAGTGGATCGAGGTCGATAACGTCGTCGCTGCCGAGCACGGTTTCTTTGTCCGCTCGACGGTGTTCGGCGGCACGTTCTGGCAGTGCCGCGACGCCCTACAGGCCGCGTGGCTCGCCGAGTTGTCCCAGTGACCCGGACGATAGGCGTCGGCGACACGGTGCAGATCTACGCCACCGAGATCGTCAACGCCCGAGTGGTCGGCGGGAGCTGGCAGCCGGACACGTACGTGATCGTGCGCAAGAACCGGCACGATGATTGGACCGTGCGCCACCAGTCGACCGGCTGCACGCATGACGTGTTCCGCGACCACGTGCGAGCCGCGTCATGACCCGCGCGCTCGCCCGCGACCTGGCCGTCATGGCCACCAGCGCGCTGGTGATCGTGTGGCTCGGCACCGCGCGTGAGTTCTTCGCCGCCATCCACGACGCGATCACCGGCGGTGCCCTGGCCGGTCTGCTGGCCTGGTCGCGCGCCGTCGCATGGCTCCTGACATGACCGTCATCGACTGGGCGGCCGGAGTGACGGCCTGGCTGTGCCTGGTCTCGCTGCCGCTCGCCCTCTTGTTCGGGCAGCTGCTCAAGGCGGCTGCCGCCCACCTGGAACGAAAGGACTGACCATGGAATACCGCACCCGTCAGCAGGAACGATTGTTCAATCAGGCGCTCGGCTACGCCTGGGGCCAGTACGACATCCGCCGAACCTACGGACTGTCGATGGCTGGCATCGACTCGCTCCTGTTCGCCCAGTGGTACGCCGTCGCAACGACCGAACGCGGACACCAGACCGTGCAGGACGCCTACTACGCGTGGGCCGACATGACGCCCGCCGACCGTGAGTCGGCCCTGGCCGGCACTGCACGGCTCGCGTACGTCGGGGAGGGCTAATGAGCCGCCGCCCCCGCGGGCTCACCTTGACCCGGCACTGGCCGGACGGGCGCGAGACGTTCACCCCGGGCATGACCCCGGGCAGGGTCCGGTTCCTGGTCGTCGACTGCCTCAACCTCAACGCTGGGATCCCTCGTCCGGCCGCGACCGTGTTCTCCGCGGAGGTGACCCGCGCGCCGTTCGGCACGCGCGTGGACCACCCATCCACCGGGTTCGGGTTCACGGTCACCCGCGACCCGCGCGCGGGCCGGACCACTCCTGCTCCTTGACCGGCCGCACATGGTGGCGCACGGGTCCTTGATCCGTGTGCACGCCATGGCCACCGGGCCAGATCTCCCACCGATCGAACGGAGAAAGAGATGCGACACAGGATCGACGGGACGAACCCGAATCGGGTCCCCGCCGCCCTCCACCTGGTCGGCAGCGACGCCACCACGGCGCTGCCGACCGTCCGCCCGTCCGCACCACCGCCCGCCACTCGTCCGGTCGTCCGCCAGAACGCCCGCGGACGCTGGACCCCCACCGTCGTCCGCCCGTCCGCGCCGCCCCCCGCCACGCGGACCTGGTCCGCGCGGATCGCCGGGTGGTTCGCGCGATGAACCTGCTTCAGGCCATGCGCGAGGTTGCAGCTTCGCTCGGCGACGGGTGGTCGGCAACCGCCGGCCTCCATGACAAGCACGCGACGCTGGCCGGCCCCAACGACGTCCAGCTGAGCGTGCACGCCCACTGGCGGACGTCGGGCCGGCTGATCATCACCGGGCTGCACCCGATGGCGTCGGGGGAGCGGGGGCCGGCAATCACGGTCGCGGCCACCCGGGCGCCGAAGGCGATCGCCGCCGAGATCGTGCGGCGGTTGTTGCCGCCGTACCTTCCGCTACTCATGACCTCGCTCAAGAAGGCGGCCGGCGTCGAGGCGCGCGAGCGGCAGCGCGCCGAGTGCCGGGCCGTGCTGCTCGCTGCGCTCGGTGAGCACGCCGAGCCGTGCCGGGACGACACGATCGAGTGGCGCCCGTACGGCGCCCGGATGTCCGGCACGTTCCGCATCAGTTCCGACGGGGACGTACACACGGTCCGCCTGCGGCTGCCGTACCACGTCGCGGTCGCCGTGTTCGAGATCCTGGGGAAGGAGAACGTCCAGTGAGGGAGTACGGAATCTTGTACTCCTGCGCGAGCGAGGAGACCATTCCCGGCCTGGTCGACGGTCCGTACGCCACCCTGCACGAAGCCATGAGCGAGGCCAGCAAGGTCTGCCTCGCACAGCCCGGCATCGCGCACGTGCTCACGGTGCGCACGCCGGGCCAGGCGTGGCGTGCCATGGGGTCAGGGCTGGACCCGACCCAGGCGCTGCGGCGTTGGCGATGAGCCTCGTCGAGATCTCCGACGCCGTGCAGGTCGTAGCAGTGGCGATCCAGCAGATCGCCGACGGGCACCCGATCGAACACCCACTGGCCGGCGTGCCGGACCACGTGCGCAGGATCAGCGCCGAGGTGGACCCCCACGTCGGGAACATCGTCGTGACCGTCGAGCTGGTGACGGCCTGCCCTTTCGCAGCCTGCACCCTCACCGACCCGGCGTCAATACTCGTGGTGGAGCTGCGCGACGCCGACTATCCGGACGACTGGGAGCTCGCAGCGGCCATGCACTCACTGCTCCTCGGGCACCTGTTCGTGATGCTGCGGCGCTCGTAGCTGGCGCTGCACGTCGGACCAGCGCCAGCGGTGCCGGCCACCGGGCGTGGTGTGCGTGGGGGTCAACCGGCCCTCACGCACCCACTTGGACACCGCGCCCGGGGTCACCCCGATCAGCTTCGCCACCTGTCCGGTGGTCAGCAAGGGGTCATCGTCAGGCACGGGGAGCACGTTAGACGACGAACGGCCTGTTCGGGGCGGTCGTCGTGATCGATCCGGACAGATCGAACGTCGCGATCTGCCCGGAATACACGATAGGTTAGCTGGTGATGACCGAAGGTGAATAGTGATGCGTGCAGGGGCGGGGGCTCATCCACCCCTGCACGCCTTGATCAGCCGAAGGGGGCTGACCGACATGAATGATCCCACGAACCGACTCCTCCCGTCGGACACGAGCAGGTGTCCGCTCGGTCCACGCTGTGAACAGTGTGGAGCTGCACATCGCACCGACCGCCCGGTCCGAGTGATCACCGTGCGCGTGCCCGAAGGGGTCATGTGCATGTCGACATGCCCGGCGTGCGGACAGGCCATGACGACCGGCGGAATGCCGCCCTCGGTACACCCCGACACCCGACGGCGTTTCGTCGACCAGCACCGTGCACACGGCCGACCGCGCATCAACGGCGCCACCATGCACGTACCGAGGGGCAACGTACAATGCTCGCCATGATCGAGCGACTGTGCGGCCACCCGGACGGCTGTGCCCGACCGCACGAGGCCAAGGGCTTGTGCCAGGGCCACTACCGACATGCCTTGCGGCACGACGGAGACCCCGGGCCGGCACAGCTGGTGTCCGGGCGAGCGCGGGTCCACGTCGTGCCCGTGCCGGGGATCCGCACGACGTGGACACCGCCGGACGGAGAACCGGTCGAGGTCGGCGACGTGAACGAGATCGCTGCGATCCTCGGCGTTGCGCCGAGCACGTTCATCGCGTACGTCAACACAGGACGGCCGAAGCACAACCCGGCGCCACCGGCCGTCACCCGAGACCTGGCGACCGGCCGACTGTTGTGGGACCTCGCGCAGGTCCGGGCGTGGCAGGCACGGCGCCCGGGGGCCGGCAATCGGACCTCGACGGGTCCCCGGCCGCGCCGGACCTGACCTACCCGACAGGGTAGGTACGTGTATGCTCAACCTAAGCAACGAACACGAACCTCAAGGAGCAACGAAATGACCAGCACCCCGATCACGAACATCGCAGACCTGTTCGACCTGTCCGCGTACGCGGGCGACTTCATCGGCGACTACGACATGCCCGCCGTCACCAGGGCGTACATCAGCGCGATCGGGGACCTCGCACCGGACGGCGTGTTGGTCTTCGCCAACGGCGACGTCATCGCGGAGCTCGACGTGGCGGACGAGGCCCGGCACATCAACTGGAAAGAGCTCGCGGACAGCATCGATGTCGCGCCGATCTTCCGGGCACACGAGCGCCCGGCACCGACCGAGCTGATCATGCTCATCGAGTCCCGCCACGACCTCCAGATCGCCGGAGAGCTGGAAGACGACAGCTACCGCTCGCCGTTCAACGAGGGCGTCAGCGACGAGGAGATGGAAGCCCGCACGGCGCGCAACGAGCAGCGCATCGCGGCCTACGAGTCCGTGTTCCTTTGGAACCTCGCGATCGTCGCGCAGGAGCGCGGGGCGGACGTGGAGGCCACCTGGGACGCCGCGTACGCCCACACGCACAGCCCGGCGGAGGACTCCCACGAGCAGCGCCTGCTCCAGGAGATCTACGAGGCCACCTGCGACTGGACGCCAGTGCCCACCGTCGAGCAGCTGCCGTTCGAGGTCACCACCTCGGCGCAGAGCCTCGCCACAGGAGCATGGGAGGTCATCGAGCGGGAACCGGCCGACGCGACATTGCTGGGCGGACTGGCGTTGCAGGACGTCGAACTATCCGCCCGCGACCTCGGGTGCTTGCCCGGCGTCGTGCACCGGGTCGCGCTGGTCGACGCCCAGGGTGGGGAACTGGTCGCCGTGGAGATCGCGGCAACCTGACCAACAACGGCCCGGATAGTCACAGGGTGGGTTCGACTCCCGCCCCGGGCACTTCATCCACTCACTCCCCGAAGGAGATCCCATGGACGACACCACCCACGAACTCGGCACGCTGTGCGCGTGGGCGCGGCTGTCGCTCAACCCCGACGACCTGCCCGTCACGATCGCCGATGCGGTCGATCAGGTGCGAGCCAGGATCGACCTCTCCCTGATCTCCGGCCTACTGGACGAGGCTGCCACGTCGACCGCGGCGCACGTCCTGGCCGCCGAGCACGCCGAGTGGAGGACGAACCCCGCCGCAGCTGCGGCGATCATCTACGCCGGAGTGGTGGCGGTCGCCGGCCCGTGGCTGGCGACCGCGCTGGACGAGGCGCTGTTGCGTGGACACGGTGTCGGGCAGTGCAGGCCCGAAGCCAACGACACCTGCGACTGCTACGACCTGGCCGGCCAGCAGCGCTGGATCCTGGCCATCGCCGCGATCGAGGGAGCGGCCCTGCGCGCCGCCGAGCTGGAGTACGGACGATGAGTCGCGAAGAGGAGTGGTCGATGAGCGCCAGTCGCAGTCGCGGTTACGAGTCGGATGTACGCGACGACGGCAATGTCTTCTACCTGGTCGGTGACGAGTGGGTCAGCGAGTCCGAGGCCGCGGAGTACGCGCAGGCCGAGGCCGACGCCCTGTACGAGATGGGCGACGACGGCTATCCCGCGGCCATCGCGCCGCGGCGGGGTTCCCGATGAGCCCCGAAGAGGCAGCGCTGATCCGTGAGGTCGACGACCAGTGAACGCACACCACTACGCAATGAAGCGGATCCAGATCCGGGACGCCGAACGACAACTGGCCCAGGCGCACGCGCGCGGGTGGACTGCCGAGGTGTTCGACTTGGCCGTGCGGATCAGGAACCTGAATGTGGACCTGCAACGGATCCTCCTGGCCGATGAACGGAGGGTCAGGTGAAGCGACCACCCGCACTCACCACCAATGACACGCTCTGGCAGGTCGGTACCGTTCTGATCTCCGGAGTAGTCATCGCCCACGAAGCGCTCAAACCGTGGCCGGACACGGGGTTCGTCGTCTGGCAATCCGCAATCGCACTGTTCGTCCTCACATCGTGGACACGTCGCCTGTGGTGGCGGTATCGACACCGCGATGAGCCATGACCGGCCTGTCCCCGGCGAAGATGCCCCGACTTCGCGCGGACATGATCGCTGCGACCCGGCGCGGTGCCGCGATCGCAGCCACCGAGAACGAGGGCATGGACCTGGCCGGCGAGATCCGCCTGCTCCAGGCCGCCGAGCTGTACTGGGTCACCCGCGAGATGACGCAGGTCGCAGTGAACGCGTCGGCGAACCTGCCGGACTGGACACCGGCCATTGCCATGCCGCACCGGTTCGGCCTGCTGCTCTGGGAGGGCGACACGGAGGTGGTCTTGCCATGGAACACTGCGCCCGACCGTGGGCACGTCACGAACGCGCTCGGCATGAAGGTGCCACCGCAGGTGCCCGTACGCGGAGTGACGTGGGGTCCGACCCCGGAGGGCATGACTGCGTGGGCGCTCGGGCACATCGCCGACATGGGCGACCTGTTGACCGACACCTGGCGGTCGGCACCATTGTTCCCGTTCGCGGGCGTCCGACTCGGCACCGACAAGGTGACCCGCGAGGACATGCGGGGCACAGGCGTCGACCTGGTGGCGGTGCTCGGCGCGACGTGGCTACTGATGATGCAGCCGGGCATCGCGACGACCACACCGCTGCACGTCGACCGCAGCGAGGGGGGCGGCAAGCGTCCGCCGCGCCCCGACCGCACCGTGTCGATCATCAGCCTGCGCCGGGAACGGCAACTGGACCGCAGTCCCGACGAGCCGGGCCCGGGTGACGGCCGGGTGTACCGGCACCGGTGGCTGGTGCGCTCGCACTGGCGCCAGCAGGCGGTCGGACCCGGCCGGTCCCAGCACCGGCCGGTGTTCATCATGGATCACATCAAAGGACCCGAGGGGGCGCCGATGCTGGACATCGACCACGTGAACGTCTGGAGGCGATGATGTCCGACCTGATACCGGTCGTCACCACGTCTGTTGCCGGCGCAGGGATCTTCTACTGGGGGAACTCGGCCCTCATCCGATGGCAGTTCCGGCAGGACAAAACCAGTGACAACCCGCTCAGGCGGGCGTACGCGTCGCAGGTCGCAGCGGTGGCACAAACATCAGTGATGCTGCTGACCGGCATGATCTTCACAGTGAACATAGTGAACGTCGCAGCGGACCTGCCGTGGTGGCTGGCGTGGACGCTCATTCCCCCCTTCCTCGTGCCGGTCATGCTGTGGGAACGGCGGCGACTGCGGCAGATCCGTGGGTAGACCGCCCGGGTGGTCCGGCGTGCAGGGCAACGGCGGCCTGCACTGGATAACGTGCCCGTGCGGCAAGCGCGGGTACAGGACGAAGGCCGATGCACGGACGAAGGTCCGTGAGCTGCGCCGCACGGAGTACAACCGTGGGAACGACCACCCGATGGGGATCTACTGGTGCGAAGTGATGCTCGGCGGCACCTGGCATGTCGGACATCGTCCGCTCGCCGGCCGGCGCGACCTGAACGGGTAAGGTCGAACGTGCGGCCGGTTGACCCGGGAAGCGCCGGCTGCCCCGACTTCGCCCCCACGATTCCTCGACGGAGGACGTGGGGGCGGAGTCCTGTTCAGGGCCGGGTCGCGCAATGCGAAACCCCGTGCAGCTAGGCGAATCGTCGCCGAGCCCAGGGGCTCTTTCACTGCACGGGGTCGCAGGTCGAACGATACCGTGTCGTCGCCATGATCATGGCGGCGACACGACCGATGATGTCGATCGGGTAGCGGTCGGCCTGGTGGACGCGGACACAGGCTCCGCACTGATCCTGACCCAGCGACCGTGACTGTCGCCCTCGGGACGGCAGATCATCGCCACGCCACGAACGGTGAAGCCCAGCGCCCCCGCAGGTTTGCAGAACGCGCCCGGCGTCACTGCGCCCGGCACCCGCACGGGCGTCGTCGTACGGGGCGCGACAGCGCGCGGGGGCTGCACCAGCACCCGCGGCCGGGTCGTCGTAGGCAACACGGCACGCGGCACCAGCGCGCGCGGGCGGACGGTGGCCGGCACCGGCACGGTGGTCGGTAGCGCCGGTGCAGTGGCCGGCACGGTGGCGTACGTCGGCGGAGCAGTGGTGGCGTACGTCGGTGCCGGCTCGGTGGTGCGCGCCGGCCCTGCCCGGCCGGGACTGTGCACCGTGCATCCGGCCAGGAGCAGCAACCCGATCAATAGGCCGACGGCGCGGCTCATCGTTCGCCACCATGACAGCAGTGCGCCCGGCAGCAACCGTGGACACGGTCATCCACAGGACCATCGGGATCGGGGTGCCCGGTGCCGTGCGGACACATGCGTTCGAAGATCCCGCGGTCGTCCCGCCAGACCAGCGGCCACGAGCGCATGTGGTGCTCACTGGGTCGGTGGATGACGCACGACCGTTCTGGGTCGCAGTGGCTCGGCGCGTGGAACAGGAACACCGGGCCGTGCACGACATCGATCAGGTGCACCTGCGACCCGTCGATCTGGTAGATCCCGACCGACTTCATGCAACAGCTCCCCACGTCGAACAGTCAATGCACATCGCACCCGGATCGCCCGTCCGCAGCGGACAGACCCGGTCGCAGCGTGCACACGGCAGCCAGGCGAACGGCATCCACAATCGCGGGAGCGGCCGTTTCGCCGGGATCATGCTCGTGCTGATGCAGTGCCACACCGGGTCCGGCAGCGGCAGGCGGGCATCTCGCCGCCGCCTGGTCATGCCGCACCGAACCGGGCTGTGGCCTGGTCCCAGATCGCCAGCGGCCAACAGTGCACCTCGATCCGTCCGTGGATGTCCAGGACTTTCGACTCCTCCAGGCCGCGCAGGCGCGCGAGGGCTGCCGCGCGCTTGCCGAGCCGGGCCAGTGACTTGAGGTCCGTCTGCGCCCAACCGCGCCGCTGGGCCCATCCCGTCGCGGTGCACCAATTCGGGCTGGACTCGATCGCGGTCACCCGCTCGTTGAGGTCTGCGACCCCGGTCAGCGCACGAACGGCCATGTCCCGGTTCTGGCGCAGCCGATCGAGCATGTTCTGTAGTGCGTCGAGCGGATCGACGACCGGTTCCGGCGCAACCTCCTGTCCGACTGTGTAGCTACCGGTGCGACGCAACGCCGGCAGCACCTCGTGCGTGACCCAGCGGCGGAACGGCTTCGCCTCGGGGCGTCGGCTGCGGATCAGCAATGTGTACAGACCGGACTCGGAGATGATCTTCGTGTTCGGATTCCGGCGACCGGCCGAATCCACGACATCGGCAGTACCGATGTCGTGAACGTCGAGCCTCGTCAGGGCGTCGCTGACGTTGGCGATGCCCAGCACGGCGCACACGTCGGCCGCAACCCACCACGGATTGCCCTCCAGGTCCACGATGACGCGGACCTGGAGCCGGTCGAAGCTGAACGGAACGATCTCACTCACTGCTACAGGTCCCCTCGGATGAAGTCGGAGATCAGGTTCGGCACCGCCGAGTCGAACCCGGCGATGTCCATCGACAGGGAGTCCGCCGGGTGCGCGACCGTGATGTCGTTGGCCGTCATGCCCACCACGACCGAGCGCACCGGCAGGCCCGTGGCCGCGCGGTACTGCGTCAGCGCCTGGTGCACGTGCACCGGACCTGCGTACGTCTCGTTGTCCGTGTACACGACCACTGCGTCGTAGATCCGGTTCTGCTCCAGCGCCCAGGTGAACGGCAGCGCGCAGTCCGTGCGCCCGAACGGCAGACGGGACACCGCGCGCACGACGTCGTCCAGGCGCTGGCGCGGGCTGATCGGCAACTCGGTGATCGCCGTGCTGGAGTGCCAGTAGTCGGACGCGGTGAACCCGACGACGTCCACGTCCGCCTCGCTGGCCATCGTGACCAGCGCCAGGGCGGCCGATGCCTCGCGCGGGGTGATCGGCATGCCGGAGATCTGGTCGTACCCCATCGAGCTCGACACGTCCAGGGCGAGCAGGATCCGCTTGCCGGTCGGCCGCACGGTCTTGAACGAGGCGTAGAACGCTGCGTCCAGGGCGTTCACGATGCGCCGGTCCGGCATCCAGGTGTGCTTGCTGCGCTCGCTGTATCCCTGCGCATAGGCCTTCATCGCGACCAACAGATTGACCGGGTGCACACGGGCCTTGGCCAGGCGTTCGGCGTCGACCAGCTGCGCGCACGCGTCGTCGCGCACGCTGTCGATGCCACCGTCCAGCACGCCGAGGCGGGTCAGCCGCGGGAGCTGGCGGATCAGGGTGGTCTGCGGCATGCCCCGGCCCCACCCGCGGAACTGCTGGGCGTAGGTGACGAACTGGAACAACGTCGTGGCCGTGCGGCAGACGTCCGGTACGGCGTCGAGTGCGACCTTGCGGGCGGCGCTGTCGCCGAGGCCGGCCACGGCGGCCAGCGCGAAGATCGCCGGCTGCTGGCGCGGTGCCCGGCCGGCGACGGAGATCTCCCGTGCCAGCCGCGCCAGCCAGGTGCCCCGACGGCGCGCGAGCTCCAGTACAAGGTCCGTGTTGTCCTTGGTCAGCTTCTGCTCGGACGCGTAGTACGTTCCGCCCGTCGTGCCCAGGGTCAAGAACCTCTGGATGCGTACCTCGTCATCGGCCTGGAATACGTAGCCGCCCGCGGAGTTGCGGACCTGTTCGGGGTCAGTCCGTTCGGTCTGCGGCGTGCGCCGGGTACTGATCTGCGTGAGGGGGTCCACGGATTGAGCCCTTCCCTGGAGATAGAGAAGGCCCCGCGGACGTGTGAACCGGGTCCGGTTGTTCATCAGCAGATAACCGAACACGTCCGGCCCGCGGGGCCTTCGTGGTACGAGAACGGACATGGAATGGACACCGGTGTGATCCAGTGCAATTGGTAACCGATGCGCCGACGGCCCGTTCTTGGGGTATTCATTTGTCACCGGGCACGAGATTGGGGGCGGGCGTGTGTGGTGCCTGCCGGGTTTAGCGCTCTGCCGCTGAGCTACGCCGACCGAAGTCGACGACGGGATTCGAACCCGTGACCCCTACCTCTCAATGGTAACCGGCCTGCGTCCGGCCCGCTCCCGCTCTCGTGCTGGTGGCAACCGTACCCGCGTCGGTGGCACGCATGCAACCCGGTTCAGGGATCCCGCGGGGCGTACGTCCACAGTGGAACCACCGTGTCGATCATCAGTTGATCTTGTCCGGTCCGCGGACAGTCCGCAGGTCTACGGTTGGGGCCCGTTGGGGGATCTGGGGGGATCTGGCGGGAACCTGCTGGTCAGACCCCCTATTCCACCCACATACCCCCATGCGCCCCAACCTTACTTGTAGTCCCAGACCGACTTCTCCTGAAGGCGGTGACACCACTTCTGACCTGCGGCGACCCGGCACGGCCTCACCGCGTCGTCCGCAAACGGTCCGCAGGACGCACCATCGCCTCACCGACCACCTTGCGTGTCCCTTCGTCCTCGTCCGGCCATAGGTGTCCGTAGATGTCCAATGTGGTCGACGCCGTGGCGTGTCTCATCCGGGCCTGCACCGTCTTGATGTTGACGCCACTGGCGATCAGCATCGAGGCGTAGTAGTGCCGCAGATCGTGGAAGTGGAAGCCGTCCGGGAGTTGGACCGTCGACTGTTCGGCAGCTCGCGCACGCCGAACGGCCGTGTCGATCGTCCAGCGTCCCGCGGGTCGCCCCCCTGCATTGCGCCACAAGATGTGCTCACCAGGCACCGGCCGCGTCGTCAGATGGGTCGCGATGGCCTCGACGAGTGCCCGGGGTACCGGCACCGGTGCGCATGAGGACTCCTCCTTCAGGGGGGCACCATCGGGCTGGACTGCGGGGAGGATCACCCCGCGCAGGAAATCAATGTCCTGCACTCGCAATCCACACACCTCGCCGAGCCGCAAACCGGCGAAGGAGGCCAATAGGACCGCAATTCTCAGGTGCTCGGGCATCGTGTCGTGCAATGCCCACATCTGTTCGGTGGTACACACGAACGGCCGCTGTTTGCCCATCGACGGGGCGGTACGGCGTGAACACGGATTGCGCGCCAGATACCCGTCGTGCACGGCATCGCCCATGATCTGTGAGAGCCGTGAATGGGTCCGGTGGACTGTAGAATCAGCCAGCTCCTTGCGCATGTCCACGACCCAGCCTCTGACCTCGGACGGCCGGATCGAGCCGAGCTGCCGAGGCCCGAAGCGGGCCACGATGTGCTTGATGTGGACGCGGGCCTGCTTGACCGAGCTCGGTCGGGCATGGTGTCCGGCCAGCCAGGTCGTGCACCACTGCTCCACGGTGATCCGGGTATCGCGCGGGGAGACGTGCGTGCCGGCCACCAAGGTGGCGGCCTGTCCGTCGAGCCACGCCTGGGCCTCCTTGCGCAGGCGGAAGTGCTTGGCGTGCTCCTGGCCGTCGTCGTCGCGGTACCGGGCCCTGTAGCGGCCGTCGGGCCGTTTCGCAATGCTCGCCATGAGTTGCACACTAGCAACCCGACCGTAGCCTCATGCGCCCGTGCCACTGGGCCGTGCACACGTGCCACTCGAATGGTCCCCTGGTGCCGCCGGGTGATCATGAAGGGTTCGAATTGACCCACGCCCACCGTCAAGCCCTATCGTCGACTACGACACACCAAGAACCACCCAGAAAGGTCGACGCACATGGGTAAGCACATCACGATGGCGGAGGTGCAGGCGCAGATACTGCCGTGGGTGGCCCTGGGAACGCTGCGGGACTGGCGCAAGAAGGGCATCGGCCCCCGCAGCTTCGTGGTCGGCGGCAGAGTCGTCTACAACCTGGACGAGGTCCAGGCGTGGGTCCGGGACCGTGAGGACAAGTCGGTACGCGGGGACGCGACGTGACGGTGGCCGGCGCTCCGCTGCGCCGACAGGCAGCAACGTCACCCGAACGGACCGTAACATCCAACACCCGGGTGAAGAAATACTCAAGAGTCTGTAAGCGTGGGGTAACGGACTCGCGTCCAGTGAGTGACTGTACACGGCAAGTAGTCAACGACGATGCTCAGGGGGAGCCATCGTCCAACGTACCGAACCGCAATGGGGAGCACGAGCAATCTTGAAGACGAACGACGAGCGGTACGTGGCCACGTCCACGGCTGCGCATGTGGCCACGTACCGCGTCACCTCGGACACCGAACGGCGTCTCGTGTGGTTGGACGATGTCGCGCCCGGGGGGAGCGACGGACCGTTGAGTCCGCGCGAGGCGCTGGAACTGGGCCAGGTACTCACCAGCGCGGCGCTGACGGCCGTACTGGGTCCGCAGGCCCGACGCAACTGCCGCTGCTGCGACCGGTAGCCGGACTCAGCCCTGCCGACGCCCGGACAGCCTCATGGCGACCTCTTCGATCAGGTCCTCGTCCGACAGGGTCCGGGCGTCGGCGGTCGACGGTGCCGTCACCTGCATCTCCTTCTCGGTGACGTGGCCGGCGGCGACCAGCCCGGCCCGGAAGTCCCGGTGCAGCGCCGCGCAGATACTCCGGACACTGCCGATCTTCGGCTGATTCCCCTCGCGCAGATGGCGGGAGACGATCGAGGAGTCGAGACCCGCCCTGGCGGCGAGGTCTTCAGCGGTCCAGCCCAGCGCGTCCAGCTGGACGCGTAGCCAGGCGGCCCAGTTGTTCTCCAGGTTGGTGTTTTGTAGTGTCCCGTGGGGGGTATTGGTGTTCACGGAGGCCAACTGTAGCGGCATGCGCGCGCGCCCGACGGGGTGTCGCGCGTGTCTTGATGCATATTGACGCCGTCCGGCGGTCACCCGTGCCACGCGTTCGGACGACGGGGCAACGGCATGCGACCTACAATCGGAGGCATGCATGCAACCGAGAGGAGCCAGGAGACGGCCGGCGGCCTCACGCTGGACGTCGAACTGGTGGACCGGTTGCTTCGGGAGCGTGATTGGTCCTGGGCCCGGCTGTCCCGGGAGCTGGACATGGCCAAGTCCACGATCTCCCGGGTCCGACGTCGGCGTACCCGACCCGGCGGCAAGATGATCCTGGCCCTGCAACAGGTCTTCCCGGCGCACCGCGACGCACTGTTCATCAGGGACCCCGCGGCCTGACCGCACCAGCGAACGCCCCCGGCGCATGATGCGCCGGGGGCGTTCTTGCGTTTCCGGCCCTGTGTTCGCCGCAGAGCGCCGCAGGGCACCAGGACACCGGGCAAGCTCCCGCAGGCGCTCTGCGGCGAACACAGGGCCGGCAGCACGGGGGCCTCGGCGGGTTCGGCACGCAGGAGCCGGCGTCCTCGCCGGGCGTCCGGAGAGTCCAGCGCCTGGAACACCGCTGGAACACCACCGTTCCAGTGGTCGTCCCGCTCGGGTGGTCCCGCCTCGCTCCGGTGGGCTTGTTGATCTTGATCCGGCACCTCCGCTCGTTCCAAGAGTTGATCTTGAAAAGTGGTTCTCGCAGGTGGAACGGAGGTGGGTCTGGAACGCACATTGGAACGGGGGGTGCACTTCGTTAGCACCCCCCCGCCCGTTCCAACATGCGCTCCACATGACCTCGGGTTGGAATACCGGCGTTCCAGGCGTTCCAAACCCCAGGTCAGAGGCGTTCCAACTTGGAATTGTCCGTTTCATCCCGGTTCCCGATATGTCCGATATGTCCGTTCCAAAACCCGTTCCAAAGATCAACATCTGGAATCGCCCTGACCAGCGGTTATGGGAATCTTGGAACGCCGTTGGAACGAGACATCCAGGTACAAGTGAGACAGCGTCCAGCCGAGCCGTGGCGTGCCAGGTCGGGACAGCAGAGCACCCCCTGACGCGGACATCAGGGGGTGCTCGTGGAGCGGTCTCAGGCGATGTCCTGCCGCCCCGTCCAGTCCCGGTACTGCTCGACCAACGAGAAGTTCTTGGAGCCGATGTCCTCCACGACGTTCGCCTTCTCCAGGAGCTTGAGCCCGCGGAACGCCGTGGTGCGCGTGTGCTTGCGCGGTGACTCCTTCAGGTGCACATGCATCGTCGTGAACGTCATCTCCAACGGTGCAGCACCAGAGGAGTCGATGTAGACCAGCATGCGGAACAGGTCGCACGCCGCCTCGCCTGGCGCACCACCCAGGCCGGCCACGACCTCCGGCAGTTGGTCGCGCGGGACGTCCCAGCACGACTCCCGCAGCTGGACGGAGTGACGCTCGACCTCATCGGCGTCCATGGGCACGCACACGGCCGGCGGGTCGACACCCGACGGTCGAGGTACCCCGTCGACCTGGACGAGTCTGTAGAGCCACTCGGTGCCGATCGTGCCGGACTTGTCGCGAGTGACCTCCGCACGCCTGAAGCCGCGGTCGTCACTCACCCGGATCTCCGTCTCCACGCCGCCCTTCTGTGCGTTGGAGCCGCGTGTGCGGTCATCGTCGGTCAGTCCCGAGTGGTCGACCAGGACGGTCGCACAGCCTCCTGCGGCTGCCCGCAGTCGGTGCAGCACGCGCAGCATGGCCCCGTAGTCCTCGCCCTGAGACTCCTTGCCGGCGAACATCAGGTTCTTGGTGTCCAGGATGATCATGTCCGGCCGGTCGGCCTCGACGTCCGCGAGGTAGGCGGAGATCCCGGCCTCGGTGAGCATGATCGGTTCGGTGTAGGCCACGAACGACTCACCCTGTGTCGCCGGGACGTCGTGGTGGCGCAGCCAGGCATGCGTGCGCAGCGTGTTCGTGGCCTGCCCCTCGCCCATCACGTAGTGCACCCGCCCGGGGCGCAGTTGCTGCCCCCGCCACGGCGCCCCCGTGGCCAGGCAGAGTGCGATGTCCAGGACGAAGAAGCTCTTGGCCGCCCCCGGGGCGCCGAACACGACCGAGAGCCCGTCGCGATAGAACATCTTGGGTACCAGGTACTCGGGCATGGGTGCGGCGAGGAACTCGGCGAACGACAACCGTGCCAGCGGCGCCCGCTTCTCCGCGTCGAGGCGCTGCCGGGCCTGTTCCCGGATCCGTAGCCGTTCCGTCTCGGCGACGATCTCGGCTTCGACCCAGGCTGCCCGTGCCTGGCCGGCCAGGTCGGGCCGGTCGTCGTCGGTCTCAGTGCCGTCGGGGCGCCACTCCTGCCCGATCGCCCACGCGACACCGCACCGGAACTCCGCCTCTGCCTGTTCCCGGGTGAGCGTGCGGTCGCCGGGAGATCGAGCCGTGGCCATCGCCTCGGCGAACAGCTGCTCCAGCCGGTGCAGCACCTTCTGTGCCGAGTACCGGCCTGCGACGCTCTCACGCACCGCCCAGCAGGCGTGCGACACCATCGCGTCGTGCCGGGACCCGTCCTGGCGCTCGAACCCGTCCAGGACGGCCTGCATGGTCCTGGGTTGCAGTTCGGAGGTGTGCGCGGCGACGAACCGGAACAGCTCGTCGTCCGACACGGCGGTGTCGGCGTCGCCCACGTCGGGCAGCAGTTCCGCGACGTACCCCGGCAGCTCGGGTACGTCGCCGGTCTGGAGCCATTCCCGGCCCGGTCCGCCGACCAGGATGATCCCGTTGGCCCCGCGCACCTCACCCCAGTCACGTCCGAGTCCGTCTGCGCGGTTGCCGATCCGCCGGCCAGGTGGCTGTGCGAACAGGTAGTGTCCACGGCCCGGCTCGTCGGGGCGCGTGGACTGGTACGGCGGGACCTCGCTGGCGATCGCCTTGCCCAGTGGTTCGGGCAGATGTTCCGGGTGGTCGAGGTCGAACACGACCAGCCCGGAACGACCGCAGTGCACGGCCACCCGGTGATCGGTGCCGGCGAACCAGGCCGCGACGACCTTCGGGTCACGACTGGACTTGGCCGGCCATCCCTTGCCCACCACACTGCCGGCGTGCTTGGCGTCGCCCGCCGCCCGGGTGGGCAGTACGTAGAGCCCGGCGCCGGACAGCGCCAGCGCCAGTTCGAGGTTCGACCATTCCGGGTCGACCAGCGGGATGTGCAGGGTCACCGTGCTCCGCTCTGGCCATGTTCGAACCGAGCCGAACGTGCTGCGGTATAGGCGTCGTCCACATCAAGACAGTCGAACGGCGGGTACCCGCACGAGCCCGCCCCGTCGAGGCAGAATCCGCTACACGGCACGTCGTGATGCCAGATGGCCAGGTGCGGACGTTCGTCCTGGCCGCAGTACCACACGGTGTTCTTGCCGAGCGATGCCCAGGTACCGCTGAACCCGGCGCGGAACGTATTGCGCGCGGGCTGTTTGCCCCATGCGGGTTCGTGTTCGACGTATCCTTGTCGGCCCGCGACGAACGCACAGCGAATCACCCTGGTGCCGAGATGGACCTTGATCGCCGACTCGGCCCCACGCAGTTGATCTCGGTAGCTGCGCGGCATCCCGCGAGTGACGATGAGTGGCACGTTGGATTCGGCCGCGAAAGCTGCATGGCGTGTGTCGTTCGGCGCGTCGTCCGGCTTGACCTCGAACCATTGATAGCGCCCGGCGGTCTTGATGCGGAAATCAGGCAGATACCAGCCGGTCGAGGTCACGAAACCCTCGGTCTCGTACTCCCATGCGATCCCGAGGTGGTCGAAGAACACTGCCCACCTGGCCTCCCTTCGGGAGCGGAACCGGCACCCGGCATAGCGGGTCTCGATGGCCCTGATCATGTGGCGTCCTCCGTACGACGTTCGACCAGGCGCGCACCGAGTACTTCGCGGGTCAGCTCGACGGCTTCGGCCTCGGTGACGGGGATCAGGACGGTGACCGCCTCGTCGGGGTCGACCGACGAGGCGTGGCGTTCGTCGGCGCGCACGGCGCTCACGACGAGCGAGCCGTGTTCGGTGTCGAGTGCGAGCACCATCCACAGCGCACCGTCGTGGGCCACGAACATGTCACCGGGCTGGACATGCCGGAACCTGATCGGAACGGGAACCCAGACGTCCGCAGGCAGCCCGTTCACCGCTTGATCCCGTGCGCGTAGTTGTACAGCCGGATGCCCCACCGCGTGCCGCGCGCTCGGCGTGTGCACGCGATCACGCAGGCCAGGCGCTTCAAGCGTGACCGCCCGCAACGGTGGTGTCGGATGTTCATGCCGCCTCACTCTCGTTCGCGGTGACCGCAACCAGTCCGGCGCGCGCGTCCGGCGCCTCCACGTAGGCGGCGAGCTGCGTGGCGGTCATCGGTTTGGGCGTGTGCTCGCCCGGGTGCCGTCCGCGCCAGGCCATGTCCAACGTCCAGCCCTTCTTTCCGGTGCGCTTGCTGACCGGCCCGCACCGCACGAACAGGGCGACCAGTGCACGCCCGTCGACGTGACAGGCGCGGATCAGCGCCGAATCGACGACCTCACTGCGCTTGATGCGTGTGCGCTTGCCGTTGCCGTCGGTCGTCTCCGACAGCCCGCCGAACTCCATCTCCCCGGTCGCATGCAGTGGCCCGGTGACCGACCAGCCGTCGAGCCGGCGCAACAGCGTGCGGGCAGCAGTGGGGATCTCGGGGACGCTCATGCCGGCGCCACCGCGTACCCGGCGACCGCCAGCAGGTCCAGTGCGTGGCGCAGCTGCATGCGCACCGGCGCGTGGCCGGCCAGGAACGCGGTACGCCCGTCGGCGTCCAGCAGTAGGGCGACATCGGAGATCCGCAACCAGCAGTGGGCCATGAGCGGGTCGGAGTGCCCGGCCCGCTTGATCACCAGCAACGGGATCGCCCCGCCGGCCTTGACCACCGCCTCGTGCAGCCACCCGTCAATGAGGGCGGGTGGCTCGGTCTGCGCGGCCTTGACGTCCTTGAGCGACCAGAAGATCGGCGTGCCGGCCAGGTCCCCCGTGTCCACGGTCTGTGCCGAGCCGTTATCCCTGGACCGCTTGACGTTCGGGTACCAGGGGCGGATGGCGTTGGCCACCGCCCGCTCGAACGCCGTACCCTTGTTGCGGGAACTGCGGCCGATCTGAGAACGGGTTCTGGTGGCGGTCACAGCGGCTCACCCTCGAAGTTGCACTCCAGGCAGTCGTCCGGGCAGTCGCAGTCCTCGTCGAGCACGACTTCGCCGTCGGGCCAGATCTCGATCAGTTGTCCGTGGATGTCGTGGTCGTCGTGCACGGTTCTCCTCGAAAAGGTCGTGGGCGGGCCATCAGGAGTCGGGACTTTGTGGCGCCGAGCGTGGACGCCCGCACGTCGTAGACCTGCCCGCAGTTCCAGCAGCGTGCGTCGAGCGAGCCGACCTCGCACTGTCGGCAGATGACGACCTCGGGATGGGCGTAGTTCTTCTGGGGGAGCTGGATGAAGGTCACGAGGGGTCCCGTGAATAGCGCCAGATCCAGCCGGTCTTGCGCCCATAGCTCGGCGGCGGTACGTCGCTGGTCCGAGACTGCGTCCAGGTACCGCCACCCCTGCTCGGCCGTCCGGTCGCGAATCGCGTCCAACCGTCGAAGCGATAGATGTTGCCCGGGTGTCGTTGGTCCGCGCTGTAGGCGATGGCCGCCTCGATGGACCAGTACGGCCATCGCCGTGCCGCGACCTCGCGCCAGAGCCGCAGCATCGGTCGGGTCGCCCAACGCTGCGCAGGATCACTGCACAACCTGGCCAGTTCGACAACGGATCGTCGAGGCAGACCCGCTGCCGTCGCACTGACCGTGCTGGCCGACACCGCGATGCTGACCGGTTCGCCGTCGGACATGAGTGCCCACGACTGCGAGCCGAACGGGCGGCGGCACGGACCGAGATAGTGTTCCCACCGCGACAGTAGGTCGTTCGCGGTGGCGCGGTCGACCAGTTCGAGACTGACTATCGGCGCGCTCATCCGTCGATCACCCGCGACGCCAACGCGATGCTGATCTCGTCGGACAGACGACTCTTGGTGTACTGCTCCGGCTCGGCGATGCCCAGCCCGCGGGCGAACCCCAGTTGCGCCTCGGACGCCCGCCCGCCGCGCTTGCGCCAACTGCTGCCCTTCGCCGCGATCGACGGCTCGACCGCCAGTGCCCACTCCTCCGCACGCCGCCGTGCCTCGTCCAGCGGCAGCGGGCCGACGGGATCCCACTGCCCGTCACGCCCGACGTAGCGTCCGCCGTCGTAGCCGCGCGAGGTGCAGTGCCCGGCGTGGTACAGCCCGGACTCCTCGTCCGGCCACAACAGCGTCAACCTGTCGCCGACGGGCAAGAACCTGATCCCGCCCCGAGTGAACAGCCAGTTCAGCTCCGAGGTGGCGAACATGTCGTCGATCTCTTCGTAGGCCGCGGGGCCGATCAGCCGGCGCCGGCCACCGTCCGGATCCCGCTCCCCGGGTGGGCACCCGCACGGTGTCATGCCGCACTCGTCGCACGGCAGCCTGTCGATCTCAGTCGTGTCGTACTCGGCGCTGGGGCTCAGGTCGATCAGCGTCATGAGCTTCTGGTGCCGGCTGATTCCCACCACGTCGAGAACCAAGCAATCGACTTTGCCCGGATCCAGGCGCAATCCGCGACCAACGCATTGAGTGTAAACACCCGGCAATCGCGTCGGGCGGGCCATCAGTACGCACGAAACGCTAGGCACATCAAAGCCCTCGGTGAGCACATTCACCGAGGTCAGGACGCGGGTGGTGCCATTGGCCAGGCGTGCGTACATGTCTTTGCGGTCGCCGGTCGACGTCTCCCCGGTGACCGTTTCGGCGGCCACGCCCAGTGCGATGAGTGCATTCGTCAGTTCTTGTGCGGAGTCGACGGTCGGCGTGAAGGCGATGGTGATGCGGTTCTCGGCGTGCTCGCACCACGCCTTGGCGATCTGTTCGGCGTCCTGGGAGACGAGCTCACCCAGCTCGGCGTCGACATAGTCCCCGCGCGCGACTTTCGCTTGATCCAGGTCGAGGTGATCGGCGACGACGACCTTGCCCCGCGGCGGGACGAGCAACCCTTCCTCGACGGCCCAGCGGATGTCCCGGCTGTCGGCGACGGATTGGAATACGTCGCCCAGGCCCTTGCGGTCCCCGCGCACCAGGGTGGCGGTCAGGCCCAGCGTGCGCGTGTTGTCGAACGCCCCGAAATGCGCGAGCGTTTTGGTGTAGCTGGTCGCCCCTACTCGGTGGCACTCGTCGATCACGATCAGTGACGGACGCGGCAGGCGAGTGCGACGCTTCTCACTGGCCAGCGTCTGGATCATCGCCATCGTGATCGGCCGGCGGGATTGATTCTGAGCGGCCTGCACACGTCCGACCGGGATCGAGGCGTCGTAGGCGGCGCACCGGTCGGTGAGCTGGTCCAGGATCTCCGCGCGGTGGCACAGCACCAGCGCCCGGCCGCCCGCGGCGGCCTCGTCGATGACGACCTTGGCGATCAGGTCGCCCTTGCCGGCGCCCGTGGGGTGCACGACCGCGGTGCGCAGGACGCCCTTGCCCCACTCGGCCCTGACCTTGTCGTAGGCGAACTGCTGATGCGGGCGGAGCGTGCGGGTCACGACGCACCGCCGACGTCCGGCGTCGGGCGAAACCCCGCCGGTCGCCACGGTGGTGTGGACACGGGTTCAGGCGGCTTCGGCCGCTTCGCCTCCATGCGCTTGCCGCGCGGTGGGGCCACGTAGTCCTCCCGGCCACGCGCCAGTGCGCAGTACCGGCACCGGGGGCGCAGGCCGTTCTTGTCGGTGTAGAGGTTGTCCCCGCTCATCGGGTTGGAGCAGCGGATGCAGAACGGCGCTCTCGGACGCCTGTGCAGGCCGCTGCACCGGCGCGAGCAGCACGTGATCCGGCCCCACGTCGAGCGGGAATAGCCCTTCGGCCGGGAGAACGCCGTGTTGCACACCGGGCACGTCTTCGTCTCGGTCACGACGCACCTCGCCTGGCGAGGCGTTCGATCTCGAACTGAAGGTGGGTGCGGGCCTTCTCGATGTCCTCGATGGCGTCGCCCTTGCGCCCCACCCGCCAGAGGTAGGCGATCGCCACGCCGATGTGGTACGGGAACTCCTCGACCACGTCCTTGCACTCGATCCCGGACGGGTGCCAGCGGTAATGACTCGGTCGCTGGATCGGGTCGGACGACGGCGTGCCGAGCGGGCGGCAGCCGAGCGCACGGACATGCCATCCGGGACCGCAACTGCACGTGATCGGTTCGACGTCGCGCAGGTCCGTCGGCTTCACGAGGCACCGACCCGGTTCCAGCGGTTCGGATCGGTCTCGTCGCGGACGTAGCCGCCCTCGGCCATGTAGCTGTCCACGTCGTGCACCGGACGCATGACCTGGCAGCACTCGGAGCGCCACGCGCCGTCGCGGTAGTTCAGCCGGCCCGCGTACACCTCGTCGGACTGCTCCGGGGTCATCAGCGCGATGGGGCAGTCGTCGGGCCAGGCACCCTCGAACGCGCCGCACACGGTGCACGCGGACAGCCCGCCGTCGCAGAACATGCACGGGCGGTCGCAACCGACCTCGTGCACCAGCATCATGTGCTCGGTCATGACGACACCGCCATGCGGTCCAGCTCGGCCAAACGGGCTTTGACCATCTGAGTAGCCTCGGGTGGCCAGTCGTCCGAGTTGGCCTGCCAGAGCAGGTCCAGCGCGGCCTCGTCGGGCGCCTGGCGCAGCGCGGCGATCAGTTCGAGCTTGCGTACCTGTGCGGGCACGGACTGCGATTGTCCGGATGGTGCGCCAGGGCCGTCGGACGGGGACAGGTCCGGTGCATCCGCGCTCGGGTCGGTCGTGTCCGGGTAGCCCTTGTCGGCCCAGGCGCTCACGTCACCGGGTGCATGCCAGTTCACTGCCTCGACGGACGCCGGCATGAACGCGTGCTTGGCCGCCTTGCGTGCCTTGCGTACCTCGACGCACAGCTCGGCCAGGTGTCCGGCGAGGTTCAGGTCGACCGCGACCAGTCCGGCATCGTCCGGGCTATCGGACGGCACGTGCAGCAGCAGTGCCCAATCCTGCGACGGGGCCAGGTCGGCACCGAGCACCTCGGCCCAGGTGATCCGGCCCCGCCCGTGCACGTACGGCGTGCCGGTGCCGTAGACGTACTGCTGGACGGCGTAGCCGGGGCCCCAGTACTTGGCGCTGTCCGATTTGCCAGTTTTCAGATCTACGCACAGCACGGTGCCCGGCGGTAGCACCTGGTCGCCGATCCGCAGGGCCGTGCGCAGGCGCAGCATGCGGTCGAACGAGCCCGCGGATTCGAGGTTGTCGTGCACCACGAACGTCTCGGACGCCAGTACCTCGAACGGCTCCATCAGTCGGTCGTAGACGGTCAGTGCGACGCCCAGTTCGCTCGGCACGTACGACAGATCCTCGCCTGCGTCACGGCGCTCGGACAGCTTGTGCAGCGCGGCGCCGACGTCCGCGCCGCGGTTCCCCTTGGCGGCGTCGTGCGCCCGCGCGGCGATGTCGTCCAGCGCCGCGCGGTGCTCCCCCTCGTTGGCGGGGACAGCTGCGGCAAGGGCGACGAGGTCGGTGCGCCGGGACATGCCCAGCGCGACGCTGCGCTGCTTCCACAGGTCCAGGTTGTAGGTGTCCTCGATCGCCTTGCCCAGCGTCGAGGCGCGGACGTAGGCGATCGGCCGGCCACCGTGCGGCGGGACGATCAGGGGACGGTCCCAGCGGTCGCGGGGGATCGAAGTGGGAACCTCGGGCATCGCGTCGGGCAGTGCGGCCGGCGCGCCGGCCTTCTTCAATGTCACTGGATGAGCCCTTCAGGGGGAGCGGAGATGGGTGGCGCCCCGGACCTAGGGGCGGAGGGGGTTCACCAGGTCCAGGGCGCCAGTTCAGGGGAGGGGTTGTCAGTCCTGCGCAGCGCACGCGATGGCGCCCACATGGGCTAGTGACGGCAGCGACAACCCCGGCTCACCAGGGGCGCTTGGCGCCCCCGCCCGTCTCGGCGGCCGGCGCCTCTGCGGGTGTAGCTGCCGCTGTGACCCACGCCGCGCCGCCGTCGTAGACCTGCTCGGCGATGGTCATCTCCGCGTCACTGGGCACGTTGCCGAACACGGTCCCGGTGGGCACTCCCTTCTTCTGCGCCCGCTCGCACCGGATCACCAGTTCGTCCCCGACCTTCGTGGTCGGCGTCGGGGTGTCTCGCCCGGCCCCGCGCAGGGCGTTGGTGATCGCGAACTTGTAGATGCCGCTCAGGTAGACCCGGCCCTTGTTCAGACCCGAACAGACCAGCGCGTCCGCGCGCACCGGGTAGGTCGGCTTGTTGTAGTCGTCCATCTCGGACGGCAGGAACTCGGTGATCCGGAACACGGCGATCACGGGGCCGGTCTCGGTCTCCGCCTTGAGGTCCAGGTAGTCCCCGCCGACGATCTTCGCTGGTCGCTGCAATGCCATGTGAGCTGTCCTTCTGTTTGGTTGGGTTGCGCCCCAGAGCGGGGCACCGGCAAGCGTGCCAGTGCGAGCGGCACGCTTGCCAGGGGGCTGCCGCGGGTCCACGCAATCGGCGCTGCGCAAACTATTCGGCACCGTGTCCACGGGGCGCCACGCCGTCCGCGTGACCGTAGTTGCACGCGTGCAACTCACTGTGGCATGCTTGC